>Ga0256829_1000015_pt1 | contig 324878 bp, 284 predicted proteins | sample 131447metaG_FD_185979 | JGI IMG/M metagenome (GOLD analysis project Ga0256829, IMG submission 185979) | Hydrothermal vent microbial communities from Lau Basin, Pacific Ocean - 131-447 | ecosystem: Environmental > Aquatic > Marine > Hydrothermal vents | place: Pacific Ocean: Lau Basin... | reverse complement strand
GCTCACCCATGGTCTCCTCCTCACTCTCACCGATGGTCCCAGAATCCACTCCATCTTGGCGCATCACGACGCCGAAGTAGAGGGGGAGGAGACCATCCCATCGGATGGAGCGCAGCGCAATCCGGGGAGGGAATCTCCCGTTCCAGACGGCGCCGTCGTTCCCACTCCGCCGCGGGAACCCTCCCCTGTCCCTCCGGAAGCGGGACAGGGCGAGGGGATCCAAGCGGCGCCGGCCCCCCCCACGGGGCCGACGCCGCTCCGACGAACGCGGGTATCACCCCTGCAGCAGGCTGCGCAGCATCCAGGCGGTCTTCTCGTGCACCTGCATGCGCTGGGTGAGGAGATCGGCGCTCGGCTGGTCCCCCGCGCCCTCCGCCTGGGGAAACACCTCCCGGGCGGTGCGCACCACGGCCTCGTGGTCGGCGACGAGCCGCCGCACCATGTCCATCGCCGCCGGGACCCCGCTCTCCTCCTGCAGCCGGGTGAGACCGGCGAACCGGGCGTAGCTCCCCGGGGCCGGCTCTCCGAGGGCACGGATCCGCTCGGCCACCGCGTCCACCGCCAGCGCGAGTTCGTTGTACTGCTGTTCGAACATAAGATGCAGCGTATTGAACATCGGCCCGGTGACGTTCCAGTGGAAATTGTGCGTCTTCAGGTACAGCGTGTAGGTATCCGCGAGCAGCCGCGCGAGACCGGCCGCGATGGTCTTGCGCGCGGCCTCGTCGATACCGATGTCGATGGCAAGGGCTTGCGTGTTCATCTCGGACCTCCTGATCGCTCCGTCTCCCGGCACGATTCCGGGCACGTCGACAGGATCGCCCGGACCGCGAGCGAATGGAATTTTATTGTAGCGATCCTTCCTATTGCTATTATCTATCGCACACGGGAACTCAGTGCTTGCCCGGCGCCAGCGCCACCCCGCGCCGCTCGAAGGTGATGTAGGCCTGCAGCGCCACCATCCGCGGATCGTCCAGCGCCAACGGCTTGCTCTGCAGCGGGTTCATGATGCACCAGTTGATCATCTCGCCCAGCACCGCGACGCGCCCGAGCTGGCGCTGGAACTTCGGGTAGGTCTCCGGGTGGATGTCTGCGGCGTCCGGATGACACTGGTCGCAGGAGACCGTGTTGGTGCTCTTGAGACCGCCGTGGAAGAGGGCCTCGCCCTTCTTCACCACCGCCATGTACTCGCCCTGCCAGCGTTCGAGGTCCTGCCGAGTGAACTCGTCGGCCGACGCGGCAACGGCAAACCCCAGCAATATCGCCGCGGCCAGGGCCCCCGCCGCCGCGCACCTCCCCTCCGGTTTCCCCCGCTTCATCTCCCCTCCTCCCCGCTCAATAGCGCGTCTGCGGCGGAATACGCCGCTTCGGGTCCTGGTACTCCCGATCCACCGGGTGACCCGCCGCCGTATCGTAGGCCACGACCCGGTTGCGGTTGTCCGGGAGCAGGTAGTGCACGTCCGCGTTGCCGGTATGGAGATCGATGAACTGCCAGCCCGTTCCGTCGCGCTCGAAAAACGGATTGGCGCGATCCATCGGTACGGTGAGTTTGGGCAGGTGGCTCGGGGACTGCACGAAGGACTGCGGATACGGCCATGGCCACGCGGTCGCCATCACCGAGTGAAAGCTGATGTTGCCGATCTGGTTGTACTGGATCTGATGCACGTGACCGTAGAGGACGGTGACCTTGCGGAACGGCTTGAGCAGCGCCTGCACCTGCTCGGCGTCGTCGGTCCAGAAGTTCCACCCTTTGTATATCTTCTGCAGCGGGGAATGCGAGAAGACCACCAGCGGCGTGTCCGTATCCACCTTCTCGAGCTCGCCGCGGAGCCATGCGCGCTGCGCTTCGCCGACCATGAACGGCGAACCCTGCGGGTTGTCCAGTCGCGCCATCTGGTGCATGCGCTCAGCGGCGCTCGGCCACCGGCGATGGGTCCAGTCGTCGTCGGTCAGGATGCTGTTGAGCACGATGAACTGGACCCCCTTGTGCCGGAAGCTGTAATGATCCGGGCCCAGCCTGCGCCGCCAGTGCTCGCCCAGGTCGAGATAATAGTCGTGTTCGCCCATCACGTAGCGGACCTCGCCGCGCAGCCCGGAGAGGATCTCGAGCCCATGATCGATCTCCTCCCGCTTGCCGAGCTGCGCGATGTCGCCGCCGTACATGATGAAATCCGGACGCGGATCGAGCAGGTTGGCTTCCGCCACCGCCTGGATCAGCCCTCGGTCCCAGTTGCGCACGAATTCGCGCCCGCGCACGTGCGTGATATGGCTGTCTGACAGATAGGCGAAGGTGAACCCTTCGCGCCCGCTGTCCTTGCCGAATGCGATCTCCACCAGGCTCATCGGCAGCGCACCCGCGGCGAGCAGCGCGCCGCCGCGCTTGAGGAACTCGCGTCGATCGATCGGTCGTCTCATGGCTGCCCCCTTTCCCGCCGTGCCGCGCCCACGGCCGCCGTCCGCTGCCCGCCGCGCCGGGCGTATTGCGGGCTGGTGAGAGCCTTGAGGAACGCGACCAGGTCCGCTTTCTGTCGCTTCGTCAGATTCAGCGGCCGGATTCCGCCGCTCTGAAAATCATCGACCGGGTCGGTTTTGCGAAGGCGTCCGCCGTTGTTGTAGAAGTCCACCACGTCCGCGAGCGTCTCGAGGCTGCCGTCGTGCATGTACGGGGCGGTGAGCGCGACATTGCGCAGGGTCGGCGTCTTGAAGGCCCCGATCTGTGTGAGGTTCTCGGTGACCGCGAAACGCCCCATCTCCGACATGTCCTTTTGCGTGAGCACGGTGACGTCGACGTTGGCACCCCCGCGCTTGGCGGCGATGAACTGCCGCGCGAGGCGGTTTTCGCGCCCGCGGATGCGCTTGAACCCCACACCGATGTTGTGGAAACGGTTGTCGGTGAACAAGGCCTGTGTCTGCTCGATGGTGTGGCAGGAGACGCAACGCCCCTGATTGACGAAGACCTCGAACCCTCGGATCTGGGCCGCGGTCATCGCCCGACGATCGCCGGCGAAGTAGTAGCGGTCGAAGGGACTGTCTCCGGATACCAGCGTGCGCTCGAAGCTTGCGATCGCCCGCGCGACTTCGGTCATGGTGATGCCCGCGCCGCTCTTGCCGAACACGCGGCGGAACGCCGCCGCGTACTTCGGATCGGTGCGCACGATCTTCAGGATGGGATCGTGATTCTTCAATCCCATCTCCACCGGATTGACAAAGGGCTGTTGCGACTGGCCCTCCAGATCCGGCTCGCGCCCGTCCCAGAAAAGCGTCTTCATGTAGGCGGCGTTGACCACCGTCGGCGCGTTGCGCGTCCCCTTGAGCTTGTGAATGCCCTCGGAGACCTTCAATCCATCGGTGAAAACCAGTTCCGCCTTGTGGCAGTTGGCGCACGCCACCCTGCCGGTGCTGCTGAAGCGTTTGTCGTGGAACAGGCGGTCGCCGAGCGCGATCTTGGCCGCACTCTGGGGGTTGTCGGATGGAATCGGGACCGGCGGCAGACCGAGCGGTGCCGCCGGCAGCCGGGGAACACCGCCCGCGAACAGTAAGGCGCAGGCCACGCCGAGCCCACGGCTTCGCTTCGCCATTTCAGCCTCCTCCTCCCCCGCCGCCGCGCACACCCCGTCCGCGCGCGGCGGCGGATACGTTGCGGGTGCGATCCGGTTTCGCCCAATAGACCTCAGGGTCGGGGTCGCGCGCAATTGATCCTTCCAATCGCGCCCCCGCGCCTGCACCCGGCGCCTGCGCCGCGCGCGCCACGCGGCGGACCTCGCGGGCGAGAAAGAGGATCCGGCGCCCGAGGACCACGATCTCCCGGGCCGGCGCGGAATCGCACACCGTGCGCCGTTCGCGGTCGAAGAGCCGTATCCCGAGGTAGTCCTCCAGGCGGCGGATCTGCAGACTCAACGTCGATTGAGTGGCGCAACAGCGCTCGGCGGCACGCCCGAAGTGGCCGGTGTCGGCAAGGGCGACGAGATACTGGATCTGGCGCAGCGTCATTCCCCCTCCTCCCCGACGGATCCCCCTCATGCGGTACACTAGCCCCCGCCGCCGGCACCGGGAAACGGATTTTTCCAATGTGCCCGATAGCCGTACACTATGGTTCACGATCGGATGCTCCGCACCGGGGGCCGGTATGACGCTGACGGAATTGCGCTACATCGTCGCCGTGGCGCGCGAACGCCACTTCGGGCGCGCCGCGGAGCGCTGCTTCGTCAGCCAGCCGACCCTGAGCGTCGCGGTGCGCAAGCTCGAGGACGAACTCGGGGTGCAGCTCTTCGAGCGCGCGCCGGGCGAGATCGCGCTTACGCCGATCGGCGAGCACGTGGTCGCACAGGCCCAGCGGACCCTCGAGGAGGCCGAGGCGGTCAAAGTGGCGGCGCAGGCGGGCCGCGACCCGCTGGAGGGTCCGCTGCGCATCGGCGCGATCTATACCGTCGGGCCTTATCTCTTCCCGGCCCTGATCCCGCTCCTGCGCCGGCGGGCCCCGAAGATGCCGCTGATCGTGGAGGAGAATTACACCGCGGCGCTGTCCGAAAAGCTGCGCCACGGCGAGCTCGACGTCATCGTGATCTCGCTCCCGTTCGCGGCGCCGGGCATCCTGACGCTGCCGCTGTATCGGGAGCCGTTCGTCGTGCTGCTGCCCGCCGCCCACCCGCTCACCCAGCGCGCCGGGTTACGCTCGGCCGATCTGGAAGGGGAGACCATGCTCCTCCTGGGGGCCGGCCACTGCTTCCGCGACCAGGTGATCGACGCCTGCCCCGCGTGCGCCCCGCGCAGCGACGGGGCCGTCAACCATACGGTCGAAGGCAGCTCGCTCGAGACCATCCGGCACATGGTGGTATCCGGCCTCGGGCTGACGGTCGTACCCTGTACCGCCGCCGGCGCCGACCGCTATGCGCGCCGGCTGCTCGCCATCCGCCGCTTCAGCGGCCCGGCGCCCACGCGCGACGTCGCACTCGCCTGGCGCGCGAGCTTTCCGCGTCCCAAGGTGATCGACGTGTTGCGCGAGGCGGTCGCCGCCTGCGATCTGACCTGCACCGAACCGGTGCCGGCGCGCTCAGGGCGGCGCCGTGTCGGGGCCGGGGGCCGCGCGCGCCGCGCCTGACGCAACGCCGTTCGCCAACCAGCGCACGAGTTCGCCCGCAAAGACACGAACCGCGGCGCGCGCGGCGTGCACACCGCCGGCGGCATCCGGCGTCGGGGCGGGCCGCCGCGCCTGGAACAGGCGTTGCGCCAGGACGCGACCGTCGGCCGGATCGGTCACGGTCGCACGCGCCTGCAACGTCACGACGCTCGTGCGCGGCGCCGTAAAGGTCTGGCACAACTCCAGCAAGTGCACGCGTACCGCCAGATCCGCCCGCGCCGCCGTACCGGGCCCGATCACCGCGCGCCAGCGCCCGCGCGTCGCCAAGGCGTCTTCGACCGCCTGCGTCAACATCGACGGCACCGGTGCGGCCCACTCCGACTCCGCGTAGGTGGCGAGGCGGGCCGTGTCGTGATAGGCGAGTCGGTAGCAGATCCCGCGCCCCCGCAGCCACGCCGGCGCCAGCACGGGCGCCACGCGGATCACGCCGCCCGCGGCCGACTCGGGCCGGGCGGCGACGGGGACGTCGGCGAGCAGGCTATAGCGTTCCGGAGCCGGCGGAGGCGCCGTCGCGCACCCGGAGAACAGCGCCGCCAACGCCATCACCGCGAGCACCCGCACCGCACTCATCGTGCCCGCCCCGCGGGCGCGTGAAAACCCGGCTCGCCCGGCCCCGGACGCGGCGCCCGCCCGCCGAACAGGAGCGCGCCGGGGTCGGCCTGCAGTTCGCGCGTAAGGGCGTCCACGCGGTTGGCGGTGCGGTCGAGGGTGCCCGTCAACGCATCGATGCGCGGCAGCGTATCGTAGCGTAGCGCGCGTGCGGTGCCGGTGGCGGCCCCTCCGGCGGCATGCAGCGCCCGGGCGTCCCCCTGCAGCTCTACGAGCAGGTGGCGTGCCTGAATGGTCATCTTCCGGGTCTCCCGGGTCAGTTGCGCCAGCCCGCGGACCGCCGGGAGCGCCGCGTCTTCGAGCGCGATCAGCCGCTGCGTGGCCCCGTCAAGATTCGCGAGAATGCGGGCGACGTGGGTACGGTTGCGCCCGTTCAGCAGTTCGGCGAGGCGACGGCTCACGCGGTCGGTCTGGTTGAGCAGCGCCTTGCCCGACTGCTCCAGCTTGGGCAGCAGCCCCGGCCGGATGGGGATCCGTGCGGGATGCGCCGGCGAAGTCGCAAGCGGCGTCCGTGCCCCGGAACCCTCATTGAGAGCGATATAGCTCATGCCGGTGATGCCCTGGCTGCTCAGTTCCGCGTAGGTTGCGTGCGTGACCGGCGCATCGGCGACGAGGGAGATCCGGATCAGGATGTCGCGCGGGTTCGTCGGGTCGAGCTTGACCGACTGCACGCTGCCCACGTTGACCCCTTTGTACTGGACCGGGGCGTCGGCGCTGAGGCCCGCCACGCTGTAGGGAGAGACGATATCGTAGACCTTCACCTGCGGCGTCCCGGCCTGCATCCACCAGGCCACGAACGCCGCCCCGAGCCCGATCACGATCAGAAACGTGACGGCGACGATCGCATGCGCCTTGTCTTCCATCGCCTCTCCTCAGCCGGTGCGCAACAGCGCCGCGCCGCGCGCGCCGTGGAAAAACCGCCGCACGAACGGATGATCGTAGGCGGCGACCTCATCGAGGGTTCCGGTGACCAGCACCCGGCCCTCGGCGAGCACGGCGATGCGGTCGGCGACCGCGGCCATGCTGTTGAGATCGTGGGTGATCATCAGCGCGCTCAATCTCAGCTCGCGGTGCAACTCGTCGAGCAGCCGGTCCAGTTCGCTCGCGGAATTCGGATCGAGACCGCTGGTGGGTTCGTCCAGAAACAGGACCTCGGGCTCGAGAGCCAAAGCACGCGCCAGGGCCGCGCGCTTGATCATGCCCCCGGACAGCTCCGCCGGCAGCTTCCACGCATCCGCCGGGCGCAACCCGACCATCCTGAGCTTGAGCATGACGAGGTCGTGGATGACGTCTTCCTCCAACTCGTGGCCCGCGACCCAGAGTTCGCGCAGCGGAAAGGCGATGTTCTCGAATACGGTCAGCGACGTGAACAGGGCCCCCTGCTGAAACAGCACACCCCACTGCACGCGCAGGTGATACGGCGCGGTCGGTCCGTTGTACACCTCGCGGCCGAGGACCTCGATGCGCCCCGCCTGCGGGCGTGTCAGCCCGATGATCTCGCGCATCAGCGTGGTCTTGCCGCCTCCGCTCTCGCCCACGAGGGCGAGGATCTCGCCGCGGTGCACCGTCAGGTCCAGATCGCGGTGCACCCAGTGTCCGCCTAGGTAGGTACCCAGGCCCCGGACCCGGACGACCGCCTCGCGCCCGGCCCCGGCACCCATCAGGCGAGCCCCACGTTGGAGAGCAGGATCCCGAGCACGCCGTCGATGGCGATGACCAGCGCGATGCCGACCACGACCGCGCGTGTGGTCTCTTCGGTGAGACTGCGCGTGTTGGGCTGCACGCGCAGCCCGTAGTAGCTCGACACCACCCCGATCAGGGCCCCGAACAGGATTCCCTTCGCGAATCCGATGAAGTAGTTCGACCACGGGATCGCGCCGGGGAACTGGTCGATCCACATGCGGTAGCCGACACCGAGATCTGCCTGGGAGACGTAAACGGCGCCGACCATCCCCCAGAAATCCGTCCAGATCACCAGCAGCGGGGTGGCGAGCGTGAGGCCCGCGACCTTGGGGAACACCACGCGCAGGGTCGGCGAGACCCCGAAGGCCCGCAGGGCGTCGATCTCCTCGGTCACGCGCATCGCACCGATACCGGCGGTGAACGACGAACCCGAGCGCCCCACGAGAATGACCGAGGTCAGGAACGGACCCAGCTCGCGCATGAACGCCAGCCCCACGACCCCGATGATCGCCTGGTTGGCGCCGAACTGCTCGAGCTGCCCCGCCATCTGATAGGCGAGCACCACACCCACCAGGGCCCCGATGAAGGCGAGCAGCAGCAGCGACTGCGCGCCGGCGCGATAGACCGTCGCGGATATACCGCGCCAGGGGAAGGCGCGCGGATGCCGCAGGCAATAGAGAAAATCGACGATGAGCTGCCCGAGCAGCAGCAGGATGCCCGCGGTGTGCGCAAACAGGTTGGTAATGGAGCGGCCCAGCGCCACAAGCGCGTCGCGGGCCCGCAACGGCGGGGGTGCCTCCGGCGGCGGCAGCGCGTCCAGGTGACGGAACCACGAGCGCTGCTCCTCGCGCCACCTCACGCGTTCGGGGAAACGCCCACCCCACAGGCGCCACAGCAGCAGCGCGCCGGTGCTGTCGAGTACAGTGACCCCCTCGAGGTCCCACCGATCGGCGGCCCGTGCATCGAGTTCGCGCAGGCGTTCACGGAACCTCCGCCCGGCGCGTGAGAGGGAGAGCAGATTCCAAGGCCCGTAGAGCCGGATCTCGCGGCCCGCCGCGGCGTCCTCGCGCACTTCCCACCCGGGGCTGGGGTCTGCTGTACTCATCGCCGCCGCATCATTGTCGGTATGGGAGCCTGTACCGGACGCCGGGCCCGTCGAGCGGCCGCCGCGGGATCGACGAAACCGCGACCGGCGTGTCGTTCGACCCCGGTCCGCGGCGCGGGTTCCGGGAGCGGACCCGCGCTCAGCCCCGCTGGTCGCGGCACTTGCCGCAGATACCGTAAATATACAGGCAGTGGTCCGTGATCTCGTAACCGGCGCGCTCGGCGATCGCCTGCTGGCGCTCCTCGATGGCGGGATCGACGAACTCGTCCACCCGCCCGCAGCGGACGCAGAGGATGTGATCGTGGTGCCCGCCCTGGTTGAGTTCGAACACCGAGTGGCCGCCCTCGAAGCGGTGCCGGGTCACCAGTCCCGCGGTCTCGAACTGCGTCAGGACCCGGTACACCGTGGCGAGTCCGATCTCCTCGCCGTCGTCGAGCAGCACCTTGTAGACGTCTTCCGCCGTGACGTGGCGGTTCTCCGCGCGCTCGAGAATCTCGAGGATCTTCACGCGCGGCAGCGTCACCTTCAGGCCGGCCTTCTTGATGTCCTGGCTTTCCATGGTGTCGGTCCCGCCCGCAACTGCAGGCCTGTCGTGTCATGCGGAGTGATTTCCGCTATGATCGGGCGCCGGACGGCGCGGCGGGCGCCCCGATGTGAACCAGACGCGGGTTCAGATGCGAAAGCTTCTCATTTCTATCCTGTGCGGCGCAACCCTGGCCCTGAGCGGCTGCTCCCTGCTGACCCGCTTCCCCTGGATCCACCGGATCGACATCCCGCAGGGCAACATCGTCACCCAGTCGATGGTGGACCGGCTCAGACCGGGCATGAGCGAGGCCCAGGTGCGCTTCATCCTGGGCACACCGCTGCTCGTGGACCCCTTCCGCCCCGACCGCTGGGACTACGTCTATCGGGACCAACGGCCCGACGGCGCGGCCAGCGAGAGTCGCCTGAGCGTCTTCTTCAAGGACGGGCTGCTGGCACGCACCACCGGCACGCTCCGCCCCGAGCCCGGCGCGACGCCGGAACAGCCGCGCGAGCAGCTCGTCGTCGTCCCGCCGCAACCGGTGGAACCCCACGGCATCCTCGAGAAGCTCTGGGCCTGGATCCGGCGGAAGGTCTGAGCGCGGGTCGCCGTTCACCCGCCCCGGGGGTCGCCTCCGGACGGGCCGGCCGAGCGCCCGTGCCGGCGTGCCCGCCGGCGCCGGGCCTCTTTCGGGTCGACGCGGACCGGGCGGTAGATCTCCACGCGGTCGCCGGCGGTCAGTGTCGCGTCGAGATCGCACAGCCGCCCGAACACCCCCACGCGCTGGCGCCTCAGATCGATCTCCGGGAAGCGCACAAGGATCCCCGAGCGCTCGATCGCCTCGCGCACGCACGCTCCGGGTGCCAGCCGCACCATGCACACCGCGTGCGCATCGGGGCGCGCATAGACGACCTCGACCTCGAAGGCGTCAGCGCTTTCCATATACCTGCGCGGCGCGGCGGATGAACGCATCGACCAGGCTGTTGGAGATCTGGCTGAAGACGGGCCCGATGGCCATGCTGAGCAGGCGCGTGGCGAACTCGAACTGCATGTCGAGCGAGACCTTGCAGGCCTGCTCGCCGAGCCCCTGAAAGCGCCAGTAGCCCTCCAGGCAGCGGAACGGCCCCTCGACGAGACGGATATGGATGAGCTTGTCCTTCTGCATGCGGTTGCAGGTGGTGAACGACTTCTGGATCCCGTGCCAGGCCAGCTCCAGGGTCGCGCGCACCTCGTCGTTGCGCCGCTCGATCACCTTGGCCGAGCGGCACCAGGGGAGGAAGTCGGGATAGGCCTCGAAGTCGTTCACCAGGGCGAACATTTCCGCGGGCGAATACGGTACCACTGCACTGCGGCTGATACTGGTCACCTCACCTCCACCCCATGAGTCTACGAGGCCAGCGCGTCCTTGAGACGAAACAGGAACACCGCTCCGATACCCGCGGGCGTGACGTAGCGCACCAGGAACCGCCAGACACGGTAACCGGGCGATTCGCCCAGGCCCAGCTCCTCCGCACTGGAGGCGCGCGCCATGACCCAGCCGGCGAACACGCTGATCAGCAGGCCGCCGAGCGGCAGGAGGACATCGGAGCCGAAAAAGTCAATGATATCGAAAACGCCCTTGGCGGCGAATCCGGGCACCGCGGCGAGCGGGCGCCAGCCGGACCAGAGATTGAACGAGAAGACCGTGCACAGCCCGAGCAGCCATGTGACCACGCCCGCCCAGACCGTCGCACGCACGCGGCTCATCCCGCGGTTCTCCACCAGCCAGGTCACCGGCGGCTCGAGCAGTGAGATCGCGGAGGTCCACGCCGCGAACACCAGCAACACGAAGAACAGGGTGCCGAAGAAGGCCCCGCCCGGCATGTGCCCGAAGGCCAGCGGCAGGGCCTTGAAGATCAGGCTCGGGCCCTGATCGGGGTGCAGCCCCTCCGCGAACAGGATCGGAAAGATCGCAAGCCCCGCCAGCAGCGCCACCGCCGTGTCGGCCGCCGCCACCGTCATCGAAGTGCGCGCGATCGAGGCCCCGTGCGGCAGGTAGGAGCCGTAGATCATGATCGCCCCCATACCCAGACTCAGGCTGAAGAAGGCCTGGCCCACCGCGGCGAGCACTACCGCGGCCGTGAGCCGCCCGAAGTCCGGGGCGAAGAGGAAGCGCAGACCCTCGTCGAAGCGCCCGCTGTTAAGCGCGTAACCCACGAGCACGATCAGCAGGACGAACAGCGCAGGCATCAGGAACCGCACCGCGCGCTCGAGCCCGCCGCGCACCCCGCGGGCCACGACGATCATCGTCATCCCCATGAAAATCGTATGCCAGGCGAGCAGCCGCTCGGGGTCGGCGACCAGGGCGGCGAACACCCGGTTCACGGTCGTCGCGGTGGCGCCGTCGAACACCCCGCCCGCCGTGCGGAACACGTAGGCCAGGGTCCAGCCGGCGATGACGCTGTAGAAGGAGAGGATCAGGAAGGCGGCCACGATCCCCATCCCGCCCAGCCAGCGCCAGTGCGCCGAGCGGCCCTCCTCGCGCGCCAGCGTCGCCATGGTCTCGAGCGGATTGCGCCGCCCGCGCCGCCCGAGCAGGACCTCGGCCATCATCACCGGGACGCCCACGCATGCCACGCACAGCAGGTACACCAGCACGAAGGCGCCGCCGCCGTTCTCGCCGGCCATGTACGGGAACTTCCAGATGTTGCCCAGGCCCACCGCCGATCCGGTCGCCGCCAGCACGAAGGCCAGGCGCGAGGACCACTCGCCGTGCACCGATACCCGTCGCGCCCCCATCGCCGTCCCTCCGTCCGCCCTCCCCCGCGGCATTCTGGGCGAATTTCCCGGCCGCCTCAACCGGATAGCGCGGCCCGCGGCGTCACCGCCGGCGCCGGCTCGGGTATACTCGCGCCATGAACGCGGCCAAAAAACCCTCGGCGAAGGCCAGGAAGGGCGCCACACCCGCCACCATCGCCCTCAACAAGAAGGCGCGCCACGACTACGCCCTCGAAGAGCGCTTCGAGGCCGGGCTGGCGTTGCAGGGCTGGGAGGTCAAGAGCCTGCGGGCCGGACGCGCGCACCTGCGCGAGAGCTACGTGCTGGTCAAGGGCGCCGAGGCGTGGCTGTTCGGGGCACACATCTCCCCGCTGCCGAGCGCCTCCACCCACGTCGACCCCGACCCCACCCGCACCCGCAAGCTGCTGCTCCACCGCGCCGAACTCAACAAACTCATCGGCGCGGTCGAGCGCAAGGGCTACACCCTCGTCCCGCTCGCCCTCTACTGGAAGCGCGGGCGCGCCAAGATCGAGATCGCGCTCGCCAAGGGCAAGAAGGCCCACGACAAGCGCGCCGCCGAGAAGGAGCGCGACTGGCAGCGGGAGAAGCAGCGCATCCTGCGCCACGGCTGAGGCCGCGGTCCCCGGGACCTGTGGTAGAATGGATCCGCACGACGAAGCGGGGGCGACTTGGCTTCGACGTGGGTTGCGAAACCCGAGGTGCATGCCGAGGATGCAGATTTCCTCGTAAATCCATCTGCAAACGATAGTTGCCAACGACGACAACTACGCACTCGCCGCTTAAAACCCGGTAGGGTGCCGTCGGACTGGAGCCGTGCCTGTGCGTCCAGGTCTCCGGCGTCATCTCTCACAGGATCGCGGTGACGCTCTCCCGGGGCGGATCCGTCAAACCCTTACCGGGATCGCCGTCAGCAGGCCCTGCCCGTCGGGTGGCTGGCGGTTAAATCCAAAGACCGGGCTAAGCATGTAGAGCCGAAGGCGGAGAACTCACGGACGCGGGTTCGATTCCCGCCGCCTCCACCAATTCGGGGACAGTATACCCATTTCATCCCCTCATCCCGGCGACTCCTTGGGAGCGACCATGCGTGGCCGTTCGTTCAATAAAGAACGGGATGGCGCGATCGCTCCGAGTGCCCGCGCCACCCTACGCAGCGCAGCGACCGGCCTTGAACCCTGCGGATCCCTGTTTCGCATCCTGTAGGCGATTACATGATCACCGTCGAACCGATACTCGAACCTTCGAACGGCTGGGCAAAGCACTTTTGGGCCAGCGACGCTCGAATGATGGTTTGAACACCTTGGCAAGAACGAGAATGCGGGCGGCCCGGCAGGCTTCCATGGAGTTTTCGGGTTCGCGAACAATCAGCATCGCCTCTCCGCGCCCGCGAAAGATCCGGTCGCACGACGCGCGCAACGGTCGGGAAATGGGTGTACTGTCCCCGAATTTTACTCTTCGGGGTCGATGGGGAAGCCGTCGAGGCTGACGGCGTTTTTCTCGCGCCAATAGCGGCGGATGCCCTCCTCGCCTTTGCGGTCGGCCCATTCCGCCAGTGTCGGGCGCGGGCCGCGGTAGTCCATCAGCGGGACGCCGAAACCGCACGACGTCTGCACCAGATCGATGTCGAGCAGGACGATCTGCCGCGCGCCCGGCAGCGGCGGGAAGCGGCCGACCCAGTCGCGCCATTGGGAGTCCGAGCGGCGCACGAGCCGCGCCTGGCCGTAGGCCCGCAGAATCAGCGGCGGGCCGCTGAAGGCGCAGAACATCAGTGTCATGCGCCCGTCCTGCTGCAGGTGCGCAGCGGTCTCGTTGCCGCTGCCGGTGAGGTTGAGCCAGGCGATGCGCTGCGGATCGAGCACCCGCAGGGTGTCGAGCCCCTTGGGCGAGAGATTGATGCGCCCCTCGCGCGCCGCGGTGGCGACGAAGAACACCGGTTGCGCCTCGATGAAGGCGCGATGCTTCGGTTCGAGCGCGGAAAAACGTGCACCCATATCCTCTGGCCCATTCCGGAGGATCCGGGACCGGCCCCGGATCCTGGTCACGCCCATGAAACACCAGCGACCCGGGGACCACAAGGTTCGGTGGACCCCATTTGGCACGCGGCAGGCCGGCGTCGGCGCGCCGCGGGCGTCCGGTTTCCGGGGTCGTTCGACCGCTGGGAGAATGCGAATGAGACGCGTTTGTCACCGACCCGGATGGGCAAGGGGTTGAGGGGGTTGGGATTGCGGGGGCGTCAGGGGGTCTGCAGGCGGTCGTAGAAGCGGGCGCGGTACAGGAGACGGACGCCCTCGGGGCCGTCTGCGAAGGCGGCGCGGTCGTGCAGGACGTTGTTGCTGATCAGCCCCATACCGGGCTCCAGGCGACCGCGAAGGACGCCCGTCGCGGGGTCGTCGAGGATCTCGCGCAGGCGCCGCGCGGCGGCCTGCGTCGCGGGGTCGTCCTTCCACACGGCGTTGTGGCGGCGTGCGGTGTAGCGCATGTGCAACGTGCCGGTGGCCGGGTCCACGCGAAAGACCGGTCCGGTGCGGGCCGGGCGCGCCCTCCCGCCCGCCTCCGTCCCCGGCGGGATGGTCAGCGCATCGGGCGCGGACAGCACGCGGATGTAGTCGGGATCCTCGCGGCGCAGCAGCAGGTAGGCGATCTCGTGGTCGAGCAGGCGGTTCTCGCCGCCGCTCGCGGCCGGCGCGACGCAGTGCAGCAGCAGGGCCCGAATCTGGCGGTCGGCGGCATTGTAGTAGCCGTCGGTATGCCACTGGATGGCGCGGTCGGTATAGGGGATGTAGCCGCTGCGCGCCCCGCCGGCGGCGACGGTGAGACTGGTGAGCCCGTCCGGATCGGAAAGCCAGTTGCGGTCCAGGCGCACGGCGCCGAAGCGGCGCGCGAGTTCGATCGGGATCGCACGATCGGGGTCCGCGGGCCCGACGTAGAGCGCCATGTTCGCGCGCCGCAGCCGCGCGGCGATCGCGGCGTATTCGGCGGCGGTGAGCCGGCGGGGGTCACCGACCTCGACGACCAGCTCCCCAAGCCCGGCCGGATAGGCCTCGAGCTTCGCCTCGCTCCAGCGCGCGAAGGGCTCTTCGCGGCCGAGATCGAAGGGCGAGTCGGCGCGAGCGGCGGCGGGCGTTGCGAGGTTCACGGGGCCTCCGGGACGTTGCGCGGGACAGGAGCGGCAGCTTAGCCCCAAGCGCAACCCCGCCGCTTGCGCTGGATCAACCGCACGCAGGCGCCCGACCGCGCATCCTCAGCCGCAACCGCTGGAGCGGTCTTCCACGTCGGCCAGGATCGCCGCCTCCAGCCCGGCCAGCAGTTCGCGCTCGATGCGATCGAACTGCTCGAGCCCCGCCGCCACCGGCACGGTACCGGCGGCGATCTCCTCCACCAGGTGGTAGTGGCGGGCCGCGAGGGCCGCGGCGGCCGGGAGCCGGCGCAACGCCTGCGCGATCGTGGGGTCGGCCCGCTCGCCCGCGAGCATCGCGTTGATGTGATGCGGGGCGCGCACGAGCAGGGCGCGGATACCTCGCGACCACACCAGGTGCGCGGCGTAGGCGGTGACGAACCCGGTCGACGGCGCGGGACGGCGGAGGGGCCCGGCCCGCGCGAACGCCAGCAACGCCTCGCCGTCCAGCGGCCGCGAGATCGCGTAACCCTGGGCGAAGGGCACACCGATGACGCGCGCGGCGTCGAGGACCTCGAGCGATTCCACGCCCTCGGCGACGAAGTCCACGCCCAGACCCTGTGCGAGATCGACGAGGCTGAGCAGAAAACGCAGGTCGCGCGGGCGCCGTTCGAGGCCGATGCAGAAATCGCGGTCGACCTTGACGAGGTCGACCGGCAGGCTGCGCAGGCGCTCGAGACTGGCGTAGGCGCTGCCGAGATCGTCCAGGGCGAGACGCACGCCGCGCGCCCGCAGTTCGCCCAGCCGGCGGCGCGCGACCTCGTCGATCAGCAGGTCGCTGCTCTCCAGCAGTTCGAGCGTCACGCGCCCCGGTTCCACGCCGTAGGCCTCGATCCGCCGGCCGACCTCCTCGACGATCTCCGGCGCCAGCAGGTCCCAGGGCTCGAAGTTCACGGACACCGAGAGCCGCAGACCGCAGCGGTCCCACTCGCAGAGCTGGGCGAGCGCGCGGTCCAGCACCATCAGGCTCAGCCGGCGCCGATCGTCGGGGGAGAAGTAGGGCAGGAAATCCTCCGGGCTCAGCACCCGACCCGCCTCGCGCATGCGCGCCAACGCCTCGACCCGCCCGACCGGACCGCCCGCGAGGCTGACGATCGGCTGGTATTCGACCTCCAGGCTGCGCTGCATCAGGGCGCGCAGCCTGGCGCGCGCGGCCACCGCCGCCGGGCCCTCGCCGTCCGCCTGATCCGGCCGGTAGAGCCGGTAGTAGGGCTCGTCCGCGCTGCGGCCGCGCTTGCTCTCGTAGAGGGCGAGATCGATATGGCGTAGCAGCTCGCGCGGCTTGGCTTCGTCGAGGGGGAAGATCGTCAGCCCCAGACAGGCGCCGATGCGGACCTCCATCTCGCCGAGCACGAAGGGGGTGGCGACCGCCTTGTGGATACGCTCGAGCAACGGCTCGAGGTCGCCCCAGTGGGTGAGGTCCTCCATCATCAGGACGAACTCGTCCCCGCTCAGCCGCGCGATGAAATCCGAGGCGCGCAACGCCTCCCGCAGCCGGCCCGCGAGCACGCGCAGCAGCTCGTCGCCGGCGGGATGCCCGTGCGTGTCGTTCACCGCCTTGAAGCCGTCGAGATCGAGCAGGCCGATCGCCAGGAGCCGCTCATGGCGCAATGCGCGCGGCAACGCCGCCTCGAGCTGCTGGTCGAGGGCATAGCGGTTGGGAAGCCCGGTGAGGAAGTCGTGGTAGGCGGCGCGGTGCAGCTCGTCTTCGCGCGCCTTCGCCTCGGTGATGTCGGTGAAGATGCCCACGTAGTGGGTCAGCCTGCCGCCCGCATCGCGCACCGCACTCACGCTCAACAACTCCGGGTAGATCCGCCCGTCCTTGCGCCGGTTCCAGATCTCGCCCTGCCAGTGCCCCTCCTCCTCCAGCGCACGCCACATGCGCCGGTAGAAGCCGGCGCCGTGACGGCCGGAGCGCAGCAGCGACGGGGTCCTGCCGATGACGTCCTCGGCGCTGTAGCCGCTGATGCGCGTGAACGCCGGATTCACCTGCAGGATGCGCCGCTGCGCGTCGGTGATGATGATCCCCTCCTGGGCGTTCTCGAACACCCGCCCGGTCAGGCGCTGGTACTCCTGTTCGCGCAGTCTGGCGCTGACATCGCTCTGCAGACCGATATAGTGCGTGAGCGTGCCGTCCTCCGCGCGCACCGGCGCGAGCGAGACCTCGTTCCAGAACGGCGTGCCGTCCTTGCGGTAGTTGAGCAACGTCACCGTGACCGGGCGGCCGGCCGCGAGGGCGGCGCGCATCATGAGCCGGGCCTGCACGTCCGTGTCGGGGCCCTGCAGGAAGCGGCAGTTGCGCCCGATGACCTCTGCTGCGGGATAGCCGGTGATGCGCGTGAACGCCGGGTTGGCGTAGAGGACGGGATGATCGGGCGCGCGCGCGTCGCTGATAAGGATCCCCTGGCCCGCGGCCGCGATCGCGCGCGCCTGCAGTTCGACCTGCCCGAGGCTCGCCACCAGTCGCGCCTCACGCCGGGCGCGCTCGAGCGCGACGCCGAGGATCTGGCCGCCGCGCTCGAGGAGCGGCAGCAGGCGCGGCACATCGAGTTCCCCACGCGCCGCGACAGTCAGCGCCCCCGCCACCTTTTCGCCCACGGACACCGGCGCCACAGCCACCTGCCGCAGATCGCTGCGGCGCACATGCTCCGCCCACTCGGCGGCCTCCGGCTGATCCAGCAGGGGTTCGGCCGCGTAGTCGTCCGTCCAGATCGCGCGGCCTTCTCGGAGTACCCGGTCGACCAGCAGCGGCACGCGCGCCTCGCGGGCGCGCACGAGGACCTTCATGAACTCCTCAATGGTCTTGCGGTCAAGACCGCGCGCGGCGAGCAGGTCGGGCGTACCATCAACACGGCGTCGCCCGAACCAGACGATTGGAAACAGCCCCGTATCGTACAGGACGTCAACCACGCGCGCGGCCAGCGCCGCCTCGTCCAGTTCGTGCAGGTGCCGCTCCTGAATGCTGACCAGGGCGTCGAGGAGGCGCGCGTAGGCGTCCTGCGCGCCGTCGGTCTCCATGCGCTCGAGTCGCGCGCCCACGGCCCACCCGATCCACGACAGCAGCGGCTCCCAACCGGCGAACCGCCCGCGGGTGCGGCTGTAGAGCGAGATCAGGCCGAGCGGTTCGCGGCTTCCCGAAAGGGGAAACGTCGCCGAGGCGCGCCAGCCGAAGCCGAGGGCACGCCACGGATCCATGTGCGGGTCGCGCTCCCAGTCGGGGACGACGATCGTCTCCCCCCGGCGCCAGCTCCTGCCGCTCGGGCCGTCCGCCAGCCGTCCGGCGTCGCTGCGGATCTCGGCGCGGTCGAGGTAGTCGCGCATCCCCTCCCCCGTCCAGGCACGGACGCGGAAGCGCCCGGCCCGGTCCGGACGCCCGACCCACGCACCGTCGACGCCCGGCTCGGCCGTGAGCCGATCGAGCACTCCCTGCAACAGCTCCGGCTCGGAATCGATCCCGGAGAGCAGCGGACGAAGGCGCCACAAAACGCGCGCCGCCCCGGCTTCCGGGCCACCGGACCCGCCGGAATCGTCCGGCAATCGCGTCGGGCGGTCATCTGCGGTCATCGGCTCACACGCGCTCGGCCGCCTGGGGCGGGTCCTACCAGTATATGCGGACCGGCGGCCCCGGTCGCCGCCGGTCCTCGCGAAATCGTCCGCCGCAGGCGGGAAACCGGACCTTTATTCCTCCGCGTCGAGGGCCGCCCGCACGTGCGGGCAGGTAACCCCGCAGCCGCCGGGGCAGCCATCACAGGCCCGCCAGCGGCGGAGGACCCCCTCCATGCGCCGCTGCTGCGCGCGCAGCTCGGCGATGTGCCGCCGGTTCTCGTCGAGCCGCTCGATCAGCCGCTGCTGCAGGCCCTCGCAGCAGCGGTCGGTGCGCCACAGCAGATGTTCGACGTCGTGCAGGTTCAGGCCCAGGCGCCGTGCGCGGCGGATGAATCGGAGCCGCTCGGCGTCCGCATGTCCGAAACGTTTGTAGTTGTTCGCGGGATCCCGCGACGGTTTCAGCAGCCCGATGCGCGTGTAGTAGCGCACGACGTGCGGCTCGACGCCGACGGTGCGTGCCAGTTCGTTCACCTTCATGGAAGTCCACCTCCCGATCCTGTCGCGGAGGACCTGGATCCGTCTCCAGGCCGTCCTCGAACCTGCCCGACCGACCACGCGGCCGCGTGGTACGCATGCATCCGGGAATGGGCGGGCCGCACCGGTCGGTGCCGCACCCGTCCCGGACCCGGCGCTACTCGCGCAGGCGCAGGGTGAGGAGATAGACCGGCGGGGGCGCGCCGCCGCGCCGAAGCGTCGGCGGCATCCGCGGCGGCGGGGACGACGGGACACCCCCCAGGGCACGGGCCGCGGGATGCGTCGCGTGTGCCGGTGACGCGGCGGCGCGCGCACTCGCGCACACCGGCACGAAGGCCCGCAGGTCCGGGAGCCGTGCGCAACAGTGTCCGGCCTCATCGCCGTGCGGGTGGCCCGCGGCCGCGGCCGCGGACATCACCGCGCGCAGGTGACCCGGGCCCGCGCACAGCGGCGAGGCCGCCGCCAGGATCGTCGCCAGTGACCACAACCCGACGAGGAGCGGAACGAGATTGCGGCGGCGGCGCGGCATGCGGCAGACCCCCAGCGGACCGGGTTTCGCCCCGGCACCGTTGTGATCATTCGACCGCGGGCGCCCGCCGCCGACCATGACCTGGATCAGGAAGACGCGCGGTAAGGTCTCTGTCGTCCCCCCGCGCATCCCCGCCGCGGCGCGGCGATCAACGCCCGCCCAGATGCCGTTCCGCCAGATCCAGCAGGCGGTGCAACTCCGGGACGTGGAGGTGGCCGCCGACGGTGCGCACGATGCCGGCGTTGCGCAGGCGGCCCAGCAGGCGCGTGATGACCACCCGGACACTGCCGATGAGGTGGGCGAGTTCCTCGTGCGGCAGGTCGCGAATGAGATTGGGGGCGCCGCGAGCCTCTTCCTCGTCGAAGTGGCGCAGCAGCAGGTGGGCCAGGCGCGTCATGGTGTCGTCCATCGCCAGCTCGCCGGCGAGGGTGTCGAGATGACGGAACTGGCGTGCGACGTAGTGCAGCATGGCGTGGCGCAGCAGCGGGTTCTCATCGAGCCAGCGCCGCCACAGGGCCGCCGGCGCGCTGCACAGGCTCACCGGATCGAGTGCCAACGCGGTGATGTCGTGCGGGCGCCCGTCGAGCAGGCCGACGATGTCGAATCCGTCCCCGGGACCGAGCAGGAACAGCGTCAGCTCCCGGCCGTTGCCCGCATGATGGCGCACGAGCTTGACGCGCCCTTCGAGCACGACGTGGAAACGCGCCGCGGTATCCTCGCCTTGCAGCAGGACCGTACCCGCGGCGGCGTGCTCGACGCGTTGGGCACGCGCCATCGCCTCCACCGCCGGTGCCGACAGGCCGCGCACCAGCGGGGAGTCCGCCAGCCGTTCCGCCCCCGCCAGACAATCGCGCTCGATCCGCCCCGCCACGCCGCCTCCGCACGCAAAGGACCCGCATCCCGCCGTGTCGGCAAGCATAGCACAAGGGGGTTACGGACCCCCGCGCGCCGGGTGGGCCGTTCAGCGCGCCCAGAGGACCGCCGGGGCCTCCAGCGGCAGGACCGCCTCGGGGTGATACGGCACCAGCCGCGGCGTATAGTCGGCGGCTTCGCGGTCCGCCGGTGCGGTGCCGGTGAACACATAGGCGTTGGCCGCGCCCGCGAGCGCCTCTCCGCGCGCCAGGACGCGCACCACGGGCGGCTCGCCGTCGGCATAGAGTTCCACGCGGACGGCGTCGGGGTCGAGTTCGTCGAGGTAGACCTGCACGGCGAAGCGGTGCCCGTCCCCGCCCGTCTCCACCGCGACGTTGCCGAAGCGCAGCGCCGGCCAGTGCCGCGCAACACTCACACGCCACTGTGCCAGGGCGCGGCCGACCGCGCCCCCGTCCGCGGCGCGACGGCGGCAACGGCGGATCAGCGGCAAATAATAGGTCTCCGTGTATTCGCGCAGCATGCGGTTGGTCGAGAACTGCGGCGTGAGGCGCGCCATGCTCTCGCGCACCCGCGCCACCCAGGCGCGGGGGACGCCATGCGCGTCGCGCTCGTAGAAAGCGGGGACGACCTCCTCCTCCAGGATGCGGTAGAGGGCGCGACACTCCTCCCAGTCCCAGGCCGGATCGTCGTCGTGCTCGCGCCCGTCGCCGAGCGCCCAACCGACCTCCGGGGCGTACGCCTCCGCCCACCAGCCGTCGAGTTCGGAGAGGTTCAGCCCGCCGTTGACCAGCACCTTCATGCCGCTCGTGCCGCTCGCCTCCCAGGGGCGGCGCGGCGTGTTGATCCATACGTCCACCCCCTGCACCAGCTCCTCGGCCAGCGCGAGGTCGTAGTCGCTCACGAAGACCACGCGGCCCTGCACGTCCGGGCGACGCACGAACGCCGCCCACTCGCGGATCATCGCCTTGCCCTCCGCGTCCCGCGGGTGCGCCTTGCCGGCGATGACGAGCTGCACCGGCCGGTCGCGGCGCCCGAGCAGCCGCGCCAGGCGCTCGGGATCCTTGAGCAGCAGGTTGGGGCGCTTGTAGGTGGCGAACCGCCGCGCGAAACCGAGCGTCAGCGCGTCGGGATCGAACAGCTCCGCGCACGCGCGTACCGCCGCGCCGCCCGCCCCTTCGAGACCGCGCTGGGCGGCCACGCGCAGGCGCAGGCGTTCGACGAGCCGGCGGCGCGCCGCCCCCCGGAACGCCCACAGGTCCTCGTCGGGCACCGCCCGCAGGTCCGATTCCAGCGTCTCCAGGGCGCCCAGCCAGCGCCCCTTCCCGCACGCGCGCGTCCACAGATCGTCCGCCGCCGCCGAGTCCCAGGAGGGGACATGCACCCCGTTGGTGACGTGGCCGACGGGCACCTCGACCAGCGGTCGGCGCGGAAACAGCGGCTCGAAGATGCGCCGGCTCACCGCCCCGTGCAGGCGACTCACGGCGTTGACCGCGGCGCTCCCCCGCACCGCCAGGTAAGCCATGTTGAACGGCTCGGCGCGGTCGCCCGGATCGGCCCGCCCCAGCGCCAGCACCGCGTCGAGGTCGGTCCCGAGGGCCGCGGCGTAGTCACGGAAGTAGCGCGCGAACAGCCCCGGGTCGAAGCGGTCGAAGCCCGCCGCGACCGGTGTATGAGTGGTGAACAGGTTCCCGCCGCGCGTACAAAACAACGCCACCTCGAAGTCGAGTCCGGGGTTGCGCTCGACGAACGCACGCGCGCGCTCGAGGATGGCGAAGGCCGCGTGTCCCTCGTTCAGGTGGCACACCGGGCAGTCGAGCCCGAGGGTGTCCACCAGCCGCCAGCCGCCGATCCCGAGGACGATCTCCTGCTGCAGGCGCAGCTCGCTGCCGCCGCCGTAGAGCGCGCTCGTAATGCCCCGGTCGCCGGGGGTGTTCCTCGGGTCGTTGCTGTCGAGGAGATAGAGCCGGCGGCGCCCGACCATCACCTGCCAGGCACGCAACCACAGCGTGCGCCCCGGCAGCTCGACGCGGACCCGCACCCACTCCCCGTCCGCGTCGCGCAGCGGCACCACCGGCATCATCGTCGGATCGTTGTAGGGGAAGAACTCGAGCTGGTCGCCGTCGGGGTCCAGGGCCTGGCGGAAGTAGCCCTGTTGATACAACAGTCCGATCCCGAACACAGGGACTCCGAGGTCGCAGGCGGTCTTGAGATGGTCGCCGGCGAGCACACCGAGGCCGCCCGAATAAATGGGAAGCGACTCGCTCAGCCCGAACTCCATGCTGAAATAGGCCACCGCCCCGTCGAATCCCTGCGGGCGCACGCCTTCGAACCACGTCGCGGCGCCGAGGTGGTCCTCGCGGGCGGCGAGCTGCGCGTTCAGAATCTCCAGGAAATCCGGGTCGCCCGCCAGTTCCGAGAGCCTGCGTTCCGACACGGTCTCCAGGATCAGCCACGGGTTGCGCGTGGCCTCCCAGAGACCGGGGTCGACCCGGCGCCAGAGTTCGTCGCCCGCATGGTGCCAGCTCCACAGCAGGTCCGAGGCCAGCGTCGCCAGACCCTGCAGGGTCTGCGGCAGCGCACGCGCCGCATAACGGGTCATCGCCATCCGACCGCCCCCCTCTGTCCGCCGCGCCCCCGGCGCGCCGCGCCGCTAGCGCTCATACGGCCACTTCCACTCGGTGAACTCCGGCGCATCGTAGCCCTCCTGCGCGGCGAAGTGCAGGCTCGCGATGATCGCGTTCTTCATCCGCTCCTTGACGTGGGCGCCCGCGACCTGCAGGCGGGGCACCCGGTCGATGACGTCGATCACCAGGTCGAAGCGGTCGATCTGATTGCGGATCGCCAGCTCCATGGGCGTATTGATGTTGCCGTACTCCTTGTAGCCGCGCACGTGCAGGTTGCGCGAATTGGTGCGGCGGTAGGCGAGCTTGTGGATCAGATACGGATAGCCGTGGAAGTTGAACACGATCGGGCGGTCGCGCGTGAACAGACTGTCGAAGTCGCGGTCCGACAGGCCGTGTTCGTGCTCGCTCGTGGGCAGCAGGCGGAACAGGTCCACGACGTTGACGAAGCGAACCTTGAGGTCGGGGAAGTGCTCGCGCAGCAGCGCGGTGGCCGCGAGCGACTCCATGGTCGGCACGTCGCCCGCGCAGGCCATGACGACGTCGGGCTCGGCGCCGCCGTCGTTGCTGGCCCAGTCCCAGATGCCGATGCCCTTGGTGCAGTGCTCGATGGCTTCGTCCATGCGCAGGTACTGGAGGTGACGCTGCTTGTCGGAGACGATGACGTTGACGTAGTTGGTGCTGCGCAGGCAGTGGTCGGCCACCGACAGCAGGCAGTTCGCGTCGGGCGGGAGATAGATGCGCGTCACGCGGTGGCTCTTGTTGGTCACCAAGTCCAGGAAACCCGGATCCTGGTGCGAGAAGCCGTTGTGGTCCTGGCGCCAGACGGTCGAGGTAACCAGCAGATTGAGCGAGGAGATGCGCGTGCGCCAGGGCACGTCGAGAGACTTCTCCAGCCATTTGGCGTGCTGGTTGAACATCGAGTCGATGACGTGGATGAAGGCCTCGTAGGAGGAGAGGAAGCCGTGGCGTCCGGTCAGCAGATAGCCCTCCAGCCAGCCCTCCAGCGTGTGCTCGCTGAGCATCTCCATCACGCGCCCGTCGCGCGACAGGTGCCCGCCGTCGGCGTCCTCGGGGAGGATCGGCTCCATCCAGGTCTTGCCCGAGACCTCGTAGAGGTCGTCGAGGCGGTTCGACGCCGTCTCGTCGGGACCGAACACACGGAAGTTGTTCGGGTTCCGGCGCATCGTATCGCGCAGGAAGCGCCCGAGGATGCGGGTGTTCTCCACCTCGGAGCGACCGGGCTGCACCACCTCGACCGCGTAGTCGCGGAAGTCCGGCAGGCGCAGGGCCTTGCGCACGAGCCCCCCGTTGGTCACGGGATTGGCGCTCATGCGCCGCGCCCCTTCGGGCGCCAACGCACGCAGCTCCGGGATGAGTTGTCCGTCGTCGTCGAACAGGCGTTCCGGCTCGTAGCCGCGCAGCCAGCGCTCGAGCAATGCCAGATGGGCCGGGTCGTCGTGGACGTCGAAGGGCACCTGGTGCGCGCGCCAGAACCCCTCGAGCCGGTGGCCGTCGATCTCCTTCGGGCAGGTCCAGCCCTTGGGGGTGCGCAGCACGATCATCGGCCACTCCGGCACGCCCTCCAGGCCGGGGCCGCGCGCCTGTTCCTGGATCGCGCGGATCTCGGCGACGACCGTGTCCATCACGGCGGCCATGCGCTGGTGCACCGCCGCCGGATCGTCCCCCTCCACGAAGAACGGCCTGTAGCCGTAGCCGCGGAACAGGCTCTCGAGCTGCTCGTGCGGAATGCGCGCGAGGAGGGTTGGGTTGGCGATCTTGTAGCCGTTGAGGTTCAGGATCGGCAACACCGCGCCGTCGCGCGCCGGGTTGAGGAATTTGTTGGAGTGCCAGGAGGTGGCCAGCGGGCCGGTCTCGGCCTCGCCGTCGCCGATCACGGTGGCGACGATCAGGTCGGGGTGGTCGAAGGCCGCCCCGAAGGCGTGCGAGAGGCTGTAACCGAGTTCGCCGCCCTCGTGGATCGAGCCCGGCGTCTCCGGCGTGCAGTGGCTGCCGATCCCCCCAGGGAAGGAGAACTGTTTGAGGAAGCGGCGCAGACCCTCCACGTCACCGCCGCGATCCGGGTAGCATTCCGCATAGGTCCCCTCGAGATAGGCATGGGAGAGCATCGACGGCGCGCCGTGGCCCGGACCCGAGACGAAGATGACGTTCAGATCGTCGCGCCGGATGACGCGGTTCAAATGGACCCACACGAAGGTCTGCGCCGGGTCCGAACCCCAGTGCCCGAGCAGGCGCTTCTTGATATGTTCGATGCGCAACGGTTCGCGCAGCAGCGGGTTGTCCTTGAGATACAGCATCGCGGCGCACAGGTACAGGCTCGCGCGCCAGTAGTCGTCCATCCTGCGCAGCTCGTCCGGGGCCAGCGGCCCGGATGCGGTGTCCGTTTCCGTCATCGCTCGTCTCCTCGCTCGGTTACCCGGTCGCTGCCGACGCCGGTACATCCAGGGGCCTCGGCGGGGCAAGCCCCGCCCTACGGCGCCCTTCGCATCCGTGGTCACGGGGTAGGGCCGGGCTTGCCCGGCCGGCGGCGCCTATCGGGCGACACCGGCACATCCCGCGGCGGCGGCGGGGCAAGCCCCGCCCTACGATGCCCCCGACACCCGTGGTCATGGCGTAGGGCCGGGCTTGCCCGGCCGGCGGCGCGTATCGGGCGCCACCGGCACATCCCGCAGCGGCGGCGGGGCAAGCCCCGCCCTACGATGCCCCGACACCCGTGGTCATGGCGTAGGGCCGGGCTTGCCCGGCCGACGACGCACGCGCTTCGGCGCCCCCGTCTCCGGGATCGGCCGCATCCGGAGCCTACCACCGCACCACGAGCCGGTGGCTGACGCCCGTCAACGCGTGCGCGAATTCTCGCCCGCCGCGCTATGGCATGCAGTGCCCGCGGTTACAGGCGCGGGCGCAACGAGGCCCCGCCGCCCCTCATGCCCGGAAACGGTGCGCCGACCGGCCGCGGCCGCCGTTCAGCCGCCGGCCGCATCGAGGATGCGCTTGACCTCTTCACCGTCGATGACTTCCTTTTCCTGGAGCACTTTGGCCAGAGCCTCCAACCCCGCCCGGCGCGACTCGATGATCTCGCGCGCGCGCGCGTGCCCCTCCTCCACCAGGCCCCGCACCTCCGCGTCGATGAGCTGCGCGGTGGCCTCACTGTAGTTCCTCTCCTCGGGTCCCTCCACCCCCAGAAAGGCCGACCGTTGCCGCTGGCCGTAGGTGACGGGACCGAGCCGCTCGCTCATGCCGAGCTGCGTGACCATCGCGCGTGCGATCTCGCTGGCGCGCTCGAGATCGTTCTGGGCGCCGCTGGAGACGTCGCCGAAGACGACCTCCTCGGCGACGCGCCCGCCGAGCAGGATCGCGAGCTGGTCGCGCAACTCCTCGCGCGTGGAGAGGAACTTCTCGCTCACGGGCAACTGCAGCGTGTAGCCGAGCGCCGCCACGCCGCGCGGGATGATCGAGACCTTGTGCACCGGCTCGGCCGTGGGCACCGTCTCGGCCACGAGCGTGTGTCCCGACTCGTGATAAGCCACGCGGCGTTTCTCCTCGGCGTTGAGCGCGCGGTGCTTCTTCTCCGGACCGGCGATGACACGGTCGATGGCGGCCTCGAAATCCGCCATCGTGATCTCCTCGTGCCCCTCGCGAACCGCGCGGATCGCCGCCTCGTTGGCGATGTTGGCCAGATCCGCCCCGACGAAACCGGGCGTGCGCTGCGCCACCACGCGCAGGTCGACGTCCGCGGCGATGCGCATGTCGCGCGTGTGGAGCCGCAGAATCGCGGCACGCGCCTCCAGGTCCGGCTTGTCCACCACGATCTGCCGGTCGAAACGCCCGGCGCGCAACAGTGCCTTGTCCAGGATCTCCGGGCGGTTGGTCGCCGCCATGACGACGACGCCGACCGAGGGGTCGAAGCCGTCCATCTCCGTAAGGAGCTGGTTCAGCGTCTGCTCGCGCTCGTCGTGCCCGCCCATCACCGGACCGATCCCGCGCGCCCGGCCGATGGCGTCGAGCTCGTCGATGAAGACGATGCACGGCGCCTTCTCGCGCGCCTGCTGGAACAACTCGCGCACGCGCGCGGCCCCCACGCCGACGAACATCTCGATGAACTCCGAGCCGCTGATATTGAAGAACGGCACCCCGGCCTCGCCGGAGACCGCGCGCGCCAGCAGCGTCTTGCCGGTACCGGGCGGGCCCACGAGCAGCACCCCCTTGGGCATGCGCCCGCCGAGGCGGGCGATGCGGCTCGGATCCTTGAGGAACTCGATGACCTCGCCCAGTTCCTCCTTCGCCTCCTCCGCCCCCGCGACGTCCTCGAACGTCACCTTCGCGCCGCCCTCCGGGTGGATGCGCACGCGGTTGCCGATGTTGAGGAACCCCTTCCCGGGAGTGAAGCGCCGTCCGATCCAGATCCAGAACAGGAACAGCAGCCCGAAGGGCAGGACCCAGTTGAACAACAGATCGCCGAGCCAGTGGCTGTTGTAGCGCACCGTGTATTTGACGCCGTGCTTCGCGAGCAGCTCCGCAAGGTTGCTGTGCCACAAGGGCACGGTGACGAAGCGCTCCGGCTTGCCGGTCTTCGGATCCTTGATCTTCAACGTTCCGGCGATGACGTCTCCCGCAACAACCGCCTCGCGCACCTGATCCTTCTGTACGTACTGGAGAAATTCGCTGTAGGGGATCTCGCGCGCCTGCTGCGGGGGTTTCGTTTGCCAGAAGTAGAGCAGGCCCAGGAAGAGCAACAGGTAGACCAGCAGATTGAATCCCGGCCGCTGCCAGAATTTTTGCTCTTCCGGCGGCCGGATCTCGATGCGGGGTTTGTCCTGCGACGCCCCGCCCTTCGGCGGCTTCCCCTTCTTATCCATCGGCGACCTCCTGCGGCGTGGTACCGGGCGCGTCCGCCCCGGAGCCGCCCCAACGTACGAGGGCGTCTCCGGTCGCGGCAACCACGGGGTGAACCGGGGCGGTGAGGCGCGGGTGACTGCCGAACTGCAGGCTCGCGATATCGGTCGCCGTCGCCCGCAACTGGATCGCGATGGCGATGGTGTTCAGCAGTTCAGCCGTCGTCGCCCCGCCGGTGACCTGCCCGCCGAGCAGGCGCTCGCTGACGCGGTCGAAGAGCAGGCGACAGTGAATCTCCTGCGTTCCGGGCATCGTCGCCGGGTGATGATCGGGCAGGCGCACGCTGCCGGCGACGACCGAGAAACCGAGGGCGCGCGCGGTCGCCTCGGTGAGCCCGGCCACGCCGAAGGAGAGATCCGCGATCCGGCTCGCATAGACGGCGATGGTCCCTGCGTTGGCGCGCAGCAGGCGCAGGCCGTAGAGGTTCATCCCCGCAATGCGCCCTTCGGCCGCCGCCTGCGAGGCGAGCATCGCGTGGCTGGCATGGCGCGTGAAGAAATCCTGCTTGTGGGCGCAGTCACCGACGGCGAAGATCGCAGGATCCTCGCGGCTGCGCTGGAAGCCGTCCACCCACACGCCGCCCGAGCGCGATAGGGTGAGACCCATGCCCTCGGCGAGCCGGGTGTTCGGCCGCGCGCCGAGCGCGACGAGCGCGGCGTCGCAGGGGACCAGGCTCCCATCGCTCAGGCGCACCCCGCCGACGCGCTCGCCGCCTTCGCCCGCTTCGAACGCGGCGACACCCGTGCCGGTGTGCAGCTTCACGCCGACCTGTCCCAGCACCGCCTCCACCCGACGACTGACCTCCGGGTCGAAGGAGTTCGCGAGCGGATGGGGCTGCTGCTCGATGAGATGCACCTCGATGCCGCGCTTGCGCACCTCCTCGGCGAACTCCACGCCGATGAACCCGCCGCCGACGACCGCGAGCGTCCTGACGGCCGGCAGATCGACGGAGAGCAGGCGATCCAGATACTCGTAATTCTTGTGGATCGTGAATACCCCGGACAGCTCGCGCCCCGGGATCGGCGGCAGGACCGGCTCCGAGCCGGTGGCGAGCACCAGGCGCTCCCACCGCACGCGTCCGGTCCGCCCGAGCACCGCGCTGCGGTCCCCCCGATCGACGGCTACCACGTGATCCACGACGAGCCGCCCGCCGGCCGAGAGAAACGGCGCCCGTCCCGCCAGATCCTCGTCCGTCCCCCCGAGCGTGCCGAAGATGTACGGGATCCCGCAGGGCACGACGGCGTCGGCCTCCGGGCGCACCAACAGGACCCGCTTCCCGGGCCAGGACTGCGCCGCCGTGATCCCCGCCATCATTCCCGCCGGCCCCCCGCCGACGATCAGTACGTCCGTCACCGATTCCACGTCGCTCCCCATTCTATAAGTAGCTGCGCAACGCGCCCGCCCTGCGGCCCGGCTGCGATCACGATGCGGCGGACAGCAACCGATGCGTATGGCGCGCAATCATGCGGTCTTCGTCGGTCGCCATCACGAGCACCTCGCAGGGTGCCCCGTCCGCCGAGATCCGCCCCGCCCCGTCCGCGTTGCGCGCCGGATCCAGGCGCACGCCGAGAAATTCGAGGTCCCGGCAGGCCGCCGCGCGCACCGGTGCGGCGTGCTCGCCGATCCCGCCGGTGAACACCAGCCGGTCCAGGCCCCCCAGCACCGCCGCATAGGCCCCGATCCGCTTGCGCACTTGGTAGGCGAACAGATCCACGGCGAGTGCTGCGCGCCGATCGCCGCCCGCGGCCAGCAACGTGGCCATGTCGGCGCTGCGGCCCGAGACGCCGAGGAGACCGGATTCGTGTTCGACCACGCGTTCCACCTCCGCCGCGCTCCGCCCGCGACGCAGGAGATAGAGCAACACGCCCGGGTCGAGATCCCCGCAGCGAGTCCCCATCATGATCCCGCCGGCCGGGGTAAAACTCATGCTGGTATCCACCGGGCGACCGTCGCGGACCGCCGTGAGGCTCGCGCCGCCGCCCAGATGGGCGATGATCAACCGCCCCCGGGCCTTCTCGCCGAGCGTCTCCACCACGTATTCGCAGGACAGCCCGTGAAACCCGTAGCGGCGCACCCCCTCCCGCCACAGCGTGTCCGGCAGCGGCAGCCGTTGCGCCAGCTCCGGCAGACCGCGGTGAAAGCCGGTGTCGAAGCAGGCGACCTGCGGATGCGCCGGAAAGCGCGCCGCGGCCGCACGGATCGCCTGCAGCGCCGGCGGCAGGTGCAGCGGCGCGAGCGGCACCGCCGCCTCGAGATCGCGCAGGAGCTGCGGGGTGATCCGCTCCGGGGACCGGTGCGCCGCGCCGCCGTGCACCAGCCGGTGCCCGATCGCGTCGGGCGCCGGCAATCCGCGGCGCTCGAGGATCGCAAGTACCCCGCCGAGCGCCTCGGTGTGGGAGGCGGCCCGAAACGGCGCGGGCGCCTCCCGATCCCGGCCCCCGCCCACGTGCAGTTCGCCGGCGGGCTCGCCGATCCCCGAGGCGACGACCTCCAGCCGGCATTCCTCGCCCCCGGACCCGAACCGGTAGAGGCCGAGCTTGATCGAGGTCGAACCCGTGTTCACCGACAACACATGGGGTGTCCCGCTCACCGCAGCCCCCAATAGACATAGATCAGCGAGAGCGCGAACGTCCCGACCAGCCAGGCCGCCGCGGGCGCCACCGCGCGGTTGCGCGACAGCCCCAGCGCATACCCGGCCTTGAGCAGATTGTTGCTGCCTGCGGCGATCAGGACCGCCGCCTCCAGCGCCGCCTCGGCGACGTGGAACTTGCCGGCGAGCAGCGCCAGGATGAACGGGTCGATGTCGGTCAGGCCCACGCCGAAGGAGAGCACCTGCAGGCCCCCCGCGCCGTAGCCGCGCACGACGAAGTGGGTCAGCGCGGCGAAGAGCACGAACAGGCCCGCGAAGAGGACCGCCGTGGAGAACTCCAAGGGGTGTCGCGGCGCCTCCGACGGTGCCGGCGTGCCCTCGCGGCGCGCACCCCGGTAGATCCACCACGCGACGCCGAGCAGCAGCAGGAACAGGACGGCGAACGGCGCCGCCAGGCGCTCGGCGGTGATCCGGTGCCCCAGCAGGGCGATCAGCACCCACAGGCGCAGATACATCATCGCGCTGGCCACCGCGATCGCCGCCCCCGTCACGCGCGCGCCCTCCCCGGCACCGTGCGCCCGCCGCCCGAGTACCACCGTGGCGGCCGTGCTCGAGTAGAGGCCGCCCAACACCCCCGTGAGCAGCGCCCCCCGCGTCGGGAAGAAGTAGGTCTGGGCGAGATAGCTCAGGTAGGAGATCGCCGAGACCACGATCACCGCGAGCCACACCTGATAATAGGTCACGGTGACGAACGGCGCGATCTGCCGCGCCGGCAGGACCGGCAGGATCAGGCCGGCCATGATCAGGAACTTCACCAGCGTGGTGGCCTCGTGGCTGCGGAAGGCGTCGGAGAAGCGCCGGATGCCGGGCTTCTCGCCGAGCAGCAGGAGCACCACCACCACGTAGAGGATCAGCAGCCACATCGGCTCGCGCAGGGCGAGCGGACCGATGCCGTAGACGAGCAGCGCGATCAGCGCCGGCAGCAGGCTCTGCTCGCGCTCCCGCAGCCGCGAACGATAGTGCAGCGCCACCAGCACGGCCACGGCGACCAGCCCGACCGCGTAGAGCCCCAGACCGGGGTCGAGCAGCGCCAGTACGAATCCCAGGATCGCCAGCAGGGTGAGCGTGCGCGTCGTGCCGAAGCCGAGGTCCCGGCCCGCGGACCGCCGGTAGCTGTGCAGCTCGAGCCCGATGACGAAGCCGAACAGCGCCGTCAGGCCGAAGGCGACCGGTACCTGTGGCAGCGTGTCGAATATTCCCATTCGGATCGGCCCCGCGCGCGTCAGCGCCGCGCTGTGCATCCCGTTTCCCCCGACCGGGCGCGCTTCAGAACAGGCCGCGCGCCGCCTTGCAGATCCCCTCCGCCGCCATCGGGTGTTGATCAGGGAACGCGGCCGGACCGACCCCGCCCACGGCGGCGACGATCAGTACATCCACGCTCTCCGCGCCCGCCCTCCGGTTACAGCGCCGCGACGACGTGCACGATCAGATACACCCCGAGCGCCGCGACCACGGTCCCCAGGGCCAGGTTGGGCCACACGGCCTGATAGGCGTGCGCCTCCGGCGTGTCGATGAGGCGCCGGTTCCACAGAAATCCCCAGCTCGCCAAGGCCACGATCGCGAGACCGACCACGAGCATGGCGACTCCGGCGCGGCCCACACCGCCCTGCGATCCGCCGTGACCGTGGGTGATAAACCGGACGAAGAGGTCGAACTTCTCGATCACGAAACCGAAGGCCATGAGGGCGACCGCCGTGCGGATCCACGCGAGATAGGTGCGCTCGTTGGCGGCGTGGTCGCGGAAGTTGGCGATCACGAATCCGCATCCGGCGCCGGCACCACCAGAACCGGCAGTCGTCCGTGGCGCACGAGCGCCTCGGAGACGCTCCCGAGCAGGACCCGGTCCAGGCCCTGCCGGCCGTGGGTTCCGACCACCAGGAGATCGGCGCCCCACTCGCCCGCGAACTCCAGGATGCGCTTCCAGATCTCCCCTTTCGGAGCCTCGAGGATCTCGGTCTCCGCGGCGAGCCCCGGATCCGCCGAGCGCACCCGCTCGCCCGCTCGTTCCAGCGCCGCCCGGGCCTGCGCCGCCAGCTCCTCGTGCAGCCGTTCCGACCCGACCCAGCCGACCTCCGCACCACGGTAATCCGCGACGCCCTCGTCCAACACCGAGACGAGCATGAGACGCGCCCCCTGCTCGCGGGCGATGGCGATCGCGTGGTCGAGCGCGTGGAATGCGGGCGGTCCGCCGTCCACGGGCACGAGGATTCGCTGATAGAGACTCATCGGCTACGCTCCTGTCGCAAAAGAATGGGTCCGGCCGTGGCGTTCACGGATACGGGTCGTGATGACGCATGCGGACCCGGTGGCGCGGACGCCCGGCGATCTCGTAGATCCCGAGCAGCATCAGCAGCACGGCGAACACGGTCCGCAGCGTCGCATCGGGCAGCCACAGCGCCAGCCGCGCGCCGCCCAGGGCACCGCCGACCGCGCCCAGCGCCAGCGCCGGGACCAGCGGCCAGTCCACATGGCCCTCGCGGGCATTTTCCCACAAACCGCTCACCGTGGCGGGCAGTCGCGTCACCAGCGAAGTCCCTTGTGCGAGCGCCTGCGACATCCCCAGTCCGAGCACGAACATCGGCGCCAGCACCGGGCCCCCGCTGATTCCGACCACGCCCGCCACGGCGCCGGCGACGACGCCGACCAGCACCAGATAGCCGTCGCGCCAGGCGACGGCGAACCCCGCCGCGAACCCGTGACCGACCAGCAGCAGCGCCGCCCCGCCCAGGATCACGACCCCACCGAAGGCGCGGCGCAGCGCCGCCTCCTTCAGCCCCCGGCTCCAGCGCGCCGCCAGCGGGGCCACGACCAGCGCCGGCACGCCGGTCCATACCACCGGGAGCCACGCCACCCGCCCGCCGTGCGCGTAGGCGAAGGCCGCGCTCGCGGCCGACGCCAGCGCCACGGCGAGCGCCGTGCCGCGCGCGCGCAGGGCGCTGAGGCCCGCGACTTCGGTCAGCAGCGGGATCAAGAGGGTCCCGCCCCCGAGGCTCGCCAGCCCGCCGCCGAATCCACCCGTCGCGCCGATCCACAGACCGCGCAGGAGCCGGTGTCCGAGCCCCTGTGACCTCGAGCCGTCCCCGCCCTCCGCAACCGGCGGGGTGCCGTCCGCGTCCGCCCTCACAGGTCGAAGGACTCGCCGAGCCGCGGCATCTCGATGCGGGCGTCGCCGAGCCGTGCGGCGAAGGCGCGCATGACGTCCTCGTCCCCGTGCACCAGGAAGGTCCGGTCGGGATCCGCGCGCCGGTGCCAGTCGAGCAGCTCGTCGCGGTCGGCGTGCGCGGAGAAACCGTTGATCGTATGGATGCGCGCCCGCACCGGGATCTCTTCGCCGAACAGATGAACGCTCTCGGCGCCGTCGACGATGCGCCGGGCGAGCGTACCGCGCGCTGCGTAACCGACGAAGACCACGGCGCAATCCTTGCGCCACAGGTTGTGCTTGAGATGGTGGCGCACCCGCCCGCCGGTGCACATGCCCGAGCCGGCGAGGATCACGGCGCCTCCGGCGATGCGGTTGAGCGCCATGCTCGCGGCGCTCTCGCGGGTGAAATGCAGCCCCGGCACAGCGAAGGGGTCACGCCCGTCGCGGAACCACGCCGCCGTCCGCGCATCGTAACACTCGGGATGACGCTCGAAGATCTCCGTGGCCGAGATCGCCATCGGCGAATCCAGGAAGACCTGCATGGAGCGCGGCAGCCGCCCCTCATCGACCCCCTCGCGCAGGAAGTACAGCAGCTCCTGGGCGCGCTCGAGCGCGAAGGTCGGCACCACGACGTTACCCCCGCGCCGCACCGTGTCGTCGACCGCGGTGTAGAGTTCCTCGACGGAAGGGGCCAGCGGCTTGTGCAGCCGGTCGCCGTAGGTGGTCTCCATGACCAGCACGTCGGCGCGCGGCGGCACCACCGGGGCACGCAGCAGCGGGCGCCCGGCGTTGCCGAGATCGCCCGAGAAGGTCACGCTGCGCCGTTGCCCGCCCTCCTCCAGTTCGAGCCGCACGCTCGCCGAACCGAGGATGTGTCCGGCGTCATAGAACGTCGCCCGCACCCCCGCGGCGATCTCGAACGCCTCGCCGTAGACGGCCGTGCGCCCGAAGTACTCCAGGGTGTTGAGCGCGTCGAGCGCCGTGTACAGCGGCCGCGCGGCCGCGCCCTGCCCGCGGCGCGCGGCGTGGCGCGCCTTGCGCGCCGCCTCCTCCTCCTGCAGGTGGGCGGCGTCGAGCATCACCACCCGCGCCAGCTCGCGTGTCGCCGCGGTGGTGACGATCTCGCCGCGGAACCCGCGCTTGACGAGCAGCGGCAGACGCCCGCAGTGATCGAGGTGGGCGTGCGTGAGCAGGACGCAGTCGATGCGTGCGGCGTCGAAACCGAAGGGCTCGGCGTTCTCCTCGTCGAGTTCGCGTCCGCCCTGATACAGGCCGCAGTCGACGAGGATGCGCCGCCCGCCGCACTCGACGAGATGGCAGGAGCCGGTCACGTCGCGGTCGGCTCCGTGAAACGAGAGCCTCATCCGATTGCCCCCTTCACGAGGATCCGCGGGCGGCGCCCGCCGGAAACAGGGGCGTGCCGTTGGCCTCGTGCCACTCGAGGATGCCGCGCCAGATCTCCCCGGCTTCCTCCGCGTACCAGAACAGCTCGCGATCCTCGGGGTCGATCACGCCCTCGTCGACGAGAAAGTCCACATCGACCGCGCGCCGCCAGTAGCGCTCTCCCACCAGGACCACCGGCACCGGCCGGATCTTTCGCGTCTGGATCAGGGTGAGGGTCTCGAACAGCTCGTCGAAGGTCCCGTAACCGCCCGGGAAGGCGACCAGGGCCTGCGCCCGCAGGAGGAAGTGGAGCTTACGTATCGCGAAATAGTGGAAGCGGAAGCAGAGATCCGGCGTGATGTAAGGGTTCGGATACTGCTCGTGCGGCAGGGTGATGTTGAGTCCAACGGAATGCGCACCGACGTCGAAGGCGCCGCGGTTGGCCGCCTCCATCATCCCCGGCCCGCCCCCGGTTACCAGCATGACGCGGTGGTCCCCGGGCCCCGCACCGGCGGCGCCGATCAGGCGACCCAACTCGCGCGCAACGTCGTAGTAGCGGCTCTTCGCGAGCAGGCGCTCGGCCACGGCGAGGCGCCGTTCGAGGTCCGCATCGCCCGGATTCTCCCGCAGGCGTGTGATCAACTCCTCGACCCGGCGCTCGGCGGCCGCCGGCTCGCGGATGCGCGTCGAGCCGAAGACGACGATGGTGTGCTCGACCCCCCGGCGTTCGAGGGTGAGCTGCGGCTTGAGGTAGTCGATCTCGAGGCGCACGCCGCGCGTGGCGGGATGGTCGAGAAACTCCACGTCGCGATCGGCCGGGCGGTAGGTGGGGCTGTCGAGGATGGCCTGCACCCGCCGCGGCGCGTCCGGGTCCTCCGCCGCCGGCTTCGGCGCGTGCCACGGCAGCGGCTCGCGCCGGCGCTGCGGGTGCGCCGGCGCCGGGCGCCCGCCGCCCGGCGCACCCCCACCCGCGGGTGGATCGTCGCGCCCGCTCATGCCGAACCCTTCGCCGCACGCGGCGCGCGGCCGAGTCGTCGTTCGAGATCGAGCACGTGCCGGGTGGTCGCCAACACCGTATCCGGATTGAGGCTCATCGAGTCGATCCCGATCTCCACCAGGAACTCCGCCATCTCCGGATAGTCGGACGGCGCCTGCCCGCACAGGCCCGAGTGGATCCCGTTGCGGCGGCAGCCCTCCACCGCCAGGCGGATCATCTCCTTGACGCCCGGGTCGCGCTCATCGTAGTCGAAGGCCACGATCTCGCTGTCGCGGTCCACGCCCAGGGTGAGCTGGGTGAGGTCGTTGGAGCCGATGGAGAAGCCGTCGAAGCGCTTGGCGAACTCGTCGATGAGCACGACATTGTTGGGGATCTCGCACATGGCGTAGACACGCAGGCCGTTCTCGCCGCGCTTGAGACCGTGCTCCGCCATGGCGGCCAGGACCGCGTCGGCCTCGGCCACACGCCGCACGAACGGCAGCATCAGAATCACGTTATCGAGACCCATGGTCTCGCGCACGCGCTTCATCGCCGCGCACTCGAGCGCGAAGCCCTCGGCGTAGGCCGGGTGCGCGTAGCGGGAAGCGCCGCGGAAACCGAGCATCGGATTGGCCTCCTCCGGTTCGAAGTCGCGCCCGCCGAGCAGCGAGGCGTACTCGTTGCTCTTGAAGTCCGACATGCGCACCACCACCGGCCGCGGATAGAAGGCCGCGGCGATCGTCCCCACGCCCTCCGACAGGCGCCGGACGAAATACTCGCGCGCGTCGTCGTAGCCCCGCGCGAGTTCCCGCACGCGCGCCTGCACCGCCGGATCCGACACGCGCTCCGGGTGCAGCAGCGCCAGCGGATGCACCTTGATGTACTCGTTGACGATGAACTCCATGCGCGCGAGACCGACGCCGTCGTTGGGAATCATCGCCGTCTGGAACGCGATCTCGGGGTTGCCCAGATTGATCATGATCTCGGTGGCCGGGCGCGGCAACTCCCCGAGGTCCGTGCGCTCGACCTCGAAGGCGAGCGCGCCGCGGTACACGCGCCCGACGTCGCCCTCCGCACACGAGACCGTGACCTGCGACTCCGCCGCGAGGCGCTCCGTGGCGTCGGCGGCGCCCACCACCGCCGGGATACCCAGCTCGCGGGCGATGATCGCGGCGTGGCAGGTGCGCCCGCCGCGGTTGGTGACGATCGCCGCGGCCGTCTTCATGACCGGCTCCCAGTCGGGTGTCGTGGTGTCGGCGACGAGCACCTCGCCGGGGCGGAACTGCGGGAGATGGGCCACGTCGGGGATGACGCGCACCGCACCGGCGGCGATGCGCGAACCGACGGCGCGGCCGCTCACCAGCACCTCGCCGTGTTCCTTGAGCACGTAGGTCTCGAGGACGCCGCCGCGGCGCTGCGAAGCCACGGTCTCCGGCCGCGCCTGGACCAGATAGATCCGGCCGTCGAGGCCGTCCTTGGCCCACTCCATGTCCATGGGCCGGTCCGCGCCGGCCTTGGCGCTGTAGTGGCGCTCGACCTTGATCGCGTAGTCGGCCAGCGTCAGGACGTCGGCGTCGTCGATGCAGTAGCGGGCGCGCTCGTCGGGCGAGGTGGGGACGTTGCGGGTGGCCTCGCGGGTACGCCCGCGCGCGTAGATCATCTTGATCTTCTTTGCCCCGAGCGCGCGCCGCAGGACCGCGCGGTGACCGGCCTCGAAGGTCGGCTTGTGGACATAGAACTCGTCGGGGTCGACGGCGCCCTGCACCACGTTCTCGCCGAGGCCGTAGGCGCCGGTGATGAAGACGACGTCGCGGAAACCGGTCTCGGTATCGAGCGAGAACATCACCCCCGAGGCGGCGAGGTCGGAGCGCACCATCTTCATGATGCCGACCGACAGCGACACCTTGAAGTGGTCGAAGCCCTGATCGATGCGGTAGTGGATGGCGCGATCGGTGAACAGGCTGGCGAAGCAGCGCCGGCAGGCGTCGAGCAGGTTCTCCTCGCCGTGCACGTTGAGATAGGTGTCCTGCTGGCCGGCGAAACTCGCCGTCGGCAGGTCCTCGGCCGTGGCCGAGCTGCGCACCGCCACGCTGAGGTCTTCGCCGTACTCCGCGAGCAGCTCGCCGTAGGCCGCGCGGATCTCGGCCGCAAGGTCCTCCGGCAGGCCCGCGCCGTAGACAATCTCGCGCGCGCGGCGACCGCGCCGGGCGAGATCCTCCACGTCGGCGGGATCGACGCCGTCGAGGGCCGCGTGCAGGCCGTCCCAGGCCCCGGCGCGGTCGAGCACGTAGCGGTAGGCCTCGGCGGTGACGGCGAAGCCGTTGGGCACCTGCACCCCCTGCGGGGTGAGTTCGCGGTAGGCCTCGCCGAGCGAGGCGTTCTTGCCGCCCACCAGCGGCACGTCGTCCAGCGTGATGTCACGGAAGAAGCGCAGATAACGGTAATCCATCCTCTTGCCCCGTTTTCGCAGTGAGTACTCCGGAGGGTGCGTGGCGCGCCGGCACCGGCCTCAGCCCCCGCCCTCCAACCCCGGCCGGTATTCCCCGCGCCGGGCGGCGGCGTTCATGCGCAGGCGATGCCGGAAGGCGCGCCGGGCCGCCTCCACGTTGCGCGCGCGCCCGGCCCAGGCGACCATCACCGGCTCCTGGATCGCACGCGCGAAGGAGAAGGACAGGGCCCAGGGCTGCCCGGGGAAGCCGGCGTTCATCGCGTTGAGGTTGGCCGTCGCCTCCTCGGGCCCCTGGCCGCCGGAGAGGAAGTTGACGCTCGGAACGGCCGCCGGGACCGTGCGCCGCAACACCCGGACCGTCGCCTCCGCAACCTCCTCCGGCGTCGCCTTCCGCGGGTGATCCCGACCCGGGACGATCATGCTCGGCTTGAGGATGAGGTATTCGAGAACCACGCGGTGGCGGTGCAGCGCGTGGAACACCGCGTGCAGCACGGCCTCGCTGACCTCGGCGCAACGCTCCAGGCTGTGGTCGCCGTCGATCAGCACTTCGGGTTCGACGATCGGAACGAACCCCTCCGCCTGGCACACCGCGGCGTAGCGTGCGAGCATCTCGGCGTTGGCCTCGATACCGAGCGGCGTCGGGTTACGTTCGCTCACCGGGTAGACCTCGCGCCATTTGGCGAAGCGCGCACCCTTCTCGCGGTACTGCGCCAGGCGCTCGGCGAGGCCGTCGAGCCCGTAGGTCACCTGGTCTCCCGGCGCTCCGGGGAGCGGCCCCTTGCCCTTGTCGACCTTGACGCCCGGGACGACCCCCTGGCGCGCCAGCACGACCGGCAGCGGGGTCCCGTCATCGGCGGTCTGGTCGAGCGTCTCCTCGAACAGGATCACCCCGTTGAGATATTCACCGATGCCCTCGGTCGTGAACATCAACGCGCGATAGGCGCGCCGGTTCTCCTCCGTGTTGTCGACGCCCACCGCTGCGAAGCGCTTGCCGATGGTCGGCAGGCTCTCGTCGGCGGCGAGGATCCCCCGATCCGGCCGCACCAGGGCGGCGATGGTCCGTTGCAGTTCCTCTTCCGCATTCATGTCCGATCCTCCGATCTCCAATCCAGGGACCCGCCGCGGGTCACGGCGGGGTCGCCGCCGCGCGGGCACTGCGCCCGAGGTCCCGCCCCCCGCTCGTCGCCTCGGCCGCCCGCCCCGCCCCGGCGGCCGGAGGCGCCCCGCCCCCCCAGGCGCGGTGCATACGCACGGCGAGCGCGGCCGAGGCGATGCGCGCCGCGTGCGGGTCCGAGCGCGATGTCAGGATGATCGGGACCCGCGCGCCGACCACGACGCCGGCGAGCGTCGCCCCGGCCAGGTACTCGAGGTCCTTGACGAGGATGTTGCCGGCGTCGAGATCCGGCGCAAGCAGGATGTCGGCGTCCCCGCACACCTCGCCGTCGATGCCCTTGATCCGTGCGGCCTCGCGTGAGATCGCGTTGTCGAAGGCCAGCGGACCGTCGATCACCACCCCGCGGATCTGACCGCGCTCGGCCATCTTGCTGAGGCAGGCGGCGTCGATGGTCGATGGGATCGCCGGCTTGACCATCTCCAGCGCCGAGAGCGCGGCGACCTTCGGGCGCCCGATGCCGAGGAGTGCGGCGAGATCGACGGCGTTGCGCACGATCTCCGCCTTGGTGAGGAGATCGGGCAGGATGTTGATCGCCGCGTCGGTGATCAGCAGCGGTTTGTGGTAGCGGTCGAGCGCGGCGGCGAACACGTGGCTCACGCGCCGGTGCGTGCGCAGGTGCGCGAGGACCGGGTGCATGATCACGTCGGTGTGCACCCAGCCCTTCACCAGGATCGCCGCACGCCCCTCTTCCACCAGCCGCACCGCGGCCTCGGCCGCAGGTCCCTCGGGGGCGCTCTCGAGCAGCGGCGGCACCTCCACGCAGAGGCGGGCGCACAACTCCTCGATGGGCGCGCGCGGGCCGACCAGGACCGGCTCGATCAGCCCCGCCGTCCGCGCCTCCAGGGCCGCCTCGAGCACATGGGGTTCGTGGGCGTCGACGATCGCCGCCGGCACCGGCGGCTCGCCCTGCGCGGCCGCGGTCCACTGCGCGAAGCGCTCCGCCGCACTCACGACCGCCCCCCGGCGTCGGAGCGGAACGCCCGCAACACCCCGAGGAGGCGGGCGCGCCGGTCCTCCAACCGGGACTCGTCGCGCGCCTCCACGTTGATCCGCAGCACCGGCTCCGTCAACGCCGCGCGCGCGTTGAACCACCAGTCCGGATAGTCCACCGTGATCCCCTCGATGCGGTCGATTTTTCCGTCCGCGAAGGTCCGGGCGAGCGCCTCCAGGGCCGCCGCCGAATCGCCGACCGCCACGTTCATCTCCGCGGCACGCGCGTAGCGCCGCAGCCCGCGCGCCAGCTCCGAGAGCGGCGCGTCCGCGCCCGCCACGACGTTGATCAGCTCGATCAGCGTGCGCAGGCCGTTGTCGGAACAGTACAGGTCCGAATAGTAGTAGTGTCCCGACATCTCGAGGGCGAACAGCGCCTCGTGCGCGCGCATCGCCGCCTTGATGTACGGTCGGCCCACCCGCGTGCGCAGCGCACGCCCGCCGGCCTCTTCGACCGCTTCGGCCACGCCGCGTCCGGCGCGCGGATCGCACAACACCACGCCTCCCCCATGACGCGCCAGGAGACGCCGCGCCACCAGCGCGCCGACCACGTCCGCAGGCACCGTCTCACCGCGTTCGTCGACCACGGCGATGCGGTCGGCGTCGCCGTCGTAGGCCACACCGAGTTCGCAGCCGTGGCGGACCACGCAGCGGGCGAGGGCCATCAGGGCGCCGGGCGCGCTGGGGTCCGGGGAGCGGTCCGGGAAGCCGCCGTCGGGCTCGAAGGAGATCTCCCACAGCCGCACATAGGGGAGGTGCGAGAAGACCTCGCGCGTGTCGAGCCCGCCGGGTCCGTTGCCGGCGTCGACGACCACCTTGACCGGGCGCGGCGCCTCGATGCGCGCGCGCATCACCGCCGCGTACTGCGCCAGCGGCCGTGCCCGCTGCAGGACCGGGGTGCAGGGCCGGTCGAAGACGAAGGGCAAGCGCACCAGGCGCCGCACCTGCGCCAGCCCGTCCTCGGCGCTCAACGGCATCGCGCCGGCGCGGCACAGCTTCAGCCCGTTGTACTCGGGCGCGAGGTCGCTGGCCGTGATCATGACGCTGCCGTCGAAGCCCTCCGCGGCCCCGTACCAATAGAGCATCGGCGTGGTGCACAGGCCGATGTGGGTGACGTGGTGGCCGCCGGAGCGCAACCCCAGGCTCACCGCCTCGGCCAGCGAGCGTGAGGTCACGCGCGCATCGTGACCGATCACGAAGCTGCGATCGCCCTCGGGGCTGATGAAATCGCCGTAGGCGCGGGCGATGGCGATCACGTTGCCGCAGCACAGGGCGTCGCGCGCGTCGCCGCGGATGTCGTAGGCCCCGAAGACGGTGTCGAGGCGCTTCCCGGCGTCGACCGCCGGACCGGTCTCAGTGTCCCCCATGTCGTCCTCCGGCGGGATGGTGCAAGGACTGGCGCATCGTCTGCAGGAAATCGCGGTGCCGACGCCCGCCGAGTTCCAGGTGCCGGTAGACCGCCAGCTTGGCTTCGTCTTCGACGAAGATCCACGCGATACAGTAGAGCCAGATGAGGCCGGCCGCCGGCCACCCGATCGGCGTGATCAGTCCCAGCGGATAGACGACGAACAGCGTCGCCAGCACCTTGGTCGCGACCGCGCCCCACAGCACCAGGGGCGAGGGGTAAGGAGGACGCCAGAATCGTCGACTGGTGCGCGCCACGAACAGCGTCAGGTGCCCGGCCACCGCCAGCTTGAGAAAGATCACGGTCTGGATCTCGGCCACGTCCATGTGCAGCCATTCCTTGACGATCACCAGCAGTCCGAAGGTCTCCACCACGCCGATCAGGCCCAGGACCGTGGACACGGTCAGCACCCGGCGCATCTCCCATCGCACCGGGTGCGGATCCAGCCAGGTGTTGTCGTAGGCGATCGCCATGATCGGGACGTCGTTGAACAGCGCCAGCAGGATGATCATGATCGCCGTGATCGGATAGAAATCGAAGGCGAGCATCGCCGCCACCACGAAGAACATGATGCGGATGGTCTCGGTGATGCGGTAGATCGCGTAGGAGTTCATCCGCTCGAAGATCCGCCGCGCCTCTTCGATCGCGTTGACGATGGTCGACAGGCCGGGCGCGGTCAGGATCAACGCCGCCGCGGCGCGCGCCGCGTCCGTCGCCCCCGAGACCGCGATCCCGACGTCGGCCTGCTTGAGCGCCGGGGCGTCGTTGACCCCGTCTCCGGTCATCGCCACCAGGTGCCCGCGCGCCTGCAGCGCCTTGACGATGCCGTACTTGTGCTCGGGGAAGACCTGCGCGAAACCGTCCGCCGCCTCGATGCGCCGTCCGGCCTCGGCGTCGAGAGTCCCCGGATCGACCCCGCCGGAGAACAGGGCGTCGGCCGGCTGGATATTGGTGCCGAGGCCGAGCTGAGCCGCGATCTCGCGGGCGATCGCGGAGTTGTCGCCCGTCACCATCTTCACCTCGACGCCGTGCGCCCTGGCTTCGGCGATCGTCTCCCTGGAGTCCTCGCGGGGCGGATCGAACAGGGGCAGCAGTCCCAGGAAGCGCCACCGGCCCGGTTCGTCGGCGCGGGCGACCCCGAGCGTCCGGTAGCCCTTGCGCGCGAAGGCATCGATCTCGCGCTGCGCACGCTCGGCCGCCTCGCCTTCGACGCCCGCCATCTGCAGGATCACCTGGGGCGCACCCTTGGCGACGGCGAAGCGCCGGCCCTGCGGATCGGTGATCTCCGCCTCGGTACGCTTGCTCACGGGATCGAAGGGGGTGAACTTCTCCTGACGGTAGGAGGCGAGGACGCCGCGGTCGCTCAGGCCGCCGATCACCGCGAGGTCGATGGCGTCGGCGTCCTCCTCCTTGGAGGCGAGGGCCCCGGCGAGGATCAGGGACTGTGCGTCGGCGGCCTCGAACAGCGCGGGCTCGCCCAGGGTCAACTGGTTGCGGGTCAGGGTACCGGTCTTGTCGGAGCACAGGACGTCGACCCCGGCCATCTCCTCGATGGACTCCAGGCGCGAGACGATCGCCTTGAGCCGCGAGAGCGCCAGCGCGCCCACCGCCATCGTCACCGACAGCACGGCGGGCATCGCCACCGGGATCGAGGCGACCGTCAGGATCAGGGCGAACTGCACCAGCTCGAGCAGCGGAGCGCCGCGGAAGAGCTGCACCAGGATCAGGATCGCCACCAGCCCGAGGCTGATATAGATGAGGTAGTCGCCGATCGTCAGCACGGCCTTCTGGAAATGCGAGACCGCCCCGGCGCTCTGCACCAGCTTGGCGGTGCGGCCGAAGTAGGTACTGGCCCCGGTCGCGATCACCAGCGCGACCATCTCGCCCTGTTTGGCCACCGAGCCCGAGTAGGCGACGTCGCCCGCTTTCTTCTCCACCGGCAGCGACTCGCCGGTGAGCGCCGACTGATCGACGCTGAGGTAGTCGCCCTCGATCAGCTTCACGTCGGCCGGGACGATGTCGCCGAGGCGCAGGCGCACGACGTCGCCCGGGACCAGGCCCGCCGCCTCCGTCTCCTGCCAGCGCCCGTCGCGCAGGACGCGCGCCTTGAGCGCGAGCTGCTTCTTCAGGGCCTCGAGCGCGTTGGCGGCCTTGTATTCCTGCCAGAAGCCGACGAGCGCGTTGAAGACGAGGAGCACGCAGATGATGATCAGGTCGGCCCAGTGGCGGACGATCGCGGAGAGCACCGCCGCCACCTCGATCATCCACGGGATGGGGCCCCAGAAGTAGCCCAGGAACTTGAGGAAGGGGCTGACCTTCCGCTCCTCGAGGGCGTTGGCCCCGTATTGTTCGAGGCGCCGCCGCGCCTCGTCCGCACTCAGCCCGCCCGGGGAGGCACCGAGGCGTTGAAACAGATCCTCCGCGGAGACCTTTTCGGCCTCGCGGCTGTCGATCACCGGAGCATCCACTACCGGGTCTCTCCTCTTTGCGCGTCCTGCATCCGCGCGGCGGCACGCCCCGCGGCCCGGTACCATTGTGGACCGCGCCGGCCGCAGCCGCGGTAACGGCGGTTACAGGGGCGCGAGCGGCGGCGCCGCGACCGCGCCGCGACTCATCCCTCCGCGACCATCTCGATGAAGCCGCACGGGCACTCGTGCGCGCACAGCCCGCAGCCCTTGCAGAACTGGTAGTCGAAGACGTAATGGCTGCCGTCGAAGGCGCGCTCACGGGTCTTGAGCACGGCCGCGTCGGGGCACAGCGTGAAACAGTTGTCGCAGGCCAGGCACTCGCCGCAGGACAGACAGCGACGCGCCTCGGCGGCGGCCTGTTCCGGGCCGAGACCGCGGTCGATCTCGGCGTCGCCGCCGCGCTCGGATACCGGCAGCACCTCCTCGCGGGCGCGCGGCGCGGGCTCGTAGTAGGCGAGGTTCAGTCCCTCGATCCCGATCGGCTCGGCGGGCGCTTCCGGTGCGGCGTCCACCCCCCGCAGCCGGCGGTCGATGGCCTCCGCCGCCACGCGCCCGGCACCCACAGCCGCGGTCACGGTGCCGCCGTGGGGCGTGGCGTCGCCGCCGGCGAACACGCCGGGCAGCACGGTGGCGCCGGCGTCGTCGACCTCGATGTAGGCGGCGCCGCCCAGCAACGACTCCAGCCCCTGCGGATCGACTTCCTCGCCGACGGCCGGGATCACCATGTCCACGTGCAGGACCGTCTCGGTGCCGTCGAAGGCGACCCGCCGCAACCGGCCCTGGTCGTCCGCCAGCTTCTTCATGTGCACCATCTCGACCCCGACGACGCGCTCCCCGCGCAGGATGAGCCGCCGCACGCCCCGGTGCGCCAGGATCTCCACCCCTTCCTGGCGCGCCTGTTCGATCTCGCGTGGGAGCGCGCGCATGGCGTCCTCCGCGGGCACGTCCGGGCCGGGCAGCCCGTTGTGCGTGATCACGTAGACCCGCTCCACCCCGCCCGCCTTGAGCACGCGCGCCAGATCCATCGCCGTGTTGCCCCCGCCGATGACCGCCGCACTCGCCGGCTTCGGGAGACTCCCGACGCGGATCCATTCCTCGAGCAGCTCGAGCCCGGCATGCAGGTCCGATGGGACCGCACCGTCGATGCTCCACGCGCGCCCGCGCCTGGCGCCGACCGCGAGGAACACGGCGGCGTAGTCGGCACGCAACTCCTCGAGACCGAAGTCGCGACCGAGGCGCCGGCGCGGCTCGAAGTCGATGCCGGGCAGCGCCAGCAGGCGCGCGATCTCACCCTCGAGCGCCGCACGCGGCAACCGGTACGGCGGGATCGCCGCGGCGCAGGCCCCGCCCGCTTCGGCCTCGGCCTCGAACAGCGTGACGCGGTGCCCGCGGCCGGCGAGCTGCCAGGCGCAGGAGAGCCCGGCCGGACCCGCGCCGACGATCGCCACGCGCGCGGCGTCGCGCGGCGGCGCGACCGCGGGCAGCGCCCACCCCTCCTCGAGGGCGAGGTCGCCGAGGCGGCGCTCGACGTGGTGGATGGCCACCGCCGCGTCGAGTCGGCCGCGGTTGCAGGCCTGCTCGCAGGGATGCGGACATACGCGTCCGGTCACCGCCGGCAGCGGATTGGCCTCCACCAGCACCTCCCACGCCGCGCGCGCCCGGCCCGCGTCGAGCAGCGCCAGGTAGGCCTGCGGGTCCTCGCCCGCCGGACAGGCGTGGTGACAGGGGGCCGGGCGGTGGCGGTGGACCGGGCGCTGCACGCGCCAGCTCCCGGTGTCCGCCGTGAGCGTGGATCCCGGCGCCGCGATCCCTCCGCGGGTGTAGGTGAGGGCGCTCATGCCCAGCGCGCCCCGCCGCGGCGCACGGTGTCCGCACCGGCCGTGTCCCGCGGGTCGGCGCCGGCGCCGCGCAGGCCGTAGACCTCGATGTTGTGGTCGGCGAGCGCCTGCAGGTGTTCGAGTTCGCGGTGCGCCTCGGGCGTATCCGCGAACAGGTGCCGGAAACGCGCCTGGGCCTTGAGATAGTCGGTCACCGGGCGTACCGCGCGGATGGGCATCGCCCCGGTGAGTTCGCCGCGCTCCAACTCGATCAGCGGCACCAGCCCCGACTCGACCGCGAGCCGCGCGATCTCGATGCTCCGGGACCCGTCGTGCCCCCAACCCAGGGGACAGGGCGAATGGATCAGGAGGAAGGTCGGCCCCTCCACCGCCACCGCGCGGCGCACCTTCTTGCGCAGGTCCGAGGGATAGGCCACCGAGGCCGTGGCGGCATAGGGCATGTGGTGCGCGGCGACGATCGACAGGATGTCCTTCTTGAGGTGGCGCTTGCCCAGGCGCGCGCGTCCCGCCGGAGAGGTCGTGGTCGCCGCCGCGTGCGGCGTCGAGCTCGAGCGCTGCACGCCGGTGTTCATGTAGGCCTCGTTGTCGTAGCAGACGTAGAGGACATCGTGGTGACGCTCGATCATCCCGGAGAGCGACTGGAACCCGATGTCGAAGGTGCCGCCGTCGCCGGCGAAGGCCAGCACCTTGGCCGCCCGCCCCTGCGCCTTGAAGGCGGCCTCCAGCCCGGAGGCCACGGCCCCCGCGTTCTCGAACAGCGAATGCACCCAGGGCACGCGCCACGCCGATTCCGGCCAGGGCGTAGTGAATACCTCGAGGCAGCCGGTGGCGTTGGCGACGGCGACGTCGGGGCCGGCGGCCTCGAGGACCAGCCGCGCCGCGAGCGCCTGGGCGCAACCCAGGCACGCCCGATGCCCGGCCTCCAGACCCTGGAAGCGCGGCTGGCGCCGCCGCAGGGCCGCGACATCCGGGACCGGTGTGCTGTCGCTCGATTCCTCGTTCACGTCGCCTCCTCTTCCGCGCCGCGGGCGGCCGGCGGCGCCAGATCCGGGTAACGGTCCTCCGCCGGCAGCCGCCGCGGGTCGACGTCGAGGATGGCGAACGTCCCCTCGCCCGGGGCGAGCGCCGCCTCCACCGCACGGCGGTAGATCGCCATCGGCACGTCGCGCCCGCCGAGACCGACGGCGAAGCCGCGCACCGCGGGCGCCGGCTCGCGCCCGTACAGGGCCGCCCGGACCTCCGCCGTCACGATGCCTTCGCCGCCGGGCGAGAGCGCGCGCTCGAGCACGACGAGGGTCTCCAGGCCCGCGCACGCCGCCTGCAGCGCCGCGGCGGGAAACGGGCGGAAGGCGCGCAGGCGCAGCAGGCGCACCGGCGGCAGGTCGGGGCTTGCGGCGCGGGCGTCGGCCATGGTGCCGCTGATCGAACCCAGGGTGAGCAGCCCGATGCGCGCGTCCTGCGGCCCGTCGACCTCGAGCAGCCCGCCCCAGGCGCGCCCGGTGGCCGCCGCCCAGTCGCGATCGGCCGCCTCGATGTCCGCCGCCGCGGCCAGGAGCGCCCCGTGCTGGCTGTGGCGGGCCTCGGTGAACCACTCCGGCGAGACGAGCGTGCCGAGGCTCAGCGGGCGCGCGGGATCGAGCGCACGCGCGAAATGCAGCGGCGGCAGGAAGGCGTCGACGGCGGCCTGATCCGGGATCTCGATCGGCTCGAGCGTGTGCGTCAACGTAAAGCCGTCGACACACACCATCACGGGCAGCTCGGTGTCCTGCGCGATGCGGAAGGCCTGGATCGTGGTGTCGACGGCCTCCTGATTGCCCGCGCAGTAGAGCTGGATCCAGCCGGCGTCGCGCACCGCCATCGAGTCCTGCTGGTCGTTCCAGATCGACAACGGCGCCGAGAGCGCGCGGTTGGCGCAGGTGAGCACCAGCGGCAGGCGCAGGCCGGCGATGTTGTAGAGCACCTCGCTCATCAGCAGGATGCCCTGCGAGGCCGAGGCGGTGTAGGCGCGGGCGCCGGCGGCCGCGGCGCCGAGCACGACGCTGGCCGCGGAGTGCTCGCTCTCGACGCTCACGAACTCGCAGGCGAGCGCACCGTCGGCGACCAGCCGCGCGAGGTTCTCGACGATGTGGGTCTGGGGCGTGATCGGATAGGCGGATACAACCTGCGGGCGGCACAGGGCCACCGCCCGGGCGATCGCCTGCGAGCCCTCAAGCGCCTGCGGCATCGGTCTCCTCCACGGCCCAGGCCCCCGGGGGCGGCAGCTTCGCGGCCGCGGCGATCAGGGCCTTGTTGGCCTCGAGCACCGGCCCGCGGAAACGCGCCGCCACCGCCCGCTCGAGCGCGGCGACCGGCAGCAGACCGGTGAGGGTCAGAAAGACCGCGAGCAGCACCGTGTTCGGGACCGGGCGGCCGAGGTGCTCCTGCGCGAGCCGGGTCGCGGGCACGGCGAACCGCTTCGGCGGCAGGTCCGCCCCGGCCGGCTCGCGCGCCGCGTTGACCAGCAGACCGCCTTCCGGGCGCAGCCCCGCCAACACCCCGGGTACGTGCAACAGCGCCGCGTCCTGGACGATGAGGAAATGGGGCCGGGCGACCTGATCGCGGCGGCGGAACGCGCGGCGGTCCATGCGCACGAAGGCTGCGACCGGCGCGCCGCGCCGCTCGGCCCCGAACGCGGGGAAGGCGAGGGCGTGCCAGCCCTCGCCGATCGCCGCGGCAGCGAGCAGGTAGGCGGCGGCCACGTTGCCCTGCCCCCCGCGACCGTGGATGCGCACCTCGATCATGGCCCCTATGCCGCTCCCTGGACCGTCCCGGAGACACTCTAACGGGACCGGTTCCGGCCGGGGTTGATTGGGGTCAGTCGTGCCGCCGATTCGCAGCCGGCGTCGCCGGTACCCGCAGCCCGGCGCGGTGCGGCTCCCAATTCGGGGTCGGGCGCGCTACCCTGTTCGCGCGCGGTCCTCGCCGCGGGACGGCGGGTCCGACCCCTTGAAATATTAGGCCTTGCTAATATACTCGCCCGCTGCACTGTCCGGGCGATCGTCTCACGAGCCAAACGCGACCCGACACGGGGCAAAAACGCCGCCGGATCCGTCGGATGCCGATCGAGGGAGACAACGTGCCGCCGATCCGCCACAGACCGAAACCGCGCACCGCCATCCTGCACACCGCCGCGCTAGCGCTGGGGTTCGCCCTTTTCGCGACGCCCCCCCCCGCGCGGGCCGCGGGCGCGCCGTCCCCGGCCGCCCTCACCCCGCAGGCCGCCTACCGCCTGGCGCTCGCCCAGACGCCGGCGATGATGGAGGCGCGCGCGGGCGTGGCTCAGGCCCGCGGGGCGGTGCGTGAGGCGCGCGGCCATCTCCTGCCCAAACTGGACCTCGCCTTCACCGCGAGCGGGAGCGACAACCCGCTCAACGTCTTCGGCATGAAGCTGCAGCAGCGGCGCGCGACCTTCAACGACTTCGGCGCCGGCAGCTTCCTGCAGGGCATCCAGTCAGGCAACTCCGCCGTCGTCTTCAGCGCGCCGGCCGAACTCAATCAACCCGGGTTCTACACCAACTACCAGACGAAGCTGCAGCTCTCCATCCCGGTGTACAACGGCGGGTTGATCTGGGGCGGGCTGCGCCGCGCCGAGGCGATGGTCGAGGCCGCCCGCCGCGGCGAGCGCATGGCGCGCCAGAAGCTGCTGTTCGAAGTCATCCGCAGCTACGACGGCGTGCGCACGGCGCAGGCCTACGTCGGCGTCGCCCAACAGGCGATCGCGGCGGCGAAATCCTATGTCGCGCTCACCGCAAAGCTCTTCGACCGCGGAGTCGTCGCCAAGACCGACGTGCTGCGGGCGCGCGTGCAGTTGGGCGACGCGCGCCTGGGTCTGGCCCGGGCGCAGAAGGAGCTGGCGCTGGCCGAAGCGGGGCTGCGCATCCTCATCGGGGAAGCGCCGGGAACGCCGCTGAAGCTGGCGCCGGGCACGGTCACGGTCGATCTGCCGCAACAGCCCCCGGCGCTGCTCAAGCGCGCGGCCGAGACCGGCAACCCCGGTCTCCGGGCGCTCGAGGCCCGGGTCGGCGCCGCCCGCGCGGCCGTGCGCCAGGCGCGCGCGGCCTATCTGCCACACTTCAATCTGATGCTCGCGCGCGAGTGGAACGACCGCACCGTTGCCCTCTCGCACCCTTCCTATACGGTGGCGGGCGTACTCGACTGGGACGTCCTCGACCTGGGTGCCCGCCGCGGCGCCCTCGATCAGGCCCAGGCCAAGGTCATCCGCAGGCGCGCGGCGCTGCTGGAGGCGCGCGACAAGCTGCGCCTCCAGGTCGAGCGCGCCTGGCAGGACGCCCGGCTCGCCGCCGCACGCATCGCGGTCAAGGACGCCGCGGTCGCCGCCGCCGCGGAGACCGCGCGCCTGGAGGAGTTGCGCTACCGCCAGGGCGTATCCACTTTCACCCAGTTGCTCTCGGCGCAGACCGAACTCGACCAGGCGCGCGCCGACCGGGTCGCCGCCCGTTACCGGGAAGTGATGGCGCGCGCCGCGCTGCTGCTCGCGCTCGGCCGGCTCACGCCCGCGGCCGTGCACCTCGCTTCCGCTCGCCCCCAGCCCTGAGGAACCGGACATGCGCGCACGCCTCGCCCTCGCAACGATCCTGCTCGCCGCGCTCGGGACCGCCGCGGCCGCGCCCACCCCGGCCCCGGTGCCGGTGCCGGTGCCGGTGCCGGTCAAGATCCTCCGCGCCGAACCGCGGCCCATCGAGATCTACGCCGCCTACCCCGGCACCGTGATCCCGGCCGAATATATCCGGGTCGCCTCGCGCATGAGCGGCTACGTCGAGGACATCAAGGTCCACGTCGGCCAGTCGGTGACCAAGGGCGAGCTGCTGCTCACCGTCAACCCGGTGCAGGTCGCGGCCGGCGTACGCCAGGCGCGGGCGCAGGAGGCCAAGGCGCGCGCCGCGCTCGACACCGCGCGCAAGAACTACGAGCGCTTCAAGGCCCTGTACGTCGCGGGGGCGATTCCCAAGGAGCGCTACGAACAGGTCCAGCTCGGCTATACGGCCGCCAAGAGCGACTATCAGGCGGCACGGGCGGCGGTGGCGCAGGCCGAGAGCCAGATCGGCTACGCCGAGGTGCGCGCGCCGTTCCCGGGTGTCATCTTCTCGAAGAAGGTCAGCAACGGCCAGCTCGTGGGGCCGGGCAAGGAGCTGATGGTGCTCTACAATCCCAAGCAGCTCCAGATCGACGTACAGGTACCCGACAGCGCCTTCTATGCGCTCAAGCCGGGCGAGAAGGTCCCGGTCGAGTATCTCGGCCGCGACCGCAGCCCGCACCGCATCGACGCCACCGTGCAGCGCCTGGTCGCGGCCTCCGATCCGATGACGCATACCCACACGGTCAAGCTGCTGCTGCCGCCCGACAGCGGCGCGCAGGGCGGCGAGTATGCGCGGGTGATGATCCCGGTGCGGCGGGTTCCCTCGATCGTCGTGCCGGCCGGTGCGCTGCAGGAGCGCGCCGGAATCACCGGCGTCTTCGTGGTCGATGCGCACGGACGCGCACGCTTCCGCATGGTCACACCCGGCGAGCGGCGGCCCGACGGCGTCGTCATCCTCAGCGGCCTGTTCCCCGGTGACCGCGTGGTCGTGAGCGCCGCGGCCCCGCTCGCCAACGGCACCGTGGTCCGGCCCGAGGCGGGTGGCGGGGCATGAGCACCGGGGACGACGCGCCGCTCAACTCCGCGGGGCGCCTGACGCGCGCGTTCCTGCACACCAAGATCACCCCGCTGATCATGCTCGCCATCACCCTGTTCGGGGTGCTGGCGATCCTCGTCACGCCGCGGCTCTACAACCCCGAGATCGTCGTCCCCGCCGCGGAGATCATCGTCGTCCGCCCCGGCAACGGGCCCGAGCAGATCCAGCGCCAGGTCGTGCAGCCGCTCGAGCAGCTGATGTATTCGCTGCGCCACGTCAAGCACGTCTACGGCTACGCGGCCGACGACGTCGGCGTCGTCACGGTACAGTTCGAGGTCGGCGCCAACGAGACCGCCAGCCTGATGTACCTCTACAACGAGCTGCAGCGCAACATCGAACGCCTCCCGCCGGGGGCCCGGCGGCCGATCGTCAAGAGCATCGGCATCAACGACGTGCCGATCCTCGCGCTCACGCTCAGTTCGTCCACTCTCTCCGGCACCCGGCTGCGCGCGGTGGCCGAGCACTTCCTCACCCAGCTCCACAGCGTCCCCAATGTAGGGCTGAGCGCGGTCATCGGCGCCGAGCCGCGGGCCGTGAAGATCCTGATCGATCCCCAGCGCCTCGCCAGCGCGGGGATCCCGCTCGAACGCCTGCTCGGGGTACTCAAGGGCTCCAACGTCGTCGCACCCGGGGGCGAACTGGAGCACGACAACCGGCGCATCCCGCTGCGCGTCGACGCCGCCTTCTCCTCCGTGCGCGGCCTCGGCGACCTCATCGTCGGCGTCCACGACCGGCGCCCGGTCTTCCTGAAGGAGGTCGCGACCATCGTCCAGGGGCCGCGCAGCGGGCAGCGGCACGCGTGGATCGCCACGGGCCGCGGGGCCGGCGCGTCCGGTTTCGCGCCCGAAAGCGCCGTCACCATCACCATCGGCAAACGCCCCGGGACCAACGCCGTGACGGTCGCGCGGGCGGTACTCGCCAAGCTGCACACACTCGAGCGCGAGGCCCTGCCCGAGGGTGTGCACGTCACCGTCACGCGCGACTACGGCCACCGCGCCGACGAGGCGGTCAACACGCTCATCGAGCACCTCGCGGTCGCCGCCGGTGTGGTGCTCGTGATCCTGTTCTTCTTCCTCGGCTGGCGCGAGGGCGTGATCGTCACCCTGCTCGTCCCGTTGACGCTGTTCGTCGTCCTCGGCGTCGGGCTGGTCATCGGCCAGACCATCAACCGCATCACGCTCTTCGCCCTCATCCTCTCGCTCGGGCTGCTGGTCGACGCCGGGATCGTGGTCATCGAGAACATCCACCGTCACCTCCACCACCTGCGCAAGCCGCGCGACTTCGCGCCGCTGATCGTCGACGCCACCAACGAGATCGGCAACCCCACCAACGTCGCCACGCTGGCGGTGATCCTCGCCTTCATCCCGATGCTGTTCGTCACCGGGATGATGGGTCCGTTCATGCGCCCGATCCCGATCAACGTGCCGATCGCCATGATCGCCTCGCTCGGCCTGGCCTACGTCGTCGTTCCCTACATCGCGCTGCGCTGGCTGCACAAGCAGGCGGCCGCCCGGCGCGAGGCCCTGGAGCGGCCGAGCCTCGAGGAAGAGGATGCGTCCCCGCGCGACCCGCTGCGGCGCATCTTCCTGCGCCTGTTCGTCCCGCTGCAGGAGCGACGCACGGCGCGCAACATCTTCTTCGGCATCGTCCTCGTGCTGCTGCTCGCCTCCCTGCTCATGCCGGCGTGGCAGTTCATCCGTCCCCAGGGCATGAACGGACCGGAGAGCCTGTTCGGCGTGAGCCTGAAGATGCTGCCGGAGGGCAACGTCAGCACCTTTACCATCCAGATCCAGACGCCGGCGGGAACGGCGCTGCCGGCCACCGACCGCATCGCCCGCGACGCCGCGCGCATCGCGGCGCGCAACCCGTACGTACGCGACGTGGTCGGCTACGTCGGACGCACGGGCCCGCTGAGCTTCGCCGGGATGGTGCGCGGCGACGAGATGATGCGCGGCGGCAACATCGCCCAGGTCATCGTCAATCTCGTACCCAAGGCCCGGCGCCCGCACACCGCCGAAGTCGGCGCCGCGGTCTGGCGGGCCCTCGCCCCGCTGCGCGCGCGCTTTCCGAAGACGCACATCATGCTGTTCCTGGTCCCCCCCGGACCGCCGACGCGCGCCCAGGTCGTGGCGCGGATCTACGGCCCCGACTACGCCGTCCAGCGCCGCCTGGCCACGGCCGTCGGCGCACGATTCCGCGACGTCTACGGAATGATCAACGTCCACGACTCGGTCACGGCGACCCGCGCCGAGTACCGCATCCATGTCGATCCGCGCAAGGCCATGCTCGCCGGGGTCGTCCCCGGACAGGTCGCCGCCCTGATCCACGATCTGGTCGCCGGCAAGACCATCGGCTCGATGTTCCGGCCGACGGTGGAGCCCGAGGACATCATCGTGCGCCTCGACCGCGCGCACCGCGCCTGGATCCAGCAGATCGAGGACCTCACGATCACCAATCCCATGGGCAAGGAGATCCCGCTCGGGAGCATCGCCGAGATCCGCCGCGTGGACGCCGCCAAGCCGGTCTTCTCGCGCGACGGCCATCCCGTCGTCTACGTAATGGGCGACGTCCTCGGCTTCTCGCCCGAGTACGCCGCCCTCGTGCTCGACCACCGCCTCGACGGGCGCACCCTGTCGCCGGGCGTGCGCGTGACGACGGGCAACCTGGGCTTCTTCCCGACCCAGCCCGACGACGTGAGCCGCTACCAGATCCTCTGGGGCGGGGACATGCGCCTGACGCTCGACGTCTTCCGCGACTTGGGCACCGCCTTCATCGTCGCGCTCATCTTCATCTACCTGCTGCTGGTGGCCTACTATCAAAGCTTCATCCTGCCGCTGATCGTCATGGGCGCCATCCCGCTCACGCTCGTGGGCATCTTTCCCGGGCACTGGCTGTTCCACGTCCCGTTCAACGCGACCTCGATGATCGGCTTCATCGCGCTCGCCGGCATCGTCGTGCGCAACTCGCTGCTGCTGATCGACTTCATCCTCGACTACCGCCGCCGCGGCGTGCCGCTCGGCGAGGCCGTGCGCGAGGCCGGCGCGGTGCGCTTCCGCCCGATCCTGCTGACGGCGCTGGCGATCATGTTCGGCTCCGCGGTCATGATTCAGGACCCGGTCTTCGGGGGGCTGGCGGTGGCCCTGATCTCGGGCACCTTCGCCTCGACGATCCTGACGCTGTTCGTCATCCCCCTGCTCTATCAGATCTGGCAGCGCGGAAGCGACGGCGCGCGGACACAGCCGGTCGCGGGGAGCGGCGACCGCTGAGGCCCACCCCGGGCCGCGGGCCCCGCCGGCGGACCGCGTGCTAGCATTGCCGGAGACACGGCGCGCGCGCCGGAGGCAAAGGGAGGGGGCAGCATGCGACGCATCTACTTTCTGGTCCCGGGGGTTTCCGAGGCCAAGCGGATCGTGGACGAACTGTTGCTGGCGCGGGTGGAAGAGCGCCACATTCATATCATCGCCAGGGAGGGCGTGTCGCTCGAGAACCTGCCCGAGGCCTCACTCGCGCAGAAGAGCGACCTGGTGCCCGCCCTCGAGCGCGGTATCGGCGTCGGCGGGGCCACCGGCATCCTGGCCGGCATCGTCGCGGTGAGCTTCCCGCCCGCCGGCCTCGTCCTCGGCGGCGGGGCGATCCTGGGCATCGGCCTGGCGGGCGCCGGGTTCGGGGCCTTGATGTCGACGATGATCGGGGTCAGCGCACCCAACAGCCGGATCGCGCAGTTTCAGCAGGCCATCGAGAACGGCGAACTGTTGATGATGGTGGACGTCCCGAAAGGCCGCGTAGCGGAGATCGAAGCGCTCGTGTCGAAGCATCATCCGGACGCGGAGATCGAGGGCACCGAACCCACCGTACCGCCGTTTCCCTGATCCGGCAGCGGCACCGGGCGTGAGGACCCGCGGCGGGAGATGAGCGCGCGGCGCATCGGGCCCGGGCGGCCGCTGCCGCCCGGCGCGACCCCGGACGGCGGCGGCTGCAATTTCTCCCTGTTCAGCCGCCACGCGACCGGGGTCAGCCTGCTGCTGTTCGAGCCGGCGGATGCCGCAGCACCGAGCGTGGAAATCGGCCTCGATCCGGACCTGCATCGCACCGGAGACCTTTGGCACGTCTACGTCGCGGGCGTCGGCCCGGGCATCGGATACGCCTACCGCGTCGACGGGCCCTGCGCACCGGGGCGCGGCCTGCACTTCGACCCGCGCCGCCTCGTCGTCGATCCGCGCGCCCCGGCGTTGCATGGCGCGGCCGCCTGGGATCTGACCGCCGCGCGTCGGGGTTGCGACGCGCCCGGCCCGGCGCCGACACCGCCCGCGCGCACGGCGCGCGGGGTCGTGGTGGAGGACCGCTTCGACTGGGGCGGCTCGCGCCGCCCGCGCCATCCGTGGTGGAGGACGGTCATCTACGAGACGCACGTGCGCGGGGCCACGCGCCACCCCAGCGCCGGGGTCGCTCAGCCGGGAACCTACGCGGGCCTGATCGAGAAAATCCCCTATCTGCGCGAACTCGGCGTCACCGCCGTCGAGCTGCTGCCGGTGCAGGCGTTCGACCCGAACGGGATCGAACGCCGCAACCCGCTGACCGGCGCCCGCCTGCAAAACTACTGGGGCTACGACCCGATCGGGTTCTTCGCACCGCACGAGGAATACGCGGCCGGCGACGCCGTCGAGGAGTTCAAGACCCTGGTCCGCGCCCTGCACGCGGCGGGGATCGAGCTGTTCCTCGATGTGGTCTTCAATCACAGCGCCGAAGGCGGCGCCGACGGCCCGACGCTGTCGATGCGCGGAATCGACAACCCCATCTACTACCTGCTGGATCCCGCCGATCCCGGTCGCTATCTCGACTTCACCGGCTGCGGGAACACCCTCAACTGCAACCACCCGGTGCTGCGCGAATTCATCCTCGACTGCCTGCGCCACTGGGCGACCGCGATGCAGGTCGACGGCTTCCGCTTCGACCTCGCCTCGGTCCTCGGCCGTGACCGTTTCGGGAACATCCTCGCGAACCCGCCGCTCCTGGAGCTGATCGCGGAGGATCCGGTCCTGCGCGACGTCAAGCTGATCGCCGAGGCCTGGGACGCCGGCGGCGCCTACCAGGTCGGCTCCTTCCCCGGGCGTCGCTGGTCGGAGTGGAACGGGTGCTATCGCGACGACGTGCGCCGCTTCTGGCGCGGTGAGCGCGGCCTGACGGGACGCTTCGCCTCGCGACTCGCCGGCAGCGCCGACCTATACCAAAAAGGGGACCGGAGCCCCGTCAACAGCGTGAACTTCGTCACCTGCCATGACGGCTTCACGCTGAACGATCTCGTCAGCTACGCGCGCAAGCACAACGAGGCCAACGGCGAGGACAACCGTGACGGCGCCGCCGAGAACTTCAGCGACAACTGCGGCGTCGAGGGCCCGAGCCCTGACCCTCAGGTGGAAGCGATGCGCGCCCGACGCATCCGCAACTTCATCGCCACGCTCATGCTCTCGCGCGGCGTACCCATGCTCCTGGGCGGCGACGAGTTCCGGCGCACGCAGGGCGGCAACAACAACGCCTACTGCCACGACGACGAGACCTCGTGGTACGACTGGTCACTCGCGCTGCGCAACGCGGACCTGGTGCGGTTCACGCGCGGGATGATCCGCCTCCGCCATGCCCTGCCGATGCTTTCGCATGAGGCGTTCTACGCCCCGGCGGAGTTGGGCTGGTTCGGGGAATCCGGCGCCGCGCCGGACTGGGCGCACGGCGATCCCGTCCTCGGTGCGCACTTCCACCCGCCCGGTGCGACCCCGCGGCTGTGCGCGCTGTTCAACGCCGCCGAGCGCACGGCCGCGTTCACCCTTCCGGAGGGTCCGTGGTGGATCGTCGCCGACACCTCGGCCCCGGCGCCGGGCGACATCCGCCTCGAGGCCCCAAGCGCATTGCCGGCCGGCGGGGGCCTCACCTTGGCGCCCGGCAGCCTGACGATCCTGCTGTCCGCGGCCTCGATCCCCGGCTGAGGGTCACTCCTCCCCCAACCGCTGCGGACCGGAGGGGGGCGGGCGCGAGAGCAGTTCCTCGGCCTCCAACTCGTTGGCCGCGAAGACGATGCGGACCGACTCGACGCTCCCCGCCTCGCGACGCAGTTCCCGCGCGCGCGCCTTGGCGTCCTGAAAGCGTTCGGCGCAGCCCAGGGGCTCGAGCACACCGAGCGGTCCGATCCTGTAGATGAAGTAAGGCATGAGGTCGCCCCGGCGGGGATGGCTGGTGAGAGTGGCCGGCGAAGCGAAAGATTAGGCGAAAACGGGGGCGGAGGGAACCGCGTCCCTCCGCCCCCACGCTCAGACGCGCCGGCGCCGACGCAGGAGGCCGAGACCCAGGGTCGCCCCGGAGAGGAACAACCACACGGCCGCGGGCAGGGGCACGGGCGCCGCGGTGTAGAGGTGGGACTGCGGGATGGTCTCGAACGGCCCGCCGTTCGGCCACCAGCCGAGGTTCAGGACACCGGCCTCGAGGTGGTTGTAGCCCACGAGATCGAAGTAATAGAGCCCGGCACCGAGGTCGAGGTTGCAGTCGCAGGCGGCGGTGAAGCGGAAGCCGTGCCCGGACTGGTCGGGACCGAAGGCGAAGCGGTCGCGCGGCGAGAGCCCGTCGAGGGCCATGGCGCGCGAGCCGTCCGCGCCCACCAATGTGAACTGAAAGCCGTCGTCCGAGAGCACGCCGAAGTTGTAGAGACCCGGATCGGTGACGGCGATATAGCCGAACACGTGCCCGGCGTAATCGGTCTGGGATCCGGCGCCCGATGCGAACAGCGGGACCGGATCGGCCGCGCCCCAGGTCGCGGCCCACCGCGTGTTGAACTCCGCGTTCCCGACGTTGACCGTGGGGAGCACGGCGTCCGCGGAGCGCACCACGCGCGGGTCCGAGGCGGACAGCCCGAGGGCGGTGGTCGCGTCCCACAGGGTCGCGATCCCCGGAAGGGCCGCCACCCCGTCGAGCGCCGTCGGGGTCAGCGTGCTCGGCCCTTGAAACGTCGGCTGCACCTGGACCCAATGGCTGTTGACCCCGTTTCCGGCCGTGAACGTACCGGGGATCAGCGGCGCGAGGGCGGTCACCGTCGCCGCCTGCGCCGTCGCGCCCGCCGCGGCCAGCAGGCTCAGGATCACGACCGTCGCGGCCCATCCGCGCACCGTGCGCATCGACATTCTTATTGTTTCCGCCATGAAGGGTACCTCCTCTCGACCCGGTGCGCGGCCCCTGCCGCGCCCGAAGCTCTTTTGCGTTCGCCTTGCCGCCGCCGGCACTTCACGCGTTGCGCGCACCGCCGCGGCGCGCGAAGGCGCCGAGCGCGGCGAGCCCGCCCAGCATCAGCCATGCCGCCGCGGGAAGCGGTACCGGCGCCACCGGGACGCCGCCGCCGAAGTAGGCGCTCTCGATCCCGTCGTGTTCGTCGAAGCCTTCGTGGCGGTCGAAGTCACCGTCGACGTCGTCGACTTCGGACCCGCCGCGACCGTCCGGACCCATGCGTAACTCGAAACGGGTATAACGGCCGGCGTTGGCGCTCTCGAATCCCGCCACGTAGGCCGCGAACCGGGGCGCGATCCCGTCGACGCCGACGCCGTGCACCGTGAAGCGCAGCGGGTCCTGCCGTACGTCCCCGTCGCCGCGCAGCCCGAACTGGAAGCGCCCGAAGATCGACATCTTCAAGCGGTCGCGCCGGGTCGGGCGCCAGTCCGAGGGCAGCCCGCTCAGGCTCACCCCACTCGGCGGCGCATCGCCCGCGAGCTGGAAGCCGAACTGCTGGATCCCGAAGCGCCGCACCGCGGCGGTGTTGAGCGGCGCCAGCGTGCGCACGGTGAAGTCCACGGAATCGGGCGTCGCACCGTCCCGGAGCGTCACCATCAGATAGTCGGTGCCGTCCGGCAGATCGGTCGGCTGGCTCGACCGGCTCAGGTAGTAGGAAATCGACGCCGCACCGGCCACGGCCGGAAGCATCGAGACTGCGAGCACCAGCGCCCCGCAGAAGGTTTTTTTCGTGCCCATGTTGTCTATGCTCCTCCGCGCCGCCGCCGCGGGCGCTCCCGCCCCCGACCCCCGGCCCTCGCTCCCTCGAGTGCCTCCGATCCCGGAGGCACCCTCATCCCGACTTGGCCGCCCTGCGGCCGCTGCGCCCCGCGCTCACGGCCGGACCCTCGGTGCCGCCGATGCAGCGCAGCAGTTCGCCGGCATCGCGAAAGGTCCGCTGCTCGCCGCTCTCGGCGTTTTCCACCCGCCCCACCATGCGCTCCGGGTCCTGCGCGTCGCGCCGGTAGATCCGCACGATATACGTATCCATCACGCCCCTCTTCCCCGGGTCCTGCACCGTCCTGCGCCCGGGTTGTTTGCATTCCAGCCTACGGACTCCACCTCACGGATGACTCACGGATTGCGGGGCGAGGCCGGGTTGGGCCGGGGGATCGGTCGAGCGGGGGCGAACCGCGCCGTGCCGGGCGGCGGGTGGGGCACGCAGGCGCACGGGCGCGCCGGCCGGGCACCGGCCCGCCGTACGACGCTACGCGGGGCGATTCAGGGGGCGGTCGGGGCGCGCAGTACGCGGCGCATCAGCGCCTCGGTCTCCGCGGAGGGCGCGATGCCGAGCACGAGGGACAGGGTGCGCCGGCAGCGACGGTAGGCGACCAGCGCCTCCGCCTTGCGCCCGAGCGCGGCGTGGCAGGCGATCAGACGCTGATGGAAGACCTCGACGAGGTCGTCGACGTCGAGCCCCTTTTCATAACAGGCGGCGGCGCGGTCCCATTCCTGCATGGCCTCCCAGGCCGCCCCGATCTCGGCGAGGCGGCGCACGAACTTGCTGCGCAGGCGCTCGCGCAGGCGGATCGTCCACGACTCGCCCGCCTCCGCGCCGAGAAAATCACCGTGATACAACTCGAGCGCGCGGTCCATCAGGTGCGCGAGGCGCTCGCGCCGGCGCCCGGTATCGCGGCCGTGCACCAGCCGGTCGATCCGGGAGAGCACACGCTCGAGGGCCCACACGTCCACCCAGCAGTGGCGGTTGTCCAGGGACAGGCGCCCGCCCGCCACCGTCACCGCCGCATCGATTCCGATGAGGCGACGCAGACGGTAGAGCGCGGTCTCGAAGGCGTGGTGCGCCGCATCGCCCTCGGCCTCGGGCCACAGGATCGCGCACACCCGGTCGACGGGGACGTCGCGCCCGCCTAGGGCCACCAGCACCTTCAGCAGGTCCATGGGGCGGCGCTGGGGCTTGCGGTCGAAGCGCACGGGCGCCGCGTCGCACACCACCGAGAAGCGGCCCAGGGTATAGATGCGCAGGCGATGCGGCCAGTCGTCGATATCGGCGCTGTGCGGGACCAGCCGATGGCGCTCGATCAGTCCGCGGACGAACTCACGCTCGACTCCGGCGCGCAGGGCCGTCTCGCAGGCGAAGGTCAACGAGCGCTCGCCCCACCACGGCAGCCCGCCCACTCCGTAGCGACGCACCAGGTCGAAGGCCCGGCGCACCTGGGCGGTGGCGCGGCGGCGCTGCCCGCCCTCCAGGCTGTGGCGCGCCTCCAGGAGCAGCGTGAGGTGTTCGAGCAGCCGGTTGCGACAGCGCGAGGCGAGCGTCCCCACCTCCCGCAACAGCTCGCCGGCCACCGCCTCACCGCGCTCGACGGCGATGCGGCACAGCCCGAGGCGCGCGAAGGCGTCGATCAGCGGCGCCCCGAGGCGGCGCGCAAGGACCAGCGCAATCCCGGTATGCTCGGCGGCCTCGGCGTAATCGCCTTCGGCGAGCGTCGCGAGGGAGGCCAACATATGATAGTGGCAGGCCTCCAGAGTGCCCCCTTCCGCCGCCAGCCCGCGCAGGGCCTCGAGGTGGCGGTGCGTCCGCTCGTCGTCGCGTCGGCACAGGGCCGCATAGGCGGCGTGCGCGTGCAGTTGGAAACGCCACTCGGGGGCCGGGGCCGACTCGGCCGCCGCGAGTCCGGCGTCGACCGCCTCGGCGGCGCGCCTCCCGTTGCCCGAGGCCCAGGCGTGGAGCGCCTCGCTCGCCTGCAGGGCGGCCGCCTCCGCCCCCCGCGGCCCGCCGGCGAGGGCGTGCCCGATCCACGCCGCGAGCGGGGCCGCGGCCGCGAGGTCGCCCCCCCAGACGAAATAGGCCATGAGACGGTTGGCGAGCACCGCGCGCGGCAGACCGCCACCGTCACCCGCCGGGGACTCGCGATAGAGGTCGTCCGCGATCGCCTCGGCGAGCGCCGGCAGACGCCCGTCGTCGGGCCGGCGCAGGTGCAACGCCTGGAACAGCCCGCCGCGCACGACGCCGCGCAGCGACTGCGGGCAGTCCTCGAAGGCGATCCCGTCGCCGATGCGGTCCACCCACGGGTCCAGATCCCGATAGTCGCGTCCCGTATGGAGGCAGGCCTCGACCGCCTGGCTCCACGCGCGGTAGCGGATCGCGGCCGCCGCGTCCTCCCGGTGTTGCCCGTCGCCGCGCGCGTGCGCCGCCGCGCCCGCGGTCTCGTTGCCGGTCATCGGAAGTAGTGCGCGAAACATGGATCACCCACGAGCCGACCCGCCCCGGCCCTTCCTCACCGGAGCGGCCGGCGACGGAAGCGGGCCGAAGGGTTCGAAGTCGAGCCCATCTGCCATCGAGATACCGTTGTCCGTCAAAAAAACAGCAGGTTTCATGCCACTGCCAAAAAAGTCCTGCCCCGTCCAACGGTTGGCGCTAAGCGACCCGAGCGACCGCGAATACTCAGTTATCTGACTGTCAAATCGGCTGACACCTGCGCCCGCCGATCGTCGCGGTTACGAATCAGGCGTGTACGCGCTTTTTGCTGTAAATCAGCGACATTCGCGGCCGTCACCGGCGACCGGCGGCCCCGGGCACTGTAAAATCTTCCGACAGTTTTGCCGGACGGCCGGTAACGCTATGATTTGCCGGTATCCAGGCCCCAGCGTAGCATCCCTACGCCCGGTGGCGGGGCGCCGGGTCCGGTCAGGGCCCAACAAGGAAATGGAACGATGGCTGGAGGGGGGACACCGGCGCCGACACCCTGGACCGTTGCCGGAGGGGCGGCGCCGAGGCGCATGCACCGCGCAGGCCGCGCACCATGAACGCCGCCCCGGCGGACCCCGAGGTCATCGCGCACCGCGGCTACGCCGCACGCTATCCGGAGAACACACTCGCGGCGATCGAGGCGGCCCTGGCCGCCGGGGCCCGCTACGTGGAGTTCGACGTGCAGCTCACGCGCGACGGCGTCCCGGTGCTGTTGCACGACCGTGACCTCGCCCGCACCACCGGCCGCCCCGGCGACGTGACCGAATGGGACCTGGCCGCGGTGCAGGCCCTCGGTGCGGGGGAACCGGCGCGCTTCGGCACCCGCTTCGCCGGCGAACCCGTCCCCACCCTCGCCGCGGTGGCGGCGCGGCTCGCGCGCCACCCGCAGGTCACGGCCTTCGTCGAGATCAAGGAGGAGAGCCTGGAACGCTTCGGCACGGAGGCGACCGTGCGCGCCGTGCTCACGGCGATCGAACCCGCGCGTGCGCACTGCGTGCCGATCTCGTTCTCGGAGGAGGCGGTGCGTTGCGCCCGCGCCTCCGGGGCCGCGGCGATCGGCTGGGTCCTGGATACCCTGGACACGGCGCACCGCGACCGCGCGCAGGCGCTCGCCCCCGCCTATCTCTTCTGCGACCACCGCGACGTCCTCACTCGGCCCGGTCGCCTGTGGCCCGGGCCGTGGCGCTGGGCCGTCTACGAGGTGACCACCGCGGCGCTGGCACGGGAACTCGCCGCGCGCGGCGCCGGGTTCGTGGAGACCATGGCGGTCGGCGAACTCCTGGCGGAGCTGGCCGGTTCGCGGCGGTGAACACGGAGGACTGCGACGTCGCCGTCGTCGGCGCCGGGATCCACGGGGCCGGCGTCGCCCTCGCCGCCGCCGCCGCGGGCTACACGGTACGGATCCTCGAACGCAGCGCCGTCGCCGCGGGGACCTCGTCGCGCTCGAGCAAACTCATCCACGGCGGGCTGCGCTACCTCGAGACCGGCGCCCTGCACCTGGTCTATGAGTGCCTGCACGAACGTGCGGCGCTGCTGCGCCTGGCGCCGGAGCTGGTGCGTCGGGTCCCCTTCTATCTCCCGGTCTACCGGGACGGCACCCGCGGGCCCGCGCGCATCCGCGCCGGGCTCGGTCTATACGCGCTGCTCGCCGGCCTCGGCCCCGACGCGCGCTTCGCCGCCGTGCCGCGGCGCGCCTGGGGCGATCTCGACGGGCTCGACACACGCGGCCTGCGCGCGGTATTCCGCTACTGGGACGCGCAGACCGACGACGCCGCGCTCACCCGCGCGGTCCTCGCCGCGGCGCTGCGCCTCGGGGCGCGGGCGGCGATCCCGGCGGAGCTGACCGGTGCGGAACTCGACGCCGCCGGCTGCACGCTGCGCTATCGCACGCAGGACAGCGAACGCGAGTGCCGCGCGCGCGTACTGGTCAACGCCGCGGGGCCGTGGGTCAACGCGGTCCTGGAGCGCATCCGCCCGGCGGTCCCGGCCCTGCCGCTGACCCTGGTCCAGGGCGCGCACCTGATCCTCGAGGGAGCGCCGCAGCGCGGGGTGTATTATCTGGAGTCCCCGCGCGATCATCGCGGCGTGTTCCTGATGCCGTGGAAGGGACAGGCGCTGCTCGGGACCACCGAGACCCCGTACAGCGGCGACCCCGATGCGGTGCACGCACTCGATGCCGAACGCGATTACCTGCTCGAGACGCTGTGCCGCCGCTTCCCCGCGCGCGGGACGGTGCGGGACGTGCCGGTGCGCGACGCGTTCGCGGGGTTGCGGGTGCTGCCCGCCGACCGCAACGACCCCTTCCGCCGCTCGCGCGAGACGCGCCTGCACCCAGACCGGGAGGCGCGCCCGCGCGTGCTCAGCATCTACGGCGGCAAGCTCACCGCCTTTCGCGCCACCGCCCGCGCCGTGCTCGCCCGCATCGCCCCGTCCCTGCCGCAACGGCGCGCGCGCGCCGATCCCGACACCGTGAAGCTGGAGCCGGCACCGGAACCGGGCCGCGAAGAAGCGGGCTGAGACGTCCCGTCTTCGCGGCGTCGCGCGGGGGCACGGGGACGGGAGGCCGCTCCATTCACGCCGCAGCGGCGGGGACAGACATCCGCTCGCCCCCCGACCTCAGTCCTCCTCCACCGGCAGGCCCGCGAGCTTCCACTCGGGGAAGCCGTCCTCGTAGCGGCGCGCCTGGCGGCCCGCGGCGCGCAGCCGGGCGACGGCCTCATAGGACAGGATGCAGTGGGGGCCGCGACAGTAGGCGACGATCTCACGATCGGCCGGAATCTCCGCCAGGCGCCGCTCCAGTTCGGCAAGCGGCACGCCGAGCGCGCCGGACAGGTGTCCGGCGCGGTATTCCTCCTCGGGGCGCACGTCGAGCACGACGACGTCGCGCGCGCGCATGCGCCGGCGCAGGTCCTCGGCCGAGACGGGTTCGAGATCATCCTTGGTGGTCAGATAGGTCGCGACGAGGCGGCCGACCTCAGCCAGGCTGCGCTCGGCGAGTGCGCGCAGGATCGCCATCAGCTCGACGATCCGTTCGTCGGCCAGGCGGTAGCGTACCGACTGTCCCTCGCGGCGGTTGGAGACCAGCCCGACCTGGAGCAGTTGCTGGAGGTGCTGGGAGGTGTTGGCGATGGAGAGGTGCGCGGCCTGCGCCAAGGCCTCCACGCCGCGCTCACCCTGCGCCAGCAGCTCGAGCAGCTCCAGGCGGCGGCCGTTGCCGAGCGCCTTGCCGATGCGCGCGAACTGATCGAACAACTGAGGCTTGAAGCCGGACCCGCTCACGGTGACCGCTCCCTTTCACACCGCGCCCGGTTCGGCGTCGTGTTGTGGTATAACCTAGCGGTTCGCACACGGACACACAACCGCGGCGCCGAGTGCGAAGCGGAGGACCCGATCGACATGCCGGACGAGACCGCAGTGATCCGGGCCGGATTCTTCCTCGGCATCCTGTTGCTCATGGCCCTATGGGAGGCGTTCGCGCCGCGGCGCGGACGCCGGCGCGCACGCGGCGCGCGCTGGACGGAGAACCTCGGCCTGGTGCTGATCGACGCCTTGGTCGTGCGCCTGCTGCTGCCCGGGGCGGCGGTATCGGTGGCGCTGCTCGCCGACGCGCACGGCTGGGGACTGCTGCACTGGCACGCACTTCCCGAAACCGCGGCCTTCGTCCTCGGTGTCGTACTCCTCGATCTCGTCGTCTACCTGCAGCACGTGATGTTCCACGCGGTGCCGGTGCTGTGGCGCATCCACATGGTGCACCACACCGACGTCGATTTCGACACCACGACGGGCGTGCGCTTCCATCCGGTGGAGATCGTACTGTCGATGCTCCTCAAGATGGCGGCGGTGGCGGCCCTCGGGCCGCCGGCCGGCGCCGTCGTGGCCTTCGAGGTCCTGCTCAACGCCACCGCGCTGTTCAATCACGGCAACGTGCGCCTGCCCGCGCGCCTGGACCGCATCCTGCGCGCCTTTGTCGTCACCCCCGAGATGCACCGCGTGCACCACTCCGTCATCCCCCGCGAGACCAACAGCAACTTCGGCTTCAATCTGCCCTGGTGGGACCGCCTGTTCGGCACCTACCGCGCGCAACCGGCGGCCGGTCACGAGGGCATGACCATCGGCCTGTCCCAGTTCCAGGATCCCCCACCGACCGGCCTCGGGCGGCTGCTGGCGCTGCCCGCCACCGGCGCCCCCGGCGCCTATCCGCTCAACCGCGGCGCGCCGACACTATAATCCCCCAAAGAAGGCCGGTGTAAGGAACGGTCCGGATGCGCGACTAAGGGGGGGTCCGACCCACCCGGCCAACGGAGACGCCGCATGCACGCCACCCTGCCGCTGCTCGAGACGCTGCACTTCCCCGCCCTGCGGCGCGGGCGCCTCGAAACCCTGCAGGTCAACGTCGGGTACCGCTGCAATCAGTCCTGCCTGCACTGTCACGTCAACGCCGGCCCCAACCGTACGGAGGCGATGGAGCGCGCCACCGTCGACGAGGTGCTCGCCTTTCTCGATGCCTCGGCGGTGACGCGGCTCGACATCACCGGCGGCGCGCCGGAACTCAACCCGAATTTCCGCTATCTGGTCGAACAGGCGCGCGCGCGCGGCCTGCACGTCATCGACCGCTGCAATCTCACGGTCCTGGAGGAGCCGGGCCAGGAGGACCTCGCCGCCTTCCTCGCCCGGCACCGCGTCGAGGTCGTCGCCTCGCTGCCGTGCTATCTCGAGGACAACGTCGACCGCCAGCGCGGCAAGGGAGTCTACGCCAAGAGCGTGCGCGCGCTCCAACGCCTCAACCGCGAAGGCTACGGCGCGGTCGATAGCGGTCTCGAACTGAATCTCGTCTACAACCCGCAGGGCACCGATCTGCCGCCGCCGCAGTGCGCACTGGAAAACGACTACAAGCGCATCCTGCGCGAGCGTCACGGTGTAGTCTTCAACCGCCTCTACACGCTGGCGAATATGCCGATCCAGCGCTTCGGCAGCACGCTGGTCTCCAAGGGCCTGTTCGAGGAGTACATGGCGCGCCTGCGGGAAGCCCACGAGGAGCGCAATTTGGAAGGCGTGATGTGCCGTTCGCTCCTGAGCGTAGACTGGCGCGGTTACGTCTACGACTGCGACTTCAACCAGATGCTGGACCTGCCGTTGCGGCTGGGCGGGCGCGGGCGCACGCACCTGCGCGAGCTGGTCGGGCGGGACCTCGCGGGCAATCCGATCGTCGTGCGCGACCACTGTTTCGGCTGCACCGCCGGACAGGGCTCGAGCTGCGGCGGTGCACTGAGCTGACGGCGGCGCCGATCCTGGAGGAAACGAGCGATGGATGTCGATAGCAGTGTACGTGAGCGTTATTCGAAGGCGGCACAGCAGAAGGAGGAGGCGCTCTGCTGTCCCACCCCCGGCTACGATCCGCAGATGTTGGCGCGGCTCCCGGCCGAGATCGTGGAAAAAGACTATGGCTGCGGGGACCCGTCGCGCTACGTGCGCCCGGGCGACGTGGTCGTGGATCTCGGCAGCGGCGCCGGGAAGATCTGCTACCTCGCCGCGCAGCTCGTCGGCGAGACCGGGCGCGTCATCGGCGTGGACGTCAACGACGACATGCTCGCCCTGGCGCGCAAATACCAGCCCGAGATGGCACAGCGCCTGGGCGGCGACCGCCTGCGCTTCGTCAAGGCGCACATCCAGGACCTCGCCCTCGACCTCGAGGCGCTCGACGCCCATCTCGCGGAAAACCCCGTACGCAGCGCCGCCGACCACGAGCGTCTGCTCGCCTGGCAGGAGGCGCAGCGGCGCGCGGCGCCCGCCATCGCCGACGACTCCGTTGATCTGGTGGTCTCCAATTGCGTCTTGAACCTCGTGCGTGAGGAGGACAAGGGCCGACTCGCGCGCGAGATCCACCGTGTACTCCGCCCCGGCGGACGCGTGGCGATCTCCGACATCGTCAGCGACGAACCGGTGCCGGAGGAGCTGAAGCGCGATCCGGAGCTGTGGAGCGGATGTATCTCGGGCGCCTTCACCGAGGAGGCCTTTCTGAACGCCTTCACCGAAGCGGGCTTCCTCGCAGTGCGCTACGACAAGTGGGACGCCGCGCCGTGGCGGGTGGTCGAGGGCATCGAGTTCCGTTCCGTCACGCTGACCGCCGTGAAACCGGACCCCGCGCCGTGCCTGGACCTCGGGCACGCCGTGCTCTATCGCGGCCCGTATGCCTCCGTGACCGACGACGAGGGGCACGTTTATCCACGCGGCGTGCGCATGGCCGTGTGCGAGCGTACCTACCGCTTCCTGACCACCGGTCCGCTGAGCGCCGACTTCATCGGCGTCAGCCCCGCCGAGCCGCGCGACCCGGTGCCCTGGTGCGCACCCGCCGGCACCCGCCGGCCCGCCGCCGAGACCAAGGGCGGCACCCACGCGGCGGGCGGCGGCGGCCGCTGCTGCTGAACCGTGCCGCGCCTGTCGGTCATCGTCCCCACCTGGAACGAGGCCGGCGCCGTCACCGGCACGCTCGCGCCGCTGCAGGCTGCGCGCGCCGCCGGCGTGGAGGTCCTCGTCGCCGACGGCGGGAGCACGGACGATACGGTTGCGCGCGCGACGCCGCTGGCCGATCGCGTACTGCGTTGCGCACGCGGGCGCGCCGTGCAGATGAACGCCGGGGCGCGCGCCGCGCGCGCCCCCGTATTGCTCTTCCTGCACGCCGACGTAGTTCTGCCCCCCGGCGCGATGGAGGCGGTCCTCGACGGGCTCGAGCGCAGCGGGCGCGGCTGGGGCCGTTTCGACGTTCGCCTCGCCGGACGTCATCCGTTCCTGCCGGTGATCGCGGCACTGATGAACGCCCGCTCGCGTCTCAGCGGCATCGCCACCGGCGATCAGGCGCTGTTCGTACGCCGCGACTGGTTCCGGGCGCTCGGCGGCTATGTCGAACAGCCGCTGATGGAGGACATCGAACTCTCGCGCCGGCTCAAGCGTCGTGGTCCGCCGCTGTGCCTGCGCGAGCGGGTGATGGTCTCGGCACGGCGCTGGGAACGCGACGGGGTCGCCCGCACGATCGTACTGATGTGGCGGCTGCGCCTCGCCTACGCCCTGGGCGCCGACCCCGCGCACCTCGCCGCCCGCTACTATCCGGATCACCCGCAAGTCCGGACGCCGTCGTGACCGCGCCAGGCTACCGGGCGACCGACTGCGTCGTACAGGTGTTCGCCCGCGCCCCGGCGACCGGCGCGGTCAAGACGCGCCTGATCCCGGCGCTGGGCGCGCGCGGCGCCGCACGGCTCTACGTCCGTCTGGTCGGCCTCACCCTGGAGCGCGCCGCCGCGGCGGCGGCGGGACCAGTCGAACTGTGGTGCGCGTCCGACCCCGGGCACCCCTTTTTCGCCTGGTGCCGGCGCCGCTACGGACTGGTACTGCGCCGCCAGTCCGAGGGGGATCTCGGCGCGCGCATGCGCCACGCGCTCGGCTGCGCCCTCGGCGCCGGGGCCGGCAGCGCGATCCTCATCGGGACCGACTGCCCGGCGCGGACCGCGCAGGCCCTGCGCGCGGCCGCCGCGCGGCTGCGCGCAGGCGCCCGGCTGGTACTCGAGCCCGCGGTCGACGGCGGCTACACGCTCGTGGGCGTGCGCACCGCCGTCCCCGAGGTGTTCGACGGAGTTCCGTGGGGAAGTCAGATGGTGCTGGCAGCGACGCGCGCGCGCGCCGCCGCGCTGGGGCTGCGCGTGCACGAACTGCCTCGGACCTGGGACCTGGACCGGCCGGAGGACCTCGAGCGCCTCGCCGCACACCCGGAACTGCGCGCGCTCACCGCCGGCCTGCGCATCGGTAGCTGCCCCGCCTAGCCGGGGGCCGCGCGCCTCAGGCCGCGGAACGACGCCCGAGGTCGCGGGCCTCGCGCAGCCGCGAGCGCGCGATGCGCTCCTGCACGGCCGGCTGTTCGAGGAACGCCCCGATCGTGATGCCGTCGAGGAAGTCGTAGATCTCGCGGCTGAGCATGCCCCACAACGCGCCGGTCACCGGCCGCCTGTCCGCGGTCGCGTCGACTTCGGTGCGCGCCGGCGCGGGACCGTCCACCGCGGCGACGACCTCCGCCATGGTGATCTCGCCCGCGGGCCGCGCGAGCCGGTAGCCCCCGCCCGGTCCGCGCACGCCCTCGACCAGACCCCGCCGGCGAAGGTGGGCGAACAACTGCTCGAGATACGACAGGGAGATCCCCTGCGCCTGCGAAATATCGGCGAGCGTGACCGGCTCGTGGCGCGCGTTGAGCGCCAGATCGAGCATCGCGGTCACGGCGTGCTGCCCTTTCGTGGATAGTCTCATCGCATCCACCCTTTCGATTCCGGTGCGGCGCCGGGCGCCGCCTTCACTATCGATGACTGAGTTGCAGCCTACCCTTTGTTGACTATTTCAGTCAAGTTTTAGTTCCGCGCCCGAAACGGTGGACCCCGTCCATAATTTTATTGCGGCAGCAATAGATTAGCCTGATGGCCGATCGCCCCGGCGGCGTGACGCGGAGCGTTCATATGGTAGACTCTGAGCCCCCCGGGCGCCCCTCGCCCCGGGTCGCGCCGGCAGCGCCCGCGGCTCGGCCCCGGTGCGGGCACCCGGGCGACGGGACCGGATCCCTGGACGAATCGGAGCGGCCGCCGGCGCATGGCGGCCCCACAGCGGAGCGAGGCATGGCGAGCAAAGAATCCCTTGAGGCACGGGCCGCGCAGTGCAGCGGCGTGGATGACTACGTGGCACTCGCGCGCGAGGCGCTCGCCGAACCCGCCGACGCCGATTACGCGCGCGAACTCCTCAACAAGGCCGAGGTCCAGTGCCAGTTTCCCGCCGACTACGTCAAGGTCGCCGAGGTCTACGCGCAGGCCCTGAAGGACGCCGATTACGCACGCGGACTCTACGAACAGGCCGAGGAGGCGTGTTTCGAGGCCAAGGAATTCGCCCTGCTCGGCCACAGCGTCGCCGTACAACTCGGCGACCGCGACAAGGCGCGCGAGCTGCTCACCAAGGCCGCGGAGGAATCCAAGGAACTCGCCGAGTTCCTCACCCTGGCGCGTTACGCCAAGGAAGACCTCGAAGATGCGGAGCTGGCGAAGGAGCTGCTCGGCAAGGTCGAGGGCGCGTGCAAGGGGCTGGACGATTTCCGCAAGCTCGCCGAGACCGTTCTGCGCGAACAGAACGACCCGGAGACGGCGCGCGAGCTGTTCAAGAAGGCGGCACGTTTCTGCGGCGACGTGGAGACCACGGTGAGCTACGCCGAAGGTATCGTCGAGCTGTTCGACGATCGCGACTGGGCGCGCAAGGTACTCGACGACGCCGAGACCGACTGTCAGTTCACCAAGGAGTTCGTCGCCCTCGCATCCGGCTACCAGCGCCTGTTCGACGACCGCGACAAGGTCCGCGAGCTGCTCGATCAGGCGCAGGAATTCGCCATGAGCGGCGAAGAGAACGTCGATCTCGCCCGCGGGCTGTGGTCGCTGCTGCAGGACAAGGAAGCGGCGTCCGCGGCCTACGAGAAGGCGCTCGCCGAGATCGCCACCGGCTCCGAGCTGCTCGAACTCGCCCGCACCGTGGCCGCCGACCTCGGCGACCGCGCGCTGGCGGCGAAGGTCTACGAGAAGGCCGAGAGCAAGCTCACCAATACCGCCGATCTGCTCAAGCTCGCGCGCTCCGTCGCCGAGGACCTCGGCGACCGTGAACTCGCCGCACAGGTCTATGGGCGCTTGCAGGAGCGGCTGGTGTCGGCCGCCGACCTCGGGGCGCTCGCCGCGGAGGTCATCGCCGCGCTGGACGACAAGACCCGGGCGGTGGCGATCTACGAGAAGGCCCTCGATCAGGTCGGCGACTTCCAGGGCTACATGAAGCTGCTCGACCAGGTGCGCGAGCACGTGGACGACAAGGCCCTCGCCCGCCGCATCCTGGAACGGGCCGAACAGGGCGCGGGCTCGAGCATGGACCTGCTGGAACTCGCCGACCGCGTCCACGATCTGCTCGCCGAGGAGGCCTTCACCCGCCGTCTGGTCGAATCGGCGGAGGAGCGCGTCACCACGATCGAGGAGTTGCGCGCCGTCGCCGCGGCGGTCGAAAAGTACTTCTCGAGCGACGACGCCTGGAAGACACGCGTGGCCGAGAAGCTGGAAAAGCGCGAGGCCAACCAGAGCGTCTACGAGGCGTTCCAGAAGCGCGAGGCCGGCGCCGACAGCCTGAAGAAGTATCTCATCCTCGCCGACGAAGTCATGGAACGCCTCGAGGACGCCTACTACGCGCGCAAGCTGCTCGCCGCCGCCGAAGAACTCCTGTCCGCGGAACCGTTCGTCTTCAGCAAGCACCGCGAACTGATCCTTGCGATCGACCGCCACCTGGGCGATCACGAATGGACACGGCGCCTGCTCGACGCCGCGGCCGAACGTTGCACCACCTTCGCCTGCCTGCACGAGGTCGGGCATTGTGCGGCGCGCGAGCTTTCCGGGGACGAGGGGCGCGGGGCGGCGCGGGGCTACTATCAAACCTACGAAGGCAGGATCGATGCGGCGCAGGGACGATCCGCCTACGATTACAGCAAGCTCGCCGAGATCGTCCTCGAGGACCTGGGCGATCGCGAATGGGCCTTCAAGCTGCTGGAAAAGGCCGAAGGCGCGGCGCGAGACCATTTCGCCTTCTCCCACCTCGGCCTGCTGGCCGCGCGCATGGGCGACGCCGGTCGCGCGGACGCGCTCTACGGCAAGGCCGCGGCGGCCTGCGATACGGCCACGGCCTGCGTGCAACTCGCGACGCGGCTGCTGGCGAACGGCGTGGACCGGGACACCGCGCGCGGGCTCTACGAGAGCTGCGGCGCCCGGCTTCAGGATCCGGTCGAACGCCTCCACTGGGCGGAAGGGATCCTCGAGGCCTTCCGCGACGTCGACTGGGCGCGGCGCGAATACGACACGATGGAGGCACAGTTCAGCGGCGCGGGCCGCGAACTCTACCGCGCCAGCCGCAAGTACCGACTGGAAAGGACGCTTTGACGGGCGGCTGAAAACGCCCCGCCGCGGCGGGACCGCCCGCGCCCCGCGCGTCGCCCTTCGCGGGCGCCGGCGGCTGCGGGATCAGGCGTCGGACAGGGCGCCGGCGGGTACTGCGGCGCGGGCCGCCGGGCGGAACCGGCGCCCCTGCTCGAGACTGTAGTTCAGCCACTTCTCTAGGAAGAGGTTGGCCTCCCAGCGCTCGGGCAGGACGTCCGCAGTGTCCGCAGTCCGTGCGCCCGGACTGCGCCCGTCCCGGCACGAAAGGACCTCGACGAGGCGCGCGTCGTGATACACGCGCACCCGCGCGTCCGGTTCCGCAACCCGCCCGCCGTCGTGCGTGAAGTAATAGGTGAGCAGAAGGGTCGTCGTGTAGCGCGTGCGCTCGAGCACCTCCAGGTACAGGTCCGGCGTACCCTCGGCATGCGCGGCGACCTGCGGCGCGGCGCAGGCGGCGATGGTGTGCAGATGCGGCACCAGCGCGAGCAGGCGCGCATAGTTCGCCTCGTACAGCGACATCAGCGCCGCGAAGGTGCGGCGCGGATAACCACCTGCGATGTATTGCCAACGCCGATCCATGACCGCGGTATCATAGCATAGCCGTTGTTTCCCATAGCGGCCGAAACCGCGCCGGATTGAGCCCGCACCGGGGCGTCTTCGAATCACCGGCACGAATGGAGCTGCGATGAAGATTGACAATGTCACGACCACGCCCTTCGACGATCAGCGCCCCGGTACCTCGGGGCTGCGCAAGAAGGTGAGCCGGTTCACGCAGCCGCACTACCTGGAGAACTTCATCCAGTCGATCCTGTCGGTGGTGGAACCGCGCGCGGGCGCGACCCTCGTCCTGGGCGGCGACGGGCGTTATCACAACGCCGAGGCGATTCAGGTCATCCTGCGGATGGCGGCGGCCAACGGCATCGGCCGGGTGCTGGTCGGCCGCGACGGGATCCTCTCCACGCCCGCCGCCTCGTGCGTGATCCGCAAACACGGTGCGGCCGGCGGCATCATCCTCTCGGCGAGCCACAACCCCGGCGGCCCGCAGGGCGATTTCGGCGTCAAGTTCAACACCGCCAACGGCGGCCCGGCACCGGAGACGGTCACTGAGACCATCTACCGCCACAGCCGCGAGATCCGCGAGTACCGCATCGCCGCGCACGGAGACATCCCCCTTGGGCGCACGGGCCGCCATACACTCGGAACGATGTCGGTCGAGGTGATCGATCCGGTCGCCGACTATGCCGAGCTGATGGAACGGCTGTTCGACTTCGACCGCATCCACGCGCTGTTCAACTCCGACGCCTTCCGCATGCGCTTCGACGCCCTGCATGCGGTCACCGGGCCCTACGCCCACGCCATTCTCGAGCGGCGTCTGGGCGCGCCGCCCGGGACCGTGGTCCATGGGACGCCGTTGCCGGACTTCGGCGGCGGCCATCCCGATCCGAATCTCGTCTACGCACACGAACTGGTCGACGCGCTCTACGCCGCCGACGCCCCCGACTTCGGCGCCGCCTCCGACGGCGACGGCGACCGCAACATGATCCTCGGGCGCCACTGCTTCGTCACCCCCAGCGACAGCCTCGCCGTCCTCGCCGCCAATGCGCACCTCGTCCCCGGCTACCGCCTCGGTCTGCGCGGGGTGGCGCGGTCCATGCCCACGAGCCGCGCCGTCGACCGCGTCGCCGCCGCCCAGGGGATCGACTGCTACGAGACGCCCACGGGATGGAAGTTCTTCGGCAGCCTGCTCGACGCGGGCCGCGTGACCTTGTGCGGAGAGGAGAGCTTCGGCACCGGCTCGGACCACGTGCGCGAGAAGGACGGCCTCTGGGCGGTCCTGTTCTGGCTCAACCTGCTCGCACTCAAGCGCCAACCGGTCGCCGCGCTGCTGCGCGAGCACTGGCGCACATTCGGGCGCGACTACTACACCCGCCACGACTACGAGGGCATCGACTCGGCAGCGGCGCACGCGATGATCGATACGCTGCGCGAGGGGCTCGGGTCGCTGCCCGGCCGGCGCGTCGGCGCCCGTAATACCGTATACGCCGACGATTTCGCCTACACCGACCCGGTCGACGGCAGCGTCAGCACCGGGCAGGGCATCCGCATCGTCTTCGACGACGACGCGCGCATCGTATTCCGCCTCTCCGGAACCGGGACCGAGGGCGCGACCCTGCGCGTGTACCTGGAACGCTTCGAACCGGACCCCGAGCGCCACGACCTCGATCCGCAGGCCGCCCTGGCCGACCTCATCGCCGCCGCCAACGAACTCGCCGCCATCGAGCGCCACACCGGCCGCACCGCCCCCGACGTCATCACCTAAAGAGCTAAACGGGGACAGTATACCTATTTCCCATCGCACCCCGGCCCACACCAAACACCTCCGCGAGCCCGCCCCGGCGCCGGGGAAACACGTCCCCGCCGCGCGCGGCGAAGACGCGGTCGGCCTCTTCGCATCAGGTTCACCGGCCTCTGCAACCGCGGTGCCGCTGTTCGCGGAACAGTCGCAGAACAAAAGACCCCGTGGCGGTCGCGCGGAACTGCCGCACGCACGGCTGCATCGCAGCGGGCAGTTCGTGCACCGCGGGCACCCGGATCCCATATTCCGGGGGCGCCACGAACGGCGCCAGCATGCACGCCAGCGTCAGATCGGCCGCAGTGAACCGCCCGCCCACCAGATAGGCGCGTCCGTCGGCGAGCATCGCATCGACCTCCCGCACGATCTCCCGGGACTGCGCCAAGCCCGCCTCCACGGCCTTGGGATAGGCCTGCAGAAGCCGGGTGGCGAAGCGGCTCATCGCCGGATAGGCCACGGCGGCGGCAGCGCACTCCAGCCACGGCGCCCCCTGCGCGGCCAAACGACGGAACGCACGACCGTGCGGGAGGTAGTGAAAGTAGATCCAGCGCCGGCTCTCCACCCCCAATACTTCGTCGAACCAGTCCTCCAGCGCCTCGACTTCGCGGCACTCCACCGTGTCCCGCGGATAAAGGCGACTGCCGGACGCCGCATATGAATCGAGATGTTTGAGGATGTTTGTGGAATCGGCAATGACCCGGCCGCCGTCCACCAGTACCGGAACGGCGGGATTGCGACTCACCCACCAGGTCCTTGGATAGTGCAGCCCCTGAATATGACGCTCCTCGCGGTAGGTAAGCCCGAGCCGGTCCAGCGCCCAGCGCGCCTTCTCGCAGTAGTGGCTCATCGGAATCGTGATCAGGCGCAGCTCGCCCATGCCGTCCCCCCCAATTCGGGGACAGTATACCTATTTCACCCCACCTTCCCGGACGCCGCACTTTGGCCTTCTCCCACGTTTTCGGGGCAGCAATGATCGGCCGCTGATTTTTTCCGCAGCGGCGAGGAACGCCCGCGAGCCCGCGGGACGACCCGTGCGACCGTGCTTGCGCAGCCGTTCGATCAGGGGCCCATCGCTGGCGCGCGCGAGATAGGCTGGCCAGTCACGAACGCGCTCCAACAACGGCTGTACCCGGACCAGACAATCGTCGATGCCCCGCAGATGGGCCGTCGCGCTGGACCAGGGCCAGTCGGCCGCCGTGTCGGTCAGTCCGGCCGCGACCGGGTTGCGCTCCACGTAGCGCACCGCGGCAAGCAGGTGTGCCTCGTCCATGGGAAACGAGTGAAAGCGCTCCTGCCAGAGATGGCCGCGCCAGCCCTCGCGTATGTTCACATGACAGGTGTAGCGCCGGTGGGCCTCGGCCAGCGCCGCACGCAAACCGTCGGGACAGTCAGGAACCAGCACGAGATGCACGTGATTCGGCATGAGGCAATAGGCCCAGCATGCCGTACCGCAATCCGAGCAACTTTCCGCCAGCAGCTTTCGGTACAGACGGAAGTCCCGCTCGCAGAAGAACACCGTCTGGCGGCGATTACCGCGCTGGGTGACGTGGTGCGGGTAACCGGGCAGAACGACTCGGGGCAGGCGTGCCATACCGTTCCTCCATGAACAGTCGATGGCGCTGGATCGGTCGGAGAACTCCGCGTGGCGTCGCTCTCCGCCTTTGCGATCCGTTCCTTCCCGCATCCTACGACGGCGTCGGCCGCAAGACAAATTGGTATACTGTCCCCGAATTTAGCGGAGGCCGCGGTGTTGGAGGATGGTGGTGGCGATCTCCTCGATGGACATGGCGGTGGTGTTGAGGAACGCGATGGCTTCCTCGCGATACAGCGTCTCGGCGCGGCGCACTTCGGCCCGGCAGGCGGAGATTGCGGCGTAGCCGCCGTCCGGATGGCGCGCGGCGCGCAGCATCGCGAGCCGTTCCGGGGCGATGGTGAGCCCGTAGAGCGCGGCGCGGTGGGGGGCGAGCGCGGCCGGTAGGACGCCGCCCTCGAGCACGTCCGCGGTCAGCGGATAGTTGGCGGCCCGCACGCCGAACTGGAGCGCGAGATACAGGCTGGTGGGCGTCTTGCCGCAGCGCGAGACACCGAGCAGGATGACGTCCGCTTGTCCGTAGTGGCGCACGCCGGCGCCGTCATCGGTGGCGAGGGCGAAGTTGACCGCATCCATCCGCCCGGCGTAGCGCGCGGGATCGGCCATCCCGTGCATGCGTCCCGGCGCGCGGGCGTAGGCCATACCGAGTTCCCGCTCCACGGGCTGGATGAAGGCATCGAAAAAGTCCAGGAACACGCCGCGGCAGGACGCCACGACGCGGCGCAGCGCCGGATCGACCAGCGTACTGAAGACCAGCGGGCGGCACCCGGAGCGCTCGGCCTCGGCGTCGATACGCTCGCGCGCCGCGCACGCGCGCTCGGCGCTGTCGACGAAGGGCAGCGTGACGCGGCGAAAACGCACCGCCTCGAACTGGCTGAGAAGCGTGTTGCCGAGCGTCTCGGCGGTGATGCCGGTGCGATCGGAGACGAAGAAGACCGCGCGCCCCTCCCCGGCCCCTTCCCCGCCGGCTTCCCCGCTCGTTGCGTCGCCTTCGGACATGTTGGTGGCCGCCGCCCCTTCGTGGCATGCTGCGCTGAGGACACCTGTGTAACAGCCGATCGCGGCGCTGGCAAGCGCGGGGGACGGGGATGGACGAATACGTAGTCTGGTTCCGGGATCTCGGTATGGGCGACGTGGCCCGGGTCGGCGGCAAGAACGCCTCGCTCGGCGAGATGATCCGCGAACTCGGCGCCGTCGGCGTCTCGGTCCCCGACGGGTTCGCGACCACGGCGGCGGCCTTCCGCGACTTCCTGGCCCGCGACGGACTCGACCGGCGCATCGCCGCGCGCCTCGACGGGCTCGACGTCGGCGACGTCGCCGCGCTCGCCCGCGCCGGGGCCGAGGTGCGCGGGTGGATCCTGGCGGCACCGCTGCCGGAGCCGCTGGAGCGTAGGATCCGCGAGGCCTGCGCCGTGCTCGTGCCCGACGGCGGTCCAGTCGCCGTCCGCTCCTCGGCCACCGCCGAGGACCTGCCGGAGGCCTCCTTCGCCGGCCAGCAGGAGAGCTTCCTGAACGTGCGCGGCGCCGACCGTATCGTCGCGGCGGTGCGACGTGTGTTCGCCTCCCTGTACAACGACCGCGCCATCGCCTATCGCGTCCACCACGGTTTCGCCCACGAGGCGGTGGCGCTGTCCGCCGGTATCCAGCGGATGGTGCGCAGCGATCTGGCCGCCAGCGGGGTCCTGTTCACGCTCGACACCGAGTCCGGCTTTGCCGACGTGGTCCTCGTCACCGCCGCCTACGGGCTCGGCGAGACCGTCGTCCAGGGCGCGGTCAATCCGGACGAGTTCTACGTGCACAAGCCGACCCTCGCGAACGGGCACGCCGGCATCGTACGCCGCACCCTGGGGGAGAAGGCCGTGCGCATGGTGTTCGCCGACGCCGACGACGCCCCCGTGCGTGTGGAGGACGTCCCCGAAGCCGAGCGGCGGCGCTTCTGCCTCGACGACGATGAGGTGCGCGAGCTGGCCCGCCTGGGAATGGCGATCGAGCGCCACTACGGGCGCCCCATGGACGTGGAGTGGGGCAAGGACGGGGTCGACGGGCGCCTGTACATCCTCCAGGCGCGCCCGGAGACGGTGCGCAGCCGCGGCGACGCGCGCGTCCTGCGCCGCTATCACCTCAAGGCCCGCGCCCCGGTACTCGTCACCGGACGCAGCATCGGCCAGGCCATCGGCGCCGGTCCGGCGCGGGTGATCGCCTCGGCCGCGCAGATGGAGCGCGTACGCCCGGGCGACGTGCTCGTCACCGACATGACCGATCCCGACTGGGAGCCGGTAATGAAACGCGCCGCGGCCATCGTCACCGACCGCGGCGGGCGCACCTGCCACGCCGCGATCGTGGCCCGCGAACTCGGCATCCCGGCCGTCGTGGGCACGGGCGATGCGACCGCCGCGATCGCCGACGGGCGCGAGGTCACCGTCTCCTGCGCCGAGGGCGAGAGCGGACACGTCTACGACGGCATCCTCGACTTCGAAGTGCGCGAGCTGCATCTCGACGCGATGCCGGAGTTGCCGTTCCGCATCATGCTCAACGTCGCCAACCCCGAACGCGCCTTCGATTTCCGCGCGCTCCCCAACGCCGGCGTCGGGCTGGCGCGGCTGGAGTTCATCATCAACCGCATGATCGGCGTCCATCCCAAGGCGCTGCTCGAATACGATGACCTGCCGGCGGACCTGCGCGCGCGCATCGACCGCCACTGGGCCGGCTACGCCGACCCGGTGAGCTTCTATGTCGAGAAGCTCGCCGAAGGCGTCGCCACCATCGCCGCCGCGTTCCATCCGAAACCGGTGATCGTGCGGCTGTCGGATTTCAAGTCCAACGAGTACGCCAACCTGATCGGCGGGGACCGCTACGAACCGCAGGAGGAGAACCCGATGCTCGGCCTGCGCGGGGCGGCGCGCTACGTCTCGGCGGAGTTCCGCGACTGCTTCGAGCTGGAGTGCCGCGCCCTGCGCCGTGTGCGCGGCGAGCTGGGGCTGCGCAACGTGGAGGTGATGGTGCCATTCGTGCGCACGGTCGGCGAGGCGCGACAGGTGAGCGGGCTGCTCGCGGAGAACGGGCTGCGCCGCGGCGCGGACGGGCTGCGCGTGATCATGATGTGCGAGGTCCCCTCGAACGCGCTGCTCGCCGAGGACTTCCTCGAACACTTCGACGGCTTCTCGATCGGTTCCAACGACCTCACGCAGCTCACGCTCGGCCTCGACCGCGACTCGGGCCTGCTCGCCGATCAGTTCGACGAGCGCGACCCCGCGGTCAAGGCGTTGCTCGCGCGCGCCATCGCCGCCTGCCGCGGGGCCGGACGTTACGTCGGGATCTGCGGCCAGGGCCCGTCCGACCATCCGGACCTGGCGCGCTGGCTCATGGAGCAGGGGATCGACAGCGTCTCGCTCAACCCGGACTCGGTGATCGCGACCTGGCTCGCGCTCGCCGCGCCGGAGACCTGAATCCGCCTCAGCCGTGCGCGGGCGCGCGTTCCTGGGGCCGGCTGCCGGGAACCAGGTAGTAGTGGGCCACCGCGCGCATCTCGTCGTCGAACTCGTAGATCAGCGGCACACCGGTGGGGATCTCGAAATTGGTGATCTCGTCGTCCGGAATGTCGTTGAGGTGCTTGACCAGCGCCCGCAGCGAGTTGCCGTGCGCGGAGATCAGCACGTTGCGCCCCGATCGCAGCACCGGCGCGATCGCCTCCTCCCAGTACGGCAGCAACCGCCCCAGGGTGTCCTTGAGCGACTCGGTGGCCGGCAGCAGGGCCGGATCGACCTGCGCATACCGGGGATCGAAGCGGGGGTGCCGCGGATCGGACTCCTCCAGCGCCGGCGGCCGGGTCGCGTAGCCGCGGCGCAGCTCGCGCACCGTGTCGGCGCCCAGCTTGCGCGCCATCTCCTGCTTGTCGAGACCCTGCAGGGCGCCGTAGTGGCGTTCGTTCAGGCGCCAGGTGGGGTGCGCCGGCACCCACATCAGGTCCATCGTGTCCTGGACGATCCACAGGGTACGGATGGCGCGCTTGAGAACCGAGGTGAAGGCCACCTCGAAGCCGCAGCCGTGGGCCTGCAGGAGGCGCCCGGCCTCGCGTGCCTCGGCGATGCCCGCCTCGGTCAGATCCACGTCGGTCCAGCCCGTGAAACGGGTCTCCAGATTCCACTGGCTCTGGCCGTGGCGCAACAGTATCAGCTTGATCGACAAGGTTTCCCCCACGCCTGGAGTATTGTTCCGGTGGCGCCCGCCGGGGCAATCCCGCGGGCGGCAGGAGTATATCGGATCGCGGCGCCCATTGCCCCCCGCGCGAAGCCGCGGGCGTCGCCCCGGTTTCGACCGCGGTCCCGCGGCGGTGTTCCGGGGCCGCGGCCCGCGGCGCGTCCCGGCGCGCCGCCCGGCCGCAGGGTGCCCGAATCAGTCGCCGGGTGCCGAATCCGCCGCCTCGTCGTGGATCCGCACCGCCAGCACGTCACAGGGCGCGTGGTGCAGTACACCGTTCGCGGTCGAGCCGAGCAGCAGCGACAGGCCGTGGCGGCCGCGCGTCCCGACGACGATGAGGTCCACGCCGTTCTCCTGCGCAAAGCGCACCGTCTCGCGCTTGGGCGAACCCGCCTCCACGAAGGCCTGCGCCCCTTCGACGCCGAGCCACCCGAGCCGCCGGTCCAGCTCCGCGCGCGCCCGATCCATGAGCTGGTTCTCGATGTCCACCCCCACCGGCACGACCGGATCGTAGGCCAGATCCAGCGGCGGCACGTATTCGACCACGTGCAGCAGGGACAGCCGCGCCCCGTATTGGCGCGCCAGGGCCGCCGCACGCCCCAGAACGGGGTCCTCCTCGCCCGGGGCCAGGTCCACCGCCGCCAGAATGTGCCGGTAGCCCGCCATCGCGCCGTCCTCCCCCGTCAAGGTTGCAAAAAGTGCGCCAGCTTCGTTACGCACCGATGTCATGCCGGTGTCCGTAGCGTGAAGGATACAGGATCCACGCCGGGGGGTGTCCCCCCCTTCCCGATCGCCCCCGGCTGCCGCAGACTGGCGCGATGCGCGCCGTGTTCCTGGATCTCGACACCGTCACCGCCGGCGATCTCGACCTCGCTCCCTTGTACGCGGCCCTCCCCGACCTCGAGTGCCACGCCCTGACGACGGCCGCCGAACTGCCCGCGCGCCTCGCCGGGGCCGAGGCGGTGATCACGAACAAGGTCCCCCTCGGACGCGCGGCCCTGGAGGCGGCCCCGGCGCTGCGGCTCGTGTGCGTGGCCGCGACCGGCACCGACCACATCGACCTCGAGGCCGCCCGCGCGCGCGGGATCGTCGTCTGCAACGTACGCGGCTACGCCACCGCCTCGGTGGTACAGCACGTGTTCGCGCTGATCCTGGCGCTCACCACCCGCCTGCCGGCGCAGCAGCGGCGCATCGCGGCGGGCGCTTGGTCCCGCAGCCCCCACTTCACGCTGCTCGGCGAGCCGGTGCACGAGCTGCACGGACGCCGCCTCGGCATCGTCGGTCACGGCGAACTCGGCCGCGCGGTGGCCGCCGCCGCCCCGGCCTTCGGGCTCGTGCCGTGGATCGCCGAGCGGCGCGGTCGGGCGCCGCGGCCGGGCCGCCGCCCCTTCGAGGAGGTGCTCGCGGGCGCGGACGTGCTTTCGCTGCACTGCCCGCTGACGGCGGAGACCCACGGTCTGATCGACGCGGCGGCGCTGGAACGCATGAGACCCGGCGCCCTGCTGATCAATACGGCGCGCGGCGGGCTCATCGACGAGCCGGCGCTCGCCGCGGCCCTGCGGGCCGGCCGTCTCGGCGGGGCGGGACTCGATGTCCTCGGCCGTGAACCGCCGCCGTCGGATCACCCGCTGCTGGCGCCGGACCTGGCCGCGTGCAACCTCATCGTCACCCCGCACGTCGCCTGGGCCGCCCACGAGGCGCGTGCGCGCCTGATCGCGGAGATCGCCGCGAACGCGCGCGCGTTCCTGGCCGGCGCGCCGCGCAACCGTGTCGCCTGACGCGCGCCCCGGGTCGATCCGGGGACCCCGGAGCCGGGGGCCGACCCGGACGGGCCGGCCGGTCCCGTCAGCGGCTCTGACGCTCGATCGCGCGCCGCTCGCGGCGCGCGGCGGCGTCGATCGTCCGCTGGACCCCCCGCGCACGGTCGAGGGTGTGGATCTGCTCCTTGAACAGGGTGTTCGCGTCGGGATCCGGCGGCGGCTTCGACTTCGAGCACCCGACCGCCGCGGCCGCCAGCGCCAGGCAGAGGGCGAATCGTCCGAACGTCTTCATGCATCACCTCCGGCACCGGGCCCGGGCCCGTCCCCCGGTGATCGTCCATCCGGCGCCGGCGCTTGAGCCGCGGGCACCAGCTCGATCACAGCGATCTCCGGCGGCGCCAGGAAACGGATCGGCGGACCCCAGAAGCCGGTCCCGTTGCTCAGATAGAGGTACGAGCCCGAACCCAGGTCCGTGAGGCCGGGGCGCGCCGGGTAGGCGCGCCGCACGACCCAGCCGAAGGGGAAGATCTGCCCGCGATGGGTATGACCGGAGAGCTGCACGTCGAAGCGCCCGAGCGAGGCCGGGCGCACACGCGGGCGGTGCTTGAGCAGCAGCGTGCAGCGGCCCGCGGGCAGGCCGTCGAACACCCGCGCCTCCCGGTCCGGCCCCCCGGCGGCGGGGTCGTCGACGCCCGCCACCACGAGCCCGTCGCCGACGGCGCGCCACTCGTCGCGCAGCAGGACGAACCCCGCCCAGCGCGTGGCGGCGGCGGCCGCCTCGAGGCCCGCGTAGACCTCGTGGTTGCCGATGACCGCGAAGCGCCCGAGGCGCGCCGGCACCGCCGCGAGGGCCTGCGCCGCCGCCTGCGCGCACGGGATGTCGCCGTCGATGAGATCCCCGGTGGAGACCAGCAGGTCGGGTTCCAACGCCGCGAGGCGCGTCGCGAGCCGGCGCACGGGCCCCGCACCGGTCATCGGTCCGATATGGAGGTCGGTGATCTGGACCACCCGCACCGGCGGATGTCCGGCGGGCAGCCGCGCGCTGCGCACGCTCACCCGGCGCACGCGCACGCGCCGCGCCTCGAACGCACCGTAGAGCGCACTCGCCGCGGTCAGCGCGAGCGCGGCGAGGGCGCGTGCGTGCGCGTCGGGATCGGGCAGCGCCGCCGCGCCGGCGCCGCGTACCAGCGCGGCCGCCGCCGCGACGAGGTCCAGGGCGAGCCCCCAGCAGACGAACAGGAACAGCAGGCCCATCCACAGATAGCCCGCGCGCGCGAGCGCCCGCCCGGCGACCGCGGCCCCGCGGCGGTCGAGGACGTGGGCGAACACCGGTGCGAACGCGAGCAGGGCCATCGCCGCCGCCAGCCCCGCCGCGGCGGGCGCCCCGGGCGCGAACGCCGCGCCCAGGGCCACGAAGGCGTAGGCGTGCATCCCCAGATAGATCAGAAAGGCCGCGACGATGAACCGCATGGCGGCCCCGATTGTGCACCGCCGCGCCGGCCGGGTCGATCGCCCGGCGGCGCACCGGTCCCGCAGGCGGGCCGCCGGGGGAGCGGCCCGGCCCTCAGCCGACGATCACGCCGCGCGGCGCAGCCGCAGGCGCGTCCCGAACGCGGCGAGCCCCGAGGCCATCAGGATCAGGGCGCCGGGCAGCGGTACCGGGACCGGGTTCAGATCCACGCTCTTGTAGCCCGCGAGCTGCGCGACGCCGAGGATGTCCACGCCCGTGAGGAGCTTGCGCTCCGACGGGGGGAGCGAGGGATAGAGTTCAGCGGTCGTGATATCGATGTGCCCGGTGGTGGTCGTCGGGATGGAGGTGCCGGCGTTCGGCAACGGATTGGTCACGACCACCGGGGCCCCCGAGGAGGGCGTGAATCCCAGGGCGTGGCCGATCTCGTGCAGCGCGACACTGAGCAGATCGTAGCGCCCGGAGGCCGCGCCGGTGGCGCCCGTGAACACGCGCCCGGTGTTCACCGTACCGCCGCCGAGGTTGGCGCTGCTCGGCGTGAAGGTGGTGTATTCCGAATTGGCGGCGGGGGTGGCGTCGAGGAACAGCGGGCTCGTGCCGGCGCTGTTGAACTCGATGAACGAAGTAGTGCCACCGCCCGTGAACGTGGTGGCCAGCACGTTGCCGGTCAGCCCGGCCCAGCCGAAATCGATCGTGACCGTGCCGGGCGACAGGATGGCCTTCTCCCAGTAGCTCGCCGCCGTGGCGAAGACCCCCTGCAGCGAGCCGCCGCCCGCCGTGGTCGTCGGCGCCGCGGTCGCGGTATTGCCGTTGGGGAAGCTGCTCCCGGCGGCGACGAAGCTGGCGTTGATCGTGAGCGCGCCCGCCGGCGGCGCGGCGACGGCCAGCCCCAGCACCAACAGCAGGGTGCAACCGCAGCGCCGCACCGGGCGAACCCGGGACTTCGTTGGAGTCTTCTGCCGATGATTCACGCCTTCCTCCTTCCCGGTGACCGTTGTCATTCGAGTTGTGGTTCGACCGAATCCCACCGCCGCGGGACGACCGCGTCCGCGCCGGTCCGGATCAACCGCCCCGGCCCGGATGCCGGGCCAGCCGTTCGATCCGCTCCACCAGTGCTGCGCACGGGCCCGTGGCACGCACGTAGCAGACCTTCTCGCGCGGAGCGCCCGCGCCCCGGCGCAGCGTGACCGTCGGGGCATCGAAGGCGCGGTAGGCCGGGCGCGGCAACGCCTCGACTTCCCGCATCAACGCCCGCACCTGCACCGGGTCCAGGCGCCCGCTGCGCCGCAGGAAATGCGGCGGCGTCTGCGCGTCCGCGCGCCCGCGCCAGACATAGCGCCCGTCCGCGCGCAGGACGAAACGGGCCAGCAGGCCGGCGCCCCACGCGCCGCGGTACTCCATCACCAGCACCGCCCCCGCCGCGGGTCCGGCGACCACAGCGCCACCTGCCGGGACGGCAGCGGCGATCCACAGCCCCGCCACCAGGGCCGGTGCGCCGATCAGGCCCCGCAGCCTCATGCGCCCCTACCCTCTCCGTCGCGCCACCGCCGGGCATGCCGGCGATGCACACGGCCGGAAAACCAAGCAGCATCCGTGCCAGAATCGCCGAAAATGGATTTTTCCAATGGTTTCAATGGATATGGCTTATAGCCGCCGGTATGCCGCCCGCCCCTGTAAAATCCGCCGACAGCGCCGGGAACGGGCGCCGTCGTGCAGGCCGCGCCAAGCCCGGCCATTCGCCCGCCCCCGGGCACGTCCCCGCAGGGCCCGGAAAACGCTTGGTGGACGGTGGATTGTGCATTTTGCACAAGCAGATGCGGGGCCATCGCGTTGCGAACCGAAGGCCGCAGGCGGCCGCGCGTGAGCCGGTCGCGGGTCTTCACGGCGCGAAAACGCGTAAAAAATCCCGACAAACCGGAGCCCGCACCGGTGTGCCCGCCGGGCCCGGGGGGATTCATGGGGCGGGCGCCGGGGGCCTCAAAAGACGTTGGTCACCGCGCTGACGCCGGGGACGCGCCCCTTGACCAGCCGCTCGACCACATTGCGCAGGTCCAGGACCGAGCGCGGGCAGCCCACGCAGGCGCCCTTCATCCGTACCCGCACCACCGTCCCCTCGATGGCCACCAGCTCGATGTCGCCGCCGTCCCGGCTCAGGATCCGGCGCGCCTCCTCCACCGCCGCCGCCACCTCATCGGGGTCCACCGGGCCGCACGCGGTCGGTGCGTGTGCGGCGCGGGCGCGCGCGGCGAGCGTCTGGGCGCGGTCGATGCGCAGCGCCAGCTCCGCGTCGAGCGCCTCGATCGCGTCGAGCTCCTCCTCGCTGTAGACGTGATCCGGATCCGCGCTCAGCAGGGACTCCAGTCGCGCCTGTCGGTCCTCGTTCATGCCCCGACCTCGCCCGCACCCGCCGTCCGCGCGCGCCGGGCCCTTTTTGCCGTCGCCGCGGCGTACGGGCATTATACCGGGACGTTTCCCCCGCGACGGAACCGGGACACGCGCCTCATGGAATTCCCGATTCGAGCCGGTGCCGATTCCGCACCGCCCTCCCCGGAGCGGCGGCGGCGGCTGCTGCGCGCCCTGCGCGCCGTCCTGCCGGCGGGCGCCCTGCTCTCCCACGTGGAGGAGCTGCGCCCCTACGAGTGCGACGGGCTCTCCGCCTACCGCCGCCTGCCGCTGGCGGTGGCCCTGCCGGATACGGTCGCACAGGTACAGGCCGTGATGCGCCTGTGCGCGCGCGAGCGGGTGCCGGTGATCGCCCGCGGGGCGGGCACGGGGCTGTCGGGCGGGGCGCTGCCGCGCCCGGATGCGCTGCTGCTCAGCCTGGCGCGCTTCGACCGCATCCTCGCCATCGACCCGGTCAACCGCGTCGCGCGCGTGCAGCCCGGCGTGCGCAATCAGGCCGTCTCGGAGGCCGCGGCGGTGCACGACCTCTACTACGCACCCGACCCCTCCTCGCAGATCGCCTGCACCATCGGCGGCAACGTCGCGGAGAACGCCGGCGGTATCCACTGCCTGAAATACGGCCTCACCGTGCACAACCTCGTCGCGCTCAGCGTCGTCACGGTCGACGGCGAACGCCTCGAACTGGGCTCGGCCGCGCTGGACGCGCCGGGCTACGACCTCACCGCGCTGCTCACCGGCTCGGAGGGGATGCTCGCCGTGATCGTCGAGGCGACCGTGCGCCTGCTCCCGCGCCCGGAGCGGGCGCAGGTGATGCTGGGCGCGTTCGCGCGCATCGAGGACGCCGGCGCGGCGGTCGCGGCGATCATCGGCCACGGCCTGATCCCGGCGGGCCTGGAACTCATGGACCGGCTCGCGATCCGCGCCGCCGAGGACTTCGTGCACGCCGGCTACCCGACCGATGCGGCCGCGATCCTGCTGTGCGAACTCGACGGCACCAACGAGGAGGTCTCCGAGCGGATCTGGGCGGTGCGGCGTCTGATGCTCGAGTGCGGAGCGGTCGCGGTGCGCACGGCGCAGACCGAGGCCGAGCGGCGCCGGATGTGGCTCGGGCGCAAGGCGGCGTTCCCGGCCGTCGGCCGCCTGGCCCCGGACTACTACTGCATGGACGGGACGATCCCCAGGCGCGCGCTACCCGAGGTCCTCCACCGCATCGGCGAGCTGTCCGAGGAATACGGCCTCGCGGTCGCCAACGTCTTCCACGCCGGCGACGGCAACCTGCACCCGCTCATCCTATACGACGCCAACCGCCCCGGCGAGCTGGAACGGGCCGAGGACTTCGGCGCGCGCATCCTGGAGCTGTGCGTGGCGGCGGGCGGGACGATCACCGGGGAGCACGGCGTCGGCGTCGAGAAGATCGACTCCATGTGCTCGCAGTTCGCCGCGCCGGAGCTGGCCCAGTTCCATGCCGTCAAGGCGGCCTTCGACCCGAACGGCCTGCTCAACCCGGGCAAGGCCGTCCCGACCCTGCACCGCTGCGCCGAACTGGGCGCGATGCACGTGCACGGCGGGCGAGTCCCGTTCCCGGAACTCGAGCGCTTCTGATCCCGGCGTGGACGGGGCCGATCTCAGCGAGGCGCTGGCCGCGGCGGTGGGCACCGCCTACCGCGACGGCACCGCGCTGTGCATCCGCGGCGCCGGCACGCGCGCGTTCTACGGGCGCACCCCCACCGGCGCGCCGCTGGAAGTCGGCGGCCACCGCGGCGTGGTCGACTACGAGCCGACCGAACTCGTGGTGACCGCGCGCGCCGGGACGCCGCTCGACGAAATCGAGACGGTGCTGGCCGCCAACGGCCAGCACCTCGCCTTCGAGCCGCCGCGCTTCGGTCCCGGGTCCACCCTCGGCGGCGCCGTGGCGAGCGGCCTGTCGGGGCCGCGGCGGCCCTACTGCGGCGCGGTGCGCGACTTCGTGCTGGGCGTGCGGATCGTCAACGGCCGCGGCGAGATCCTGCGCTTCGGCGGGCGGGTCATGAAGAACGTGGCCGGCTACGACCTCTCGCGCCTGATGGCCGGGTCGTTGGGGACTCTCGGGGTGCTCCTGGAGGTCTCGCTGAAGGTGCTCCCGCAGCCGGCCGCCGCGTGCACCTTGATTCTCGAGTGCGACTCCGCCAAGGCCCTCTACCTGGCCAACCGCTGGGCGGCGACACCCGTGCCCCTCGACGCCGTTGCCTGGCACGGCGGGAAGTTGTACGTGCGCGTGGCAGGCGCGGAAGCCGGCGTGGAGGCGGCCTGCCGTCACATCGGCGGCGAGCGGGCGGCCGAGTGCGATACGTTCTGGCGCGAGCTGCGCGACCACCATCACCCCTTCCTCGCCGCCCCGGGGCCGCTGTGGCGCCTGTCCCTGCCGCCCGGGGCCCCGCAGCCGGAACTCTCCGGGGACTGGCTCCTCGACTGGGGCGGGGCCCAGCGCTGGCTCCGCAGCGCGGAGCCCGACGGGCGCATCCGGGCTGCGGCCGCCGCCCTGGGCGGCCATGCGGCCCGGTTCCGCGGGGGCGCGCGCGAGGACGAGGCCTTCCAACCCCTCCCGCCCGCGCTCTTCGCCCTGCATCGCCGCCTCAAGGACGCCTTCGACCCGAAGCGGATCCTCAATCCGGGCCGCCTGTACCGCGACCTTTAGGAGCCTGTCGGACTTAGGCATGTTCTACTGCGGCGGTGGGAGATCGGCCCATTTTTCGGATCGTTTTCGTTAAATAGCGATCACTATTCGCCTCAAACGATCGGAAAACTGTCCTCGATCTCCCGCCGCCTCGCTACGAACACCTAAGTCCGACAGGCTCCTAGCCCGGCGCGTACGGGGACCCCTGACACGGTGCCCCGTTCATGGCAAAGTGGCCCGACGCCGAAGGGGCCACCGCCATACCATGCAGACGCAACTCTCGCCGACCCTGCAGAACGATCCGCGCGCGCGCGCGGGCGAGCGCATCCTGCGAAGCTGCGTCCACTGCGGCTTCTGCAACGCGACCTGCCCGACCTATCAGCTCGCGGGCGACGAACTCGACGGACCGCGCGGGCGCATCTACCAGATCAAACAGCTCCTCGAGGACGGACCCGTCTCGCGGCGCACGCTGCGCCACCTCGACCGCTGCCTCACCTGCCGCGCGTGCGAGAGCACCTGTCCTTCGGGCGTGCGTTACGGCGAACTGCTCGAGGTCGGCCGCGAGCTCATCGAGGCCCGCGGCCTGCGCCCGCGTGCCGGGCGCGCGGCACGGCGCGCCGTCCGGGCCGTACTCCTGAGCCCCGTCCTGCTGGGGGCGTTGCTGAAGACGGGGCGCACGCTGCGCCCCCTGCTCCCGCGCGGCGTACGCGGGCGTATTCCGCACGCGGAGGACCCCGGACCCTGGCCCGCCCCGCGCCATGCGCGCCGCGTGCTGCTGCCGCGCGGCTGCGTGCAGGGTGCCGCCGCCCCCGCGATCGACGCCGCCGCCGCGCGCCTGCTCGACGGGCTCGGTGTGAGCGCGATTGCGCCCGGCGGGGGGGGCTGCTGCGGCGCGCTCAGCCATCATCTCGGTGCGGAGCGCGAGGCGCGCGAGCGGATGCGACGCAACATCGACGTGTGGTGGCCCTACCTCGAAGCCGGAGCCGAGGCGATCGTCAGCACCGCAAGCGGCTGCGGGGTGCATATCAAGGACTACGGCCGGCTGTTCGCCGACGATCCGGCCTACGCCGCGCGCGCCGCGCGCATCTCCGCGGCGACCCGCGACCTCGCGGAGTTCGTCGGCGGATGCGCCGACGCCGCGCTGACCGCGGCCGAGTCGGTGCCGCGGCGCATCGCGGTCCATTCCCCCTGCACCTTGCAGCACGGCCAGCGACTGCCCGGGATCGTCGAAGGGCTGCTGGAACGGGCGGGATTCACCCTCGCGCCGGTGAGCGACGAACACCTGTGCTGCGGGTCCGCGGGGGCCTATTCGCTCCTGCACCCGCGGCTCGCGGCCGAACTGCGCCGGCGCAAGCTCGCCGGACTCCTCGGCGGGGCCCCGGAGGCGATCGCCACCGCCAACATCGGTTGTCTGCTGCACCTCGGTGCCGCCGCGCCGGTACCGGTGCGCCACTGGGTACATTGCGTCCGGCCGGCGGGCGCTCCCGGGCGATAGGTCCGGCCCGCCGGGACCGGATCCAAACCGCATCGCGCCGATCCGCGGCGTCGGCCGGTAGGCCGGGCAAGCCCGGCCCTACGATATCGCCCGCGCCGCTCCCGGTGCCCATAGGGCGGGCCTCGGCCCGCCGACGACGCCGAATCCGAACGACATCGGATCGATCGGCGAGGCCGACGGCGACCTCGACCTCCCCCCTCCCCGATACGCAATTCCCGCGGCCGCGACCGGGTGTCCGCCGCCGCACGCCTGTCTATACTGGGGCATCCAGCGCCGTCCGGGCATTGGCGCGGCCCGGATTCGCAGGCGCGCGGTGATTCGAGCCGTGTACAGGGGGAACGCGATGTCCGCACCGATCTTGCCGCTGGTGGTCGAACCCGAGGAGCTGGAGGCGGCACTTGGGCGCGAGGGCCTGCTCGTGGTCGACCTCAGCAAGCCCGAACTGCACGCGCAACTGCACGTGCCGGGCGCCGTGCACCTCGATTACGCCCGCATCGTCGCCGCGCGCAAACCGGTCGCCGGGCTGCTCCCCGAGGCGGACGCGTTGGGCACGGCGCTGGCCACGGTGGGGATCACGCCGGCCACCCACGTCGTCGCCTACGACGACGAAGGCGGCGGCAAGGCCTGCCGCCTGCTGTGGACGTTGGATGTGCTCGGCCACCGCGGGTTCTCGCTCCTGAACGGCGGTCTGCACGCCTGGGCCAACGAGCGCCATCGGGCCGAGTCGGGAATGACCCCACCGACCCCCGCCCCGCGGTATCCGGTGACGTACCGCGACGAAGGCCGCGCCGATGCCGACTACATCCGGGCGCACCTCGACGATCGCGGCGTGCGCCTGCTCGACGCCCGATCGCCGGAGGAATACCAGGGCTTCAAGCGCCTGGCCGCCCGCGCCGGCCACATCCCGGGGGCGGTCAATCTCGAATGGACGCGCGCCATGGACCCCAACCGCAACCTGCGCCTGCGCGCGGAACCGGAGCTGCGCGCGATGCTGGAGGCCATCGGCATCGACCCCACCCACGAGGTGATCACCTACTGCCAGAGCCATCACCGCTCGGCACACACCTACATCATGCTCAAGTCGCTCGGTTTCGAACGCGTGCGCGGCTACCCCGGTTCCTGGTCGGACTGGGGCAACCGCGACGACACCCCGATCGAATAACCGGCCCGCCCTATCGACGCCCCACCGAACGCGGCAGGGCCGGGCTCGCCCGGCCGGGGCCGCTGCCTGGTCCGACGTTGTTTGGGTCGAACGGCGTCGGCGGGGCAAGCCCCGCCCTACGGGCCGACATCGTCGATCGGAGCGATGCCGTTTGGATCATGCGTCGTCGACGGGCCGACGTCATCGATCAGGCCGATGCCGTTTGGATCGCGCGTCGTCGGCGGGGCGAGCCCCGCCCTGCGGGCGCCCGCTTCGGCGTGGGATGCCGTAGGGCCGGGCTTGCCCGGCCTACCGGCCGACGACGCGGATGGAGGCCGACATCGATTGGATCGGGCGTGGTCGGCGGGCCAAGGCCCGCCCTACGGGGGCCCGCTTCGGCATGGGATTCCGTAGGGCCGGGCTTGCCCGGCCTACCGGCCGACGACGTGGATGGAGACCGACATCGATCGGATCGGACGTCGCCGGCGAACCGACGCCCGCCCAATGGGCCGACAACACCGGATGGGATCACAACGCCGAGAGGCGCAGGAACTGATCGCGGTAGTGACGCAGTTCGCGGATCGAGTCGCGCACGTCGTCGAGCGCGAGGTGACTGGAGTTCTTGTCGAAACCCTCCGCCACGCGCGGCGCCCAACGTTTCGCCAGCTCCTTGAGGGTGCTGACGTCGATGTGGCGGTAATGGAAATACTGTTCCAGCCGCGGCATCCAGCGATGCAGGAAACGCCGATCCTGGCAGATGCTGTTGCCGCACATGGGGGAGGTGTTCGGCGGCACCCACGCCTCCAGGAACTCCAGCGTCCGGCTCTCGGCCTGCGCGACGTCGACGTCGCTCGCACGCACGCGATCGATCAGACCGGAGTTGCCGTGCTGGGTCTGGTTCCAGCGGTCCATCTGCTCGAGCACCGCATCGGGCTGATGGATCGCAAGCACCGGCCCTTCGGCGAGGATCTCCAGCCGCCCGTCCGTGACGATCGTGGCGATTTCGATGATGTGGTCGCGATCCGTATCCAGACCGGTCATCTCGAGGTCGATCCAGATCAGATTGCCGGGGTCCTGGGCCATGAAACATTCCTTTCTTTGGGGGATCCGCCGCGCCGGTTGCCTCGCATTCTATCAAAAGCTACTCTGATCCGACGCCGAAATTCCGGCGACCGGATCGCAATCGTCCATGGAAGCCTTTCGCACGGCGTTTCTGTTTTTCCTGGCCGCGGCCACGATCACGCGCCTGTGGCTCGACCGCCGGCACCTGCGGCACGTCCTGCGCAACCGCGACCGCGTCCCGGAGGCTTTCCGTGATCGCGTCCCGCTCGCCGATCACCGCAAGGCGGCGGACTACACCGCCGCGCGCACCCGTCTGGGCGCGGTCGAAACCGTATACGACGCTGTGCTCCTGCTGGGGTGGACCGTGGGCGGCGCGCTCGATGCGCTCGACCGCGCCTGGCGCGGCCTGGGCCTGGACCCGCTCCTGACCGGGGTCGGCGTCATGCTCAGCGTGTTCCTCCTGATCGCGCTGCTGGAACTCCCGTTCTCGATCTTCCACACCTTCCGTATCGAGCAGCGTTTCGGCTTCAACCGGTCGACGCCCGCGCTTTTCGCCGCCGACCTCGCGCGCCAACTCGCCCTCACACTCCTCCTCGGCGCCCCGCTGGCATGGGTCGCGCTGTGGCTGATGCAACACGCCGGCGCCCTGTGGTGGCTCTATGTCTGGGCGGTCTGGATCGGCTTCGGGCTGTTGATGTCGTGGGCCTGGCCGACCCTGATCGCGCCGTTGTTCAACCGCTTCAGCCCGCTCCACGACGAGGCCCTGCGTACGCGCATCGAGCGGCTGCTGGCGCGCTGCGGATTCGCCAGCGACGGCGTATTCGTCATGGACGGCTCGCGCCGCTCGGCACACGGCAACGCGTATTTCACCGGGCTCGGCCGCCACAAGCGCATCGTCTTCTTCGACACGCTGCTGCAGGAGCTCGACCACGCCGAGGTCGAGGCGGTCCTCGCGCATGAGCTGGGCCATTTCCGCCTCCACCACGTGCGCAAGCGGCTGATCCACGGCGCCGTCCTGAGCCTCGCGGGACTCGCCGCGCTCGCGTGGCTGATGCACCGGCCGTGGTTCTACGCGGCGCTCGGCGTCAGCACCCCTTCCGACCACATGGCGCTGTTGTTGTTCCTGCTGGTCGGGCCCACCTTCGCCTTCCTGCTGCAACCGCTCGCGGCGCGGATCTCCCGCCGCCACGAGTACGAGGCCGACGCCTTCGCCGCGGGTCAGACCGACGGCGAGGCCCTGGTCCGCGCGCTGGTGAAGCTTTACCGGGAGAACGCGAGCACGCTCACCCCCGACCCGCTGTATTCGGCGTTCCACGATTCGCACCCGCCCGCGCCGCTGCGCATCGCGCACCTCTCCGCGGCGGCGCGGGCATCGGCCGCACCGCATTGATGATCCGCAGGAGGAACGAACGATGAGGACGACGACAGCCCTACCGGCGATCACCGCGGCGCTCGCAGCGGCCGCTCTGGGCGCCGCGCAGCCCGCCCGCGCCGCCAGCGGGTCCGAACTGGCGCGCGGCAAGGCGCTGCACAATCAGGCGTGCCTCGCCTGCCACGATCCGAGTGTCTACACCCGCCCCAATCACAAGATCCGCAGCCTCGCCGCCCTGCGGCGCCAGGTGTCCGGATGCCAGCAGGCGGCCGGCGCGAACTGGAGCCCGGCGGAGCGCGCGGCGGTGATCGACTACCTCAATCGAACCTTCTACCATTTTCCGGAGGGCGGCGGCCATGGCTGACGATCTGCGAGCGAAACACTGCAAGGTATGCGAGGGCGGCGTGGCGCCGCTCGACGCCGATGCGGTGCGCGCGATGCTGGCTCAGGTGCACAGCGACTGGTCGCTCGACGAGGCCGGCGGCGAGATCAGTCGCACCTTCCGCTTCAAGGACTACTACCGGACCATGGCGTTCGTGAACGCGGTCGCGTGGATCGCACACCGCGAGGACCATCACCCCGACCTGGAGGTGGGGTACAACCGCTGCCGCGTGCGCTACAGCACGCACGCCATCGGCGGGCTCTCCGAGAACGACTTCATCTGCGCCGCCAAGATCGACGCGCTCCTCGCCGACGGCGGGTGAGGCGAAGCGACCGACGGGTGCCAGCATCGGTGTGGGAGGTCCGTAGGGCCGGGCTCGCCCGGCCGAGGCGGTGAATCGCGGCGATGTGGTTTCGATCCGGCGTCGTCGGCGGGCCAAGGCCCGCCCTACGCGTGCCCCGGTCGGCATCCGCGGTACGGTAGGGCCGGGTTTACCCGGCCGGCACTGTCGATCGGGGCGATGTGGTTTCGGTCCGGCGTCGTCGGCGGGCCGAGACCCGCCCTACGCGTGCCCGGGTCGGCGTCCGCGGTACGGTGGGGCCGGGTTCACCCGGCCGGCGCCGCCGATCGGGGCGATGTGGTTTCGATCCGGCGTCGTCGGCGGGCCAAGGCCCGCCCTACAGGCGCCCGGGTCGGCGTCCGCGGTACGGGTGGGGCCGGGTTTACCCGGCCTGCGCCGTCGATCGGGGCGACGTGGTTTCGATCCGGCGTCGTCGGCGGGCCGAGGCCCGCCCTACGCGTGCCCGGGTCGGCGTCCGCGGTACGGTAGGGCCGGGTTTACCCGGCCTGCGCCGCCGATCGGGGCGACGTGGTTTCGGTCCGGCGTCGTCGGCGGGCCGAGACCCGCCCTACGGGCGCCCGGGTCGGCGTCCGCGGTACGGTAGGGCCGGGCTTGCCCGGCCGACGTCGCCGAATGAACCGATGTGGTTCGGGTTATGCGTCGTCGGCGGGCCAAGGCTCGCCCTACGCGCGCCCCGCGGGGCGTAATCACGGGGTAGGGCCGGGCTCGCCCGGCCGAGGACGTGTATCGGTCCGCCGTCGTTTGCAAACATGGCGCAGGTGGACCGGGGTCGGAGTCACCGCCCGTCGGCGATCGCCCCGATGCCCCGCCGATGCTGGAGGGCGGTGACTCCGACCCCCCGGCAGCACTCCGCCTCCCCGCAGCAAACCCCCGCCGTGCGACCCGCGATCCCTTACGGCGTCGGCCGGACAATGCCCGCCTTACGGGCGTCATCTCGAGACGGCATGTCGTAGGGCCGCGCTCGCCCGGACGCCGCCGCGGATCGGGTCGCCGTCGTTCCCATCGGGCTCCGTCGGCGGGGCAAGCCCCGCCCTACGGGCGCCCGGGTCGGCGTCAGCGGTACGGTAGGGCCGGGCTTGCCCGGCCGGCGCCGTCGATCGGGGCGACGTGGTTTCGATCCGGCGTCGGCGGCGGGCCGAGGCCCGCCCTACGGGCCGGCGCGGGCATCAGCCGGGCGGCCAGCCCATCGGCCGGCCGCCGAGCAGATGCAGGTGCACGTGGAACACGGACTGCCCGGCCTCGGCGTTGCAGTTGAGCACCGTGCGGTAGCCCCGGTCGGCGATCCCGACCTCGCGGGCGATATGACGCGCCGCCAGCAGCAGCCGGCCCAGCAATTCCGCGTCGTCGGGACGCACGTCGTTCAGCGTGGCGATATGCCGCTTGGGGATCACCAGGACGTGGGTGGGCGCCTGCGGGTTGATGTCGCGAAAGGCGAGCAGATCCTCGTCTTCGTAGACGACGTCCGGTACGATCTCGCCGCTCGCCATCTTGCAGAACAGGCAGTCCGCCATAAGCCCTCCCTCGTTTTTGCGCCGCCCGCACCCCGGCGCGACCCGATACCGCGCGGCACCGGGCCGGCCCCGGCGACCGTTCACCGGTGTTCAGGCGTATTCGTCCACGTTCGACGGCGCCCCGGCGCCCGAAAACATCCGCTGGTGCGCCTGATAGACGGCGATCCCGCGCGCGGGCCCGTCGACACCCAAGGTACCGGAGCCGACATACTGCGGCTGGACACGGCCGGCGACACGCAGGGCATGCAGGAACGCGACCGGGGACCCTTCGCGGTGCAGGAGTTCCCCCTGGACCACCCGCTCGACCGGCGCGCGCGCGCCCGTGGAACGCCCGCCGGGCACGACCACGGGGCCCGCGACGGGCCGTGGCCGCGTGGATTCCGGGCGCAACAGCGCCGGTGCAGCGACCCGGGCGACTTCCATCGATCGTTCCCTCTCCCGCTCCGGCGCGACCCCCTGCCGCGCCCCCCGGTGGGTCCGGCCGCCGGGCCGGGCCCCGAACGAGGTCCAATCTTTTCAGTATAGCCGCCGGCGGGGCTCCGGGGGATCCCGCGCCGCGCCGCCGGGTACCGTAGCCGGAGACGGACCGGTTCCCGGATTCCGAGCGGCCTACAGGTCGCGGCGCCCGCGAAAGGCGTGCGAGAGGGTGTCCTGATCGACGTACTCGAGCTCACCGCCCACCGGGACCCCCTGGGCGATCCGTGTCACCCGCACCGAGTGTTCGCGCGCCACCGTGCTGATGTACTGCGCCGTCGCCTCGCCCTCGGCGGTGAAGTTCGTCGCCAGGATCAGCTCCCGCACCTCGCCCTCGGCCAGCCGGGCCCCCAACCGGTCCAGACCCAGCTCCTCCGGCCCGATGCCGTCCAGCGGCGACAGACGCCCCATGAGGACGAAGTACAGGCCCCGATACCCGGTGGCCTGCTCGATGGCCTGGGTATCCGCGGGGGTCTCGACGACGCACAGCAGCGAGCGGTCGCGGCGCGCGTTCGCGCACACCTCGCACAGCTCGTCCTCGCTCAAGGAGCGGCACAGGCGGCAGCGGCGCACGCGCTCTCCGGCCTCGTCGAGGGCGCGGGCGAGGCGGCGCGCGCCGTCGCGGTCGCGCTCGAGGAGATGATAGGCCATGCGTTGCGCCGACTTCGGGCCCACGCCGGGCAAACAGCGCAGCGCCTCGATCAGGCGTTGGACAACCGGCAGATGCGGCATGCGGGACCTAGAACGGGAGCTTCATGTCGGGCGGGAGCCCCATCCCCGCAGTGAGGCCGGAGAAGCGCTCCTGCACGGTCTTCTCGACCTTCTGCACCGCGTCGTTGACCGCCGCGGCGACGAGATCCTCCAACATCTCCTTGTCGTCGCCGAGCAGGCTCGGATCGATGGTCACCCGGCGCACGTCGTGGCGTCCGGTCATCACCACGCTCACCAGCCCGCCTCCGGCCTGGCCGGTGACTTCCAGCGCGGCCATCTCCTCCTGCGCCTTCTGCATGTCCGCCTGCAGGCGCTGGGCCTGCTTCATCAGATTGCCGATACCGCCTTTCATACCCTCACCTCGTGCCGCGCCGGGCCCGGCGCCGATCATACATCACCCGCACACCCCCCCGGGGCGCGCTCAGTCGGTCGGTCGAACGGAGTCGGGCGCGACCTCCGCCTCGAACGTCTCGCACAGCGCGCGGACGTTGCCGTCCTCCGCGATCGCCCGCTGCGCCGCCTCCACCCGCTCGCGCTCCTCGCGCGCCCAGCGCTGCGCCGGGGTCTCCTCCCGCGGCTCGCCGAGCTGGATCACCACGCGGGTCGCAGCGCCGAAGTGGCGCTGCAGCGCCTGCACCAGACGCTCCTCGGTGCTCGAGGAGCGCAGGTGCGCGCGCGCCGCGTCGAGCTGCAACTGGACGACCCCGTCCTCGCAACCGAGGAGGTTGCAGTTGGCCGCCAGCTCCCGGGCCGGCCCGCCGAGGCCGAGCGACTCGCGCACCATCGCGAGCCAGCGCGCGCCGAGTTCGCCGGGCTCCGCGGCCGGCGCCGCGGTGCCGGCCGACGCGGTCGGCCTCGGCGATGGATCGGCACCGTTTCCACCGTTTCCGCGGGTCTTCTGCACCGCGGCGGCCGCCGTCTCGCGACGGGCGCCGCGCGCCGCCGGCGCCGCCCGGGGCGTTACGGGCGCGGCGTCCTCCCCCGAAGCCGCGACCTCCACGGGTCGGAACGCGAGCATGCGCAGCAGCACCATCTCCAGCCCCGCGCGCGGGTCGGGGGCGATCGCCAGGTCGCGCCGCCCGAGCAGCGCGATCTGATAGAAGAGCTGCACGTCCTCGGGCGTGAGCCGTGCGGCGAGCGCCTCCACCGCGGCGCGGTCCTCTTCCTCGACCGCCTCCGGGACCTGCTGCGCCAGCGCCACGCGGTGCAGCAGCGCGATCAACTCCGACAGCACCCCGAGGTAGTCGACGCACTGCTCCGCAATCTCCGCCACCTGCGCCAGCAGCGTGGTCCCGTCGCCCGCGGCGAGCGCCTCGACCAGACCGAACAGGCGCTCGCGCGGCAGGGTCCCCAGCATCGCCCGCACCTCGTCGGCCCTCAGCGTCCCGCCCCCGTAGGCGAGCGCCTGGTCGAGCAGGCTCAGGGCGTCGCGCATGCTGCCCTCGGCGGCGCGGGCGATCGGATCCAGCGCCCCGGCCTCGGCCTGCGCGCCTTCGCGCTCGAGGATCGCCGCCAGGCGCTCGGTGATCAGCGCCGGCGGCAGCCGCTTGAGGTGGAACTGCAGGCAGCGCGAGAGCACCGTCGCCGGCAGGCGCTGGGGATCGGTCGTGGCGAGCAGGAACTTGACGTGCGGCGGGGGCTCCTCCAGCGTCTTGAGCAGCGCATTGAAACTGTGGGTGGAGAGCATGTGGACCTCGTCCACCAGATACACCTTGAAGCGCCCGCGCGTGGGTGCGTACTGCACGTTCTCGAGCAGCTCCCGCGTATCCTCCACCTTGGTCCGGGAGGCCGCGTCGACTTCGATGAGATCGACGAAGCGCCCCTCGTCGATCTCGCGGCAGGACTCGCACTCGCCGCACGGAGTCGAACCGACCCCGCGCTCGCAGTTGAGCGCCCGCGCCAGGATGCGCGCCACGGTGGTTTTGCCCACGCCGCGGGTCCCCGTGAACAGATAGGCGTGGTGGAGGCGGTCGTGGTCGAGCGCGTTGACCAGGGCCCGCACGACGTGCTCCTGCCCCGCCAGCTCGGCGAACGTCCGGGGGCGCCACTTGCGCGCAAGTACCTGATAGCTCATGTCGTGAACAGTCCGGGCGGCGCGGCGGGCAGCCCCCCAGGGTTTCTCGCGGGGGCCTGCGGCCCACGGGCCGATGCAGGAGACGGCGCCATGATACCGCAGATCGCGCGGCAACGGAGGCGGCGGACCGTGCCAGCCACACCCCGGCACCCGACGCTGCTGCTACCGCTGCTCCCTTCCGGGCCTGACGGGGTTTACAACAGTTCGCTGCGGGGGGACCGACACGGCCGCCATAGAAGCGGGGCGGCGCGATCGTCGAAGGGACAAACCGGCCAACAAACAGATCCGCCGGACGGATTCTAACTCGGTGTCCGCGCGCGCGCCACCCGCCTCAAAAAGGCGCCCCGTGGGTTCGAATCCCGTCCGGTTGCGTTGAAAAAACCACTGCCGTGGTTCCCGAAGGACCACGGTCTATATTGGCGGAGAGGGTGGGATGACTCGGGCCTGCGGCCCTCGCCCCTCCGGGGTCGCCGCCTCGCGGCGGCGCTCGCGACGGCTGCGCCGTCGCGTCGAACCCGGCCGTTTGGACCGTGGGTTCGAATCCCATCCGGTTGCGTTGAAATAAACCACTACCGTGGTTTCCGAAGGACCACGGTCTCTATTGGCGGAGAGGGTGGGATTCGAACCCACGTGGGGCGCAATGCCCCCAACCGATTTCGAGTCGGTGCCGTTGTGACCGCTTCGGTACCTCTCCAGTTCGTTGACGGACATCCGGTTTCGCATCGGGTAAAGCCCGACACCCGGATGCCCGCTACCCTGTTGGCCCGCTACCCGGGGCCCGACGCGACCGTCCGGCCGCACGCCACCCTTGCGCCCGGGCGGGCGAACGCCGCTGGACCGCTGATATTCGGTGCTATTGTACCTGAATGGGCCGACGACGATCGAACCTCTCCGATGGGGGAGCCCCCCCGCCCCGCCCAGCCCCGGGGGTCCGCGCCGCGCACCTGGCGTGGCTGACCGCGCTGGCGCTGGCGGTCGCCGGCTGCCACCACGAACCGAAACTCGATGCCCTCCAGAAAGTCAAGGAACGCGGCGTCCTGCGGGTGATCACCCGCAACAACCCCACCACCTACTATCAAGGGCCCGCCGGACCGGAGGGGCCCGAATACGACCTGGTTCACCAGTTCGCCCGGGAACTGGGGGTCAAAGTCCAACTGATCGTGCCGGACAGCTTCGACGAGATCCTGCCCATGATCGCGGTGGGACGCGCGGACCTGGCCGCCGCCGGCCTGACCGTGACGCCGCGGCGCGAGCGCTACGTGCGCTTCACGCCGCCGTATCAGACCGTCACCGCGCAGGTGGTCTATCGCCTGGGACACCGGCGCCCGCGCAGCGCAAAGGATCTGATCGGGGGGCGGCTGGTGGTGGTCGCAGGGAGCAGCTACGTGGAGCGCCTGGAGGCCCTCAAGGCGCGGTATCCGAAGCTGCGGTGGGAGGCGACCACCGACTACAGCAGCGAGGACCTCCTCGGCCTGGTCTCGGCGCAGGAGATCGACTACACCATCGCCGACTCCAACGCCGTGGCGCTCGACCGGCGCTTCTACCCGGAGCTGCGGGTCGCCTTCAATTTCAGCAAACCCCAGGGGCTCGCCTGGGCCTTCCCCCGCACCCGCGACAAGAGCCTCTACGACGCCGCGACGGCCTTCATCGAGCGCATGAAGAAATCCGGCGATCTCGAGCGCATCCTCGCGCGCTACTACGGGCACCTCGGCAACCTCGGCTACGTCGGCACCAAACGGTTCATGGAGGACATCAAGACGCGCCTGCCGCTCTATCAAAAGCTCTTCGAGCAGGCCGGGGCCGAGACCGGGATCGACTGGAAGCTCCTCGCCGCGATCGGCTATCAGGAATCCCACTGGAATCCGAAGGCGGTCTCCCCCACCGGGGTGCGCGGGCTGATGATGTTGACGCTCGACACCGCCGACCACATCGGCATCGACAACCGCGTCAATCCCGAACAGAGCATCCTCGGCGGGGCGCGTTATTTCGCGCAGATCGAGAAGCAGATCCCCAAGCGCATCCCCCAGCCGGTGCGCACCTGGATGGCGCTGGCGGCCTACAATCTGGGATTGGGGCATCTCGAGGACGCGCGCATCATCACCGAAGATCGCGGCGGCAACCCGGACAGTTGGGTGGACGTGAAGCGCAACCTGCCGCTGCTCAGCCAGAAGCGCTGGTACCGGCGCACCCGCAACGGCTACGCGCGCGGCATGGAGGCGGCGCGCTACGTCGGCAACATCCGCACCTATTACGACATCCTCACGCGCGTCGAGAGCCGTCAGCCCCAACCGGCGCCGGGCCCGCACGAGAGCGTGGCCAAGCGTCTGCCGTGACGCCGCCCCGGGGACGGTTTCAACCTCTTCGCGTGCGGAAGAACTCCTGCAACAGCGCGGCGCACTCGGCGGCCAATACGCCGCCCTCGGCCGGTACCCGATGATTGAGGCGCGGCTCGGAGAGCACACGGAAGACGCTGACCGCCGCCCCCGCACGCGGATCCTCGGCCCCGTAGACCACCCGCGCGATGCGGGCGTGGACGATGGCGCCGGCACACATCGCGCAAGGCTCGAGGGTGACGTAGAGGGTGGCGCCGCCGAGCCGGTAGTTCCCGGCCCGGCGGGCGGCGGCGCGCAGGGCCTGCACCTCGGCGTGCGCCGTCGGATCGCAGCAGCCGATGGGGCCGTTCCAGCCCTCGCCGAGGACCACGCCGTCGCGGACCACCACCGCCCCGACCGGGACCTCGCCCGCACCCGCCGCATGCCGCGCCAGATCCAGCGCCCGGCGCATCCAGCGAAGGTCCTCGCCGGCGCCCGCGGCCGGCCGGGCGTCATCCGCATTCGAATCGAGAGGGTCCACGACAACCCGCAATCAAGGCCCTCGACAGTATACCAATCGGACCCCCGTGGCCGGTCCGGCGGCGGCGTCGCGCGGCGACCGGGGGCGCCCGCGCCACCGCCCGCCCCCGTTCCTCGCCCGCACCGGCTCGCTACACGCCGCATCGGCCGGGGGCGCGGGCGCGACCGGGCGATGGCTTGCGTCGCGGCGCCCGGATGCCCCGGATGGCTCTCGCAACATTATGTTACTATAAAGGTTTTGAAAGCCTCCGGCCCATGGAAACCGACCGTCTCGAAAACGTCAACGTACGCTCGCAGGACCTGCTGCCCACGCCTCAACAGGTCAAGGCGGCACTGCCCCTGACCGACCGGGCACGGGCCACCGTACTGCGGGGTCGCGAGACGGTCCGGCGCATCCTCGACCGCCGGGATCCGCGCCTGTTCGTGGTGGTCGGGCCCTGCTCGATCCACGATCTCGATGCCGCGCGCGAATACGCGGCGCGTTTGCTGCGGCTCGCCGAGGAGGTCGGCGACACCGTCTATCCGATCATGCGCGTCTACTTCGAGAAACCGCGCACCACCGTCGGCTGGAAGGGCCTGATCAACGACCCGTTCATGGACGATTCCTTCCGCATCGAGAAGGGCCTGCATCTCGCGCGCGAGCTGCTGCTGCATCTCGCCGAAATGGGGCTGCCCGCCGCCACCGAGGCCCTCGACCCGATCACCCCGCAGTACCTGTCCGACCTCATCACCTGGACGGCGATCGGGGCGCGCACCACCGAGTCGCAGACCCACCGCGAGATGGCCAGCGGCCTGTCGACACCGGTCGGCTTCAAGAACGGCACCGACGGGAGCCTCGCCGTGGCGATCAACGCCTTGCATTCGGCGGCGCGCGCACACCATTTCCTCGGCATCAATCAGGAGGGGCAGTGCGCGGTCTTCCGCACCCGCGGCAACCGCTACGGACACATCGTCCTGCGCGGCGGCAACGGACACCCCAACTACGATTCGGTATCCGTCGCGCTGGCCGAACAGGAGCTCACCAAGGCCGGCCTGCCCGTCAACATCGCCGTGGACTGCTCGCACGCCAACTCCAACAAGGATCCGTCCGTGCAGCCCCTGGTCGCGGAGAACTGCGTCAACCAGATACTGGAGGGCAACCGCTCGCTCGTCGGCCTGATGCTGGAGAGCAACCTCCACGCCGGGAGCCAGCCGATTCCCGCGGACCTCTCGCAACTGCGCTACGGCGTGTCGGTGACCGACCCCTGCATGGACTGGGAGACCACCGCCGGGCTACTGCGCGGCATGCGCGCGAAGCTGCACCGTATGCTGCCGGAGCGGATATAGCCGACGGATCGTGCTACCCCGGGCACCGGCGGCGCGACGCAGCGCCCGGGCATCCGACCTGCCGCCGCTTCTATCAGGACGTTCCCTACCTCCAGGTCGGCGCGCTCAGCGGGTTGACGCCAACCGAGATCTCGAAGCCTCGGGTCCCACGGTACTGGGACGCGGCCCCGATGAGTCTTCCGTCTGCGTCGATCAATCCGTCCTTGGAAGTCCCGGTGAGGTTGTCGGTGAATTTGACCGTCTTCCCCCCGCCGGTACTCGAATTGAATTTTGCGGTCTTGCCCGAATCGTCGATCAGGACGTTGCTCTCCTCCCACACGGTGTAGGGAAAGTCATCCAGCCCGCCGATCCAGCCCGTAAAGGTGTTCCGATAGACATAGATCTGAGGGTTCGCGTTCAACGCACCCCCGGGGCCCGTCCACTCGTAGACGAAGGCGGGCTGCCTAACGTCCCCCGTCCTTACGAGGTTATACGCGACCTCGATATCATTGTTCGGGAACACCTGCGCCTGCTGCGCAATCCAGATCGCGCCGTAGCCGTAGGACTGCGAAAGCGAGGTATTACGACGCACGGAGAAATTCTGAACATCCGATTTCAGAAAGATCCCCGCCCAGGGCGATGGCCCGTTGCCCGTGAGCAACTGATTGTCTTCGATCACGCCGTATTTGATGGCATATGTGTCGACGAGCTCCGCCGTAAAATGGTCCAGCGTATTGCCGATCAGAGCGAAGTAGTTCCGAAGTACCCCGGGGTTGAAAAACAGTATCGCCGCCTGATTGGAATCTCCCCCGCTGAGGTCATCGATATCCTCGAACTTGTTCTCGAAGAAGGTAACCCGGTCCTGTGCCGCGTTCTGATTGAAGAAGAAGAACTGCGCATTCAGCACGTCGGTCCTCGCGTTCATGATATGCAGGCCGCCCACAAATACGTCGTCCTGCTTATCGACCAGAACCTTGGAATGGCTGAAGTCGATCCTGGCATCTTCCCCGGGATAACCCAACCACACTGCCGGATTACCGTTGCCCTGCAACTGTACGTTGCCGATGCTCTCCGGCCCCGAAAGGACAGTGGTTCCGGCGCGAAAATACACGATATACCCCCCGTACGGGCCCATCGTTCCGTGCAGGACGAACAACGGCGCGACACTGTTGAACGGACTCGCCTTCGTACCGTTTCCGTTTGTGGCCGCCTTGGGATCGACAAACACGAAACCGGATGTCGTCGCCTTCACGGACCACGCCACCGTCACTGTGGCGTCTTGCTGGTCTGTGACCGTTACCGTTACCGGATACGACGCACTGCGAATCTGGCTGCTCGTCGGGGTCCAGGTGACAATACCGTAGTCGGGATCAAAAATATCCTGGCCGATTTTCATCCCCGGGGGGCCGGAAACGAGGGTATAGTGGAACGGATATGCACCCCCTTGTACGGCGATCGGGATCCGATACTGAACGGTCCCGTCGGCATAGGCCATGCGCTGCCGCGCCCAGGGGCTCGTCTCCGCATCCGGCCGCGGGAACACCACCGTCATCGGCATCTTCGCGGGCACGAAGTATCCCGTCGGCAGGCGCCAGCCCGCGCCTGCGATGGCAACGCAACTCAAGCTACTTAACAGAAGCCCAACGAGAATGCGGCGGCTCATCGCCTACCCCCCCCTGTCTACGCTCGTCGCGCGTCCCAGCCCCGCCGGCGCCAGCTTACCGCAGAGGGACGAACCACATTGGGAAACGGCATATACAAACCAGGGAAACATTGACACGGGGCCCGGTATTGTCATTCCCCCTTTGATCCCGGGCGGCCATCCGGCAGCTTGGTCAGCTTATTCTTCATTGTCAAATCTACTGAAACGGCGTGCCTCGAACCGTGACCGGCTTCACGCGTTCCCCGCTCTCGGGTGGCATCCCGTGGTTTCCACACCTCCCTGCGAGCAACCAGACGCCTCGCTGCAACGTACCCGCTCCTTCGAAGGAATCGCACGCCCGCGTTTCTGTCAGCCCGTCCGCAACCCGCTGCGGCCAACAGCACGACGTGGCCCAACGGCATGCCTCGCCGAGGGCATCGCTCGACGCTTCGGCCCCACCGAATCCCCTCCCCGACCCCACGGCCGGCGACGGACCATACGGCGCATAATGTTGCGTAGCGGACGGACGCCGCCCGGATACGGTGCGCACCGGCCCCACGATGAGGCGGCAGGCGGTAGCGGATTTTGGCGCAATCCATGCCAACGTACCCCTATTGGACGCGCATTTCACGCTGGCACACAAATTGCTCTGTTCGTGGCTACGGCTTTCGCAAGGTAAGGCAACAACCACCGATGCCCGTATCGCCATCCCTGTCATTTCCCCGCCATGGGGACAAACAAAACTCGGCATTTTCGAGGATTACCTGATCCGCCTGCTCGAAGAGCGCGATCGCGTAGGACTGACCGACATGATCCGCGAGATCGACGCCATCATGATCACGGTCGATCCCGGCCACTCAATCCGCTACGTCTCCGATCTCGCGCTGATGACGCCGTACCACTACCTCGTCACCCTGGAAAGTGAATCGCACTGGACCCACATCCTACGTATCGATATGCAGTCGCCCGATTTCCTCGTACGCGAGGTCAAAGACCCGGATATCCGCGGCATTTTCCGAAGCCTGAACGAGGTCTACCCGATCGGGGCGCGCAAGCCCAACAGCCGCTACATGGGCGAGATCCTCCGCGTCGAGGACCTCCACAGCGTCGTGGCACATCAGGAAGAGCGCGGGTTCCGCTTTTTCTCACAGGATCAGATCCGGCGCCTCGAGCTTCCGGGAAACCTCGCGGTCGGAAAGCCGTCGCCCTATACCCACAATATCGTCGCGTATATGGAGCGATCACCCGATCAGGCTAGGGTCTATGCGCTGGGCATGAGCAGTATCCGCGACGATGTCCAGGAGGCCTTCCGAAACGCGAAGGACCTTCAAAACCAACTCGGCATAGCTGACCTGATCCTGCCATCGATCATCTCGCCACCCGGGTCTACAGTCAGAACCGCGAGGTCGTGATTCTCGAGTGGCTCTCCCTGTCGAGCTACTATTACTGGGGCTCCTACGACATCGCGGATCAGAACTCCTCGACCAACGTCACCAAGAGTGTGCACCACACCGCCGACATGCGCAGCCCGGCGAAGGTCTTCACGGCCAGCAACACCCCGCACTTCGTCAACCACCTCGGTCGGCTTCCCTCTCCCACCGAGACCTTCGTACGCAACTACGGTCCGCGCCTGCATCAGATCGCGCTCGCCGTGGCCGACGGCGAGCGTTCCGGCAGCGAGAATATCGAGTTCGTCGTACGCCAAATCGAGGCGCAGGGCCGCAGATTCCTTCTGGATGTAATCGGCTCCAAGGAGCAGGGTCGCAAACAGATTTTCTCGATCGCGTCGGAGCATTCTTCGCTGATCATCGAATACGTCCAGCGGTTCGGCGGCTTCGACGGCTTCTTCGCCAAAGACAACGTAGCCAGGCCGCCGGGGTCGAGGACGAACTGCTACGGCTGCAGGCGCAGGAAACCGCAACCACATCGTGAACGCGTTCTGAACGGCGGCAGTATTCGCAATCAGCCGGAGGCTCCGTGGGTTCTGCTCTCCGCGCCCGAGATCCGGGCCCGCCGAATACCCGTAATCGTCGCCAGCGGCCGGCTGGCCCTGCGTCAACGACCGCCGATCCGCCATCCCGCAATTCACACCGTCAGTTCGGCCGCCCCGGTGGCCGTCCGGACCCAAGCTCTCCGCCGCCGCCAAACACCAGATCACCGCTGGAATACGTCGTTCCGAAGGTCCTGGTTAGCGACGCTACCTCGCGCAGGGCCGCAACCACTTCTGCGTCCGTGAGCGGCGACAGCGGATGTATAAACGCCGCGAATACAATTCCGTCGCGAATGGCATACCGTGCGTCCAGAGCCCGATCGAAGTTGGCCTCCATCAGCACCGCCATCTGGCCTGGCGCCAGTTTCGAGGTCTCGCGCACCGGGGCGATGATCCTCATTCGGTCATGACCCACATCGGAGATACACAGCATCGGCACATTGTCATAGACCAACTTTAGGAAATCCGCGCTTCCGTGCACATCGCTCCCGTATCGGCGGATCAGTCTGTCGAGCTGACCTTGGGTCATGGCATGCACTCCGGTTGTGCCGCTCTTTTGATTGATCAGGTTGCACCCGGCCAGTGAGGTCACAACGGCCAGCGACAACACCAGGGCCAGGGCTTCTTTCGCATACACCATTCCCCCTCCTCCCGCGTAGAGCCTCGAAAACAGTATACCCATTTATCGTCATCGAAACGGCGCTGCAAACGGTGGCGACGAATGACTGGCGATGATAGGCGTGGAAGTCGCGCGGATCTCGCCAACCGGATCGACCGTAACAATATCCTCCCGGCCGGGCTATGGTGCGACGGCGCATCTGCCGGGCATCGACGGGCTTGGGTTCGCGCGCGCGCCGGCAGGCGGGTTCACGTATGCTTCTTGTCAGCGGCGAAACGATCACTGCTGGAGCATTACGCTAACCAACCCGCGGAAGAAGCCCGGATCACGACGGCCGGAAAGGTGGGGTGAAATAGGTATACTGTCCCCGTTATTCCTGGAGAGCAACCTCCACGCCGGGAGCCAGCCGATTCCCGCGGACCTCTCGCAACTGCGCTACGGCGTGTCGGTGACTGACCCCTGCATGGACTGGGAGACCACCACCGGGCTACTGCGCGACGTCCTGCCTGCGCGGCGCTAGCGTTCACCGCGAGCCCCGTCCCCGGTCACCCGAAGGCGACCCGCGCGGCGCTCGCCCCTTTGCCACCCGGGCCGTGGCCCACTCCCGGCGACCGTAGCGCTAGCCCCGGCACATCACCCGAGGCCCGCGTCTTTCGTCGCCAACATGCCGATCGCCGACCAGTCGAGTCGCTCGCCGCCCTGCGCCAGCAACGCGAGGAACCGATCGCGCACCAGACTCGCCAACGGCATCGGCACACGCAACGCCTCGGCCGCTTCCAGCGCGAGGCGGATGTCTTTGTGTCCCAGCGACGCCGCGAATCCGGCCGGTTCGAATTTCGCTTCGGCCAACAGGCCACCGTAGGTCCGATACACCGGCGCCCCGAACAGCGTGGAGGTCAATATCTCCAGATACTGGCGGCGATCGATGCCGCCTTTCTCCACCAGAGCCATCGCCTCGCCGAGCCCCTCGACCACCGCGGCGATCAGGAAATTTCCGCTGAGTTTCACCAGGTTGGAGGCGGCCGGCCGGTTCGAGACCACGAAGGTCCGCTGGCCCATCGCCTCGAACAGCCCGGAGACCGCCGCCAGCGCCGCGTCCTCGCCCGCGGCGACGATGAACAACTTCCCCGCCGCCGCCGCATCCGGACGCCCGAATACCGGCGCCGACACGAAGCGCTGGCCGCGCGCCGCGTGCGCTTGCGCGAGCCGTTCCGCGAGCGCGACGCTGATGGTGCTCGACGATACATGGACCGCGCCCTTTCCGAGCCGCTCGAGGATGCCGTCCGTCCCAAACGCGACCTGCTCCACCGCCCGGTCGTCGGCCAGCATGGTCACGACCACCTCGCCCCGGCAGGCCGCCCCGACGGATTCCGCGCCCTTCGCGCCCTGGCCGACGAGCACTCGCGCCTTCTCCGCAGTGCGGTTGAACACGACTACATCGTGGCCGGCCCTGAGCAGATTGGCCGCCATACCCGAACCCATCCGACCCAGTCCGATAAATCCGATCATGGGAACAGTCTCCATATACGGGGACAGTGTACCTATTTCCCTTTCTAAGTACGGCTCCGTGGCTATGGATCGACGCCGTGCGGACCTCGTCTCGCGCCCACCAAGGCCGACCGTTCACGAAACGGCCGTATGGCACGCCTGCCTCATATCCTGCCGCCGAGTACTACCCGACTGGAGCGACCGGAATGCTGGCCGGCCGGCCGTGATCCATTGCGCCGGCGCATACGCGTGGGATCGATGACCCGGAAGGGCAGCCAAAATGGGTACACTGTCCCCGTCACGCGCATCAGTATCGGCCGCCGGTCTTCGTGATGTACTTGGTCAACTCGGCGTTCTCCTGATCCATGCGCATCAGATTGTTGTGCGTAGCCCTGAACAATGCGCGCATCACTTTGTACACCAGCCGCGGATCGGAATCCAGCAACGTCTCGAAGCGGTCGGGCTTCAGCACCAGGACCGTAGCCTCGCCCACCGCGCGCAACGTTGCCTTTCGCGGAGTCCGATCCACGAAGGCTCGCGTCCCCGCACATTCACCAGGGCTCATGAGGTATACCGCGACTTCCGCTCCATCGATCGTATTGCTTACCGCGAGATCACCTTCGGCCAGGAGAAACAGCGAATCGTCGACGTCGCCCTCCGTAACCAGCAATTCTCTATCCGCCAATTCTCGCTCTTCCATCAGCGCACTCAAGACCTCGCACTCCCTGGCATCCAGCTCTCCGCCGATAACCGAATTCTTGATCCACAACGCCTTGCGCTGCTCGTTCATCTCCAATGCCCTCTCAAACCTCATAGCATTTACGGGGACAGTATACCCATTTACCTATTCTAAGGACGGAGCCGTGGCGTTGGCTCGAAACCATGAGATATCTTTCCGAACCAAGCGGCGCCGATTGTTTACGGAAAAACTGCGTCACACGCCTGCACCAAATCCCGGGATCGAGCACAACATGACCGAATCTCTCCGAACGCGGGCTGGCCGGCCGTGCATCACTGTCGCCGCCATCTGCGCGGTGCCGGCGACCCGGCGGCCGGGCGGAAATAGGTATACTGTCCCCCGTTATTCCCACTCGATGGTGGCGGGGGGTTTTCCGGAGATGTCGTAGGCGACGCGGGAGACGCCGGGGACTTCGTTGATGATGCGCCGGGAGACGTGGTCGAGGAATTCGTAGGGCAGGCGCGCCCAGTGCGCGGTCATGAAGTCCACCGTCTCGACGGCGCGCAGGGCGATGACGTGCTCGTAGCAGCGGGCGTCGCCGACGACGCCCACGGAGCGTACCGGGAGGAACACCGCAAAGGCCTGGCTGACCTTCTCGTAGAGCCCCGCCGCGCGCAGCTCCTCGATGAAGATGGCGTCGGCCAGGCGCAGGGTGTCGGCGTAGTCCTTGCGCACCTCGCCGAGGATGCGCACCCCCAGGCCGGGGCCGGGGAATGGGTGGCGGTAGACCATCTCCGAGGGCAGGCCGAGTTCGACACCGATCCGACGCACCTCGTCCTTGAACAGCTCGCGCAGCGGTTCGACGAGCTTGAGCTTCATGCGCTCGGGCAGGCCGCCGACGTTGTGGTGCGACTTGATGACGTGCGCCTTGCCGGTGGCCGCGCCCGCCGATTCGATCACGTCCGGGTAGATCGTGCCCTGGGCCAGCCAGCGCACGCCCTTCAGCCGTGCGGCCTCCTCCTCGAAGATCTCGATGAACAGGCCGCCGATGATCTTGCGCTTGCGCTCGGGGTCGGAGACGCCTTCCAGTGCCTTGAGGAAGCGCGCCTCGGCGTCGACGCGCAGGACGCGCACGCCCATGTGCTCGGCGAAGGTCGACATCACCTGATCGCCTTCGTGCAGGCGCAGCAGGCCGTTGTCGACGAACACGCAGGTGAGCCGCTCGCCGATCGCCCGGTGCAGCAACGCCGCCACCACCGAGGAGTCGACTCCGCCGGAGAGCGCCAGCAGCACCTCCTCCTCGCCGACCTCCGCGCGCACCCGCGCGATGGCGTCGTCGATGATGTTGGCCGCCGTCCACAGCGCGCCGCAGCCGCAGATCTCGTGCACGAAGCGTTCGAGGATGCGCGCGCCCTGGCGCGTATGCGTCACCTCGGGATGGAACTGCAGGCCGTAGTATCCGCGCTCGTCGTCGGCCATGCCGGCGAGCGGGGCGCTGTCGGTGGCGGCGATGACCTTGAACCCCGGCGGCAGAGCCGCGACGCGGTCGCCGTGGCTCATCCACACGTCGAGCAGCCCGTAGCCCTCGGGGCTGGTGTGGTCCTCGATGTCGCGCAGGAGACGCGAGTGACCGCGCGCGCGCACCTGGGCGTAGCCGTATTCGCGTTTTCCCGAGGGCTCGACCGCGCCGCCGAGCTGGGCGGCCATCGCCTGCATGCCGTAGCAGATGCCGAGCACCGGCACGCCGAGTTCGAAGACGAGCTGCGGCACGCGCGGGGTCTGCGCCTGCGTGACCGACTCGGGACCGCCCGAGAGCACGATGCCGCGCGGCTGGAACTCGCGCACGCGCGCGGCATCGACGTCGTAGGGCATGATCTCACAGTACACCCCCGCCTCGCGCACGCGGCGCGCGATGAGCTGGGTGTACTGGGACCCGAAGTCGAGGATCAGGATGCGTTCGGCGTGAATATCGGACATGGCTGAGGGCTGCGGGCCCGGTCCCGGATGTAGCGTCCGGCGGTCCGGTCGGACCGCCGTCAATCGACCCGGTAGTTCGGGGCCTCTTTGGTGATCGTCACGTCGTGCACGTGGCTCTCGCGCACGCCGGCGGAGGTGATGCGCACGAACTGCGCGCGCGTGCGCATCTCCTCGATGCTCGCGCAGCCGACGTAGCCCATACTGGCGCGCACGCCGCCGAGAAGCTGCTGGATGATCGCCACGAGGCTGCCCTTGTACGGGACCCGCCCCTCGATTCCTTCCGGGACCAGCTTGTCGACGTCACCGGTGCCTTCCTGGAAATAGCGGTCGCTGGAGCCGTTGCGCGCGGTCATCGCACCCAGCGAACCCATGCCGCGGTAGGACTTGTAGGAGCGGCCCTGGTAGAGTTCCACCTCCCCCGGCGCCTCCTCGGTCCCGGCGAGCAGCGAGCCGATCATCACCGAGTAGGCGCCCGCCGCGAGCGCCTTGGCCACATCGCCCGAGTAGCGCACGCCGCCGTCGGCGATCAGCGGGATGCCACTCTTGCGCAGCGCGTCGGCGACGTTGGCCACCGCCGTGATCTGCGGCACACCCACGCCCGCCACGACACGCGTGGTGCAGATCGAGCCCGGTCCGATGCCGACCTTGACGCCGTCGGCGCCGGCCTCCGCGAGCGCGCGCGCCGCATCCGCCGTGGCGATGTTGCCGCCGATCACCTGCGTATCGGGATAGTGCTGCTTGACCCAGCGCACCCGCTCCAGAACGCCCTCGGAGTGTCCGTGGGCGGTGTCCACCACGACCACGTCGACGCCCGCGGCGACCAGTGCGGCGACCCGCTCCTCGGTGCCGGCGCCCACGCCGACCGCGGCGCCGACCCGCAGGCGCCCCTGCTCGTCCTTGCAGGCGTTCGGATAGTCCTTGGCCTTCTGGATGTCCTTGACCGTAATCAGACCGCGCAGCTCGAAACGATCGTTCACCACCAGGACCTTCTCGATGCGGTGGCGGTGCAGCAGCGCGACCACCTCCGCCTTGTCCGCGCCCTCGTGGACCGTCACCAGCCGCTCGCGCGGGGTCATGATGTTGCGCACCGGGTCGTCCAGGCGCGTCTCGAAGCGCAGGTCGCGGCTGGTCACGATGCCCGTGAGCCCGCCGCCCTCCTCCACCACCGGCACGCCGGAGATGTTGTGGGCGCGGGTGAGTTCCAGCACCTGGCGGATGGTGGTGGCGGGGGTCACCGTGATCGGTTCCTTGATCACGCCGCTCTCGAACTTCTTGACCCGCCGCACCTGTTCGGCCTGCTGCTCCGGGGTCATGTTCTTGTGGATGATACCGATCCCGCCCTCCTGGGCGAGCGCGATGGCCAGGCGCGCCTCGGTCACCGTGTCCATGGCCGCAGAGACGACCGGGATATTGAGGCGGATATCGCGCGTCAGCCAGGTCTCCAGGTGCGCGTCGCGGGGCAGGACCTTCGAGTGCGCCGGCACCAGCAGCACGTCATCGAAGGTCAGGGCTTCCTCGGCGATACGCATGGCGGAGCGGTTCCTGGGTCGCGGCGGGATCGGTTCCCGGCGGAGTAAGCGGGCATTATAGAGAGTCGGGCCGGACCGGTAAACGCGCACCCCGCGACGGCCCTCCGCCCGCCCCCGCCCCGGCCGGGCGGGGGTGGCGATCGCCCGCCGCGGCTTGGGCCCCCCGCCCGCGGGGTTTATCATGGCCCCATGCTCAGCCCGGACGCCGGCCCGCCCCAGTTGCGCCCGCAGCGCGACGTCTACACGATCTCGCGGCTCAACCGCGAGGTGCGGGCCCTGCTCGAGGGCGCCTTCCCTCTCCTCTGGGTGGAGGGGGAACTGTCCAACCTCTCGCGGCCCGGCTCCGGGCACCTGTACTTCACGCTCAAGGACGCCCAGGCACAGGTGCGTTGCGCCATGTTCCGGGCGCGCAACCGCAACCTCGCCTTCGCACCGCGCGACGGCATGCAGGTCCTGGTGCGCGCCCGCATCGGGCTCTACGAGGCGCGCGGGGACTTCCAGCTCCTGGTCGAGCATATGGAGGAGGCCGGCGACGGCGCGCTGCGCCGGGCCTTCGAGGCGCTGAAACGGCGCCTGGCCGCGGAAGGACTCTTCGACGAGGCGCGCAAGCGACCCCTGCCCGCCCTGCCGCGGCGCATCGGCGTCATCACCTCGCCCACGGGCGCGGCCATCCGCGACATCCTGAGCGTACTCCGCCGGCGCTTCCCCTCGATTCCGGTCCTCCTCTACCCGGTACCGGTGCAGGGCGAGGGCGCGGCCGCCGAGATCGCCGCCGCCCTCGCCCTCGCCTCGCGCCGCGCGGAGTGCGACGTGCTCCTCCTCGCCCGCGGCGGCGGCTCGCTCGAAGATCTCTGGGCCTTCAACGAGGAGGTCGTCGCGCGCGCGATCCGCGCCTGCGACATTCCCGTGGTCACCGGCATCGGGCATGAGATCGACTTCACGATCGCCGACTTCGCCGCCGACCGCCGCGCCCCGACCCCCTCGGGGGCCGCGGAGCTGGTCAGCCCCGACCGCAGCGAGTGGCTCGCGCGCCTCGAGCACCAGGGCGCGCGCCTCCTACGCGCCCAGCGGGGCGCGCTGCAACACCTGCGCGCGCGACTCGACGGCCTCGTGCGCGGCCTCGCCGGCCGGCATCCCGGACGGCAGGTGCAGCAGCGCACCCAGCGCCTCGACGACCTCGAACTGCGCCTGCGCGGCGCCGTGCGCGGCGAGCTGCGCGGGGCGCGCGGCGCCCTGGCCGAGCTGGCCGCGCGCCTCGAACACCACTTCCCGCTGGCGCGCGTGCAGCGCCTGAGCGCCCAGTGCGGTCACCTCGAACACCGCCTCCATGCGACGCTGCGCGCCGGACTCGGCCTGCGCGCGCAGCGGCTCGCCGCACTCGGCCGCACCCTCGACACGGTCAGCCCGCTGGCGACGCTCGGCCGCGGCTACGCCATCGTGCGCCGCCTGCCCGACGGGACCCTGCTGCGCGACGCCGCACAGGTCGAGGCCGGCGCACAGGTCGAGACACGCCTCGCCCGCGGACGGCTGCTGTGCCGCGTCGAGGAGACCCGGCCCGAACCGGATCCGCCGGAGGGGACGTGAGCCGGATGCCGCCGCTCCTGCGCCTTCTCCTCTCCGCCGTGGCGATACTCGCCGCCGCGGGCGTGCGCGCCGAAGGGCGTCTGCCGCGCTCCGAACCGGTCCCGGGCGGCGTCTTCGTCGCTGCGCTGCACGCCGCCCCGATCCCGCCGCGCGTGACCTACAACGGGCGCCGTGTACTGGTCGTCGGCAACGAGAGGAACTGGTACGCCGTGGTCGGCATCCCACTCGACGCCCGCCCCGGCAAGGCGACTCTCGTCGTCTATGAACCCGGCCGTGCCCACACCGTGCGCTTTCGCATCCGCCCGCACCATTACCCGACCCAGCGCATCACCCTGAAGAACCGCCGGATGGTGACGCCTACCCCGGAGCAACTGCAGCGCATCAACCGCGAACTGACCCGCATCCACAGCGACCTGCGCCACTGGAGCCCGGCACTGCACGTCGACGTGGCGTTCCGCACGCCGCTCGCAGGCGCGCTCACCAGTCCCTTCGGCGCGCGCCGCATCCTCAACGGCAAGCCGCGCAAGCCCCACAGCGGCATCGATATCGCCGCCCCCGCAGGCACCCCGATCCGCGCCCCCGCCGGCGGGACCGTACTCGACACGGGCGACTACTACTTCAACGGCAAGACCGTGTTCATCGACCACGGCCGCGGGCTGGTCACCATGTACTGCCACCTCAGCCGCATCGATGTCCATCGGGATCAGCGCGTCAAGGGCGGCCAGATCATCGGCCGGGTCGGACGTACCGGGCGCGTCACCGGCCCCAACCTCCACTGGGGCGTCAGCCTCGACGGTGCCCTGGTTAACCCGCTCCTCTTTCTGCCCAAGCCGGCCGTCGCGGCGCTGCGCGATCGCGACCGGAGCGCAAGATCCGTATCGACGCCGACCCGAAACTCGCCGGTGGCCCCGTAAGCTGATAACATCCACCGCCGGCCGACCGCGCCCCATGAGCGCCATCAGGGAGACGGGGCCGCCGGCCCGCATGGAGATCGACGACGCTTCGGAATTCCGGGTGCAGCGCATCGGTCGAATCGTTCGCCGAGAGGCGGATGGTAAGGACAGTGACTGACCCTCTTTCATTCATTTGATTCCTGGTTTTCATGACCCGCGAGCGCGAACAGCACACTCGGCAGGCCGCCGCCCCCGGGGGCCCCCGCCCGGAAGAACCGACCCGTCAGCCGGACCCGCCAAAACATGAAATCCTCGCCCGCCTCTCCGGGCGCTACGGCTGTCCGGCCGTCGAATACGACGAGGATCTGACCGTACCACGGGACCTCCTGCGACACCTGGACCTCGATACACTGAGATCCGAACTGTGGATGCCGCTGTCGGTTGGCGGCGACCGCGCAGAGGTCGTCGCCTGCGACCCCGCCGACCCCGGGCTGAACCGGCGCATCCGCGAGGTCCTCGGGGTCGACGCGATCGATTTCCGGGTCGCCACGCGACCCGACCTCGTGCGGCTCATCGAAAACAGTTGGGATGTGAATCCCGGTTGCCCCGCGTCGGCGGGGAGGACGCCGCTGGCCAAGGCGCGGGCCTATCTCGCCATCGTCCGCACCCGCTACAGCGTCCAACGGACGCAGTTTGCGCGCAGCCGCACCGGGCTCGCCCTCACCCGTACCGGGCTCGCCTGCGTGAGTATCGCCGTCGTGCTCCTGAGGCTGTTCGGTGCCGGCGACCTGCTCGCGGTGGAGATTCCGCTGCTGATCCTGGGAGCCGCGGCCATCGCCGATGGTCTGTTCTGGTACCTGCCGGTGCGCGGCGAAACGCGGGAGATCAAACCCTACCCGCTCTACGAAGTGCCGGAGGGCTTTTCCTCACTCGAGGTCTCCGATCCCGGCGGGGAGATGCATTTCGGCCGCAGCGCCGTGGTGGAGGGCGCGGCCGCGTTGCGGCAGGACTGGGACTCGCTCGCGCCGGTCGAACGACGGCGATTTCTGGCCAACGACCGCCTCAACATCGCCGAAGAGCGGACGGTGCAGGCCTACCTGCGGACGATGATGGCCAAGGCGCGGACCGGCCTCGCCTTCGGCCGCACCGGAGTCAGCTTCGTCGGCATCGGTATCGGCTTCCTGCGCCAGTTCGATCCGGGACTGTGGACGGTGTTCGACTGGGCCCTGATCGTCGCGGGCACGCTCATGCTGGCGGAAGGGTTCTATTGGTATTTCCCGGGCAGGAAGGCGGCCGACATCGGACGCGAGACCATCGCCAGGGCAAGCGGGAAGAAGGGCCCCTGGGATCTCATCTTCCCCTCCCTGTGCCTGTACACGACCCTGAACCGCGATCAGGCGGCCGAAGCCTCGTCCCCTCCCGCACAACCCGGGGTGTGGGCCACCACCGGCCTGGCACTGGAGCGCACCGTACTCGCCGACCGGCGCAACGCGATGTCGATGTTGCGCACCCTGCTGGCGCGCTCGCGCACCGGGGCCGCCTTCATCCGGACAGGCTTCAGCATCATGGCAGTGGGCGCCGGCCTGTTCGTCTATTTCGGCGGGGGGAACGCACCCTGGGCGGCGTTCGACGTCCTGCTCGTCGTCGTCGGTCTGTACCTCATCGGTGACGGCCTGCGCTGGGCCCTGCCGGCGGAACGGCTCAAGCGGCGCTCGCCCTTCTGCACCGGCGACTTCGAGATCGTCCACCCCGACTACAGCGAGCCGACCGTCTCCTGGGAGCGGCTCTCCTTCCACCATGACAACTGAACCGACTCCCTACGTTACCTTGGTGGAGGACGGCGTCCTCACGCCGGAGCAGCTCGCCGCCGCCCGGGAGGGCGCCGACGCCCGCGGCGTCGAGCTGGAAAGGGTACTCCTGAAGGACCTCGGCGTCCCGCGCTGCACACTCCTGGCGGCACTCGCCCGGCACTTCGGCTGCCGCTTCATCCAGTACGACGAGCGCATACCGGTTCCGACGCGCCTGTTCTCCGGTCTCGACGGCGCCAAGCTCCGGGCCGAAAAATGGTTTCCGGTGATGATGCTCGGCGAGACGGCGGTCATCGCGGCCGCCGACCCGCACAGCGAGACGATGAAGGCGCAGGTAATGCGGTGCGTCCCGGCGGCTCGGTACGAGTTCCGTGTCGCCCTGGCCGAGGACCTGCGCTGGTACATTCAGGACTATCTGCACGCCGAGGCGAAGCGGCTGATCGGCATCGAGCGCACCGGGCTCGCCCAATGGCGCAACAACATGGCGCTATGGCGTACCCGCCTCGCCTGCCATCGCACCGACCACGCCCGGGCGCGAACGTCCATGAAGCTCTTGCGCTGGGGCTTGGCGATGGTGGCCCTGTCGAACGCCCTCACGCGCATCCACGAGAATCTCCTCAGACCCCATCACATCGCCATCCTCGCCGTCGGGATCGCCCTCGCCGCCGCCGGGCTCTACGACTATCTCAAAATTCGCCGCCGGCGAATGAGTGCCCCCTGGCGCCACGCCATGGTGGACGTCACTCAGGAGGCGATCCGCTTCACCGAACGCTATCACCTCGAAGAGGCGCCCCCCAAGCCAAAGGACAGAAGCGCACTCGCGCGCCTGGCGGCATCGATCCCAGACTACTGCTCCTACATCCCACCCGTGCCCGCCAGCAAGGAGCGCACCTACCTCGCGCGGGAGCGCAACATGCTCGCCGCGCAACGGACCATCGCCGCCAGCCACCGCACCCTCTACGCGCGGGCGCGTACCGGACTCGCCTTCCTGCGCACGGGCATCTCCTTCATGGCCCTGGGCTTCGTCATGAAGCAGGTCCTCGGCACCGGGCCCTACAGCTACCTCGACTATGTCCTCGTAGGCGCGGGCTTCCTGATGACCCTCGACGGCGCCCTCTGGTACCTGCCGGCACGCGCGGTACGATACGGGATCGGCAGGGCCGTCGCCGAGTAGCGGCCGGTCCCAAATCACGCCAATGGAACGGCGAACGGCAAATAGGCGGCAAACGGGCAAACGGGACAGATTTATTTGGCATGCCAAATAAATCTGTCCCGTTTCCTTCCGATTCAATTCTCCGGGCTGCGTCGTGGCGGCCCGGGCGATTCGGACCATCTTGGAAACCGCTCGGAGCCGGTCGCCGAGGCCGCCGATCCGCTAACGCCCCGCCCGTGGCTGGCGGACCATCCGCAGGTAGGGCTTAAGCGTGTTCCAGCCCTGTGGGAAGCGGGTCTTCGCCTCTTCGTCCGACACCGCTGGAACGATGATCACATCTTCCCCGTAGCGCCAGTTCACCGGGGTGGCAACACTGAAATCGGCGGTCAACTGCAGCGAATCGATCACTCGCAGGATCTCATCGAAGTTGCGCCCCGTACTGGCCGGATAGGTGATCATCAGCTTGACTCGCTTGTCCGGGCCGATGACAAACACGGAACGCACAGTGAGCGTGTTGTCAGCGTTGGGATGGATCATCCCGTAGAGATCGGAGACGGCGCGATCGGCGTCGGCGATGAGCGGAAAATTCAGCGCATAGCCCTGGGTCTCGCGAATGTCGTCGGCCCACGCCTCATGGTCCTCGAGCGGATCCACACTCAATCCGATGACCTTCACATTGCGCCGGTCGAATTCGGACTTCAGTCGCGCCACCTCTCCGAGTTCGGTGGTGCACACCGGCGTGAAGTCCTTGGGGTGCGAGAACAACACCGCCCAGCCGTCGCCCATCCATTCATGGAAGCGGATCGGCCCATCCGTCGTTTGCGCGGTGAAGTCCGGAGCGGGGTCGCCCAATCGTATGTTCATGGCATCCTCCTGGAGTCATGGTTGTAACTACACCGTCAGACGCCCGAATATAGGCCCGGCAAACCGAGGATGCAATCGGATTGCAGTGACGGGACCGGCAACCCGGCTTCCACCCGGTGGGCGCCGTCCCGGTCCTCTACCGGGGTAGCCGTTCACTTCAATGGATTGGACAACGATCCTGCTACCTTCGAGGAGAATCACTCCGCCTGGGCGACAAAAACCCGGCGCTTCGACCCGGCCGCAAGCGGTACCCTCAGGCGACATCAACTCCGGGCTGCGACAGTCCAGCACAGCCTCTGAGTACGCCTTGGCAGGCAAACGAGGCAAACGGGACAGGACGGGCAAACGGCGCGGGCAAACGGGACACGGGCAAACGGGACAGATTTATTTGGCACGCCAAATAAATCTGTCCCGTTTCCTTTGGCAACCTGGGTGACCGGCTTGTCCGCCTCCTCCGCCAACCGGATCGCCTCCAGCTTGAATTCCCTCGAATAACTCCGATACTTCTTCCGGATCATCGAACACTCCTCAGGGACCATGCTAGCCCCTTTCCGGGTGTCCGTTAAACTGGGGGAGGTTCAATCTGTCCCGTTTCCTTAAATAAATCTGTCCCGTTTCCTTTCAGATTCGCATGTTCTCTCCTCGGTGACGGTCGCGCGAGAGGCCGTCGACGCGCCGGACGACAAGGGGACAGATTTATTTGGCACGCCAAATAAATCTGTCCCCTTTCAATGCACAATCGTAGGCCGGAATCTGGGGATCGGTGCGACGGGGGAAACCTCGTTCTCCCGGACTTGGCTTCATCCGGACTACCTATCCGCTCTGCGTTGGATTTCGGCTGCACGGGGGTCAGCGCCGGCGTGCGGGGCCGCGGGTGCGCGGACGGTAGGGGTTCTCGCCCTCGCGCAGTTCGATGCGCACCGGGGTGCCGACGAGTTCGAGTGCGGTGCGGTAGGTGTTGGCGAGGTAGCGACGGTAGCTCGCCGGTACGTGGCGGATGCGGTTGCCGTGGATGACGACGGTGGGCGGGTTGGTGCCGCCGGCATGCGCGTAGCGCAGCTTCACCGCGCGCCCGTGCACCAGCGGCGGCTGGTGGGCGCGCACGGCCTGTTCCAGGATGCGCGTGAGCAGCGGGGTGGACAGGCGCCGGGTGGCGGCCTCATAGACGCGCGGGATCGTGTCGAAGAGGGTGCCCACGCCGGTGCCGTGCAGCGCGGAGATGAACTCCAGCGGCGCGTAGTCGACGAAGCCCAGGCGGCGTTCGAGTTCGTCGCGCACGCGCCGGCGTCGCGCGTCCTCGAGCCCATCCCATTTGTTCACCGCGATCACCAGCGCGCGCCCGCTGTCGGCCACGAACCCGAGCAGGGCCGCGTCCTGGTGGCCGATCCCCGTCTGCGCGTCGAGCACCAGAATCACCACGTGCGCCAGGTCGATGGCCTGGAGTGTCTTCACGGCGCTGAACTTCTCCACCGCGTCGGTGACGCGCCCGCGTCGGCGCAGGCCGGCGGTGTCGATGAGCGTGTAGCGCCGCCCGTCGCGCTCATAAGGGATGAACACGCTGTCGCGCGTGGTACCCGGTTCGTCGAAGGTCACCACGCGCTCCTCGCCGAGCAGGCGGTTGACCAGGGTCGACTTGCCGGCGTTGGGGCGACCGACGACGGCCACGCGGATCGCGTCGGAGTCTTCGGGTACGGCCTCCTCCGGCGCATCCGGCAACATCGCGAAGACCGCGTCGATGAGCGCCTCGAGCCCGCGCCCGTGCGCCGCGGAGATCGGGTGCGGATCACCGAAGCCGAGGCCGTGGAACTCGGCGCAGGCGATGTCGGGATCGAGATCCTCACTCTTGTTGACGCCGACCACGACGGGACGTCCGCAACGGCGCAGTCTGGCGGCGATCTCGCGGTCGCCCGCCGTCGGTCCGCTGCGCGCATCCACCAGGAACACGACCGCCGCGGCCTCCTCCACGGCGCGCAGGGTCTGGCGCCCAACGGGGGCGTCGATCGGGGCCTCGGGCCCCGCCAGCCCGCCGGTATCGACGACGAGATAGGGGCGCGGGCCGAGGCGGCCGCGCCCGTAGATGCGGTCGCGCGTCAGACCCGGGCGGTCGGCGACGAGGGCGTCACGCGTGCGGGTGAGCTGGTTGAAGAGTGTGGACTTGCCGGTGTTGGGGCGACCCACCAGTACGAGCGTCGGCAGCATCGTCGCGACCTCAGGGGCACGTTCGGCTCACTCGCCGGGCGCGCCGACACGGTAGGCCGCGAGTTCCCCGTCGCGGGCCAATGCGAACAGCAGGTCGCCGTCGACCGCCGGAGGCACGAGGATGCCGGAGCTGTCGAGTCGCCTGCGCGCGAGAAACCGCCCGTCCGCGCGGTCGAGCCAGAACAGGTAGCCCTCGCGGTCGCCGACGACGACGTAACGCGCACCGAACGGGACCGGGGCGGTGACGCCGCGATAGCTGAGCTTCTTCTGGCGCCACATCGTCGCGCCGGTGGCGCGCGCCAGCGCCCATACGTTTCCGTGATCGTCGGTGACGAAGACCTGATCGCCGGCGACGCCGAGGCCGGCGTAGGAGGGTATGTCGCGTTCCCACACCATCTGTCCCGAGGCCAGGTTGATGGCGGCGACGCGCCCCTGATAGGCGGCGACATAGGCGACGTCGTCGAGCACTCGCGGCTCGCTGTCGACGTCCACCATGCGCGCCAACGCAGAGTTCCCGTGCGGGACGGCCACCGTCGCCTGCCACAGCAGGGTGCCGTCGCGCAGGCGGATGACCTCGAGCTGTCCGCTGGCGAGGCCGCAGAGGGCGACGCCCGAGAGCAGCACCGGCGAGGCGGTCCCGCGCAGGGTGAGGGTGGGAATCGTATTGGTCACCATCCACAAACGATGGCCGTCGCGGACCGAGAGGCCGAAGACGTTGCCGTCCCCGCTCTCGACCACCACGACACCGTCGGCCGCACGCGGGCGCGAGAGCACCTCACTGGTGACGGTCGCCTTCCAGCGCAACTTCCCGGTCGCGGCATCGAGCGCCAGCACCCGGCCCTTGCCCGTGCCGACGAGGACCAACCCGTCGCCCCCGCCCACGCCGCCGGTGATCGGCGCATCGGTGTCGGTGCGCCACACGCGCTTTCCGGTCCGCGCATCGAAGGCATATACGCGGCCCTTGCGCCCCGCCGCGTAGACGCGACCGTCCTCGACGAGCGGGAAGAGCTTCAGGCCGAGATGATCGCTCCCCGAGCCGACGTCATGCGACCAGACGCGGTCGACACGGAACGCGGGTTTGAACTCCGGGAGCGGAGACGGGGGGATGGAATTGTCCTTGCTGCCGAACAGGCTGCATGCCGAGAGCAGGAGACAGGCGGCGAGCGCCGGGAGGGCGCGCCTCATGATGCGGCCTTGGCGGACGGGGCCGCGCCGAGATTGTCGAGCTTGACCTCGAGCCACCGGCGCTGTTCGGCCGGTGCGTCCTTCGGCAGGGCCTTGAGCGCCGCCTCGTAGGCGGCGCGGGCCTTCGCCTTGTCTCCGCGCGCGACGTAGACATCCCCTTCCACCTGATAGAATTCAGCGGCGAAACCGCCCGGCGGGACGGTCGCCAGCGTCTTGCCGGCGGCCTCCAGTCGACCCGCGGAGAGCTGTACCCGAGCCAGCCGCAAGGCGGCGACACGGCGCAAGTCCTCGTCACCGGCCTGATCGAAGGCCCACTGCAGGCGGCGCTCGGCGGCCTGGGTGTGCCCGGCATCGATGTCGAGGCGCGCGATGGCGAATGCGGCGAGGGTCGCGTAGGGCGTGGAGGCATAGTCGGCGATGATCTGGCGCCCCCACTGGCGCGCGCCCTCGTCCTTCCCTTGCGCGATCGCGGCCGACATGCGCGCATATTCCATCGCCGCGTGGTCGGCGCGCGCCTGCCCGTAGTGCTGCCAGTAGCGCCAGCCGAGCAGACCCGCGAGACCGAGGACCACGCCCGCGACGATCGCCTTGCCGTTCTCGCGCCACCAGGTGCGGATGGCCTCGATCTGCTCCTTTTCCGATGCGTAGGGATCCATCAGGGGCCCTTCCCATGTCAGTCGTCGAGTCCCGGCGCGCCCACGGATCCGATCCCGCCGGCGCGCCGATCGCGCAGTATACCAAGGACCGCCGCCGCCCGCGGTCCGCGGGGGCCCGCGCGCGCCGGCGCTTCAGCCCTCGGGGCCGCCCCGCAGCGCCCGCGCGAGGTAGGCGGCCACCTCGGCGTCGGCCACGGTTTCCTGCTTCTGCGCTCCGCGCAGCGGCTTGACGGCGACCCGGCCGCCGCGCACCTCCTCCTCCCCGAGGACGAGCGCGAAGCGCGCCCCGCTGCGGTCGGCCCGCTTGAACTGGGACTTGAAGCTGCCGCCCCCACAGTGCGCGAGGACGCGTACGCCCGGCAGGGCGTCGCGCAACCGCTCGGCGAGGCGCGCCGCGGCGCGCTCCGCCGCCGCGCCCACGGCGACCACATAGACGTCGGCCTCGCCCGACCCGGCCCCCCAGGACTCTCCCAGCAGCGCAAGCAGCCGCTCGAGGCCCATCGCGAATCCGACGGCCGGGGTCGACCGCCCCCCGAGCTGCTCCACCAGTCCGTCGTAGCGCCCGCCCGCGCATACCGTCCCCTGCGCCCCCAGGCGGTCGGTGACCCACTCGAACACGGTGCGGTTGTAGTAGTCGAGGCCGCGCACCAGCCGCGGGTTGACGACGAAGCCCACGCCGAGATCCTGCAGCGCGGCCTTGAACCCCTCGAAGTGCTCGCGGCACCCGGCCCCGACGTGCGCACCGAGCTGCGGTGCGCCCGCGATCAGCGCCTGCAGGTCCGGGTTCTTGCTGTCGAGGATGCGCAACGGGTTGGTATACAGCCGACGGCGGCTGTCCTCGTCCAAGTCCCCACGGTGGGCCTCGAAATAGTCGACCAGACGCGCGCGGTAGGCGGCACGGTCGGCCGCGTCGCCGAGCGTGTTGATCTCCAGGCGCACGTCGTCGATGCCCAGTTCGCGCCACAAGCGCGCCGTCAGGACCACGATTTCGGCGTCGATGTCCGGCCCCGGCATCCCGTAGGCCTCGACCCCGATCTGGTGGAACTGGCGGTAACGGCCCTGCTGGGGTCGTTCGTGACGGAACATCGGTCCGAGATACCACAGCCGCCGCCCCGGCTGCTGGAACCAGCCATGCTGCAGGCCGGCGCGCACGCAGCCGGCGGTACCCTCCGGGCGCAGCGTCAGGCTCTCGCCGTTGCGGTCTTCGAAGGTATACATCTCCTTCTCGACGATGTCCGTGACCTCGCCGATCGAACGTCGGAACAGTTCCGTCTTCTCCACCAGCGGCAGGCGCACTTCGCGGTAGCCGTAGGCGTCGAGGACGCGCCGCGCGATCCGCTCCAGGCGCGCCCAACGCGGGGCCTCCTCGGGGGATACGTCGCGCATGCCGCGTACGGCCTGGATCGAATCGGACACGGGCGGATTCCGTAACGGGTTATCGAGGGCCGGGGCCGCCGGCCGGCGCCGGTGCGGCGGCCGCGCGCGGGGTCCCGACGCTGAATCTCACGACCTTGCCGGGCGCGCCGCGCGGCACCGGCACGCGGCGCCCGTCCCACTCGACCCGGACCGCCGCCGGGTTGCCGAGCAGGACGCGAAACGGCGGCGTACCCACCACCCGGCGCACGTCGCCGGCGTGCAGCAGATCGTAGACCAGGCGCCGCCCGCGCGCATCGCGCACCTCGACCCAGGAATCGGCATCGCATCGCAGGACCAGCACGTCGGCAGGCGGCGGTGGCGCCGGGGCGGGCGACGGGGCCGACGACGGGGCGGTGGCGCCGGCCCTCGGGACGGGCGCCGGTTGCTCCGCGGGCGCCGCGGAGGAGGCAATCGACGACGACGCCTTCGGCGCTCCCGACACCGCCGGCCGCGGGAGCGGCGGCCTGGCCGCGGGTACCGGAGTGGGAGCCGGCGGGATCGGGGGCGCGGTCTGCGGCGATGTGACCGCAGGGGCCGGCGGCGGCGAGGACCGCGACGCGGCGGGCCGCGGACCGGAACCGCCGCGGAACCACCAGGCGAGGAACACGGCCGCTGCGAGTACGACGAACAGGACGTAGAGGCCGTGCCGCGTGCGGCCGAGGCCCACCTGCGCGGGCGAGGGGGCGGGCGCGGTCATGGGCGGGGGCTCCACCGGCCCGGCGCGACGATGGTATTCGGCCAGGACGGGATCGACCGCGAGGCCGAGGCGCTTCGCGTAGCTGCGCAGATACCCCTGGGTGTAGGTCGGCGGGAGCGAGCCGAAGTCGTCGCGCTCGAGCGCCTCGAGGATCCGCGCGGGCAGATGCAGTTCGGCCGCGAGTCGATCGAGGTCCAGGCCGGCGCCCTCGCGCGCACGGCGCAACCGCTCCCCGGGACCCGGCGGCGGCGCGACTGGATCGGCGTTTTCGCGGTTACTGTCCGGACGCTCGACCATTCGCTTCGGATTCGAGGAGTTTTTGCGTCTCCGCGGAGTCCGGGTACTTCGACTTCAGCAGCAGGGCGTAACTGGCCACCGCGTCGCGGTCCCCCAGTTTGCGCTCGATGCGGAGGGCGAGCCACAGGCTCTCGGGGGTATTCCGGGCCACCGCCTGATAACGCTCCATGTACGCCCGCGCCTGCAACCAGCGCTTCTGGCGATAGCTCAGGCGCGCCATCGCGAACAGGGCGGGGGCGAACTTCGGTTGATACTGGAGGGCGCGACGCAGGTAGGTCTCGGCCTTGGCGTCATCGCCGGTCCTGGCCGCGCAGTAACCCCAGTTGTACCAGGCCTGCTCGGGCTGCGTGTAGAGGGGATTGGCGAGCGCCGCGCGGAAGTGGGCCTCGGCATCCTTGACCCGGCCGCGCCGGCACAGGAACGCGCCGTAGTTGTTCTGCGCGTTGGAGTTCTTCGGATCGAGGTCGACGGCGCGGCGGAAGTGGCGTCCCGCCTTGTCGTACTCCCCGAGGCGCTCGTAGAGCACCGCGATGGCGTCCTGGGCCAGCACCAGGTCGGGATCCTGTTCGATCGCCTTCTTCAGGGATTCCTCGGCAAGTTGGAGCCGGTTCTCCCCCATATAGGCGATACCGAGCTGGGTGTTGATGACGGCGGCCTTGCTCTGATGGCCGCTGACATGGCGGAAGTCCTGCGTGGTCCCGCACCCGGAGAGCGCGGCGGCCGCCCCCACCCCCAGCACCAACCCGGCGACGCAACGGCGCAGCATGCGACTCATCGGCTGTACTCCGCAACAGGGATGGCGGTGCCGCGGCTGCGGCGCGTGCGATCACGCACGCGTCCCACGAGCTGCCCGCAGGCGGCGTCGATGTCGTCGCCGCGTGTCGTACGCGTCACCGTCACCAGTCCCGCCGCCGTCAGTATCGCCCGAAAGGCGTCGATGACCGGCGGCGGGGAACAACGGTACCCGGCGTCGGGAAACGGATTGAAGGGGATCAGATTCACCTTCGCCGGGATGTCGCGCAACAGACGCGCCAGGGCGCGCGCGTGGGTCGCGGAATCGTTCACCCCGTCGAGCATCACATACTCGAAGGTCACCCGCCGGTGCGGCCGACCGGCCACGTAACGCCGACAGGCGTCGAGCAGGACTGCGATCGGATACTTGCGGTTCAGCGGCACGAGCGCGTCGCGTAACGCGTCGTCGGGGGCGTGCAGCGATACCGCGAGGCTCACGTCGCAGGCGTCGCGCAGCGCGTCGATCATCGGCACCAGGCCCGCAGTGCTCAGCGTGACGCGCCGCTTCGACAGCCCGTAGGCCAGATCCTCGACGAGCAGGCGCAGCGCCGGCACGACGTTGGCGAAGTTGAGGAGCGGTTCGCCCATCCCCATGAGCACGACGTTGCTCAGGCGCCGCGGCGGATCGAGCTGCGCGAGGCGGCGCCGCGCACTCCAGACCTGACCGACGATCTCCGCCGCAGTCAGGTTGCGGTTGAAACCCTGACGGGCCGTGGAGCAGAAGCGGCAGTTGAGCGAACAGCCGACCTGGCTGGAGATGCACAACGTGGCGCGCTCGGGTTCGGGGATGAAGACGGTCTCCACGGCGTTGCCGTCGTCCAGGCGCATCAGCCACTTGTGGGTGCCGTCGGCCGATACCCGTTCCGCCATCGGCTCGGGTGCGCGTACGAGGCACTCCTCGGCGAGGCGCGCGCGCAGCGACTTACTCAGATCGCTCATGGCGGCGAAGTCGGTCACGCCGCGCTGGTGGACCCATTGCAGGAGCTGCGCGGCGCGAAATCCGCGTTCGCCGCGCGCGGCGAAGAACGCCTCGAGGCCCGCACGATCCAGACCGAGCAGATTGATGCGCCCGGCCGCTACGTCCGGCGGCGCAACCCGAGCTTCGCTCACCGCAGTCATCCCCGCCTCGTCTCCGCAGCCGTACGGGGCGCGGTCCACGCCCGCCGAAACGCGGACCATTATAGGACCGCGAGGAACACCCTCAAAGAGGTGGAATCCCCGAACCGGGCCGCCGGCGGCGGTCGGAGCCGACTTCAGACGCTGAAGCTCTCGCCGCACCCGCACTCGTTCTTGACGTTCGGGTTGCGAAAACGGAAGTTCTCGTTGAGACCGTCGCGCGCGTAGTCGACCACCGTCCCGTCGAGGGCGCCGAGGCTGTCGCGATCGACCACCACCTTGACACCGAACTCCTCGAAGACGGTATCGTCCGCACCGACCTCGTCGGCATAGTCCAGATCGTAGGCAAAGCCGGAGCAGCCGGATTTGCGGATCCCCAGACGCAGCCCCAGACCGCGTCCGCGCCGCTCGAGCATCTGGCGGATGCGCCCTGCGGCCGCCTCGGTCAGTGAAATCGCCATGTCCATCACCTCGAATTTCCCACCGGCCGCGGCCGGTCGCGTACACGCCCGCGCCGCCGCACCCGCGACGGTCCCGGGCTTCGTCCGCTATCTGTTTATAAAATAAGGCCTATGGGGAACAGATACAAGGGCGATCAGGGCACGGCGCGCGCACCCGCCGCCAGGCGCGCGCAGGCCGCGTCCAGGCCCTGCAGCAGGGCGTCCAGATCCGCCGGGCCGGATTCCGCCCCGAAGCTCACCCGGACGGCCCCGTAGGCGGTCTCGCGCGCCACGCCCATGGCGGCGAGCACGTGGCTCGGCTCGGCGCGTCCGCTGTGGCAGGCCGAGCCGCTCGACACCGCCACGCCCGCCCGGTCCAGTTCCAGCACCAGCGTCTCGCCCGCGATCCCGGAGACGGCGAACTGAACGGTGTTCGGCAGCCGCTCGGCGTCGGCGGCGAACACCACCGTCCCGGGCCGCTGCGCCAGCGCGCGCTCGAGCGCGTCGCGCAACCCGCGCATGCGCGTCGCGCGCGCCTCCCGCTCGCGGCGCGCCAGCTCGGCGGCAGCGCCGAAGCCGACGATCCCGGCCAGGTTCTCCGTGCCGCCCCGTCGGCCGCGCTCCTGCCCGCCGCCCTCCACCAGCGGCGCCAGATCCACCGCCGCGTCCGCGATCAGGGCGCCGACACCCTGGGGGCCGTAGATCTTGTGCGCGGAGAGCGTCATCAAATGCACGCCGCTGGAGGGAAAGTCCACCGGCACCTTGCCCGCGGCCTGCACCGCGTCGGTGTGCAGGATCGCCCCCGCGGCGCGGGCCAGCGCGGCGATCTCCGCCACCGGTTGCAAGACGCCGGTCTCGTTGTTGGCCCACATCACCGACAGCAGCACGGCGCCGGCCTCGAGCGCGTCGCGCACGGACTGGATCCGGACGCGGCCCCCGGCGTCCACCTCCAGGGTGCGCACCGCGCGTCCGTGGCGCTGCCGGCGCCGCGCCGCGGCGAGCACCGAGGCGTGTTCCACCGCACTCACGGCGATCGGCGCATCCCGCGCGCCGGCGGGGTGAACGCCGCGGATCGCGAGGTTGTTGGCCTCCGTCCCGCCGCTCGTGAAGATCACCTGATCCGGTTGTGCCCCGACCAGCGCCGCGACCTGCGCGCGCGCCTGCTCGAGCGCCGCGCGCGCCGCGCGCCCGAAGCGGTGCACGCTGGAGGGATTGCCCGCGGGGCCCGCGAGATGTGGCAGCATCGCCTCCACCACCCGCGGATCCACCGGCGTAGTGGCGTTGAAGTCGAGGTAGACGGCCACGGGGGCGGTCGGGAACCGGCGCGGCTCAGCCGCGCGGCGCCACGCGCACCGCGGCGCCGGCCTCAGCGAACTCGGACGACTCGCGCAGGCAGCCGTGACGCCGGTCCTGCCGCTCCGCAACCTCGCGCACGTCACGCCGCGCCATCAGCTCGCCGAGCGTGACCCCGCTCAGGAACTCCTCGATGCGGGAGCTCAGTTCGACCCACAGCTCGTGCGTCAGGCATCGCTCGTTGTCCTGGCAATTGGCCAGTCCGCCGCAACGCGTGCTGTCCACCTTCTCGTCGACGGCGAGGATCACCTCGGCGACGGCGATGCGCGCCGGTTCGCGGCTCAGACGGTAGCCCCCGCCCGGCCCCCGGACGCTGTCGACCAGCGCGGCACGGCGCAGGCGGGCGAACAACTGTTCGAGATAGGACAGCGAGATGCCCTGACGTCGCGAGATGTCGGCCAGCGTCACCGGCTCGGCGCGCGAATGGATGGCGAGATCCAGCATCGCGGTCACGGCGTAGCGACCCTTGGTGGTCAGCCGCATCGCCGCACTCCGCTCCGGCACCGCGCCCGGTCCGCACCGCCCGCCCCTGCCTGTCGAGATACCCCCATCGCTCCGACCCTCACTCCGGCGCCTGTGGCCGGCGCCTCACCATTCCAGCATACCCATAACCATTTAAAATGGTCAACTATTCCCGCCCGGAAACCGCCCGGAAACCGCCCGGACGGCCCCGGGCGACGCCCCCGGGGCACGCCCGCGGGGGCGGCCGGGGCCGCGGTCTATTCGAGGCGCTCCTGCCGGGCCCAGTCCTCCCCTTCCGGCGCCTCGGAACCGTCCGCCCGCCGGTCCGCCTCGCCCGCCCCGGAGCGGATCTCGCAGGGGCCGAGATCGGGGACGTGCACATCGGCCAGCTCCGTGCCGAGGGACTTCAACGCGGCGCACATCGCCTCCATGCGCCGGTCCATGGCCTGGATGTGGTCCAGCATGCAGTTGACCGCATGCGCGACCGGGTCGGGCATGTCGCGCGTCGTCCCGTAGGAGTCGAATCCGATCCGCTCGGCGAAGGCACGCCGGTCCGCATCGCGCCCCGGATCGTCGCGCCGCACGACGTGGCCCGGCACCCCGACGACCGTCGCACCGGCGGGGATATCCTTGACCACCACGGCGTTGGAGCCGATGCGCGCCCCGTCCCCCACCCGGATCGGACCGAGGACCTTGGCACCGGCGCCGACGACCACGTCGCGCCCGAGCGTCGGATGGCGCTTGCCCTTCTCCCAGGTCGTCCCGCCGAGCGTCACACCGTGATAGAGCGTGCAGTCATCGCCGATCTCGGCCGTCTCGCCGATGACCACCCCCATGCCGTGGTCGATGAAGAAGCGCCGGCCGATCTGCGCACCGGGGTGGATCTCGATCCCGGTCAACCAGCGCGAGAGCGCCGAGAGCCAGCGCGCCGGCCACCGCAGACCGGCATTCCACAATCGATGGGCGGCGCGGTGAAAGAGGACCGCATGCACCCCCGGATAGGTCGTGAGTACCTCGAATACGGTACGCGCCGCGGGATCGCGGTCGAATACGCAGCGAATGTCCTCGCGCAGGCGTTCAAACATCGCGGGCTTCCCGAAACGGCGCCATCGACGGTTCTTGAAAGCGGCGGACCTTCACCACAGCGACGCGCCTTCACCCACGGCCGCAGCGCGACTGCACGGCGGTGAGGATTCCGCGCAGGATCGCCACCTCGTTGCGGTCCGGACCCGCGCGTCCCAACAAGCGTCGCAGACGCCGCATCGTGTGGCGCGGATTGGACGGATCGAGGAAGCCCACCTGCACCAGCACCGCCTCGAGGTGTTCGTAGAGGCGTTCGAGGTCCGCGGCGGGCGCCGGCGCGCTGTCCGCGTCCGGCGCAGACGCCGCGACGCCGGGCGCCCCCGCCGCCAGGCGCAGTTCATAGGCCAGGATCTGCACCGCGGCGGCCAGATTCAGGGAACTGTACACCGGATCGGCGGGAATGGACACCACGGCGGCACAATGCGCCAGTTCCTCGTTGCTCAGCCCCGACTGCTCGCACCCGAACACGATGGCCACGGGGCCGTGGCGCGCCGCGTCCGCGGCACGCCGCGCGGCCGCCCGCGCATCCAGCGTCGGCCAGGGCAGACTGCGGCTGCGGGCGCTGGTGCCCAGCACCAGGGTGCAGTCCGCCACCGCCGCGCTCAGCGTCGCGTGGCAGGCCGCGGCGGCGAGCACGTCGTCGGCGCCGGAGGCGCGGGCGGTGGCCTCGGCGCTCGGGAAGCGCGCCGGGCGCACGAGGCGCAGACCGCTCAGCCCCATGTTCTTCATCGCCCGGGCAGCGCCCCCGATGTTGCCCGGATGACTGGTGCCGACGAGCACGATGTGGAGATTGTTCAGGATGGTTTCCACGACTGGGCGCCCTCCGCGCGCACCCGGAGCCTATTCTCTGCTATCCTGAGCGCGCCCCCGGTACAGACGGCGCGGCGTCCCGGGCCCGCTCCCGGCGCCGCACCCGATTCGCACGGAACCGACCGCCGATGAACCCGGCACTGAACATCGCGATCCGCGCCGCTCGCAGCGCCGGCAACCTGATCGTGCGCTACATCGAGCGCGTCGACGGCCTGGCCGTCACCACGAAGGCCCGCAACGACTTCGTCACCGAGGTCGATCGCATGGCCGAGCAGGAGATCATCCGCATCCTGCGCCGCGCCTACCCCGGGCACGGGATCCTCGCCGAGGAGACCGGCGAACAGCCGGGCCGCGACGAGCACGTGTGGGTCATCGACCCCCTGGACGGGACCACCAACTTCCTGCACGGATTCCCGCAGTACGCCGTCTCCATCGCCCTCAAATCCCGGGGCCGGGTGGAACAGGGCGTCGTCTACGATCCGCTGCGTCAGGAACTGTTCGCCGCCGGCCACGGCGAGGGTGCGCGTCTCGACGATCGCCGCATCCGCGTGAGCCGCCGTCAGGGCCTGGGCGGCGCACTGATCGGGACCGGCTTCCCGTTCAAGCATCCAAACCATCTCGACGCCTATCTCGCGATGTTTCGTACGCTGCTCACCGAGGCCTCCGATCTGCGCCGCGCCGGCGCCGCGGCGCTGGATCTCGCCTACGTCGCGGCCGGTCGACTCGACGGATTCTGGGAAATCGGGCTCAAGGAATGGGACATGGCGGCCGGGACCCTGCTGATCCGCGAGGCCGGCGGGCTTGTCGGCGACTTCTCCGCCGGCGAGGACTACCTCACGACCGGCAACGTCATCGCCGGACCGCCCAAGGTCTTTCGCGCCCTGGTGGGGGCGATCGCCCCGCACCGCGGCCCCGCCCTGCAACGCTGAACGCCCGCCCCGGCCGTGGTCAGGGCCGCCGGTCGGCCTCGGTCATCTCCTTGCGCACCGGCATCAGGTCCGCCCGGCTCACGCCGAGCCACATCGCCAGCGGACTCGCGACGTAGATCGAGGAGAAGGTCCCGATGCAGATGCCAACGATCAGCGCGATGGAAAATCCGTGCACGACCTCCCCGCCGAGGAAGAACAGCGTCACCACCACCAGCATCGTCAGCAGGCTGGTCATGATCGTACGCGAGAGGGTCTGGTTGATGGCGGAATTCATCACCTCCACCGTATCCGCCTTGCGCATGCGCCGGAAATTCTCACGGATCCGGTCGAAGACGACGATGGTGTCGTTGAGGGAATAGCCGATCACCGCCAGCACGGCCGCCAGCACCGTCAGGTTGAACGGGATACGGAACACCGAGAAGAAGCCGAGCGTGAAAATGGTATCGTGCACGGTGGCGAGCACCGCCCCCAGCGACAGGCGCCACTCGAAACGCAGCGCGACATAGACCAGGATCCCGAGCAGGGCGTAGAGCATGGCCAGCCCGCCCTTCTCGGCGAGCTCGGATCCCACCTGGGGCCCGACGAATTCGACCCGCTTGAGATCGAGCTTCGCACCGGCTTCCTTCTGCAGCGCCGCCAATACCTGATTGCTCAGGTCGGCGCTCGACTCCTTGCCGTGGGGCGGCACGCGCACGAGCACGTCGCGCGCGCTCCCGAGATGCTGCACGACGGCCTGCGGAAAACCCGCCGTGGCGAGCGTGCGGCGCACCCCGGGCAGCTCCACCGAATGCGGATATCGGACTTCGATCAGGGTACCGCCGGTGAAATCCAGGCCCAGGTTCAGCCACTGCGTCGACAGCGAGACCAGGCTGATGATGATGGTGACGACCGAGAACCCGGCCATCCACACCCGCTTGCCCATGAAGTCGATATTGAGCGTGGATTTGAAGAATTCCATGATGCCGTGCCTCAGATGGAGAGCCGCTTGACCCGGCGCCCGCCGTAGAGCAGGTTGGTGATCGCGCGGGTGCCCATGATCGCGGTGAACATCGAGGTCAGGATACCGAGCGAGAGCGTGACGGCGAAGCCCTTCACCGGCCCGGTACCGAAACCGAAGAGCACCACGGCGGCGATCAGCGTGGTGATGTTGGCGTCGGCGATGGTCGAGAACGCCTTCTCGTAGCCGGCGTGGATGCTCGCCTGCGGTGTGTTGCCGTTGCGCAACTCCTCGCGTATGCGCTCGTAAATGAGCACGTTGGCGTCGACCGCCATGCCCACTGTGAGCACGATGCCGGCGATGCCCGGCATCGTCAGCGTCGCCTGCAGCAGCGAGAGCAATGCGACCACCAGCACCAGATTGAAGAACAGGGCGAGGTCGGCCATCAGGCCGAACGCGCGATAGTAGACGGCCATGAACACCAGCACGACCACGAATCCGACCACGACGGCCTCGAAACCCTGACGGATGTTCGCCTGCCCGAGGCTCGGACCGATGGTGCGCTCCTCGATGATCTGCATCGGCGCGGCCAGCGCCCCCGCGCGCAACAGGAGGGCGAGGTTGCGCGCCTCCTGGGGGCTGTCCAGGCCGGTGATCTGGAAACGGCGGCCGAAGCGGTCGCGGATCACGGCCACGTTAATGACCTGCTCGACCCGACGCGTCACCCGTACGGGCTTGCCGTTCTTCATGTGGGTGGTGACCTTGTTCTCGATGAACACCACCGCCATGCGCCGGCCGATGTTCTTGGCCGTGGTGTCCTCCATGATCCGCGCGCCGCGACCGTCCAGGGTGATGAACACCGCCGGCTGACCGCTCTGCTGGTCGAGGCCGGAGGAGGCATCGGTGATCTGGTCGCCGGTGATGATCACGCGGCGCAGGAGCAGGATGGGGCGGTGCTGGCGATCGTAGTAGATCCGGTCGCCGGGGGGGACGTGGCCGGTGGAAACGGCGTCCGCGACGCTGTGCTCCTCGTCGACGAGATGAAACTCCAGGGTTGCGGTCGCGCCGATGATCTCCTTCGCGCGCGCGGTGTCCTGCACGCCGGGCAGCTCGACGACGATGCGGTCCCGCCCCTGCTGCTGGATGATCGGCTCGGTGACGCCGAGCTCGTTGATGCGGTTGCGCAGCGTCGTGATGTTCTGCTGCACCGCAAAATCGCGTATCTTGGTCAAATCCTGGGGACTCAGGACCGCGCGCAGAAAGAAGCCGCCCTGCCCCGAGGGCGTGCTCAACACCAGATTCGGTTCCTTCTGCGCGATGAGCGCGCGCGCCCGATCGAGGTCGCGGGCGTCGCGGAAGCGCATCTCGATCGCGTCTTTCGCCCGGGAGACGTCCAGATAACGGATCCGCTTGTCCCGCAGCAGGGTGCGCAGATCCCCGACATGACGCTCGAGGGCCTGCTTGATCGCTGTGCGCATGTCCACGGACATCAGGAAATGGACCCCGCCGCGCAGGTCCAGACCGAGATACATCGGCCGGGCGTTGATGGCCCGCAGCCACGCCGGGGTGGACGGGGCGAGGTTCAGGGCGACCACATAGTCCGATCCGAGCGCGACCTCCAGCAGGTCGCGGGCACGAAGCTGGGCCTCCGAGTCATGGAAGCGGATCAGCAGGCGCCCGTCGTGCTCGGTGACCGACTTGTAGCGGACGTTGGCCTTCTCGAGCACTGCCACCGCCTTGTCGCGGATCTGCGCGGTGACCGGTTCGCCGCGCGTGGAGGAGATCTGCACTGCGGGATCCTGGCCGTAGAGGTTGGGCAGCGCGTAGAGCGTACCGACCAGCAGCACGCCGAGGATCAGCAGATACTTCCACAGGGGGTAGCGGTTGATCATCGAAGGCGGACGTTCAGAGGCTCTTCAGGGTACCCTTGGGCAGGACGGTCGCGACCGCCTGCTTCTGAACCCGCACCTGGACGTTACCGGCCACCTCCACGAGGACGAAGTTCTCGCCCACTTCGGCGACCTGACCGGCCAGACCGCCGTTGGTCACGACCTCGTCGCCCTTGGCGAGGGCGGCCACCATCGCGCGGTGCTCCTTGGCCCGCTTGGTCTGCGGGCGGATGAGGAGAAAATAGAAGACGACGAAGATCAGGACCAGCGGCAGGAAGCTGAGCAGCGGATCCCCTCCGGCCTGCGGGGCCCCCGCGGCCCAGGCGTCGTTTATAAAGAAGCTCATGCCGTATCCCCGACTCGTTGCGGATGCCCGAGGGCCGAAAAGCGCGAACCGCGGGCACCCCGCGGCGCGGCGCGTCCCGCCCCGTTCCGGGGGGCGGCGGCGCGACGGCGGCCATTATGACACATCCTCGCCCCCGTGCACCCGGGCGGCGCGGAATTCGCGCGCATAGGCCGCCAGCCGTCCCCCGGCCACCGCCTCCCGCAGTCCCCGCAGCAGCTCCGCGTAATAGTGCAGGTTGTGCAGCGTGTTCAGGCGCGCACCCAGGATCTCGTTCGAGCGGTCGAGGTGGCTCAGATAGGCGCGGCTGTAGTGGCGGCAGGTGTAGCACCCGCAGGCCTCGTCCGGCGGGCGGGTATCGTTGCGGTAGCGGCTGTTGCGCAGGCGCAGGATTCCGCCGCGCACGAACAGGAAGCCGTTGCGCGCGTTGCGGGTCGGGAGCACGCAGTCGAACAGGTCGACGCCGCGGCACACCGCATCGACGATGTCCTCCGGCGTGCCCACTCCCATCAGGTAGCGGGGTGCCTTCGCGGGCATCTGCGGCAACAGGGCGTCCAGGATGCGGTGGCGTTCCTCCTTGGGTTCGCCCACCGACAGTCCGCCCAGCGCATAGCCGTCGAAACCGATCTCCACCAGGGCATCGAGCGACTCCCTTCGCAGGTGCGGATGCATCCCTCCCTGCACGATCCCGAACAGCGCCGCGGTGTGGTCGCCGTGAGCGTCCCGGCTGCGCCGCGCCCAGCGCATGGACAGCTCCATCGAGGCGCGTGCCTGCGCCTCGGTGGCCGGAAACGGGGTGCACTCGTCGAACGCCATGACGATGTCGGCGCCCAGCGCCCGCTGCACCGCCATCGATTCCTCCGGCCCCAGGAACACGGACGAGCCGTCCACGGGCGAGCGGAAGGTCACCCCCGCCTCCGTGATCCGGCGCATGCGCGCCAAGCTGTAGACTTGGAAACCGCCCGAGTCGGTCAGGATCGGGCCCGGCCAGTTCATGAAACCGTGCAGTCCGCCGTGGGCGCCGATCACCTCGAGCCCCGGGCGCAACATCAAATGGAAGGTGTTGCCCAGGATCATCTCGTAGCCCAGGCCGCGCACCTCCTCGGGGGTCATGGCCTTGACCGTCCCGCGCGTGCCGACGGGCATGAAGGCGGGCGTTTCGACGTCGCCGCGGGCGAAGCGCAGCCGCCCGCGGCGCGCCGCCCCGTCGACGGCAAGGACCTCGAAGTCCATCCCCGCTAGCCCTCGCCGGTCTGCGGGGCGCGGGTGAGAAACATCGCGTCCCCGTAGCTGTAGAAGCGGTAGCGCTCCCGCACCGCGTGCTCATAGGCGGCCATCACCGCACGGTGACCGGCGAACGCGCACACCAGCATGAGCAGGGTCGAGGCCGGGAGGTGAAAGTTGGTGATCAGGGCGTCGACCGCCCGGAACCGGTACCCGGGAACGATGAACAGGTCGGTCTCGCCGGCAAACGGGCCCGGCGCCCCGGTGGGCCGCGCCGCCGCCTCCAGGCTGCGCACCACCGTGGTCCCCACCGCCACGACACGCCCTCCCCGCGCGCGCGCCGCCGCGATCCGCGCGCAGGTCTCCGCCCCCACCTCCACCCGCTCGGCGTGCATCCGGTGCGCATCCAGACGCTCCGTACGCACCGGCTGAAAGGTCCCCGCACCGACATGAAGCGTCACGAAGGCCTGGTCCACGCCGGCCGCGCGCAGCCGCTCCAGCATCGCGTGGTCGAAATGGAGCCCGGCGGTGGGTGCCGCGATCGCGCCGGGACGACGCGCGTAGACGGTCTGGTAGCGGTCCCGGTCCTGCTCCGTGTCGGGCCGGCGGATGTAGGGCGGCAGCGGCACGTGTCCGACGGCCTCGAGCCGCGCGGTCACCGTCCCTCCCCCCTCGAAGGTCAAGGGGTAGAGGTCGCCCGCCCGCGCGCCCACGATCACGCCGCTGCCGTCTTCGAGCGTCAGCCGGGTTCCCGGAGCCGGGGCCTTGCTCGCGCGCACGCGCGCGCGCGCGCGATCGGGACCGTCGATGCGGTCGACGAGCAGCTCGACGCGCCCCCCGCTCGGCTTCACCGCATAGAGCCGTGCCGGTATGACCCGGGTGTCGTTGAACACCAGGAGATCTCCCGGGCGCAGCAACCGCGGCAGATCATCGAAGACGCGGTCGCGATGCGTACCGTCGGCTCCGTCGACGCACAACAGACGCACGTCTCCGCGCTGCCCGGACGGGCGCTGCGCGATCAGCTCCGGCGGCAGCCGGTACTCGAAGTCCCGCCGAAACATGGGCCGGAATGGTAGCATGACGCCCGTCGGCACCGTCATGGTGCACCGCGCCCGACCGGTCCTTGCCCGGGGGGCGGGATCGCTTATACTAGGCGCCCGTCCAGCAGCCGGGATGGCGGAACCGGTAGACGCGCCGGACTCAAAATCCGGTGGTGGCGACACCGTGAGAGTTCGAGTCTCTCTCCCGGCACCAGACGGCCCGGCCCGACGGGGGAGTGGCGGGTCCGCCTCCCCCGCGAACGGCGCCGCGGTGCGACCGCCCCGGGATCCGGCACCATGCCCGGCCCCGACGCCTTCGCGGCCGCGCGACGTCTGCCCCCCGATGCGAGCCTGCGTCCGTCGCGGCGCCGGAGTGGACGACCCCCTGAAGAGGCTAGAGATACCGTAATGAAAGGCACCCGTTACCGGCTGGAAGTCCAGCCGCGGCTTCCCGAACGCCTGATCCGTCTGCAGGAGCTGGCCACCGACCTCGCCTACAGCTGGAACCGTCAGGTACGCGGGCTGTTCTACCGGCTCGATCCCGAACTGTGGGACCGCTGCGGACACAATCCGAAGGTGTTCCTGCGCCGGGTCGCGCAGGAACGTCTCGACGAGGCCGCCGAAGACCGGATCTACCTGGAGGAATACAATCGCGCGCTCTCCGCCTACGACACCTACCAGCGCGAGGAGATTCGCAGCGGCATCGAACCGCACCTCGACCCGAGCGCCGACCTCGTGGCCTACTTCTGCGCCGAGTTCGGGCTGCACGAGAGCCTTCCGATCTACTCCGGCGGCCTCGGGATCCTCGCGGGCGATCACTGCAAGGCGGCCGGCGATCTCGGCATACCGTTTGTGGCGGTGGGGATGCTCTACCGCCAGGGCTATTTCACCCAGACCATCGACGGCCAGGGCAACCAGGTCGCGCACTATCACCCGACCGCCTTCGCCGACCTGCCGGCGCAGCCGGCGCTCGGCGCGGACGGGCGCGAGTTGCAGGTCCACGTCGAGCTGCCGGGGCGCGAGGTCGCACTGCGCGTCTGGCGCGTCAAGGTCGGCCACATCGATCTGTACCTCCTCGACAGCGACACCGCCGAGAACAGCGAGGCGGACCGCTCGATCACCTATCAGCTCTACGGCGGCGACAACAACACCCGCATCCAGCAGGAGATCGTCCTCGGTATCGGCGGCGTGCGTGCGCTGCGCGCCCTGGGATTGACCCCCACCGTCTGGCACATCAACGAGGGGCACCCGGCGTTCCAGATCCTCGAACGCTGCCGCGAATACGTCGAACGCGGGATGGACTTCGACGGCGCGCTCGAACTGGTCGCGGCCGCGACCGTATTCACCACTCACACGCCGGTCCCCGCGGGGCACGACATCTTCGACCACAGCCTGGTCACCACCTACCTGGGGGGGGCCATCTCGAAGCTGGGGATCGGCGTGGACCAGTTCCTGGCGCTCGGCTCCACCCCCAACAACCAGGGCGGGTTCAACATGACGGCCTTCGCCCTGCGCAGCTCGCGCTTCCACAACGGCGTGAGCCGGATCCACGGCAGCGTCGCCTCGCGCATGGAGGGCTACATCTGGCCGCAGGTACCGCCCGACGAGAACCCGATCCACTACGTCACCAACGGCGTGCACGTCCCGACGTTCCTGGCCCGCGAATGGGTCAACCTGCTGGACATGCGCCTGGGCGGGGAATGGCGCAGCGAACTGCGCAACGAAGAGTATTGGGAGCGCGTCGACGAAATCCCGGACTACAGCTTCTGGAGCCTGCGCCAGTCGCTCAAATCCGAATTTCTCGCCGAGGTCCGCCGGCGCGCGATGGTGCAGTACCGGCGCAACGGCTGCAGCCCGCTGCAGATCGAGCGGCTCACCCGCTACCTCTCGCCGGAAGAACTCAACGTCCTGACGCTGGGCTTCGCGCGGCGCTTTGCGACCTATAAGCGTGCGACGCTGCTGTTCAGCGACCCGGAGCGTCTGGCGCGCATCCTCAACGACCCCGACCGCCCGGTGGTGCTGATCTTCGCCGGCAAGGCACACCCCAACGACCTCCCCGGCCAGCACCTGATCCAGGTCATCCACGACTTCTCCCGCCGGCCGGAGTTCGAAGGGCGGATCCTGGTCCTCGAAGGCTATGACCTGGCGCTCGCGCGCAAGCTGGTCACCGGCGTCGACGTCTGGGTCAACACCCCGGAGTACCCCATGGAGGCGAGCGGGACCTCCGGCCAGAAGGCCGGCATCAACGGCGTGCTCAACCTCAGCGTCCTCGACGGCTGGTGGGGCGAGGGCTACAACGGCGAGAACGGCTGGGCGATCGCCCCGCACGGCCCCGAGTTCGACGCCGGCTACCGCAACCGCGAGGAGGCCCAGGAGCTGATGGACATCCTCGAGCATCAGGTGGTGCCGCTCTACTACCAGCGCAACAGCCACGGCTACTCGGAGGGCTGGGTGCGCATGTCCAAGGCCTCGGTGAAGTCGCTCCTGCCCCGCTTCAACGCCGAACGCATGGTCACGAACTACGTGACGGACTATTACGGACCGGCGCGCCGCCACTCGCGCCGATTGTCGGATGCCGGCGGCGCGCCGGCACGGGAACTGGCGGAGTGGAAGCGCAGGATCGCCCGCTCCTGGCACAAGGTGAGCCTGCGCCGCGCCGATCCGGGTCCGCAGGAGATCGCCGCCGGCGACTCGCTGCCGATCCGCGTGGCAGCGAACCTCGACGGCCTCGACACCCGCGACGTGGTCGTGGAGTGTCTGGTCGGCACGGAATCGATCAACGGGGAGTTCCAGGTGCACCAGCGCGTCCTGCTCGAGCCGGTCGGAGAGCGGGTCAAGGGCGAGGTGATGTTCGCACTCGACCTGCGGCCCGACCTCGCCGGACTCGTCTACTACAAGCTGCGCATGTATCCCCATCACGAACTGCTCTGCCACCCCTTCGAGACCGGCTGCATGGTCTGGCTGTAGACCGCCGCCGGTACGGACGCGGCGGCGGGCCCCGGGGTCAGAGTCAGCGCCCCCGGACCGCGCCGGGCCCCGCCGCGCTTTCCGCCGGGCGCCGACTCCGACCCCTGTCATAGTCGAGCCGGGGTCGGAGTCGTCACGCCGAGGAGGAAGCGTAGGCGCACCGCGCGGCGCGATGCGGGACGACTCCGACCCCCCGGCGCGGACGCGGCCGCGGGCGCCGGGGTCGGAGTCAGCGCCCCCGAACCAAGCCGGACCCCGCCGCCCTTTCCACTGGGCGCCGACTCCGACCCCTGTCATAGTCGAGCCGGGGTCGGAGTCGTCGCGCGGAGGAGGAAGCGGAGGAACACCACGCGGTGCGATGCGGGACGACTCCGACCCCCAGGCACGGACGCGCCGGCGGACGCCGGGGTCATAGTCGAGCCGGGGTCGGAGTCGTCGCGCGGAGGAGGAAGCGGAGGGACACCACGCGGCGGGATGCGGGACGACTCCGACCCCCCCGGCACCCAAGCGGCGGCGGACGCCGGGGTCAGAGTCACCGCCCGCGAACCGCGCCGGGTCCCGCCGCGCTTGCCACCGGGCGTTGACTCCGACCCCTGTCATGCGGCACCGACCCCCGCGACCGCGGGCGGCTACGGCGTGGCGGGCGCCCGCCCGTAGAGGTGGATCAGGTGGCGCATGCGCTGCGCGATGTCCTGGGGGAACCAGTCCCAACCGAAGCGCCAGCGCCAGTTCCCTTCGGCGGTGCCGGGCCGATTCATGCGGTGGGTCGCGTCCAGCGCCAGGACATCCTGCAACGGGACCACGGCGAGGCGCGCCACCGAGGCCAAGGCGGCGCGGATGAGCGGCCAGGGCATCGGTTCCGAGGGGTGGGCCAGGTAGTCGCGCACCGCGTGCCGGCGGTCCTCGGGCAGCTCGTCGAACCACCCGCAGGTGGTGTTGTTGTCGTGTGTGCCGGTATAGACGACGGCGTTGGACTCGTGGCGGTGCGGAAGGTAGGGATTATCGGGATCGCCGTCGAAGGCGAATTGCAGCACCTTCATCCCGGGGAAGCCGAAACGCTCGCGCAGCGCGTCGACCTCGGGGGTGATCAGCCCCAGATCCTCCGCCACCAGCGGCAGGTGAGTACCCAGACGCGCGCGCAGCGTCTCGAACAGCGCCGCGCCGGGGGCTTTGACCCATCGCCCCTGCATCGCGTTGGGCGCATCCGCTGCGACCTCCCAATACGCCTCGAAGCCGCGGAAATGATCGATGCGGATCAGGTCGAACAGCTCGCGCTGCGCGGCGACGCGCTCGACCCACCAGCGGAATCCGTCCGCCTCCATCACGTCCCAACGGTAGTGTGGGTTTCCCCAGAGCTGGCCGGTGGCGGAAAAGTAGTCGGGAGGCACGCCGGCGACGGTCAGCGGGCGGCCGTGCTCGTCGAGCGAGAAATACTCGCGGTGCGCCCAGACCTCGGCACTGTCGTGCGAGACGAATATCGGCAGATCGCCCAACAGCAGGATCCCGCGCTCGTTCGCGTAGGCACGCAGCAGGCGCCATTGGCGGCGGAAGACGAACTGCACGAACCGCACGCGCTCGACGGCGTCCGCGAGTTCCCGGCGCACGCGCGCGAGGGCCTTCGGCGTGCGGTCCCGCTGCCCGCGCGGCCACTGGGTCCAGGCCTGACCATGGTGCGCGTCGCGCAGCGACTGGAACAGCGCGTAGTCTTCCAGCCAGTGGGCGTTCTCCGCGCGGAAGGATTCGTACTCCGCGCGTGCCGCCGCATCGGCGTGCGCCTCGAAGCCCTCCCGTGCAGCTTCGAGCGCGTCGTCGCCGCCCGTTTCCGCCGCCTCCGGGGTGATCCCCGCAAGCCAGCCCCACTGCACCAGCAGGGCGCGGCTGACCAGTCGCGGGTTGCCGGCGTGGACCGAGAGGCACTGATAGGGAGAGCCGCCGTCGTGGGTGGGACCGAGGGGCAGGGTCTGCCACAGCCCGAAACCCGCATCGCGCAGAAAATCGACGAACCAGTAGGCGTCCGGACCGAGCCGGCCGCACGGACCGGGGCCGGGCAGCGAGGTCGGGTGCAGCAACAGCCCGGCGCGGCGCCGGTCCAGGACCTCCCCGCCCGCCGTCACGACTGCGCCTGGCCCGGGCGCATGGTGCCCCCCGCGCGCGGCGCTCCGCCGCCGTGGGTGAACGGTTGCTCCAGATAGGATGGCGGCTCCTTGCCGAGGAAACGGTAAAGATTGGAGAGATGGCGCCGGTAGAGCCGGTCGAAGTCGCTTACGGTGTCCGCCGGGTTGTAGTCGCCGAACCACCAGAACCAGTCCGAGCCCTCGCAGATCGCGAGCTGCTCCAGGGCCAGTGCCCGCTGTTCCTCGCTCAGACGTCCCGAGGCGAGGGCGGCGTCGTAGGCGCGCTTGGCGGCGCCGAGCATGTCCCACCCGCGGTTCTTGTCCGGATCCCCGATCCAGGTCGAAAAGGTCCCGTAGACCCAGCTCCCGGCGACCAGCCGCCGCAGCTCCGCAGGCGGCGGCGATGCGTCGAGCGCCGCCGAAAAGGTCGTGAGTTCGATGCCCGGATGGTCCGCGAGCCGGCGGTAGAGGGCACTCAGGAAATAGTAGCCGTTCTCCGGGTAGTACTCCCAGGCGTTCTCGCCGTCGAGGATGATCGACACCACCGCCTCGGGGCGTCCCGACTGGGCGGCGGCGATCCCCTCCAGGTGATGCACCAAGTTGGCGACCGCGTCGTCGGCGTGCCAGTCCGAGTAGGTGAAACCGATGAGGTCGGATAGGCCGTCGTCGCGGAAAAACGCCGCCAGCCGCGAACCCTTGAGGCGGTACGGGCGGTGCACTCCGGGAATCGCGCCGCCGCCCTGCAGGCTGTTGGTGAGCACGCCCTGACCGCTGGCGGCCCAGCGGAAACCGTGATCCTCGAGCAGCCGCAGCGTCGCCTCGCTCACGCCGCCCTCGGAGGGCCAGCACCCCGCGGGCAGCCGGCCGAAGTGGCGCTCGAAGGTCTCGATCCCCGCGCGTACGTGCCAGCGCGCACGTTCCTTCCCACCGGGGTAGGCCTCGAGCATGGGCAGCGGAGCGTCGGGCATGGCCTCGCGCGCGCAGCCGATGTCGAGCATCAACGGCACGATGGGGTGTGCGTAGGGGCTCACCGACAGCTCCACCTGGCCGCGCTCCGCGAGCGAGCGATAGCGTCCGATGACCCCGGCGAGTTGCTCGCCGATGACGGAAATCAGCAACCGCCGGTCGGCAAGCGTAAACCCGGCGGCCTTGTTCTCCAGCCGCTTGATGCGCGTATCCCCGCGCCGCACCGTCTCGCCCATCCACGCCAGGTGGTACCAGACCAGCAGGTCGGCGAGATACTGATCACTCAGATACTCGACGCTGCGCTCGAGGCCGCCCATGCATTGGGCGAGCCGGGCGAGCCGCTGGTAGGCCGGGAAGCGGTCGATGAGCCGGGTGCGGTTGGCGCGCAGGCAGGACTGGACCAGCTCCTCGCGCGCCTCGACCGCCGCCGGCAACTCCGGCCCCGCGAGGGCCGCCAGCAACGGATCGCCGATCGGCGCGCCCGCGTCGAGAAACGCCCGCACGCGCCGCGAATAGTCCTCGATCTGCTCCAGCAGAATCGGCGCGAAATTGACGACTGCGCGCGCCTCCGGGACCGCCTCGAGATGGGCCGCCATGTCGACGTAGTCCTTCACGGCGTGCAGGTAGGTCCACGGCAACTGGTAGGAGTCGCGCACCAGATCGCGGTACTGCGGCTGGTGCATGTGCCAGCACAGCACCACCTTGAGACGCCCGTCAGCGGACATAGTGACGGACCTGCCCCAACATCTCGGGGATCACCAGCGTCACTCCGCGCTCGGTGACATGGAACCGCCGCGCGTCCTCCTCCGGATCCTCGCCGATCACCATCCCCTCCGGGATCCGGCAACCGCGGTCGATGACCGCGCGGCGCACACGCGCCCGGCGCCCGATATCGACATCGGGCAGGACCACCGAGTCCTGCACCAGCGCGTGGGAGTGGACCTGGACATTCGAGAACAGCAGCGAGTGACGCACCGTCGCCCCCGAGATCAAGCAGCCGCCGGATACCATCGTGTCGACGGCCATCCCGCGGCGGTCGTCGTTGTCGAAGACGAACTTCGCCGGCGGAAGCTGCTCCTGGTAGGTCCAGATCGGCCAGTTCTCGTCGTAGAGGTTCAGCTCGGGGGTGACGCCGATCAACTCCAGGTTGGCCTCCCAGTAGGCGTCGACCGTCCCGACGTCGCGCCAGTAGCTCTGGCGTCCGCTCTGCACGTCGCGGAAGGGGTAGGCGACGACGCGATAGCGGTTGATCACCGCCGGCAGGATGTCCTTGCCGAAATCATGGGTCGAGTTGGGCAGATCCGCGTCCCGGATGAGCTGTTCGTAGAGGAAGGCGGTGTTGAACACGTAGATCCCCATGGACGCGAGCGCGACATCCGGTCTGTCAGGAATGGGCTCGGGTTCGGCGGGCTTCTCGGCGAAGCGCACGACGGCCCCGTCCCCGTCCACGGTCATCACGCCGAAGGAGCGCGCGCGCTCGAGGGGCACCTCGATGCAGCCCACGGTGAGATCGGCGCCGCGGTCGACGTGGTGGGCGATCATCGGGCCGTAGTCCATCTTGTAGATGTGGTCACCGGCCAGGATCAGGACGTAGCTCGGATCGTGTCCGCGGATGATGTCGATGTTCTGGTAGACCGCATCGGCCGTGCCCGCATACCAGGATGTCGTGATGCGCTGCTGCGCGGGCAGCAGTTCCACGAACTCTCCGAACTCGCCGCGCAGGAACCCCCAACCCTTCTGGATGTGCTGGATCAGGGAATGGGCCTTGTACTGCGAGAGCACCCCGATGCGCCGGATCCCGGAATTGATGCAGTTGGACAGCGGGAAGTCGACGATGCGGAACTTGCCGCCGAAGGGCACCGCCGGCTTCGCCCGCCACATCGTCAGGTGCTTGAGGCGCGAGCCCCGCCCTCCGGCAAGGATCAACGCGAGGGTGTCGCGCGTCAGAAGGCTGACGAAACGCGGGGTGGAAGCGAGGTTCATCCTGGACCTGTCCTCGGCGGCTGCTGTGGATCGCCCGCAGGTGCGTCGCGAATCCGGCGGCCGGGCGCCATGCCCATGCCCGCTGCCGGCCGGGATCCGCGGCGCATTCCGGGCTATGGTACCATCAATCCCCGAATTCCGGTCACGGCAACCGAACCGATGCCCTTGCAGAATCGACTCTCCACCGCTGGAAGCGCACCGCTGGATGACGACCTCAGGCGCATCGTGCAGGCCCGCCACCACGACCCCTTCGCGGTGCTGGGCCGCCACCAGCGCGACGGCGCGGAGTACGTCCGTGCGTTCCTGCCCCAGGCCGAGGCGGCGTGGATCGTCGAGACCGGCGCACCCCTGGAGCGGATCCCGGAGACGGACCTCTTCGAGTGGCGCGGCGCGCCCGGCACGGTCCCCGACCGCTACCGAATCGGCTGGCGCGACCGCAACGGCGGCGGGCAGCACGAGCAGTTCGATCCGTACTGCTTCCCGCCCCTGATCCCGGACTTCGACCTCCACCTCTTCGGCGAGGGGCGCCATTGGCACGCCTACCGTATCCTGGGTGCGCACCCGGTCACGGTGGAAGGCATCGCCGGCGTGCGCTTCGCCGTGTGGGCTCCGAACGCCGAGCGCGTCAGCGTGGTGGGCGACTTCAACGCCTGGGACGGACGCCGCCACCCGATGCGCATCCGCGGCTCCACCGGGGTGTGGGAGCTGTTCGTTCCGGGGCTCCCGGCGGGCACCCTCTACAAATTCGAGATCCGCAACCGCCACACCGGTGCGGTCGTGCTGAAAACCGACCCCTACGGCCGGTATTTCGAGCGCCGCCCCGCCACCGCCGCGATCGTCGAGGAGGAACCGGCCTTCGAGTGGGGCGACGGGGACTGGATGCAGGCGCGCCGCGAGCGCGACTGGCTGCACGCGCCGATGTCGGTCTACGAGACCCACCTCGGTTCGTGGCGCCGGCGTGACGACGGCGGGTTTCTCAATTACCGCGAGCTGGCCCACGAACTGGTCGACTACGTCAAATCCCTCGGCTACACGCACATCGAGCTGCTCCCGGTGACCGAGCACCCGCTGGACGCCTCCTGGGGCTACCAGACGACCGGCTTCTACGCCCCCACCAGCCGCCACGGGACACCCGACGACTTCCGCTATTTCGTCGACCGCTGCCACCGCGAGGGGATCGGGGTGTTCCTCGACTGGGTCCCGGGGCATTTTCCCAAGGACGCCTACGCGCTGGCGCGCTTCGACGGCAGCGCGCTCTACGAGCACGAGGACCCGCGCCGCGGCGAACACCGCGACTGGGGGACCCTGATCTTCAACTACGGGCGCAACGAGGTGCGCAACTTCCTGCTCTCGAGCGCGCTCTACTGGTTGCAGGAGTTCCACATCGACGGGCTGCGCGTGGATGCGGTCGCGTCGATGCTCTACCTCGACTACTCGCGCCAGCCCGGCGACTGGATCCCGAACATCTACGGGGGCAACGAAAACCTCGAGGCCATCGATTTCCTGCGCCAGCTCAACCAGGTCACGCACGGGCAGCAGCCCGGGACACTCATGATCGCTGAGGAATCCACCGCCTGGCCGCAGGTGACGCGTCCGACCTGGCTCGGGGGGCTCGGCTTCAGTATGAAGTGGAACATGGGCTGGATGCACGACACCCTCGTCTACATGACCAAGGACCCGATCCACCGCCATTTCCACCACGACCAGCTCACCTTCGGTCTGCTCTACGCCTTCACCGAGAACTTCGTCCTGCCCTTCTCCCACGACGAGGTGGTGCACGGCAAGCGCTCGATGCTCGACAAGATGCCGGGAGACGAGTGGCAGCGATTCGCCAACCTGCGCCTGCTCTATACTTACATGTCGACCTACCCGGGCAAGAAGCTGCTGTTCATGGGCAGCGAGTTCGCCCACGGGCGCGAGTGGAACCACGAACATCCGCTCGACTGGTACCTGCTGGATTATCCGAACCACGGAGGGGTACAGCGCCTGATCGCAGATCTCAACCGGATGTACCGCGAGGAGCCCGCGCTGCACCGCTTCGACTTCGAGCCCCGCGGCTTCGAATGGATCGACTGCCACGACGCCTCGCAGTCGGTGCTGAGCTATCTGCGCCGCAGTGAGGACCAGGTCGTCGTGGTCGTCGTCAACTTCACGCCGGTGGTGCGCCGCGACTACCGGCTCGGCGTGCCGGTCCCGGGCGCCTACCGCGAGATCCACAATTCCGATTCCGAGTACTACGGCGGGAGCAACGTCGGCAACGGCGCCGGCGTCGAGGCCGAGGCGGTACCGTGGATGGGCCGCCCCTACTCCATCCGCCTGACCCTGCCCCCGCTCGCCGGCATCGTACTCAAACCGGCGACCGGCGCCTGAGCGCCGCCGGCGCGGGCCCGCGCGCGTCTCACCCGAAGGCGGCGAGCCGCACCGGCAGGCGCCGCGCCCCCCAGGCGCCCGGCTGCGGTTCGAACACGCCCGCGCACGCCGTCCCACATGCGGGGCAACGGCCCTCGGCCGAAAGGTTCCAGTCGGTGATGACGTACCAGTCGCGCGCGATGAGGCGCGTGCCGCACTGGTGGCAGTAGGTGCTGCCGCCCTCCTCGTCGTGCACGTTGCCGGTATAGACGTAGCGCAGCCCGTTGCGCAGCGCGATGCAGCGCGCCCGCGTCAGCGTCTGCGGCGGGGTGGGCGCGACGTCGGTCATCTTCCAGTCGGGATGGAAGGCGGTGAAGTGCAGCGGCACGTCCGGACCGAGGTTTTCGGCGATCCAGGCGGTCATGGCTTCGAGCTCGGCGTCCGAATCGTTCGCGCCCGGAATGAGCAGCGTGGTGATCTCGAGCCATACCCGGGTCTCGCGCCGGATATAGCGCAGCGTATCGAGGACCGGCTCCAGGTGCCCCCCCGTGAGCTTCCAGTAGAAACGCTCGCTGAATCCCTTCAGATCGACGTTGGCGGCGTCCATGTGCGCGAAGAACTCGGCGCGGGGCCCGGGCGAGATGTAGCCGGCGGTCACCGCCACCGTACGCACGCCGACCTCGTGACAGGCGTCCGCGACGTCGATCGCATACTCCATGAAGATGACCGGATCATTGTAGGTGAACGCCACGCTGCGGCACTCCAGCGCCCGCGCCGCGCGCGCCAGGGTGTGCGGCTCGGCGCGGTCGGCCAGCGTGTCGATCTCGCGTGATTTGCTGATATCCCAGTTCTGGCAGAACTTGCAGGCGAGGTTGCAGCCGGCGGTACCGAACGAGAGCACCGGGGTACCCGGCAGGAAGTGGTTGAGCGGCTTCTTTTCGATCGGATCCACGCAGAAACCGCTCGAGCGCCCGTAGGTGGTCAGCACCACCCGCCCCCCGAGATTGGCGCGCACGAAGCACAGCCCGCGCTGCCCCTCGTGAAGCCTGCACTCCCGCGGACAGAGGTCGCACTGCACCCGCCCGTCCTCCAGGGCGTGCCAATGGCGCGTGGGGACCGTGTCCGGGCCCGGTCGAATCGCCGTTTCCTCTCCTTGTGCCATCGCTTCCCCGCCGGCCGGCCCGACGCGCCGCCGCGCCGGGCGCGTTTATGTCTATACTGTATAGGTAGGGCCCGGTGCGTTTTCAAGCCACGGGCGGGGAGGTGGGACGGAATGACGGAGGCCGCTGTTCAGACACGGGTGCGACCTGCCGCAGTCGCGGGGCTGTTCTATCCGGCGGATCCGGACCGGCTCGAGGCGACCGTGCGCGGTTTCCTGGACGCGGCGGCGTCCGCGGGCGATCCGCCGGCGGCGTTGATCGCACCGCACGCAGGTTACGTCTACTCCGGACCGGTGGCGGCCTCGGCCTACGCACTGCTGGGGCCGGCGCATGGAGACGTGCGGCGCGTCCTGCTTCTGGGGCCCTCGCACCATGTCGCCTTCCGCGGTCTGGCGGTGCCGACGGCGGCGGCCTTCGCCACCCCGCTCGGGGAGATCCCCGTCGACCGCGAGGCCGTCGAGGCGCTGGCGCGCCTGCCGCAGGTGCGGCGGCTCGACGCCGCCCATGCGGCCGAGCACAGCCTCGAGGTCCATCTCCCGTTCCTGCAGACCGTGCTCGGGCGTTTCCGCCTCGTCCCGCTGGTGGTCGGCGAGGCCGGACCGGACGAGGTCGCGGAGATCATCGAGACCCTGTGGGACGGCCCGCATACCCTTCCGGTGGTCAGCTCGGACCTCAGCCACTACCACGACTACGAAACCGCGCGCGCGATGGACGCGGCCACTTCGCGCGCGATCGAGGCGCTGCGGCCGGAGGCGATCGGCTACGAACAGGCCTGCGGGCGCGACCCCATCAACGGCCTGCTCACCGTGGCGCGGCGGCGCGGCCTGCGCGCCGAGACCGTGGACCTGCGCAACTCCGGCGACACCGCCGGGGGCCGCGACCACGTCGTGGGATACGGGTCCTATGCCTTCCGCTGAGGGGGCGACCCTGAGCCGGGAGGACCACCGCGCCCTGTTGCGGGTGGCGCGCGAATCGATCGCCCACGGCCTCGAATACGGACACCCCCTCACCGTGGACCCGTTCCAGTTCTCCGCCGCGTTGCAGGAGCCGCGTGCGAGCTTCGTCACCCTCCATCACGGCGGCGAGCTGCGCGGTTGTATCGGTGCGCTGCAGGCGACGCGGCCGCTGGTTCAGGACGTGGCGCAGAACGCCTACGCCGCGGCCTTTCAGGACCCGCGCTTCCATCCCCTGCTCGCCGAGGAGTTCTCCGGACTCGACATCCACATCTCCGTTCTGGGGGCGGCGGAACCCGTACCCGCCGCCGACGAGCGCGCGCTGTCGCGCGCCCTGCGCCCCGGCATCGACGGCGTGATCCTGGAGGACGGCCGCCACCGCGCCACTTTCCTGCCCGCCGTCTGGGAGCAGATCGCCGATCCGCTGACGTTCCTGCGCGAGCTGAAACAGAAGGCGGGGTTGGCACCGGACTACTGGTCCGACACGATCAAGGTCTACCGTTACTCGACCGAGTCCTTCCACGGAGAACGGGACCGATAGTCCCGGTTGCCCGGGCGCGGCACGGGGCGCTCAGCGACACCCGCCAACCGAGCCTTCCGCACAGACGCGCCCGTCGGTCCAGATGGCCTGATCAAGGTTCGCGCCCGCGAGCCGCGCGCCCGCGAGCCGGGCGCCGCGCAGATTCGCGTAGGAGAGATTGCTTCCGGCGAGGTCGGCACCGCGGAGGTCCGCGCCGCCGAGCCCGGTCCCGACCAGGCGCGCGTGCGCGAGGTCCGCACGCGCGAGGTCGGCGGTCCCCAGACCGGCATAGGACAGGTCGGCGCCCGCCAGCCGCGCACCGGACAGGTCGGCGCCGCGCAGATCGGCGCTGCGCAGATTCGCACGCCGCAGATCCGCGCCGGCCAGGCGCAGACCCTCGAGCGTGCAGTAGCTCCAGTCGATCCCCGGCCGCGGCGGGGCGCTGCAGTCGGGTGCCCCCGGCCGCCCGGGCGTCGGGCCGCGGAGGGCCGCATACCACAACAGTCCGCCGACGAGAACGAGGATGCCCAGCACCACACCCCACCGGGCGCGCTGCGGCGAGCCCTCCGCGCGCGTGCGCGCCCGCAGGCGCCGGTAGCGGAGCATCCAGTCGGGCTCGCGCCCGCGGCGTTCACCGCCGCGGCGCTCCGCACCCCCCGGGCCGGCGGCACCGCCGGCGCGCCGGTCGGAGACGTCACGCTCATCCTCCCGCAACCGGGCCGCCATCAGTCGGGCGCGCGCCTCCTCGTCGTCGCGCGCGGCCGTGACCAGTTCGGGAATGAGTTCCGGATGCGACTCCAGGGGCGCCCACGACTGCCGGTCGCGGCTGACTTCGTCGGCCTCGCCGACCCGGCCGAGGAGGACATAACGCCGCAGCAGCGATTCGGGAAACGGGCCCCGCACGCGCCCGTCGCGACGGGTGTACCACAGCGGCCGCGGGGACCGACCGTTGTCGTCGGGTTCGCTCATCGCCCTAAAGGGATGCAGGAACCGTGCCGATTTCCGATCGAAGGCACCCGCATTCAGGTGCCCGGCCACGATCGTCCGATGCGCATTCCCTCCGCCGATCCCTCCCTCTCGCTGCGCGTCGACGGCGGCGGCTGGACACGAGGCTGGCGCGTCGGCGGCACTCTCCGCGCGGTGCTGGTCGAGACCCACGGCGCCGATGCCCTGACGCTGCGTCTGGGGGGGCGCCTGATCCGCGCCGCCGGGCGCGGGCTGCCGCCGCTCGTACCGGGGACGGTGCTGCGGTTGCGCGTCGAGACGCTGGGCCTGATGCCGGTCCTGAAGCTGCTCCTGCCCGCGGCGGAAGGACCCGCCGCGGACGTCGCCGCCGCCCTGCGGGCGAGTCTGCCGCAGGCCGGAGCACTCGAACCGCTGCTGGAACGCCTCATCGCCGCCGCCTCCCGGACCGCCCCCGCGCCGCCGGCCGAGGCGGCGGCGCTGCTGGGCGCGTTGCGCGGCCCCGCCGAACTCACCCAAGCCGACACCCTGCGCGCGGCCGTCCTCGATTCCGGCCTGTTCCTGGAGGCGCGGCTGCTCGCCGGCGCCGATGCGGCCGCGCTCGCGGGCGATCTCAAGGCCGCGCTCTGGCGCCTGCTGGCGGCGCTGGAGTCGAGAGCCGGCCCCTCCGCCCGACCCGACGCCGGCTCTCCGTCGCCGGACACCGCGACCCCCGGCGGCCTCCTGCGCGGCGCGGCGGAGGCGGCGCTCGCGCGCTTGCAGCTCCACCAGATCGCGTCGCTGCCCCAGCGCCAGAGCGGCACGCACTGGAATGTCCTGATCCCCGTATTCGGAACGGAACCCCATGTCGTGGAGCTGCGGATCGACGCGGAAGCGGGCGACCGTCCGCAACGCACGGCGACCCGCGCCTGGTCGGTCCTGTTGCACCTCGATCTGCCCCGGCTCGGACCGCTGCAGGCACGCATCCGCCTCGATGCGGGCGGCATCGACGCCACGCTGTGGTCGGAACGGGCGCCGACCCACGCGGCGGCCTGCCGCCACCTCCCGCAGCTCCGGGACCGGCTGCGCGCGGCGGGCCTCAAGGTCGGGCGCCTGGAGTGCCACCGCGGACACGGACCGCGCCCCGCCCCGTCCCTGCCCGGGGCACCCCTGGTGGATCTCGAGGCATGAGCGGAGGGAGACGGAACGAGCCGTCCGACCTGGCGGTCGCGCTGCGCTACGACGGCCGCGACGCCCCCCGGGTCACCGCGGCCGGGCGCGGGGACCTCGCCGCACGGATCGAGCGGATCGCCCGCGAACGCGGGATCCCGTTGCGCGAGGAGCCGGAGCTGGCGGCGGCGCTCGCTCAGGTGCCGCTGGGGGAGGAGGTTCCGCCGGAACTCTACGTCGCGGTCGCCGAGGTCCTGGCCTTCGCCTACTTTCTCGCCGGGCGCGCACCCCCCGGCCACGATCCCGGGCGGACTTGAGACCGGACCGCGGCTTCGCCCTCAAGTATCCGTCGGAACGGGCGAAATGGTGTGGGCGGGCCCGGAACGGCCCGTCCGGGGGAAGCCACGTGGTACCCGATTCGGATCCTAAAGAACCAGAACCCGGCGGGACACCGTCGACCCGGGACCTGACCCGGACCAAGCGCATGCGCATCCTGGTCGCCGATGCGGCACCGGCGGCGATCTCGACCCTGCTCACGCGCGGCGGCTTCGTCAACGTGAGCACCGTCACCACGGCCGGTGCGGCGATCGAGTTCCTGCGCCGTCGCGAACACAGCCTCAACGGCTCGGTGGACGTGGTGATCGTCGGCTCCCACCTGTCCGATCAGGACGGGGTCGGACTGTGCCGGGGCATCCGCAGCCATCGCGCGTGGCGCGAGGTCCCCGTGATCCTGGTCGCCGAAGCGGCGGGCGACCCGCGCCGGACGCTCGGCGACGCGGACGCCGCCGGCGCCGACGACGTCCTGTTCGCACCGCTGCGACCCTCGGAGCTGTTCTCGCGCCTTCTCTGGGCACTGTCCCTGAAGCACGAACGCGATCTGCGCCACAGCCGCGAGCGCGCGCTGATGGAGGAGCTGGCGGGGCGCAAAATCATGGAGGCGCGGCTGGAATACCTGCTCGATCACGACGCCCTCACCGGGACCGCCAACCGCCGCGGCCTCGAGCAGGCCCTGGACCAGGCGGTCCTCGACGCCCGCTACCGGCGCGAGACCGCCGCCCTGCTCTACCTCGACCTGGACCACTTCAAGGTGGTCAACGACACCGAAGGCCACGCCGTGGGCGACCGCATGCTGATCGCGGTCGCCGAAGCCCTGCGCCCCGAGCTGCACGCCGCCGATCTGCTGGCGCGCATCGGCTCGGACGACTTCGCAATCCTCCTGCGCGCGACCGATCCGGCGCAGGCCCGCGCGCGCGCCGAGGCCTTGCGCCGCGCCGTCGACGAGCTGCGCTTTTCATCGGACACCCGCGGCTACCACGTCAGCGCCAGCATCGGCGTCGTGATGGTCGAGCCCGGGCGCATCACCAGCACCGGGGAGATCCTGGGCCGCGCCGATCAAGCCTGCTTCATCGCCAAGAGCCGCGGCCGCAACCAGGTGCATGTGTTCGCCCTCGACGACCGCCACACCCTGCACCAGTTGCGCAGCAACGCCTACTGGGTCCCCCTGATCCGCGAAGCGCTCGCCAACCGCGGCTTTCAGCTGCTGTTCCAACCGGTCCAGGGACTGCGCGACGGGCGCATCAATCACTACGAGGTCCTGCTGCGCATGGAAGGTCAGCGCGGAGAGCTGCTGGAACCGGCCGAGTTCGTGGCGGTGGCCGAACGCATGGGCCTGATCCGCGAGATCGACCGCTGGGTGCTGCGCGAGGCCACCGAGCTGCTGCGCACCCTGCCCGAGGAGATCGCGCTGCACGTCAATCTCTCCGGGCACGCCTTCCAGGACCCCGGCCTGCTCGGACTGGTGCGCCAGCGCCTGCGCGAGACCGGCGTCAACGCACAGCGCATCACCTTCGAGATCACCGAGACCGCCGCGATCGCCGATCCGCCGCGCACGCGCGAGATGCTCCAGCGCCTGCGCGCGCTCGGCTGCCGCTTCGCGCTCGACGACTTCGGCTCCGGATTCAACTCCTACGGCTACCTCAAGCAGTTTCCCGTCGACCTGCTCAAGATCGACGGCACCTTCGTGAGCAACCTCACGCGGGACCCCGTCGACCGCGTCCTGGTGGAGTCGATGGTGGCGGTGGCGCACACGCTGGGGAAACAGACCGTGGCCGAATTCGTGGAGAACCGCGAGACGCTGGAACTGCTGCGGCGGATGGGCGTGGACTACGCCCAGGGCTACTTCATCGGCGCACCGGCACGCGAACTGGTGGCGAACGGCTGAGGCGGGCCCGCGGCGTCAGCTCGCCTTGTCGACGCGGTGCAGCATCACGATCAGCTCCGCCTCGCCGCGCGCGAGCCCGCAGTTGCGGACCAGTTCCTCACAACCGGCGCCCTGATGGACCATGCGGATGGCCTGGGTGTAGGGGCGCTCGCCGGGGTCGCGCAGCTCGACCAGCTCCAGCTTGCCGCTGAGCGCGCGCAGCGCGGCCTCGAGCCGGTTCTGCCGCGCGTCGATGCCGTTGGCGCCGGCGCAGAGGGATTCCGCGTCGGCACGCACCGCCGCCACGACGCCCCGCAGGCGCGCGAGCCGGCGTGCCAGCAGCGCGACCCACAGCGCCAGCGCCGCCAGCGCCACGCCGGCCGCGGCGGCGATCGTCGTCGCGGTCCCGATCGCGATATTCACGGGTGCCACCCGTCAGGCGTAGTCGTCGACATGCGGTCCGTCCTCCTCGTCATCGCCCTCGCGCGGCGGCGGCGGGCGCTTGGGCGGCGCAGGCCGCGGCGGCGGCCGCCGGCGCGCGCCGGGGCGATCGCCCGGGCGGCCCGGAAAGACCGGCGAGAGCGGAGGGATGTCCCCGGTTTCGGCCATACGCTCACCACTGCCGTGCACGCCCCGCGATCGATCTCAGAGCGCACCCACCTCGTTCCACTCGCCGTCGGTCAGGAGCTTGTTGAGATCGACCAGGATCAGCAGACGGCCCTCGCGGCTCGCGACGCCCTGAATGAACCGTGCCCCCTCGTCGTTGCCGACGTTGGGCGCCGGCTCCACCGCGGACATCGGCAGATCCATCACCTCCGACACGCGGTCGACCAGTATCCCCACGACCTGCCCCTTGGCCCCGCCCGCGTCGCCCTCGATGATGACGATGCGCGTGGCGTCGTCGACCTCGCGGGGCGGCAGCCCGAAGCGCGCGCGCGTATCGATCACGGTCACGACGTTGCCGCGCAGATTGATGATCCCCAGCACGTAATCGGGGGCCCCGGGCACGGGCGCGATCTCCGTATATCGGAGCACCTCCTGGACCTGCATGACGTTGATCCCGTAGGTCTCCTCGCCCATATGGAAGGTCACCCAACGGATCGCCGCGTCTTCGGCCTGGGCCGGCTGGTTCATGCTCGTCTCCCGGTGTTCGGTTCCCGTCCCGCAGCGGCCGCCGCTGCGCCGGAATCTTGACGCACAGGCCCCGCAGGCGGGCATCCCCTTGACTCTGAAGATTGATTAGCAGGATCCGTGCCAGTAGCGCCGGCCGCATCGGGTTCCCGCGTTTCACCGGGCCCGAGCAGGTCGGCGAGCAGTTCCCGATAGGCCTGTACCCCACGGGCCTGCGGATAGGCCGCCGAGGGCGGCAGCCCGGCGCGCGTGGCCTCCCGGAAGCGGGTGTCCACCGGGATCACGGAACGCCAGGTCTGCTGCGGATAGCGCGCCCGGAGCCGCCGCAGGCTCTCGGGCGAGGCGCGGGTGCGCCGGTCGAAGAGGGTCGGCACGATCAGGGCGGGCAAGGGCTGCGGGCGCGCGCGCGTGACCATCGCCAGGGTGCGCATCATCCGGTCCAGGCCCTGCAGCGCCAGATATTCGGTCTGCACCGGCACCAGGACCCGCTCGCAGGCGGCGAGGGCGTTGACCATGAGGAGCCCGAGCATCGGCGGGCAGTCGATGAGGACAAAATCGAAACGGGCGGTCAGCCCCGCCAGCGCACGCGCGATCACCAGCCCCATCCCCTCGCGGGTCCCGAACTGGCGATCCAGGGTCGCCAGGGCGGTGCGCGCCGGAAGCAGCCACAGTCCGTCGGCCCCGGTCGCGACCACGCCCGCGGCCGCGTCCCCCACCCGTCCCTCGGCAGCGGCCTGGAAGAGCGCATAGACACCGCCCTCGCCACCCTCCGGGTCGTGCCCCAGATAACCGGTCAGCGAACCGTGGGGATCGAGGTCGACCAGCAGCGTGCGCCGGCCGGACTCCGCGAGCAGGCCGCCGAGGCAGGCGACGGTGGTGGTCTTGCCGACCCCGCCCTTCTGGTTGGCGGACGCCCAGACCCTCACCGGGGGGTCCCCCCGCGGGGATGCGCGACCGGCGCCGCTGGCGACCGGGCGGCGGCGGGAGTGCGCCGTTGCGCACCGGACCCGACCCCGGCGAGCTCCCTCAGGGCCGCACTGTCGAGCAGAGTGCGCGTATCGGTGCCGGCGAGGACGACGAGCACGACGCGGCGGTTGCGCGCGCGGCCCGCGGCGGTGGCATTGCTCGCCACCGGCCGATACTGGCCATAGCCGATCGCCGCCATCCGGTGCGGGTCGATGCCGTCCTTCATGAACAGGTGCACGACACTGGCCGCGCGCGCAGCCGACAGCTCCCAGTTGGACGGGAAGGCGACGGTGTGGATAGGGACGTTGTCGGTAAAGCCCTCGACGTGGATCGCATTGGGGAACGGCTTGAGGATGCGGGCGATGCGCTCAAGCACCGGGGCCGCCGCCGGGGCGAGCCCGGCGCTGCCGCTGGGGAACAGGATCTTGGTGCGGATCTCGACCTCCACCCAGAGTTCGTGCCGGCGCACGCGGATCAGCCCCTCCTTGACGAGGGGTGCGAGACTGCGCTCGAGGGCGGCGGCGATCTTGACCAGCGCCTCGGGTCCGTGCCCCGACTTGCCCGCCGCCGGCCCGGCCGGTGCCCGGGCACCGGGATGCGTTCGGGGGGGCGTTTGGGGCTGCTCGCCCGAGTGCACGGGCGCAGGGGCGCCGCCGCCGACCGGCAGCGGGCGGCGTACCGGCGACGGGATCGGCCCGGTCGGCGGCAGCGTGATCGGCGTCGTCACCGGCGCCGAGAGCACGGCCGGTTTGTTCAGCATCTGGTTGCGCGCGTTCACCGGCGCCTTGGCGATGCGCCCGATCTGGATCGGCTCCATGCTGCGCGGCGTCGAGCGGAACGCCGCGACCAGGGCGTCGGAGAGCACGCGGTACTTGCCCTCGTTGACGGAGGAGATCGAATACATCACGACGAAGAATGCGAACAGCAGGGTGATGAAATCCGCGTAGGAGACCAGCCAGCGCTCGAGATTCTCGTGTTCCTCGTGTTTCTGCTTGCGTGCCATTGCCGCCTCCGGACCGCCGCGGGCTCAGTGCAGATAGCCCTGCAGCTTGGTCTCGATGTTGCGCGGATTCTCGCCCTCGGCAATGGCGATGATCCCCTCGATGACCATCTCGCGAAACTGCGTCTCCTTCTGGACCAGACCCTTGAGCTTGTTGGATATGGGCAACATGAACAGGTTCGCCGAGCCGACGCCGTAGATCGTCGCCACGAACGCGGTCGCGATGCCCTCGCCGAGCTTGCTCGGGTCGGCCAGGTTCTGCATCACGTGGATGAGTCCCATCACCGCGCCGATGATGCCCACCGTCGGGCTGTAGCCGCCCATCGCCTCGAAGACCTTGGCCGCCTGCAGCGCCGTATGCTCCTTCGCACCCAGCTCGACCTCGAGAATGCCGCGGATGGCCTCGGGCTCACTGCCGTCGACGAGGAGCTGCAGACCCTTGCGCGCGAACAGATCCTCCTCGGTCTCGGCCATGCTCTCGAGGCCGAGCAGTCCCTCCTTGCGCGCGATGTTGCTCCAGGAGACGATCTTCTCGATCGACTGCTCGGGACTCTGGCGCGGCGGGAGCACCACCCAGACGACCATCTTGAGCGCGCGCACGAAGATCGGCAGCGGGGTCTGCAGCATCACCGCACCGGTGGTGCCGCCGATGACGATGATGAATGCGGTGAGCTGCAGCAGCGAGCCGATGTGCCCGCCTTCGATCATGTTGCCGCCGAGGACGGACCCCAGGGCGAGCACCACTCCGATGATGCTGAGCAGATCCATCGGTCAGCACTCGCGGGCGAGGCCCGCCCCGATCTCGTCCAGCGACAGGATGCGATCCGCGATGGGGGCGACCGCCTGCGGCATTCCGTAGACGACGCTGCTGCGCTCGTCCTGGGCCCAGACCCGGCTGCCCCCGGCCTTGAGCAGGCGTGCGCCCTCGCGCCCGTCCGCGCCCATCCCGGTGAGAACGACCCCGAGCACCCCCCCGGGCCAGGCGCGTGCCGCCGAGGCGAAGCTCACGTCCACCGACGGGCGGTAGGTGACCTCCGGGCGGCTGTCCGCGATGCGCAGGTGCACCCCGCCGGGGCGCCGCTCCATCAGCATCTGCCGCCCGCCCGGGGCGAGGTAGGCGGTCCCCGCCGCCACCGCCTCCCCGTCTTCGGCCTCCTTCACCCGGATCGCGCAGAGCTGATCGAGGCGTTCGGCGAAGGCCGGGGTGAAGGCCGCGGGCATGTGCTGGACCAGCAGGATCGGGACCGGGTATCCCGCCCGCAGTTGCGGCAGGACGCGCTGCAGCGCCGCGGGCCCGCCGGTCGAGGTGCCGATCACCACCGCCTGATGCCGCGCTGCGACGGCGCGCGGGCGCGGCGCCGCGGGCGGCGCGGGGATCGGCGCGGTGCTGCGCGGTGCGGAGACGCCCGGCCGCGCGCCGCGGCATCCGAGGGCATGGACGCGGGCGCGCAGCACGCGGTTGGCCTCCTCGCGGTCGCGGGCGATATCCTCCAGACGCTTGGGCAGGAAATCGAGGGCACCCGCCTCGAGGGCGTCGAGCGTGGCGCGCGCGCCCTCGTAGGTCAGCGAGGAGAACATCAACACCGGCGTCGGATGCGAGGCCATGATCCGGCGCACCGCGCTGATCCCGTCGAGCACCGGCATCTCGATGTCCATGGTGACCACATCGGGGCGCAGGCGCTCGACCTGCTCGATCGCCTCGAGCCCGTTGCGCGCGCTGCCGACGACCTCGATGTTGGGATCGTCGCCGAGGATCTCGCATACCCGCCGGCGGAAAAACCCCGAGTCGTCCACGACCAGCACACGCACCGCCGGGCGCCGCCGCGCCTCGGGGCCGCGCGGGTCGTCCGCCTTGATGCCGGTTTCGCTCATGCCGCTCGGTTCCCTGCCGTCAACTTGTTAGCGGCGGTGGGCGTAGGCCTTTAGCAGGCTCGGCACATCCAGTATGAGCGCGATCTTGCCGTCGCCGGTGATGGTCGCGCCGGCCAGTCCGGCGACGCCCTGGACCAGGGCACCGAGCGGTTTGATCACCACCTCCTCCTGCCCGACCAGGCGGTCGACCACGAACCCGATCCGCTGGTTGCCCACATGCACGACCACCACCGAAGGCGTCTCCGCGGCGTCCGGCGCGCCGTCGCGCACCAGCCAGCGGCGCAGGTGGAACAGCGGCAGGGCCCGGCCGCGGCTCAGGATGACCTCGCGCCCGTCGACCACGTTCGTGCGCGCGGCGTCGAGATCGAAGATCTCGCTCACGCTCGCCAGCGGCAGGGCGAACACCTGCCGCCCCAGCACCACCATCAGCGTGGGAAGGATCGCCAGCGTCAGCGGCACCTTGATCCGCAGGGTGGTCCCCATCCCGGGCCGCGAGTCGACCTCGATCGAGCCGTTGAGCTGCGCGATACGCGTCTTGACCACGTCCATGCCGACGCCGCGTCCGGAGATGTCGGAGATCTCGGACTTGGTCGAGAACCCCGGCGCGAAGATCAGGTCGAAGGCGTCGCGATCGCTCAGCCGCGCGGCGGCCTCCTCGTCCATCACCCCCTTCTCCACGGCCTTGGCACGCAGCCGTTGCGGATCCATCCCCGCGCCGTCATCCTCGATCGTCAGCAGGATATGATCGCCCTCCTGCGCGGCGGACAGGACGACCGTCCCGGCGCGCGGCTTACCGGCCGCCTCGCGCGCGTCGGGAGGCTCGATGCCGTGATCGACTGCGTTGCGCACCAGGTGCACCAGCGGATCGGCGAGGGCCTCGACCAGATTTTTGTCGAGGTCGGTGTCCTCGCCCATCATCTCCAGGTGCACCTCCTTGTCGAGCGAGCGCGCCAGGTCGCGGACCACGCGCGGGAAGCGCCCGAACACCTTGCGTACCGGCTGCATCCGCGTCTTCATGACCGCCGTCTGCAGGTCGGCGGTCACCAGCCCGAGATTGCCCACCGCCTTGGCGATCTCCCCGTCCGGGAGCGTGGCCTTGAGGGTCTCGAGCCGGTTGCGCACCAGCACCAGCTCGCCGACCAGGTTCATGATGTCGTCCAGGCGCCGCGTGTCGACGCGGATCGTGGACTCCGCGGCCGGTGACGCGCTCGCCGTCGCTTTCGGGGCGCCCGCCGCCGTCGGGCTCCCGGACGCGGCCGCGGCCGGGGCGGCCGGGACCGCCGGTCGCGTGGGGGCCGGGGGCGGGGCCGGAGCGGCCGGCGCGGCGGCGGGCGTTGCGCCCGGCGCATGCCCGGCTCCGTAGAGGTCGTCGAGCAGCGACTCGAACTCGTCGTCGCTGATGGTATCGGCGCTCCCCGGGCCGGCCGGCGCCTCTTCCGCGGCCGGTCCCGGCGCGGGCTCCCCTTCGGCGTGCGGTTCCGACCCCTGCAGGCGGTCGAGCAGCGCCTCGAACTCCGCGTCGGTCATGGTATCGCCGCCGCCCGCGGCCACCGCGGGCGGGGCACCGCCGAGGGCGTCGCGGATCATGTCGAACTCCGCGTCGGCGGCGGGCGCCGGCGGTACAGCCGCGTCCGCGGTCTCCGGCGGGTCCGCCGCCTGCGCCGGCGCCCCCGCATCGGGCCCCTGCGCGGCGCCCCCCTCCTCCCCGGGCGGGTTCGCCGCGAAGCGCTCGAGCGCCCGCAGGAGCCCCTCGTCGGCGGGGGTGGGCGGCTGTCCCGCACGCACCTCGGCGAACATGGCGTTGACGCTGTCGAGCACGCGCAGCACGGTGTCCATCAGCGCTGCGTCCACGGTGCGCTCGCCCTGGCGCAGGAGGTTGAAGACATCCTCCGCCCGGTGGCACACCTCCACCAGCGGCGTGAGATTCAGGAAACCGGCACCGCCCTTGACCGTGTGGAATCCGCGGAAGACCGCGTTCAGAAGATCCCGGTCGTCCGGGCGGTGCTCGAGTTCGACGAGTTGCTCGCCGAGCTGTTCCAGCAGCTCGCCCGCTTCGACCAGGAAGTCCTGCAGGATGTCGTCTTCGGCCCCGGACATGCCCGCCTCACGGCCGCCACGCGCACCGGCGCCGGCCGCCGCTGCGCATCCGCGCGACCGCGTTCACCGGCTTAGAACCCAAGGCTCGAGAGCAGATCATCGACATCGTCCTGCCCCGAAACCACCCCGGCCTCGTCGCGCCCGGGGACGGCGGGACCCGTGGGGGCGGTCGGGTCGACCGGCGCCGGCGCAGGCTCCTCGCGACGCTGGCCGGAGAGGCGCACCAGGTCGACGAGGTGGGCCTCGACCTCCTGCACCAGCGCGATCACGCGCCGCAGGATCTGCCCGGTGAGGTCCTGAAACTCCTGCGCCATCAGCACCTCGGTCAACTCCGCATGGGTGCGCTCCATCTCCCGGCCGGTGTGCAGGAGAAAACCGTCGAGCTCCTCGCTCAGACCGCGGAAGGTGTCGAGGTCCATGCGCCGCTGCCGGAAATGGGTCCAGCGCCCGTGCAGGTCTGCGGCCCGCCGCTGCAGGTCGCCGACCACCGGGATGCGCCCCTCCACCGCGGTCAGCGTGCGGTGCGCGGCGTCCTCGGTCATGGAGATCACATAGCTGAGCCGGTCCTTGGCGTCGGGCATCTCGCGCGCGGCGATGTCCATCAGGCGTGCGTCACTGCGGAAGCTGTTCAGCGCCTCGTGGAGCTGGCGCGTGAGCTTGCCGAGTTCCTCGAACAGGGTGTCGCCGCGCAGTTGGGTGAGCTGCTCGAGCGCCCGGGCGGTCCCGGGCTCGTCGCCCGCCTCGACCCGGGCCAGCAGGTCGCGCGCCGCAAGGAGCAGCGGTGATTCCTCGGTTTTCTTTCGCGGCGAACGTCTCGCCATCGTTCATACCCCCTGCCCGTTGCCACCCCCCGCCGCGCCCGCGGGCGCCAGGCACTTCACGCAGACGCCGCCCGGATTTCCGGTCCGCCGCGTTAGGCGTTGGCCTCCAGCCGCTCGAAGATCTTGTCGATCTTCTCCTTCAGGGTCACCGCGTTGAACGGCTTGACGATATAGCCGTTGATGCCCGCGTTGGCCGCCTCGACGATCTGATCGCGTTTGGCCTCCGCGGTCACCATCAGCACCGGCAGCTTGGCGAGTTTGGCGTCGGAGCGCACCGCCTTGAGCAGGTCGAGGCCGGTCATGCCGGGCATGTTCCAGTCGGTGATCAGAAAATCGAACTTGCCGGTCTGCAGTTGCGGCAGCGCGGTCTTGCCGTCGTCGGCCTCGGCGGTGTTGTTGAATCCCAGGTCTCGCAGGAGGTTTTTGATGATCCTGCGCATCGTGGAAAAGTCGTCCACGATGAGAATCTTCATGTCCTTGTTCAACATGGCCGCCACCCCGGAACGCGCGGCCCGCAGGCGCGGCGCGCCCCCCGACCGCGACTGCTGGTCTTCCCTCTCATTGCTCCGCGAGCCATCCGTTCATGCGCCCCCGCAGGCGCAGCAGCGCCTGGCCGTGGATCTGGCACACGCGCGACTCGCTGACCCCGAGCACCTCGCCGATCTCACGCAGGTTGAGCTCCTCGTCGTAGTAGAGCGCCATCACAAGCCGCTCGCGCTCCGGCAGCGTGGCGATCGCCTCGGCCAGCGCGCGTTTGAAGTCCTGCTGCTGCAGATAGTCCATCGGGGTCGATCCCGAACCGATCCCGCCTTCGGGTTCGTCGCCCCCGCCCTCGAGGTCGTCGAAGCTGAACAGCCGGCAGCCGGTCGCGTCCATCAGAATCTGGTGATACTCCTCCAGTGAAATGTCCATGGCCTCGGCGACCTCCTTGTCGCGGGCGTCACGACCCTTGCGGTTCTCGATCTCGCGCACGACCTCGGCGACCATGCGCGCCTTGCGGTGGACCGAGCGCGGCGTCCAGTCGGTCTTGCGGATCTCGTCGAGCATCGCGCCGCGTATGCGGATGCCCGCGTAGGTCTCGAAGCTCGCGCCCTGCGTCGGGTCGTAGTGGCGCGAGGCCTCGAGCAGCCCGATCATCCCCGCCTGGATCAGGTCCTCCGCCTGGACGCTCGGCGGCAGGCGGCTGATCAGGTGGTAGGCGATGCGCTTGACCAGCGGCGCATACTGGCCGACCAGTTCCTCTTGCCCGTTCTCCTTCACGGTGACGTACATGGCTAGTCCGTTCATGGCGGCAACTCCCTGTCATTGCAGCCGGAACGGATCAGACGCTCGACGAAGAACTCCAGGTGCCCGCCTGCGACCGTCGGTACCGGCCATCTATCGGCCCGTTGAGCCAGATTCTTGAATGCCTGCGCCGCGCGGCTGCGCGGAAAGGCCTCGACCACGGCGCGCTGCTTCTGCACCGCGCGGCGCAGATACTCGTCGTGGGGGACGGCCCCGAGAAAGTCCAGGGTCACGTCGAGGAAGCGGTTCGTGACCCGGGTGATCTTGTTGAACAGCTCGCGCCCCTCCTGCGCCCCGCCGACCATATTGGCCAGGACGTGAAAGCGCGGGATGCCGTACTCCCGGCTCAGGAGCTTGATCAGCGCATAGGCGTCGGTGATCGAGGCGGGCTCGTCGCAGACCACCACGATCACCTCCTGCGCGGCGCGCGTGAAGCTCACCACGCTCTCCGAGATTCCGGCCGCCGTGTCGATCAGAAGCACGTCGAGGCGGTCGCTCAGCTCGCTGAAGGCGTGGATGAGGCCGGCGTGCTCGGCCGGGCTCAGCTCGGTCATGTGCTTCACGCCCGAGGTCGCCGGGATGATGCGCACGCCGCAGGGACCGGGAACGATCACCTCCTCCAGCGTGCGGTGGCCGTCGAGGACGTGGGCGAGGTTGCCGCTCGGCTGCAGCCCGAGGAGGACGTCCACGTTGGCCAGGCCCAGATCGGCGTCGAGCAGCATCACCGAGCGCCCGGCGCCCGCCAGTGCGACCGCCAGGTTGACCGAGACGTTGGTCTTGCCCACCCCTCCCTTGCCGCTGGTGACCGCCACCACCCGCACCGGGCGCGGTTCGGCCATGCGCCGCAGGCCCGCGGCCTGGTCGACCCTGCACTCAGACATGAGCATGCGCCGGTACCCCTCCCTGGGCCTGGGCCGCCGGGGCCGCCTCGCGCGGCGCCGTCGCCTCGAGGAGCTTGGCCGCGCGCGCCACGAGCACCGCCGCACGCGCCGGCTGGATGTCCTCCGGGACGCGTTGTCCGTCGCCGACGAAGGCCAGCGGCAGGCCCTGGCGGATCGCCACCGACAGCGCGCCCCCGAGGCTCGCCGTCTCATCGACCTTGGTGAGGATCCCGCCGGCCAGCGGGACACCGCGGAAGGCGCGCGCGACCTCGTCGAGGACCGCGCGCTGCGTGGTCGCCGACAGCACCAGGTAGGTCTGGATGCGCGGATCCCCGCCGTGGAGCGTGGCGAACTGCTCCGAGAGGCGCAGATCCCGCTGACTCATACCGGCGGTGTCCACCAGCACCAGGCGCCGGTCCTGCAGTTCATGGAGCACGGAGCGGAGCTCGCCCTCGTCGGCGGCCGCGTAGACGGGCGCCCCGAGGATACGCCCGTAGGCGCGCAACTGCTCCTGCGCCCCGATGCGGTAGCTGTCCGTGGTCACGAGCGCCAGGTGCCGGCGCCCGTGGCGCAGGACAAACCGCGCGGCGAGCTTGGCCACCATGGTGGTCTTGCCGACCCCGGTCGGGCCGACCAGGGCGAGTACCCCACCTCGCGTCAAAATATCGTCGCTGACCACGGGGACCCGGCGGCACAGGCGCTCCAGCGCCCCGCGCCAGGCGCGCGGGAAGTCCTGGTCGAGCCCCGGCTCGCCGACCAGGGACTGCGCCAGGTCGCTGTCGAGTCCGAGGTCGCCGAGGCGCCGGAGCAGCCGCGCACGCACGGGCTGGCGCCGGGCCATCTCGCCCCAGGCGAGACTGGAGAGTTGATCTTCGAGGAGGTCACGCAGGAAGCGCAGTTCGCGCTGCATCTCGACCAGCGTCGGCTCCTGCGACCAGATGTTCGCGCCGGGCGCACCGGAACCGGCCCCCGTCAACGGCGGTTCGGGCGCATCCCCGGCCGCATCGGCGCCCATCCCTGCGGGGCGGGCACCGCCATCCGCGGCCCCGCCGGGCGGGGAACCAACCGCCTGATCCAGAAGCGTTTCGTCGTAATCCACCGCGGCGATGATCTCGACTCCCCCGGAGACCCGGCGGTTGGAGAGGATCACCGCCTCCGGCCCCTGCTCCTCGCGCACCTGACGGATCGCCTGGCGCAGCTCCGGCGCGAAATAACGCTTGATCTTCATCGTGGACGCCTCTTCTCACCCGACCCGCGGACCCGGGCGGGGCCCGGCCGGCTCACGCCTGACCCACCGTGGCCAGCACCCGGATCCGGCGGTTGTCCGGCACCTCGTTATAGGCCAGCACATTGAGCCCGGGGATGGTGTGGCGCAGCCAGCGCGCCAGCCAGGGCCGCAGTTGCGGCGGCACCAGCAGTACCGCCGGCTGTCCGTTGACCTCCTGCCGTTGCGCCGCCTGCGCCAGGGAGCCGTGCAGCCGCTCCGCCAGTCCCGGTTCCATGCCACCCCCGCCCTCGCCACTCGCCTGGAGCGATTGGTGCAATATCTGTTCCAGTGCCGGATCCAGCGTGATGACCGGGAGCTCGCCGCTCATCCCATTGATATGCTGGACAATCAGCCGCCCCAGCGCGGTCCGTACGGCGGTCGTCAACACGCCGGGGTCTTGACTTTGCGGCGCATGGGCCGCCAGCGTTTCGGCAATCGTGCGCATGTCGCGGATCGGGATGCGCTCGGCGAGCAGGTTCTGCAGCACCTTGAGCACCACCCCCAGCGGCAGCGTCTTCGGCACCAGGTCCTCGACCAGCTTGGGCTGGGTGCGCGCCAGCAGGTCGAGGAGTTGCTGGACCTCCTCGTGACCGAGCAGTTCGTGGGCGTGGTCCTGGATGACCTGGCTGAGGTGGGTGGCGATGACGGTGCCGGCATCGACCACCGTGTACCCCATGGCCTGCGCCTCGTCGCGCTGCCCGGGCTCGATCCAGACCGCCTCCAGGCCGAACGCCGGGTCCTTCGCCGGGATCCCCTGCAAGGTCCCGAACACCTGCCCCGGATTGATCGCCAGCTCCCGCTCCGGATAGACGACGGACTCGCCCACCGGGACCCCGAGCAGGCTGATCCGGTAGGCGTTGGGGGCCAGCTCCAGATCGTCGCGGATGTGCACCGGCTGTACCAGGAATCCGAGTTCCTGCGAGAGCTTCTTGCGTACCCCCTTGATGCGGCTCATGAGCTGCCCGCCCTGATTCTTGTCCACCAGGGGAATCAGGCGATAGCCGACTTCGAGTCCGATGAGGTCGACCGGCTGTACATCGTCCCAGCTCAGATCGCGCGGCTCGGCGGGCTCCGCCTGCGGGGCGGCCGCGGCGGCGGCCTCGGCGGCGGCCGCGGCGCCGCGCCAGTACAACCAGTAGGCCGCCGCGCCGATGACCGCGGCGAGCGTGAGGAAGGCGAAGTTGGGCATGCCCGGGATCAGCCCCAACAGCCCGATCACCGCCGCGGTCACGGCGAGCGCCCGCGGGCTGCCGAAGAGCTGCGCCAGCACCTGCTCGCCCATGTCCTGCGCCGAGGACACGCGCGTGACGATGATCGCCGCCGCGGTCGACAGCAGCAGCGCGGGGATCTGCGCGACGAGTCCGTCGCCGATGGTCAACAGCGTATAGGTATGCAGGGCCTCCTGCAGCGGCAGGTGATGCTGGAGTACGCCGACGGTGAGCCCGCCGAGGATGTTGATGAACAGGATCAGGATCCCGGCGATGGCGTCGCCGCGCACGAATTTGCTGGCGCCGTCCATGGAACCATAGAACTCGGCCTCGCGGCTGATCTCCGCGCGCCGCTCGCGCGCCTCCTCGTGCGTGATGATGCCGGCGTTGAGGTCGGCGTCGATCGCCATCTGCTTGCCCGGCATCGCGTCGAGGGTGAAGCGCGCGGTCACCTCCGAGACGCGCGTCGCGCCCTTGGTGACGACGACGAAGTTGATGATCACCAGGATGATGAACACCACCAGCCCGACGGCGTAGTTGCCGCCGACCACGAATTCCCCGAAGGCCTCGATGACGTGCCCCGCGGCGCCCGGGCCGGCGTGGCCGTGCAGCAGCACGACGCGGGTGGAGGCGATGTTCAGGGCCAGACGCAGCAGCGTGCCGACCAGGAGCACCGAGGGGAAGATCGAAAAATCCAACGGTCGCCGGCTGTAGACGACCACCAGCAGGATGATCAGCGACAGCGAGATGTTGAAGGTGAACAGCAGGTCGAGGCCGACGGGCGGGAGCGGCAGCACCACCATCGCCAGCATCATGATCAGCAGGATCGGCGCTCCCAGACCGTTGCGCGCCATCTCGCGGATCGTCGTCAGTACGGCACTCGGATTCATGATCGCCTCACCCCGTCAATCGGGCCCGCCGCCCGTGCATGGAAGCTCACCGCGGGCCGGCCCCCGGCTCATCGGGAACCGGAAGATCCGTCGGCGGCGGCGGTTCCTCGAAACCGCCCTCGCGCGCCGCACGCAGGTGATAGACGTAGGCGAGCACCTGCGCGACGGCGACGTACAGGGCCGCCGGCACCTCCTGCTCCAGCTTGGTACGGTGGTACAAGGCCCGCGCGAGCGGCGGTGCGCTGAAGACCGGCACTCCGTTGGCCTGCGCGACACTGCGGATCTTGAGCGCCACCAGGTCGACCCCCTTGGCCACGACCCGCGGCGCCCCCATGCGCTCCTGGTCATAACGCAGGGCCACCGCGAAGTGCGTGGGGTTGGTCACCACCACGTCGGCCTTGGGCACCTCCTCCATCATGCGCCGCTGAGCCATTTCGCGCTGCAGGCGGCGCACCCGCGCGCGGATCTGCGGGTCGCCCTCGGTCTCCTTGAACTCGTCCTTGACCTCCTGGCGCGTCATCCGCAGCTGCCGGCCGTGGTTCCAGATCTGAAAGGGCACGTCGATGGCGGCGATCACCACCAGCGCCGCGCTCAGCACCAGGAGCGTGACGCCGATCAGATGCGCCCCGTGTGCGGCCGCGGACCACAGCGGCTCGTAGCTCATCGACAGGATCTGGTTGCGGAACTGCCACAGCATGGCCGTGGCGACGCCGCCAACGAGGACCACCTTGGCGATCGATTTCACCAGTTCCACGAGCCCCTGGGCCGAGAACAGCCGCCCGAGACCCTTCACCGGATCGAGCTTGGTGAGGTCGAAGGCCAGCGCCTCGGCGCTGAAGGCCCAGCCGCCCAGTGCAAGCGGTCCGAGCAGTGCGGCGATCAACGTGACCAGGAGAAACGGCGCCAGCAACAGCAGCGTGTAGTGGAAATCGTGCACCAGCGCGGTGAGCAGTTGCTCGGGGTCGAACAGGCGCGCGCGCGGGATCTCCAATCCGCCGCGAATCATCCCGATCATGCCCTCGAGCATCCCCGGTCCCAATACGAGGAAGGCGAGCGAGGACAGAAGCAGCAGGAGGGTGGTATTGAGGTCGCGCGAGCGCGGGACCTGCCCCTTCTTGCGCGCCTCCTGCAGGCGTTTGGAGGTGGCCTTTTCGGTGCGTTCCTGCCCGTCGGTCTCGGTCCCGGCCACGGATCAGCCCCCCACGCCGAAGAGCCGCGCGAGCAGTTCGAAAGCCGCGCCCGCGAGCGCCTGGAACTGATCGCCGAGCGCCGGCAGGGTCACCAGGATCAGCACGAATCCGACCAGGATCGTGACCGGAAAGCCGACCGCGAAGATGTTCATCTGCGGCGCGGCCTTGGTGACCATGCCGAAGGCGAGGTTCACCAGGATCAGCGAGAGCAGCGCCGGGAGCGCGATGGCGATGGCCCCGGCGAACATCTGGGTGCCCCATCCGGCGAGATGCCACAGGTCGGCGCGGCTCAGACCGATCGGTCCGACCGGGAGGCTGTGGAAGGTCGCGGCGAGGATCTGGATCAGCAGCAGGTGACCGTCGAGGGCCAGGAACAGCAAGGTCGCCGTGATCGAGTAGAACTGGCTGATCACCGGCACCTGGACGCCGCTCTGGGGGTCCACGACCGCCGAGAAGCCGAGGCCCATGCCGACGGCGATGCTCTGTCCCGCGATCACCACCGCGCCGAAGACCAGTTGCACGACGAAGCCCATCGCCACGCCGATGGCCACCTGCTGTACGGTGATGAGCAGCCCTTCGGCCGAGAGCGGGTCGACCGCCGGGGCCGGCGGGATGACCGGGACCAGGACCCAGGTCAGGGCCAGCGCGAGGATGATCCGGATGCGCGCCGAGACCATGCGTCCGGCGAAGATCGGCGCCACCGCGAGCATCGCGCCGATGCGCACGAAGGGCCACAGCGCGCTTCCGACCCATCCCGCGATCTGTGCGCTCGTAAACGTCAGCATCGCGCTCGCCCGATCCGCCCGGGGCCCCGCATCACGAACCCACGATCCGCGGAATGTCCTGGATCATCTGCCGTGTGAACCCGACCAGCAGCCCGAGCATCCAGTGTCCCGCGACCGTGAGCACCACGACCACGGCGATGAGCTTCGGGATGAAGGTCAGGGTCATCTCGTTGATCTGGGTCGCGGCCTGGAACACCGCCACGACCAGCCCCACCGCCAGTGCGGCGAGCAACATCGGTGCGGAGAGCAGGATGGTGAGCTGCATCGCCTGCTGAACCACATTGAGAATCGCATCCGTCTGCATCGTCGCCCGCCTCCGTGTGCCGCTACATGTAAAAGCTCGATGCCAGGGTTCCCATGATCAACGACCAGCCGCCCACCAGAACGAACAGCAGGATCTTGAACGGCAGTGAGATCAGCATCGGCGAGAGCATGATCATGCCCATCGACATCAGCAGGCTCGCGACCACGATGTCGATCACCAGGAACGGGATGAAAATCAGAAATCCGATCTGAAACGCCGTCTTCAGCTCGCTGGTCACGAAGGCCGGAACGAGCACGGAGAAGGGGATCTGGCTCGTCGAGTCCACCGGGCCGTTGCCGGAGATGCGCATGAACATCGCCAGGTCCGACCGGCGTGTCTGGCGCAGCATGAACGTGCGGAACGGCGCCGCCGCCCGTTGCACCGCGACCTGCGCCGGTATGCGGTCGTTCATGTACGGCTGCACCGCCCCCGAGTAGACCTTGCCGAACACCGGGGCCATGACGAAGAAGGTCAGGAACAGCGCCAGCCCGATGAGAATCTGGTTCGACGGCGTCTGCATCGTGCCCAGGGCCTGGCGCAGCAGCGCGAGCACGATGACGATGCGCGTGAAGGCGGTCATCATCAGCAGCCCCGCGGGGAGCAGCGTGAGCGCCGTCATCAGCGCCAGGATCTGCAGGCTCAGCGTATAGGTCTCCGCACCCTTGGGGCCCGGCGCCACGGTGAATGCGGCCACACCTGGCTGCGCCAGGGCGAGGCCGGTGGGGAGCAGCGCGAGGACCAGGAGCAGTACCGGCGGCAGCAGGCGCTTCACGGCCGCCTCCGCTGCTGCAGCGCCGCGGCGAGCCGCCTGGCGAACCCGTCGCCCGCGCCCGCCGTCGGGCCGGCGGGGGCGGAGGTCGGAATCGGCGCGGCCAGCACGTGCAGTGCCTCGACCCGCCCCGGGGCGACCCCCAGCAGGAGCTGTTCGTCCCCGACCTGGATGAGCACGACGCGCTCGCGCGTCCCGAGGGAGAGGCCGCCGAGCACGCGCAGCGCGCCGCCGACGCCGCGCGGGACACGTGCCAGGCGCCGGTACGCCCAGGCGCTCAACACGATCAGCGCGAGCACCACGCCGAGGCCGAGGAGGACATGCACGGCCGCATCGAGCCCGAAGGTGAGCGGCCGGGGCGTCGGCGCCGCGACCGCCAGCGCCGGGCGCGGGAGCGCCGCCCAGACCGCCGCCAGTGCGGTCGCCTCCCATCGTTTGCGTGTCGGACGCATCGTCGACCTCCGCCCCGCCGCGCCTAGCGCAGCTTGCGGATCCGTTCGCTGGGGCTGATGACGTCGGTCAACCGGATGCCGAGCTTCTCGTTGACGACCACCACCTCGCCGTGGGCGATCAGCGTCCCGTTGACGAGCACGTCCATCGGCTCGCCGGCGATGCGGTCGAGTTCCACCACGGAGCCCTGGTTGAGCTGCAGCAGGTTGCGGATCTGGATGCGCGTGCGACCGATCTCCATCGAGATCGTCACCGGGATGTCGAGCACCACGTCGAGATTGGCGTCGCCGTCGCGGGGCGCGGCCGGCTCCGGATCGAGTTCCTCGAACTGCGCCCGGTCCACGGCCGGTTGCGCCGCGGCCGTCTCCGCCGCTCCTTGCGCGGGTGCACCGTCGCCGCCCGCGGCGGCCTGCTCCTCCAGGGCCGCCGCCCAGTCGCCTTCCGCGGCGGCGTCTTCGGTTCCGGTCGTCTCGCTCGTTTCGGTCATGACGTTTCCCCGTTGCTGCTGCTAGGACCCCCGGCGCCCGACGCGCTCGAGGATCTTGATGGCGTTGTGTCCCTGGGAGACCCCGAATCGCCCCCGGAACAGCGGGATGTCCTCCGCGGTCAGGGTCACCGTCTCCGGCAGTTCGACCGGGATCACATCCCCCGGACGCAGGTGCATCAGTTCGCCGACGGTGATCTGCGTCTCCACCAGGCGGCTGCAGACTTCCAGTTCGGCGCTCTTCACTTCCTCGCGCATCGCGTTGAGCCAGCGCTCGTCGAGTTCGCCGCGATCGCTCTGCACGCCGGCGTCGAGCAGCTCACGGATGGGCTCGACCATCGCGTAGGGCATGGTCACGTGCAGGTCGCCGCCGCCGCCCTCAAGCTCCACGTGGAAGGAGCTGACGACCACCACCTCGGTGGGGCTGACGATGTTGGCGAAGTGCGGATTGACCTCGGAACTCAGATACTCGAACTCCACCGGCAACACCGCCGCCCACGCCTGCTTGAGGTCCTTGAACGACTGATCGAGGATCATGCGGATCACGCGGCGCTCGGTCGGCGTGAACTCGCGCCCCTCGATCTTGGTCGGGAAGCGCCCGTCGCCGCCGAAGAAGTTGTCGACGATGATGAACACCAGCTTCGGGTCCAGCACCAGGAGCGCGGTGCCGTGCAGCGGCTTGATGCGCACCATGTTGAGGCTGGTCGGGACATACAGGCTGTGCACGTACTCGGCGAACTTGAGCATCTGCACGCCGTTGACCCCGATCTCCCCGGTGCGGCGCAGGAGGTTGAACAGCGAGGTGCGGAAATAGCGCGCGAAGCGCTCGTTGATCATCTCCAGCGTGGGCAGGCGCCCGCGCACGATCCGGTCCTGGCTGGCGAAGTCGTAGGGGCGCGCCTCGCCGGGCGGCGGCGCCTCGCCCTCGGTATCGACGTCCCCGCTGGAGACGCCGTGCAGCAGGGCATCGATCTCTTCCTGGGACAGCAGGTCGTTGGCGGCCATGGCTACTGCATCACGAAGCTGGTGAAATAGACGGCGTCCACGCCCGGCTCGCCGATCTCCTTCTGCATCACCTGCCGGATCTGGTCGAGGGCCTCCTTGCGCAGCTTCTCCTTACCCTTCAGGGTGCTCACCGAGGCGAGCGTCTGGCTGCTGAAGAGCATCACCAGCCGGTCGCGGATCTGGGGCATGTTCAGCTTGAGCGCATCGATGACGCGCTGCTGGTGGGTCATGACTTCGACCCCGACCTGCAGGAAGCGCAGACTCCCGTGGTCCTGGAGGTTGGCGACGAAGGCCGGGTCGAGCGCCAGATAGAGGGGCTTCTCCTTGGACTCGTCGGGACGCGGCTTGGCAGCGTGCTTCGCGGCCGCGGACTTGGCCTTGGCGGCGGGCGCCGGGGCCGCCGCGCCCGCCGGCGCCAGTTCGGTCTTCACCAGCATCAGGGTCACACCCATGCCGATGCCCATCACCAGCAGGACACCGGCCCCGATCAGTACGAACTTGCGCCACGCCGGCGCCGCCTTGGGGGCCGGCGCCGCGGCCTCTTCCTGTTCCGGTTCCGCCATGCTCTTTCGTCCTGCTGCGGTTGAATTCGGGCTTCCCGAATCGATTTAGCAAGAGCTATGCCACCGGATGGATCATTTTTTTCTTTTTATATTCTGAAAGTTGTAACTGTAGGTGGAGGGGGCGCCGGGACCTTGACGCGAAAGGGCCGGCCCGGGCAGCCGGAAAGCCGGCACCGGGTGCGCCCGGGCGCACCGCCGGGGGAACCGCAGGCGGAAGATCAGGCGTAGTAGTCGACGAGCCCGAGGACCGCCGCGACGGCGGCGACGGGCTCCGCGACGCCACCGCCGCCGTGGACCGGGCGGACCGGCGCGACGGCCCGCGGCTGCGACTGCGACTGTGGCATCTGGCCGGGGGAGTCCCCCGCGCCGCGATCGGCGAGCGAGTGCTGCGAGATGTGGACCCCCGCCAGGGTCAGACCGTTGCCGGCGAACAGTTCGCGCAGTCGCGGCAGCGCCGCCTCGACGGCGTCGCGCACGACGGCGTGGTGGCTGGCGAAACTGACCTGGGCCTGATCCTGATGCAGGCTGACCTGAATCTCGAGCGGGCCGAGACCCGGCGGGTTCAATCGCACGCTGGCGCTGGGGAGCTGGTGGTCGAGCACCCACAGGACCCGGCTGCCGAGGGCCTCACCCCAGGCGGGGTGCCCGGGCGGCACCGGCAGCGGCGGCGGCGCGTGGGCCGCCGCCGGGGACGCCGCGGCGGCACCCGCGGGCGCGATCCCGCCCACCGCAACCGGCGCGGTCGGCAGGGGGGCCGGTGCGCCCTCGGCCCCCGCCGGGTGCGCGGGCGCCGCCGATGCGGCGGGATCGCCGGGGGAAGTCGTCGTCGCCGCGGGCGCGTGCTGCGCGGCCGCGAGCAGGAGGCGGGCCGCGCGAGCATCCTGCACGGGCGGCGACGTTCCCGCGGCGTGGAGCAGGGCGGCGAGACGGGCCGCGGCGGCCTTCGTCCCGCTGCCGCCGTCGGCCGCGACGCCCGCCGGCGGAGTGTCCGCGTCGCGGTGCGCCGCTTCGAGGACCTGCAGCAGGCGCGTCAGTACATCCGCCCGGCCCCCGCCCCCGGCGCCCGCAGGGTGCGCCGCAACCGTCGCCGGGCCGCGGGCGGCGCCGCCCGCGTCGGGCGCACTTCCGCCGGCGCGGCGCGTGGGGGCGAGGCGCTGGAGCAGGGCCAGGAGTTCGGCGCCGCCGGGCAAGGCGATGCCGTGCGGCAGGGTCTTGCCGTCCCGGGTGCCGCCCCGCCCCGCCGCCGCCGCGGGTCCGCCCTCGGGGAGCGTGGCGCCCGCACCGCCGAGCGCCGCGAGGATCTCGCGCGCGAGTGCCTTCCCCTGACCCTTACCGGCGCCCAGGTCCGCCGCGAGGCGTTTCAAAAACTCCTGTTCCGAGAGCGAGTTGCCGGTAGCGTGAGACGATCGGCCCGACCCGGCCGATGGGCTCGCGGCCGCATGGGCGGCGGGGGCCGTGAGCAGATCCAGATGCGCTGGGGTCATCGCCTGTTTCCCGAAACCGGACAGTCCCGGGAGTCGAAGCAAGGACCGTACCAGGACGCGTCGCCTGGAGTCCGCTCAGGCGACGTCGGCTCAGCGATCCGTCGGGGGTTCAGTGCCGCGCTGCGCGTGCTCGTCGCTCTCGCTCTGCTCGCGCCGGCGCGCGACGCGTTCCTCCTCCCGGCGCAGGCGCTCCATCACCTTGTCGAGCATCCGCGTGCGACTGCGCGTACCCTGCCAGCGGACCGTGCAGTCCTCCCACTCGCGCCGCGCCGCGGCCACGAGTTGTTCCTGCTGGACGATGGCCTCGTCCAGGCGCGCCAGGAAGGAACGGAAGTCGCGCAGTCGCCCCGCGTCGAGGCCGCGCGCGCTCGCGGCCTGGAAACGCTGCGCGTATTCCTCGCGGTACGCGCCGAGTTCGTGCAGCCGCTGGAGCCGCGCGTCGAGCTCCCGCAACGTTGCGGCCAGCTCGCGCGCGGCCTGGCGCTCGCGATCGGCCGCCAGCCGGGCGATCGGGCGCAGGCGCTTGGATCCGGTCACCGTTCCCTCCCCGCTTCTCCGGCGGCGTCGTTCACGCCTGCGCCGGCTCCGCGACCGCTGCCTTCAGATCCCGGATACTCTCCTGCAGGGACACCGGCTCCTCCTTGTCCTGGCGCAGGAACGCGAGCAGCCGCGAATGATAGGCGACGGCCTCGTCGACCTGCGGGTCGCTCCCCTGCCGGTAGGCGCCGACGCTGATGAGGTCGCGGTGCTGCTGGTAGACGGTGTAGAGGCGACGGAAACGCTGGGCGGCGGCGCGATGTTCGGGTTCGACGATCCCGAGCATGGCACGGCTGATGGAAGCCTCGACGTCGATCGCCGGATAGTGCCCGCTCTCGGCGAGCGGCCGCGACAGCACCACGTGGCCGTCGAGGATGGCGCGCGCGGCGTCGGCGATCGGGTCGTTCTGGTCGTCGCCCTCGGTGAGCACCGTATAGAAAGCGGTGATGGAACCGCCGCGGGCGTCGCCGTTGCCGGCGCGCTCGACCAGTTGCGGCAGACGCGCGAACACCGACGGCGGATAGCCTTTGGTCGCGGGCGGCTCGCCGATGGCGAGCGCGATCTCCCGCTGCGCCTGGGCATAGCGGGTGAGCGAGTCCATCAGCAGCAGGACCTGCAGGCCCTGGTCGCGGAAGTATTCGGCGATGCTGGTCGCGAGCATGGCCCCGTGCAGACGCATCAGCGGCGGGTGATCCGCCGGCGTGGCGACCACCACGGCGCGCGCCAGGCCCTCCGCGCCGAGGTTGCCGTCGACGAACTCCTTGACCTCGCGCCCGCGCTCCCCGACGAGCCCCACGACGATGACGTCGGCATCGGTGTAGCGCGTCATCATACTGAGCAGCACGCTCTTCCCGACGCCGCTTCCGGCGAACAGGCCGAGGCGCTGGCCGCGGCCCACGCTCAACAGCGCGTTGATGGCACGCACCCCCACGTCCAGCGGTTCCCGAATCGGCGCGCGCGCCATCGGATTGAGCGCGCGCCCCGTGAGCGGCACGCGCGCCTCGGTGCGCGGGGGGCCCAGTCCGTCGAGCGCGCGCCCGGCGCCGTCGAGAACGCGCCCGAGCAGCCCGCGGCCGACGGACACCTCGCAGACGCGGTGCGTCGGCGTGACACGCGCCCCCGGCATCAGTCCGCGCAGGTCTCCGGTCGGCATCAGGAACAGGCGGTCGCCGGCGAAACCGACCACTTCGGCCTCGATGGGATCCCCGGCGGCGCTGGCGACGACGCAGCGCCCGCCGACCGCCTCCTGACACCCGGCCGCCTCGAGCGTCAGGCCGACCATGCGCGTGAGCTTGCCCTCGACCACCAGCGGCGGCGGACGCAGCCGCGCGCGGCGGCCCGCCAGGCGTTCGCGCCACCGGCCGCCACGCGGAACCTCCGGGATCGCGGTCGCCGTCTTCACCGCCGCGCGCCGGCGCCCGCCCGCGCCGGACTCACCGGTCGCCCTCGCGCTCGCCGCCGAGCACGGCCGCGGCCAGCGCCGCCAGCCGCGCCTCCACCGTGGCGTCGATACGCGAGGATTCGGTCACCACCCGGCAGCCGCCGCGCGTGAGCACCGGGTCCTCGACGAGTTCCCACGGGCGCCGCCCCTCGCCCAGGGACAGGACCTCCGCGACGAGCTGCGCGTCCTCGGGGTGCAGGTGCAGGCGCACGGCGCGCGCGCCGACCGGCAGCGCCGCCAGGGCTTCGCGTGCGATCGCCACGATCTGGCCGGGATCGGCCTTGATCTCGCGGCGCACGAGCTGCTGGGCGATGGCGAGCGCCAGGCGTACCAGTTCCTGTTCGACCTCCTCGTCCAGTTCCTCGAAGGGCCGTGCGAGCGCGGCGAGCAGCGCATCGAGGCGTTGCGCGCGCGCCGCGACCTCCGCCGCCCCCGCCGCGCGCCCTTCTTCGAGCCCGCGCGCATATCCCTCCTCGTAGGCCTGTTTCTGCAACCGTTCCAGACCGCCGGCGGTGGGCAGCCCACCCGCCCGCACCGCACGCCGCCCGCCGGCGTCGACCTCCGGCACCCGCCACGGTGCCGCGTTCGCCTCGCGCGCCGGGATGATCTTATCCGACATACTGCTCCGCACCCTTGCCGCCCAGGACCAGGTCGCCGGCCTCTGCCATGCGCCGCGCGATCGCCAGGATCTCCTTCTGCGCCGCCTCCACGTCGGACAGGCGCACCGGCCCCTTGGCCTCGAGGTCGTCGCGCAGCATCTCGGAGGCGCGCTTGGACATGTTCTTGAAGATCTTCTCCTTGACGGCCTCGTCGGCGCCCTTGAGGGCGACGATGAGCGATTCCGAGGAGACCTCGCGCAGCAACGCCTGCACCCCGCGGTCGTCGACCTCGGCGAGGTTGTCGAAGACGAACATCTTGTCCTGGATCTTCTGGCCGAGGTCGGCGTCCAGTTCCTTGATGTGGTCCATGATCGAGGCCTCGACGCCGGAGTCGACGAAGTTCAGGATCTCCGCGGCGGTCTTGACACCACCCACGCTCGAGGACTTGACGTTCGAGGTCCCCTGGAACTGTTTCTCCATGATCTCGTCGAGTTCGTGCAGGGCGTTGGGCTGGATCCCGTCGAGGGTGGCGATGCGCACCAGGACGTCGGCGCGGACGCGCTCGGGCAGGAACGAGAGCACCTCGGCGGCGTGGTCGCAGTCGAGATAGGACAGGACGATGGCCATGATCTGGGGGTGCTCCAGGCGGATGATCTCGGCGACCGCGCGCGGATCCATCCACTTCATCGCCTCCAGACCCTTGCTGTTGCGCCCGAGCAGAATACGGTCGATCAGCCCGCCGGCCTTCTCCTCGCCGAGCGCGCGTACCAGGACGTTGCGGATATAATCGTCGGAACCGACCCCGAGGGCGGTCTGATTCTCCACCGCCCCGACGAACTCCTCGAGCACCACGCCCACGTCCGCGCGTGAGACCGAGGTCAGCGAGGCCATCGCGGCGCCGAGCTTCTGCACCTCCTTGGGCCCCATGTGCTTGAGGACCTCGGCGGCATCCTGCTCGCCGATCGCCATCAGCAGGACCGCCGCACGTTCGGTCCCGGAAAGCTTCTGCGGATTCGCCTCAGCCATCGCTCCCCACCCAACCCTTCACCACCTGGGCGACCCGCTTGGGATCCTGGGTCGCCATGGTCTTCGCCGTCTGCAGCCGCTCCTCGTAGCCGCCCGGGCCGCCGAGGCGTTGCGTCCCCGGTTGCCCGCTCAGCGTGAGCTGATCCTCACCGATCCCGGCCGGTCCCGCCGCGCCCCCCGGCACGGCGCCCAGCGGGACCGGCAGGGCCGCCGCCTTCTCCGCCAGGCTGCGCAGCAGCGGACGCAGCACGCCGAAGATGAGCAGCAGCACCGCGATCCCGCCGAGGACCTGCTTGCCCAGATCCCACAGCCACGGCTGCTTCCACAGCGGCGGCGCCGGCAACGGCTTGGGTGCCGGCGGGACCTGGAAGGGGGCGCTCATGACGTTGACGGTATCGCCGCGGCGCGGGTCGAAGCCGATGGCGTCCTTGACCAGCGCGGTGATGCGCGCGATCTCCGCGGGCGGCAGCGGCTTGTGTACGACCTTGCCGTTCGGACCGGTGACGCTGCGGTCGTCGACCAGCACCGCCACCGACAGGCGGCGCACGGTACCGCTCGGCAACCGGGTGTGGCTGATGGTGCGATCCAGCTCGTAGTTGCGGGTGGCGCGTCGCACGGTGTTCGTCGGCGCCGGGGGCGACGACGCCTTCGCGCCCGCGCCCGCCGCGCCACCGCCCGCGGCCTTCGCCGCCGGGGCGACCTTGGCGGGCGCCGCCCCGGCGCCCGGCGGCACGTTCGACAGCGCCCCGGGCACGCCCATCGCCCCGGCGGTACCGGTTGTGGTCTCGTCGACGGTCTGCTCGCTGCGCAGCGCCGGCTGGTCGGGGTTATAGGTCTCGCGCGTCTGCTCGGTGGAAGTGAAATCGACATCGGCCGCCACCTGGGCGCGGACCTTGCCGGCGCCGAGGATCGGCGCGAGCAGACGTTCGATGCGCCGCACGTAGCTGTGTTCGAGGCTGCGGGTGTATTGGAACTGGCTCGAGGTCAGGGCCATGGTGCTGTTCGAGTCCGACGGCGTCAGCAACTGGCCCTGCTGGTCGACCACGGTGACGCGCGCGGCCTGAAGGTCCGGGACGCTGGAGGCGACGAGGTGGACGATCGCGGCCACCTGCCCCGGATCGAGCGTGCGCCCGGGGTAGAGCTTCACCAGTACCGAGGCGCTGGGCTTCTCGGTGTTGCGCAGGAAGGTCGGGCTGCGCGGGATCGCCAGATGCACGCGCGCGGCCTCGACGTTGTCCAGCGTCATGATCGAGCGTGCCAGATCGGCCTCCAGGTACTGCTGATAGCGCACGTTCTCGACGAATCGGCTGGTGCCGAAGCCGTCGTCCTTGCCGAACAGGCCGAGGCCGCCCGCGGTTCCTTTCGGCAGGCCCTGCCCGGCGAGGCGCATGCGCGCGGCCTGCACCTTCGCGGCCGGGACCATGACGGCGCCGGTGGCGGGATCGATGCGGTAGGGAATGCCGTCCTTCTGTAAGGCCTGGGCCACCTGCGCGGCGTCCTGGTCGGCGAGGTTGCCGTAGAGGATGCTGTAGGTCGGGGTCTGCGACCACAGGACGATCGCCACCCCGAGCGCGACGCTGGCCGCGAGCCCGATCATCACGCCGAGCTGGCGTATGACGGGCAGGCGGCTCAGCCCCTGCACGGGGGCGGCGAGCGAACGCGAACTGGCAGCCGGATCGGCCATGTCTGTCTATCCGCCGATGGGATCCGTGATCCCGTTCCCCGCCGGGCGGACGCGCGCCGCGCCCGCCCGGACCGACGCCCTCAGATGGGCAGGTTCATGATCTCCTGGTACGCCGAGACCAGCTTGTTGCGCACCTGCACCATCGCCTCGAAGGACACGTTCGCCTTCTGCAGGGCCACCATCACCTCGGCGAGGTCGACCTGGTTTTTCCCCAGTTCGAAGTCGCGCGAGAGCGCCGCCGCCTGTTGCTGGGTGTCGTTGACCTTGTCGATGGATTCCTTGAGCAGGTGGGAGAAGTTCACCTGCCCCGCCGGCTGCGCGGGGCCCGCCGCGGTCCCCTGCTCCGCGCGCGCGGCCATGGCGCGCATCTGGGCCAGCAGTTGCGTGACGTCGACCTGACTCATGTTTCCGGCTCTCCGATCCATGGGCGCCCCGGAGCGCGACCCGCGCCCGCCGGGCACCCGCTGTGGGCTGCATCATGCATGTTCCGCGCCAGACAGGGCCGGGATCTCCACCCCGGCGTCGCGCAGGCGCGCGAGCTTGTAGCGCAGCGTGCGCGGGCTGATGCCCAGCTTCTCCGCGGCCCGCTTGCGGCTCCCGCGACCCTCGCGCAGGGCCTCGAGGATCAGACGCTGCTCGCGCACGCGCAGGTCCTCCTCCAGACTGGCCGCCGCCGCGGCGGCCGTCTCGGCATCGGGTACGGTCGGCGCGGATGCCCCGGCGGGCGTCGCGGCGACGACGGGCGTCACGGCCTCGAAGTGGAGGTGATCGACCCCGATCTCCTCGCCCGGGGCGAGGATCAGCGCCCGTTGCACCAGGTTCTCGAGTTCGCGCACGTTGCCGGGCCATGAATGGCCGAGCAGCAACGCCTCGGCCGCGGCCGAGAGCCGCGGCGGGACGCGCCGGTCGCGGCCGTAGCGTGCGATCACGCGCCGCGCCAGCGGCAGGATGTCGCCGCGTCGCTCGCGCAGGGGCGGAAGGCTTAGGGGAAACACGTTGAGCCGGTAGAAGAGGTCCTCGCGGAAACGTCCCGCGGCCACCTCCTCGCGCAGCCGCCGGTTGGTCGTCGCCAGCACGCGCACGTCCAGGGCGATGGTGCGCCGCCCGCCGAGACGTTCGACCTCCCGCTCCTGGAGGACCCGCAGGAGTTTCGCCTGGAGGCTGAGGTCCATCTCCGAGACCTCGTCGAGCAGCAGCGTGCCGCCCTCGGCCTGCTCGAACTTGCCGGCGTGCGCCTGATAGGCGCCGGTGAAGGCACCCTTCTCGTAGCCGAACAACACCGCTTCGAGCATGTTCTCCGGGATCGCGGCGCAGTTGATCGCGACGAAGGGGCCCGCGGCGCGGGGCGAGCGGCGGTGGATGTGGCGCGCGAAGACCTCCTTCCCGGTCCCGCTCTCCCCGGCGATCATCACCGTGGCCTCACTCGCGGCGACGCGCGAGGCCAGGTCCAGGACGCGCCGCGTGGCCGGGTCCTCGGCCACGAGTTCCGGGGCCGGCGCGGCGGGCAGGTAACGCCCGACCAGTTCCACCAGGCGGTCGGCCTCGAAGGGTTTGACCAGGTAGTCGGTGGCCCCGTCGCGCATCGCCGCCACGGCCTTCTCAATGGTGCCGTAGGCGGTCATCAGCACCACCGGCAGATCCGGACGGCTGGCGCGGATCGTGCGCAGCAGGTGGTGGCCGTCCATCGGGCGCATCTGCACGTCGCTGACCACCATCGCCACCGCCTCGCTCCCGATGGCCTCGAGCGCGGCGGCACCGTCGTCGGCGCCGAGAGCGTGGTAGCCGGCGACCTGGAGGGTATCGCACAGCGCCTCGCGCAGGTCCTGATCGTCTTCCACCACCAGTACGGCGGCCTGGCTCATGAACGGACCTCCTTATGCGTCGGTGCGGATCCGACCGGGCGCCGCGAACGCACCCCGGCGCGGTCGGAGACGGAAACGGAAGACGGCGGCGCGAGGTCGGCCGGCAGCGCCGCGGACGCTTCGGCCAGGGGCAGGCGGATCCGAAAGCGGGTACCGCCGGGGCCGCTGTCCACATCGATCTCCCCGTGGTGGGCCTGTACCACCGCGTGCACGACGGCCAGCCCCAGACCGGTACCCTCGGCACGGGTGGTGAAGAACGGTTCGAAGATGCGCTCGCGCACGGCCTCCGGGATCCCCGGGCCGTCGTCGGCGAACTCCAGGTGCAGGGCGTCGGGCCCGTCGGCGACGGCCGTGAGAGACAGGTGCGGGGCGGCCACCGCCGCCTGCAGCGCGTTGACGGCGAGGTTTTGCAAGGCGCCCGCGAGCGCCTCCCCGCTGCCGCGCAGGCGCGCGCCCGGGGCACGGTTCACGACCTCGAGGGAGCCGCCGGCGGCGCGAAGCTGCGGTTCGATCATCTGGCGCAGCTCGCCGATGAGCGCGTCGACGTCGATGTCCTCGACCTCGAACACGCCGTCGCGGGCGAAGCGCAGCGTCTCCTCGACGAGGCGCTCGAGGTGGTGCAGGCGGGCGACGATGCGCTCGGCGAAGCGCCGGCGCTCCTCCTCGCCCAGGGCACCACGAACGAGGTTGGAGGCATAGAGCAGGGCCGAGGCCAGGGGCGTGCGGATCTGGTGCGCCAGACCCGCGGCCATATCGCCCATGGCGGCGACGCGCTGGTGGCGCTGGAGCAACTCCTGGAGCGCGCGCTGTTCGGTGACGTCCTGGAGCAGGATGATCCGTCCGGGTTCCGCCCCCAGCGGACGCACGGAAAGGATGACGCGGCGCCCGCCGCGCAGGCACACCTCGCGGGCGTCGGCGACACCGGAGTCGTCGACCGTGCGCCGGACCACCGCCTCCCAGGTCGCGCCGATCGGGCAGCCCCCGAGCAGCTCGCGCGCCGCCGGATTGCATTCCTGGACACGTCCGTCGCCGTCGAGCACGACCACGCCCCCCGGCAACGCCTCCAGCAGGCGCGCCAGACGGTCGGCGAGGCGCTCCTTCTCGGCGAGCTGGCGCAGGCGCTCGGAGCGCGCCGCGGCCAGCTCCCGGTTCAACTCGGCGACGCGCGTCTCGAGCTCGCGGTAGGAGCCCGCCAACTGCTCGGACATCGCGTTGAACGCGAGGAAGGCGTCGGTGAGCTGCTGTGCGCGCTGCTTCGCCTCGTGGGCCATTGCCGCTCCTGGTGACCGCCCGGCCCGCCGCCCGGCGGGCAGCGAACGCTTGCCTGGGGAGTCAGCAAGAAGCGTGCCGCAAATGCAGCGATTGTAAAAACAGAAGGTTACAAAGGTCGGTACGGAGAGCCGTCAAAGACTCGACATCTCGTCGCTGCGCTGGAGCCCGTATTTGCGCAGTTTTTCGACGAGGGTCGTGCGGCGCATCTTCAGGCGCCGGGCGGCGTGCGCGACCACGCCGTCGGCGTCGTCGAGCGCCTGCTTGATGAAGCTCACCTCGAGGTGGCTGAGGTGCTCCTTGAGATCGATCCCCTCGCGCGGCAGGCGCGGTTCGGTCGCCGCCTGCGCCAGCGCCGCGCCGAGGAGCGGCTCGACCGCGTGCGCCCCCTCGCCCGTATCCCCGGCCCCCTCGCCCCCCCCGGCACGGAACTTCTCCGGCAGGTCGCCGACGTCGACCACCCCGAAGGGGTAGAGGATCGCGAGCCGTTCGATCAGGTTGGCCAACTCGCGCACGTTGCCCGGCCACGCATACTGGCACAGGGCCAGCACCGCCGCCGAGGTCAGGCGCACCGAACCGCGCTTCTCGTGCTCGATGCGCGTGATCAGCTCGTTGACCAGCAGCGGGATGTCCTCGATGCGCTCGCGCAGCGGCGGCATGCGGATCGGGAAGACGTTGAGCCGGTAGTAGAGGTCCTCCCGGAACTTCTGTTCGGCGATCTGCGCCTCGAGGTCGCGGTGGGTGGCCGCGACGATGCGCACGTCGGTGGCGATGGTCTTGTTGCTGCCCACCCGCTCGAAGGTCTTCTCCTGCAGCACGCGCAGCAGTTTGACCTGCATCGACAGCGGCATGTCGCCGATCTCGTCGAGGAACAGGGTGCCGCCCTCGGCCAGCTCGAAGCGCCCCTGGCGGGCGCTGATCGCCCCGGTGAACGAGCCCTTTTCGTGTCCGAAGAGTTCCGACTCGAGCAGGTCCGGCGGGATCGCGCCGCAGTTGATCGGGACGAAAGGCTTGTCCCGGCGCGCGGAATAGTAATGGATGTTGCGCGCCACGACTTCCTTGCCGGTGCCGGTCTCGCCGAGGATCAGGACGCTGGCCTCGGTCTCGGCGACCTGGCGGATCATGCGCCGCACCGTCTGCACACCGCGGCTGTTGCCGACGAGGCTGCGGAAAAGCTCCACGGGCCGGCGCTGCTCGTGCCCGGACTGGTTGTCACGGTAGACCTGCGCCTGATGCAGCGCACTGGTCAGATGGGCGTACTTCAGCGGCAACTCCAGGTTGCCGAGCACGCGCGCGCCGCCGTTGCCCCCGCCCGGGGGCGGCACCCCGCCGCCGAGGAGGAAGATCGGGACATGGGGGTCGAATTCGGAGAACTCCTTGAGGATGCGCTGCAGTTCGGCCGCGCTCGCGCACGGACCGATGAACACGGCGAGATACGTATCCGGCCCGTCGAGTCCCTCGCGCCAGTGCTCATTGCACTCGGCGAGGAACACCGGTTCGTAGTCCATGAATTCGAGGACCGCCTGAAAGCGCGTCGCGCGCTCCGGGTCACGATCGACGATGAGAACCTTCTGCTCCGCCATGTCCGGACCGTCCCGCCGCGGGTGCCCGCCGTGCGCCGCGCGGCCCCGGGTCTCCTGTTATCGAGATTCGATCTTATTGTTGTACGGGGGCGTCCCGCGCCCCAGACGAAACCCACTGGGATAAAAGCATAAACATGATCTCAGGGAAATGTCAAAATTTTGTCTCTGGAACCGCGGCGCCGGTCCCCGGCTCAACCGTCCCCGCGCGGCAGCCGGCTCTGGGCGATGAGGCGCCGGTGGTTGCGGAAGATGAGCCGCTCGAGTCCCTCCTCCACCGCCTCGCTGAGGTGCTCGAAGCGCACCCGTACGCGCCCGTCCGCCCCCGGCCCGGTCTCCAGGACACGCGCCGGGAGTTCCACCGGACGCGGGTAGGAGGGGTGCAGGTAGAGACCGACGAGGATCGCCTCTCCCGGCGACGGCGCCGGGTCCGCGGACCATTCCAGGCCGCGCGCGCTCAGCCGCAACGGGACGGCGGCGGGCAGAATTTCCTCGCGCACGAGCAGACGCCCGACGAGATCGAGGAGGACGTTGAGCTTGAAGTCGAGATGGGCGAGTTCCGTGGCCGCGCTCGGATCCTCGCCCGGATCCGGCCGCACTTCGCCGAGGACCATCGCAACTTTGAGGACGGCCTCGTTGTCCCGGTTGAGGCGCAACAGCTCCTCTCCCGCCGGCGTCCCGGTCATCGGACGCCATTGCAGCGGGAGGATGTCCTCGTAGCTCAACCCCTCGGCGAAGGGGTCATCGGGACGCGGGACCATGTCGCCAAGATACGCGCGCCGCCGGGCCCCGGCAAGCGCTCAGCGACCGCCGCGGCGATAGGTCTCGGTGCCGCGTCGGCCCTTTTCCAGGGTACGCAGGGAGGCGGCGATCTCGTCGCGGCGCACCTGCCCCAGGGCGATGATGCGCTGGTCGATGGCGACGATCTCACGGATCGCTTCGGCGAGTCCGCCGGCCCGGGCGGGCGCCGGCGCCGCGAAATAGCGCTCCATCCGCTCACGGCGCTCGCGCTCGTGCGCGGTCACCGCATCCCAGTCGCCGTGTTCGGCGCACTCGAGCATCCGCCGCGACAGGGCGAGAATCCCGTCCATACCCGGGGCCGCTGCAACCCGGGGCGTGGCGGCGCTCACCGTCCGCTCCGCGATCAGCCGCGCGCCGACGCGGACTTGGCCCCGGCGGCCGCCCGTTCGACCGGGGTGCCGCGCGGCGGGTTCTTGTACTCGTCGGGGATCGCGTCCCACCCAGCCTTGATCTCGCGCAGCAGCGAGGCGACCTCGGTGAGGATCGCCGGGTCGTTCTCGAGGTTGGCCAGCATCAGGCGCCGCACCATGTAGTCGTAGAGGGCCTCCAGGTTCTCGACCAGTTCGCCGCCCGCCTCGGTGTCGAGGCTCGCGCGCAGCCCGTTGATGATCGAGACCGCCCAACTGATGTGGCGCCCCTTGGCCTCGAACTCGCGCCGCTCCATGTGCCCGCGCGCGGTGGCGATCTTCTCCAGTGCCCCGGCCATGAGCATCTGCACCAAGCGGTGGGGTCCCGCGTTTTCAAGGCCGGACTCCACGGCGGTTTCATTGTAGTGGCGCAGAGCGCCGCGCAGGTCCTTGTAGCTCATGTGTTCGACTCCATACCGTTTCGGTCAATACCGGTAATGCCGGCGTTATACCGCCCCTCCCCGAATCCCGATCCGGTACCTAAGGCCCGGGTAGTGCCGTGAGCTGCTGCGTGAGGAAGTTGCTGGTCGTCTGCATCGTCCCGAGCAACGCATCCAGGGAGCTGAACTGCTGGCGCAACGTGGTCTGCTCAGCCGTCAGCCGCACCTGCTGGCTGTCAATCTGGTTTTGCAGGAAGCTGATCTGACCGTTCAGGCTCTGCGTCTCGCCGTCGACGATCCCGTTCGGGGCGATCAACTGCTGCGCGAGATTCCCGAGCCGCGTGGCGAAGCCCTGCGTGGGGTCGGTGAACAGCTTCGCGACCCCGTTGGGGTCGGTGTTGAGCGCGGTCGTCAACTGGCTGCTGTCGAGCGCCATGGTGCCGTCCTTCTGGATCGACACCCCGATGCCGGCCAGATACGAATAGGTGGTGCTCACGCCGGCCGCGGGCGTATTGAGGACCGCGAACAACTGCGACTGGATCAGCGACAGCGAGCTGTCGCCGGACAGCGCGTTCGATCCCAGATCGCCCAGGGTCTTGTGCAGGGCATTGTAGGCGTCCACGAAGCCCTGCACCGCGGTGGTGATCCCGTTGGGATCCTGCGCCACGGTCAGCGTCGTCGTGGTGCCGGAGGCGTTGGTCCCGACCAGATTCAGGGTCACCCCCTGGATCACGTCGGAGATGGAGTTCGAGGACCGGGTCGCGGTCTGGCCGTTGACCGTGATCACCGCGTCGGCGGCCGCCTGCGTCGTCGTCATGGACAATGGATCGGTAATCGTCGACCCGCTGCTGTTCTTGAACGAAAGGGTCAGCGCATTAGCCGTGCCGGTCTGGTTCGAGGAGAGGACGAGCTGGTAGCCGGCGTCGGTATGCAGGATCGAGGCCGTGACGCCCTTGTTGTCCGGGGCGTTGTTGATGGCGTCCTGGATCTGAGTGAGCGTCTGGCCGCCGATGGTCACCGTGAAGGCATTCGAGGTACTGCTCCCCACCTGGATCGTCATGGTGTCGCCGGCACTGCCGACGGTGGTGGTGGTCGAGTCCGCGAAGGCCGCGGAGACCATCTGCTGGGCCGCGGCCAGACTCTGGACGCCGATCTGGTAGACGCCGGTGGCGGCGCCACCGGCGGCCGTCGCCGTGAACTTCGTATTGTCCCCGGAGGTGGCGGTGCGCGCCTGGAGCTGCGCCGTCGTCAGTCCCTGCATGGCAGTCTGGAACGTGGAGATGGCGCTCGTGAGCTGCCCGAGGGCGCTGACCTCGCTCTGCAGATTCGACTGCTGCTTCTGCAGGTTCTGCAGAGGGATGCTCTCGATCGCCATCAGCTTGGTGATGAGGCCGTTGACGTCGAGGCCCGAACCCACCCCGGGCGAGCTGATGGTAGGACTGATCGGACTGAGGATGGTGCTGGAGATCATATTTTCCGCCTCTTACCTCGACAGAAATCGTGCAAGGAGAATGCCAATCTCATGCCCGTGCCCGGAGCAGCAGGCCCGCGAGCTGCTGCAGGCGGTGATCCAGCGACAGGATGTCCTGCGGCGGGATCTGTCGCACGACCTCCTTGGTGCGGCGGTCGATGATCTTGACCACCGGCCGGTCGGTCTCCTTGTCGATCGAGATCGAGAACTCCAGATCGGGCCGCACCTGGCGGACGTGCTCATTGAGGCGGCCGACGACGGCCGCCAAGGCCGGCCCGGATACCGCACCGGCCGGCAAGGATGTGCCGGGAGCCGGTCCGCCCTGTACCGCGCCGGGTTGCGGCCCCGTTTGCGGCCCGGGGCGCGCGTCGCCGGCGACGGTCGTAGATGCGACCGCTGCCTGAATGGGTTGGACATCTAGGGCCATGGCGCTCACCCAACGACCTCGGATCGAGGAAGGGCGTACGGGGCGCGAGGCCCCGTACGCCGGCCGTCATTGCCGTTACCGCAACAGCGTCAGTGCCACCTGCGGATCGGTGTTGGCCTGCCGGAGCATGGCCACGCCGGCCTGCTGCAGGATCTGCGCCCTGGACAGCTTGGCCGTCTCGGAGGCGAAGTTCGCATCTACGATACGGCTGCGCGCGGCGGAGATATTGATCACCGTATTCTGCAGATTCGCGATCACCGCGCTGAAGCGGTTCTGGACCGCACCCATGGTCGCACTGTCGGTGGCCACGGTCTTGATGTCCGCCTGGACAGTGCTGATCGCCGCCGATGCGGCCGACTGGGTGCTGACGTTTACCGTCTTGGTCGCCGTGAGCGAGGCGTTGTAGGACTTCAGAGTCGTAAGGTTGAGACCGGTCACCGAGATCTGGTTGCTGGCCTTGCCGTCCTGACCCACCTGGAAGGTGATCGTCCCGCTGGTCCCGTCGAGAAGCTGCACACCCGCGAACTTCGACGTCTGAACGATCTGCGAGATATCCTGAGTGAGCTGGTCGACCTCGGCCTGGATGCCCGTCCGCTGGGCCGAACTCAGCGTGCCGTTGGCCGATTCGACCGCGAGCTGGTTGATACGCTGGAGATCGGCGCTGACCTGCTGCAGCGAGCCGTCGGCGGTCTGCGCCAGCGACACGCCGTCGTTGGCGTTACGCACCGCCTGGTTCATGCCGTTGATGTCCGCCGTCATCGTCTGGGCGATGAAGAAGCCGGCGGCGTCGTCTTTCGCCGTGTTCACCCGCAGGCCCGAGGACAGCCGTTGCAAGGCCTGGCTCAGATCCGCCTGGGTCTTGTTCAGGTTGTTCTGGGCAACCAGCGAGGAGATGTTGGAGTTGATCACGAGAGCCATGATGGAATCCCTCGACTGTCACGAATATTCCGTCGATTCAGTCGGATATCCGTGTCGGTGCATGTTCAGCGGATATACGGCCGGGGGTTTCCCGGCGTATTCACCGCTCCCGGACACCGTATCGGTCGGGCGGCCCAGAACTTTAGTCATCGCGACGATATTCCGTCGCCGGCGAGGCGGGGCGGGGTGGCAACCGATGCGGTCGATTCAGGGCGTACCGGCGCCGCCTCCGCACCCGGCTTCAGTGCAGCAAGCCATTGATCTAAATGATCTTCCAACATCCAGTGGGAATGCACCCAGGCGCGGAGGCGGTCACCCTCGGCTGCGGCCGCGTCGAGATCGTGCGCCCGCTCCCGAATCGCCTCGACCCATGCTTGAGATTGGTTGCCGATCCGGAACACAGGGCCCCCGCGATAAGGGGCGATGTCCGTACAGATCACAGGATAACCACAAGCTCCATACTCGAGAATCCGTAGATTACTCTTGGCCGTATTGAAGCGGTTTATTTCAAGCGGCGCTACAGCAACATCCAACCGTAACGAGGACAGGTATTCCGGGTAGCGGAGATAGGGCACGGGGCCATGGAATTCCTTAATATAGGGACGTATTTCTTCCGGGCACATGCCCATAAAAACCCAATCCACCTCCTTCGCCGTACTCCGGACGACATCGACAAGGACTCGCAGATCACCTGCGTGCTGCAGCGCCCCCACCCAACCGACTCGCGCCTTACCACCCCGCCGGCGAGTTCCGCCCAACCCTCTCCAACGAGCATCCAGATAGTTCGGAACGACGATAACGTCCTCAGCATATCTCCCAAAATAATCGCGCAGCGGTTCCGTACTCACTATCAGCCTCTGGCATTGCGACAGACAGTCACGTACGCGTTTCTTTATATCTCCGTACATTCGGTTCCGCAGCGGATTATTCACCGGTAATTCCGTCAACAGGTCATCCAGCCCAAATACGATTTGGGCTCTACTGCGCCTTCGATACTTTCTCATTGCCAGCAGGTGTTCTTCGTGAAAGGCGTTATAGAATAGGACCGTGTCGATATCCAGCCGCTCTAACTCCGTTACAGTCGGGACCCTAACCCTATCCCGGTAAGCGGGCACCTCCGCAGTCTGGGCCTGCCCTACCTGCGCCAAGCCCTTGAGGGGCTGCCTGCCTCGATACTCCCATGCCCCTTCGGCGCCCATCCACATTCCCAAAACTCGACGTCGCTCGTCCCTATCCTCCTTATTCCATCGTGGTAGCTCGCCTTCCAACGCGACCGCCTGCCCCAAAAGCGACAACGTTGGACTGAACGCCGGATCATTGATCAACCGCGAACGCCACCGCCGCCATACCGCATCAACTTCCTCTTCCGTCACCTTGACGCCCAAATCAACGGTGTGAGCCACCACAGTCGCGTATGGCGACCAGACGACCCTGCGCCCCCCTTCCCTAGCGCGCAAACAGATCTCCACATCCACATATTTCCGAATTCCCGCCGCCAGGTCACACCCGACCGAACGGTATAGGGCTCCATCCACCAGCATACACAGCCCGGAAACCGCCGACATGTCCTGGGAGACTTGCGCCCTCCCCATATAGCCCGGAGAGCCATGGAACAGCCCCGGCTCCAGAGGCGCCGCGATTCCATCCCCGCCCAGTCCGAGAACCATTCCGATTCCCCAGCTTCTCTGATCTAGCCCAACCACCCTCGCGCCGACAATTGACACACCTGGCTGCAGCGCCTGCGCCACCATCCGCGTTAACCAGTCCTTTTGCACCGCAACCACGCCAGCACGCAGAAATAGAAAATATCGTGCGTCACTCTCCTGCAACTCTTCTACAGCCCCTACAACTTCTACCCTACGCCCCCCAGCCTTATACGTCTCCAGTTCCCGGCGAACGCTCGCATCGTGCTCCGCGCCCACTACGGCTATCTTGAAATTCGGATAATCCGTGACAGACACCACCGAACGCAAAGTTTCGCGCACCCCCTCGGGCGACACACCGCCATAGATGACGACAGTCACCGAAACTGGATCCGCGAGCCGATACAAAACCCGCCATGTCTCTGGAGCAATACCCTCGACAACATCGGCTGCGATTCCCAGCCGTTCAAGGTGCGCGGCAACCACCTCCATCCCCCGCTGGACCCGGACTGCTATCGGCGCGCTCGACTCCTCCACAACGTGATGAACGATCTCGGGAACGTGACCGATCGCCTCCGCCCCAAAACGCTCCAGAATCCGCAGCAACAGATCGTAAGCGCATAACTCATCGACCCCCCGCATCCCACCAACCGCGCGAACGGCATCCCTGCGAACAAAGCAAAGCCTCCCCACATACGCCTCCGACCGCGCCATTTCGATATTGAAATCCGGCTTCACAAGCGGGTTACAGCGCTTCCCGTCACGTTGAATCCGGTCTTCATCCACGTAAACAAAGCAAACAGCCTCATGTTTCCTGATATAATTTGCTAATATCGCCAACGCATCCGCCGATAACCGATCACCTGGCTGCAAAACAGCAACCCAGCCCTTTTCCTGCGCCCCCACCACGTCATTTACAATAGATCTCCAGGAATCGCGCTCCTCCCGCATCCACCGGAACTTATCGTCACTCACACGAAGCTCCTCCGGCGGGCTTGCATCCGAAACTACATTTAGCCTCCAGCTGCCATACTGGAGTTGACACAACGAGTGTATCGTCCCGCTTAAAAATGGATCGTTCCCTGGGGCCAGCAAGATTAACTCGAAGCCCACCTCAACACCTGAAAACGGTCCACGCGCTACGTCCGCCCCCGGCCTTACGCCTTCGCCCCTCATTGTGGTCCATCTCCGATACGCCTCTCCACCCCCCCCGTCCTGCAGCGCTCCCGTGTCAGCCCTTGAAAGTCCCAGCACTTTTCTCACAAAACGCGGTGACCGCTCCTCCGCCCCAAGCAGCTCCGAATAGACCGCCGCATACTCCTCCCCATTGCGCTCAATTGTTTTGCAGCGCCGCCCCGCCAACTCCGCCCGCACACGCCCCAACGCCCCTCGATCCCTACTAAGCTCCTTCAGCCTTTCCGCCAACGCTCCTGCATCACCTGACGGGAACAAGAAACCCGTCTCCCCCTCAACGATACGTTCCGGAATCGCCCCGACATCCGCCGCAACTACCGGGACCCCGATCGCTTGCGCCTCGGATACCGTCATACAATACGTTTCGTCCCAAATCGACGGCACCACTAGCAGGTCGAGCTGCCCTACTTTGTCGCGCAGCTGCCCGGGCGTATACGCGCCACGCAGACGAATCCCCAATCTTTCCGCGCGCCGCCGTAGCTCCCCGGAAACACCGCCAAACACCTCGAATCGCATGGCCTCAGCACGCAACCTCTCCGCAGCATCCAAAAACAGATGCGCACCCTTCCTATCAATAAAGTTTCCAAGAAATCCCACCCTGAGGTGCCCCCGCGACTGGATCGCCTGCCCACCACCAGCAACGAACACCCCGTGCGGTATGACTCGAATCCTTTCGGCCAATCCACGTCCAAACGCTCGGGAAAACTTCTCCTTCACGAAACTCGATGGCGCGATCACCACGTCCGCCGCCGCAAACACCTCAGCAGCCAACTTCCGCCGCGCAGCCAAGTAGCCCGATAGGTCCGGAACGCTGCTCGCGTCGACAACCTCGCGCTTTGCGCTAATACAACGCATACATCCCGGATCACTACCATTCGCAATGCTCCGCCCACAGCGATGCAGCTCCGGAAGCAGCAGGTTGTAGTCTGGGCACAACAGATAGTAGTCGTGCAAGCTTATAACCACCCTCTTTCCCAGGGCCTTGGCGATAAGCGGTAAACGCAGGCTGTTCCAGTTCATCAGGTGCTGAAAGTGCACGATGTCATAGTCACCGCCTGCCAGGAAACGAAAAAAATGTTCTTCGACGCGCTCGTCCTTAATGTCTGACGGAATCCCCAGAATCTTTAATTCCGGATCGATGTTTCGCGCGCCTAACTCCACTACACGGCAATCGGGACTGTCAGAGCTAACCCGGAAGTCGTAGTGTTCATCGCCCGCATCCGTTTTTCGTTCCGGCAAAAGTACCGTCGCCCGGAATGATCCGCTGATCGCTTCAATAATCCTTTTCGTATGTTGTTCTGTACCCCCGGGCGCGTGCAAGCTATGTATTACATGCATCACGTGCGGCCTAGTTTCGCCACCAGAAAGGGCGAGTGATGTTCTGACTTTCTCTTGAATATGACGCAGTGGATTGGCTCGGCAATACGCGGCAATAGCGAAATCATAGTGTGGCCATCGCTCACTAAGGAGTCGCGCATTCTCCTTCCTCCGAGAGTCTATTGTCTGCACCCCCCCGAATGAAGCCTCTCCGTAGTGGTGCACATAGGCATCGTCACAGCATGCCGTTTCAATTCCCACGCTCCACGCACGCATACAAAAGTCGCACTCTTCCCCGTACCCGAGCCCATATGCCGTATCGAACTCCCCTACCTTGTCCAACGTCTTCCGTGTAATCAGCATACAGAAGCCGACCGCCGTCGGTATCCGCGGATACTCCCTTCCGGAATTTTCCGCAATGACGCGTGCAATATCTGCACTGGCCATGCCGGCGGGCATATGGTTATTTGTGTTCATGATCGGAACTGACAGTATTGTGGCATTGTTCGAAAGCGGACTTACAATGCCGATCGCCGCGTCGCTCCAACGGCAGCGGTCCATTCGCTCTAACCACCCGGGAGTAACTTCAGTATCCGAGTTTAGAATTACGACGTCATTCTTCGATATCCTGAATCCCGCATTTACGTTCTTGATAAATCCAACGTTTTCTTTGTTGTGTACCACATGAATTCTCATGTCTTGTTTTTTAAGCTTTTCAAGGAGCGGACTAACCCGCGGGTCCGTGCTCGCGTCGTTCAATAGGATCACACGATGTTGCGGGTCGGAGTGTTTAAGCACACTCGATACGCATCGTTCAATATGTTCGTAGGCGTTGTAAATCGGGATAATAATATCGTACGTAGATCGAGTTTCTGTTATTACGATTGCGGATCTACGCCTGCCCGTGAATTTACGGATAAGGTCGATCGCAATCTGGAGCGCATTCGCACCATCCTCTGGATCTTTTGTTCCTGCGCCGACGCTCTCACGGGCATCGAGACTCGGACCGTCCGCACTATCGAGCCCGGTATTTTCGACGCCCAAAATTCTTAGATTCTCCAAGGATTCCGGATGATTCGGGTTAAGTCTCAATGCATGCCCGAAGCATGCGAGCGCCGCCTTGGCGTGTCCTAGTTGCCAAAGAACCACGCCCCGGTTACAGTGCGCATCCGCGGATTCCGGCTCTAGGGCGATGACTCGCTCGAATACTGCAAGCGCTTCACCCGGTTTCTGTTCGCTTACCAGCCTCTCGCCAAGGGCCATAAGCGCTGCGATGTCCGTTCCGCTGGAGTCGCCTATCTCACCCATGGCTTTTCCCGTCCCTTGCTGCGGTCTGTTGGCCCTCTCGGCAACCGTCAGGGCAAAGAGCCGACAGCCAAACGTCTGTATGATCTTCTAGCATCGCCCCCATCGTTACCCACTGGTGTAACCGGGCACCATCCGACCGCGCCACATCCAGATCATGGACCCGCTCCCGGATCGCCTCGATCCAGCGTGCCGGATCGTTGGGGACTCGCGCAACGGGGGCCCCGCGGTAGGGCTCGATATCGGTGCAGACCACAGGCCATCCGAGGATTCCGTATTCGAGGATCCGGAGGTTCGATTTGGCGACGTTGAACGGGTGGATTTCGAGCGGTGCGACAGCAACGTCCAGCGCCAGGGAGGCCAGCTTCTCCGGGTACTCGGAGAACGGGACCATCCCGTGCACCTCCCGGGCGTAGGGTCGCAGCGCATCCGGGCACATGCCCATAAACACCCAGTCCACCTCGCGCGCCGTAGCCTCGACCACCGGGACGAGGAGTTCCAGATCCCCTTCGTGCTGCTGACCGCCCGCCCAACCGACGCGCGGGCGTGGACCCTCGTTCCGCGCCGGCTTCAGAGACCCCCACCGTTTCCGGGAGAGATAAATCGGCACCACCCGAATGTCGTCGACCAGCTTCCGATATTCATCGGCGAGCGGTTCCGTCGTCACGATCAGACGATCGCACAGCGACAGTGCCTCGCGGGTTCGGGCCTTGACGTTTCGAAACAGCAGCCGCCGCCGCGAGTTTTTCTCCGGAACGTTCGTCTTCAGGTCCTCCATGTCGAACACACGGAATACCTGGTTGAAACGACGATAGTCGCGCAGCGCCCCGAGATGTACGTCGTCGAGCGCGGCCTGGAGTAGCAGGGTGTCGGGCTCAAGGCGGGCCAGCTCCGTAACCGAAGGCATCCGCGCCCGGCCCTCCTGCGGGGCGAGAAACCCGCACTGCGCAACCGCGGCATCGTCGAGGGCGTTCAGTGGAGCGAGAATCCGGTATTCCCCGCACCCGAGCGTGTCCGCAGGCACGCCCAGGATCCGCGGCCGCTCGTGAAACGCCGGATGCCACCTCGCGGTCGACTCCTGACGCAGTTCGAAAGGCTCCCACGACAGACTCAGATTACGGTGGTAAAAGGGGTCCCGCGCCAGCTTCGGCAACCAGCGATCGTACAGTACCTCCCGCTCCGGCGAGTCTGCCGCAGGCGCGGTGGGTTGCGCGCACTGCCATCCGACAAGCGCGTACGGGGTCCACACGGTCCGATAACCCGTGGCGCCCGCCCGGAGACAGAAGTCCACCGAGAACCAGTCCGACGGGAAGTGGCTTGAGTCAAAGCCCCCGACCTCCTCGAAGCACGCCCGGTGGACCATGAAACATGCGGGCGGCACCGCCGAGCATCCCTGCTCCGTCAGGGCGCGCCCGTTGTACCCGGGGTCCCAAGCGGAAAGGCCCCGGAATGCATCGCGCGCCGAGCCCGCGGATCCGAGGATCAAGGCGCTGTGAACCACCCTGCCATCCGCGTCGACGATCCTAGGTGCAACGACGCCTACCCCGGGCCGCTGCGCATGACCCAGCAGCGTGGCAAGCCACGTGTCCTGGACGAATCCCACCCGGCGGTCGGCGAACACGAGATATTCGCCCCGTGCCGCCGCGGCTCCGGCGTTCAGGGCTTCCGCCGGCTTCGTGCTCTCCGGAACCGGGACTATGACCGTGCCGGAAGACTTCAAGGCCACAAAATATTCGAATGTATCTTCCTCGCGACTCCCCCGATCCACGACGACCAGTTCAATATTTGGGTAAGCGGTACTCCCTCGCAGGGTCTCTGCGAACCGCTCCAGGACCGCGAGGTCGTCGGTCGTCTCGACGATGACCGAAACCCGCGGTTCCCCGCGGACGGGATAGCGCACGCGCCAGGTTCCCGCGGCGATGCCCTCTTCGACGGCGGCATCCTCGCCGACCCGCCGCAGATGCGCCTCCAAACCCTCGCGCTCGGAAGTGCCCGTCTCGGAAGGACCACCTCCCCGCGTCGCCGCCCGATGGCACAGCACCTCGTCGATATGGGCGATCGCATCGATGCCATGCGCCTCCAGCACCCGCAAGGCGATCGACCGCGCCGAGGGAATGCCGGAGACGCCGCCTCGCAGGAGCTCGATCATGTCGTCACGCCGGACCAGGACCAGGCCGCCCAGGTCGGCACCCGTGCGCAGCCAGTCGACATCGGCGGCCCGTTCGAACACCGGATCGGAGAAATTGCCCGCCTGATCGATATGGTCCCAGTCGCTGTACAGCAGCCGCGTCTCTGCGAGAACCTGCATCCGGTCCGCACAGGAAAAAAGCGCTTGCGGCACAAGGCAATCGCCGGGACGAAGCAACGCGACCCAGTCGGACTCGGTCTCCTCGACTGCCCTTAGCAACTCCTCCTCGACCGGGCCCTCCACCCGACGCCACTCCAGGTTCGGGATCCCATCGAACGCCGTCTCCGGGGACGACTCCTGCGCCAGAACGGTCAGCCCCCAACCCGCATAGAGTTGCGTCGACAGGGAATCCAGTGTTGCCGCCAGCAGTTCCGGAGATCCGGGCACCGGAACGGCGATGAGATGCAGCGCCGGCTGTTTGTGCCAATGAATCATCATCCGCTCGGCCATCACCTGCCCGTCCGACTCGTGCAGCCCGAAAACCCGACGCCACTCCTGGTAGCTGATCCCCTTCGGGGCCTCCGGTTTACCGTTCACCACCATCGGAGTCGTAACGCCCGGTGTGACAAAGGCATCTTCGAGGGCATCGAGATCCGCCGTCAGGCGGTCCAGGTCTTCCTCTCCCGGCGTGGAATCGGACGAAGCTAGCGCCCCGTAGAGTTCCTCGGCCCGCCGCAGCAACATGCCGTCGGAACGGACGATCGTATCTGATCGGTGATGGCGCAGACCGGCACTCAGAAACTCCCCCACCCTTTCGGCGACATCGGCAGCGCCCGGCGCCAGTCCGACGCGTAACTCCGTCTCGATCCGCTGCAGCGTCGAGCGCCAGTCATCCAGCAGATCGTCGTAACTCACGAACACGCGTGGCGCACCGCGCGAACCCCGCTCCGCATCCAGTACGTGGCGAAGCCACAACGCCGCTGCGCGCTCCTGCATCATCCCGTCGCGCCTCGCCAAGGACGCCGCCACCTCCGCGGGACGTCTCAGCGGGATCACGAAGTGCTCCGTAGCACCGAGTTCTCGAATCGCACTCCGCCAGAGCGGCAGGAGGCGACAGATGCGCGGGTCCTTGACACCCCACAGCGGCCGAGCGCCAAAATCACGGCGTAGAATCGCGATCAACTCCCTTTTGAAATCCTGCACTTCCGGCCGTCTCCACCAACCGTCCGGAAGCCGCCTCGGATCCGACCAAGTGCGCCCCAGCGCGGCCAACAGCCGCTCATCCAAGCGCCAGAGGTCCTCATGCTCCCAGTAACCCCGCTCGTTCGCGGGATCCCCCTGCAGGAGTCTGCTCCCGAGCGCAACTCCGCACAGGTTGAAAAGCCGCGTAACGGCTGATGTTCCGCTACGGTGCATCCCCGCCACCAACAACGCGACTGCGGACCCTTCCCGTTTATCGCCGTGACATTGCCGCGCCGATCCCGAGCGCTCCTCCACACCCGCGAAATTGCCAGTACGTTCCGAGTTACCGGTGTGGAGCACGTACCGCCTTTGAACGCACCCCTCGGAAGCGACGCGTGCAAAAACGTCCGCGTATGCACGTGCGGCAGCCTCCCACGTAAATACCGAAGCCCGCTTCAACCCCTGGGCGCGCAGCGCTTCGCGAAGCCCCGAGTCCTGTATGATGCGCGTCAGGGCTTGGCACAGCCCCGATGTCGACGAGGGATCGAAGAATAACCCCGCTGAGCCGAACCACTCCTCCAGCGCGGAACCCGAGCCGGCGACGACCGGACACCCACATGCCATCGCCTCCGCAACGGGCAGGCCGAAAGTCTCGTGAAGAGACGGGAAGACAAATGCCAAGGCGCCTCTGTAGTAAGACCCAAGCTCCACGGAATCGAGGATGCGGTCCACCACCTGAATCCCGTCGACTTTTGGAACCGCGCCCTCCGAGATCCCCGGCACGATCAGGGTCAGCGGAGGTCGCGACGAGTCGAGCCGGGCGTATGCCTCGACCAGTCTGTAAATGTTCTTCTTCGGCTGCGGGACCGAGACGTGAAGAAGCCCTATCTCGTCCGCCCCTCCGGCTGCAGGACCGTCCGGATTAAATACCGCATGATCAATCCCATGTGGAATTGCCACAATCCTGTTTCCGGGAACGCCTACGCATTCTTGAAGTTCCTTGGCTCCGAAACGACTGGGCGTCACAAACGACATGGGCAGAGAGTTGAATGCTTCGCGCCAATGCGCAAGGCGTTGGAGCACTCCGAAGTGCCGCTCCAGCGCCACATCTACACGCCCCCAGTACTCCTGCGGGCGCATCGACAACGGCGCCGCCCCGTGGAACGTCACAATCCGCGGAATCGAAACCGACACATCCGCCGGCCACTCCGGGCCCAGGGGCCACCCGCAATAGGGGTCCCAGAGCACGTCCACCGACTTCTCCGCCGCCTCCGCCCCGAACTGTGTGACCAATTCCACCCCCACTGACCGCAGATGGGGCGCAAGAGCCGAAAAAAACCGCAGGAGACTCAGCGGAAGCTGTGATTCGTCCCTCGTTCGGATCCCAACTCTCACGATAACCCTCTCAATCTCGAGTCCCTGACGCCACTTCATCTCGATGGATGAAGACGAGGTTTTCGTGTTCTTCAAATACGACATGTGCAAAGACCTGCCCCCGTTCGTCCAGCGCGAACGGTTGGTAGCCCAATGTCGCCATCTTTTCAGTCACCTGTTCCGGATGGTGGCCGGCGCGGCCCAGGTGCTCCTTCGAAAACTCACACGCCACCAATGGGCGAAACGTCTTCAGAGTATTTTCCGCCCCCTCAAGTACCGCAAGCTCGTGTCCTTCAACATCAACTTTCATCACGTCGACCCGGCCAATCGTTCCGGATGCGACCAGCCGGTCGAGGGTGTCGAGCACGATCACCTCCGGGTCCGTTGGCGTTTTGGCATCGCGGTGAAGTGTCGCCATTCCCTTGTTAGGCCCGCAGGGAACGTGGATGGTGGCGGTCGCCGGAGAATCCGATAGCCCGACCCGATATGTGGTTACGCCAGAAAGCGCATTGAGACTTAGATTCTCCTCCAGCCGCCCATAGGTTTCGCGGACGGGCTCGAAGGCGTGAACGCATCCACCAGGAGCCGCCCTCTTCGCCGCGATCAACGTATGAAATCCGATGTTCGCTCCGACATCAATGAACGCAGTTCCCGGTCCCACCGCCATTTTCAGAAACCTTACCAAGCCGCGGTCTCCCTCCTGCATTTCATGAAAGTAGATCATCGACTCAATATGGTCCGACAGGCTTACGTGAAGCCTTAGATCGTCATCGAACGTCGCGACAAAACGCTCAGGCGGACCGAACTGCCGGAAGTACTCCCGATAAGCGGCCGCATGGCGCCAGAGCTTCGGCTCCAGCCGGGCATCGGCAAGGGCGGCTTGAAACAACGCTCGTATCGCCTGCGCTTGGCGCAGAATCACTTCACTCATCACTTCGTACTCCCAGTCTGCGCGCTCGCCGCGTGGACGGGCCGCACTCGTGGCGCCCGATGCAAATCCTCGGCGCGGCGCAAAGTGAAGAAAAGCAAGATCCGTGCCACACAGAACGCACCGGGCCAGAGAACGACCTCAAATAAAAAGCAACAACAGCCCCATATCCGGGTAAATCGCTGCTGGGGGGCCTGCGGGGCGAGGATCTGCTGGGTGATCTGCGCCGCAGTCGGGGCGATGCCCGGAAACGCAGGCTGCCCCCGGTTCTGCGATACCAGGACGAGGGAATTGCCACCCCATGACTTTACGAATTTCGCCCCGCGTCAGCGCAGGAAATTGAACAGCGACAACCCCTGTATCCGGGCAAAGCTCTGCTGGGCCGCTTGCAAAGCGACGAGCTGCTGATTGAGCTGGGCCGCGGCCTGGGCGATGTCGAGGGACGAGAGCTGGGATCGGTTCTGCTGGACCTGGAGGAGGAAATTATCGTTCAGCGTCTTTTGGTCGGAGATGGCGTTGAGGCGCGCGCCGACCTGGGTCTGTACGGTGAGCACGTTCTGCAGTGCGTTGTTCAGGTTGGTCAGGGAACTCGCGCTCGGGCTGTTGGCCTTGAGCCCGGCGACGAGGTCCGACAGCGTCTTGAACACGCTCTGCACCCCGCCGCCGGCGGCGGGGACGTTCATGAACACCGTCGAACCGGGGTCCTGGACGGCGACCTGGCGGCCAGGGCCGATCTGGAGGAAGCGCTGCCCGGAATCGCCCCCATAAGTGTACGTAGTGCCGCTCTGCGACACCGGTGTCGTGCCGCTCTGGAGCCCGGCGAACAGGTACTGGCCGTTGGCGTCCTGGGTGTTGGCGACGCTGACCAGTTGGTCGAGGATCTGCTGGACCTCGGCGGCGATGCCCTGGCGCGACTGCGCGCTCTGGGTGCCGTTGAGGCCCTGAACGGCGAGTTCGTGGGCGCGCTGCAGGCCGTTGACGACGCTCGTCAGCGCGCCGTTTTCGAGGTTGAGCTGGGCGGAGGCGGCATCGGCGTTGCGCTGGAACTGCTGGGTGGCGGAGATCGCGGCATCGAGGTTCTGGATCTGCGCCGCCGCGGCGGGATCGTCGGCCGGGGCCAGCAGCTTCTGCCCGCTGGAGAGCTGCTGCTGGACGCGGCTGAGCTGGGCCTGGTCGTTGAGGATGCTCGCCAGGCTCTGCTGGTAGAACTGGTCGGTGGCGATTCTCATCGCGGATCACCTCACGGCGTTGAGCAGCGTCTGAAAGATCGTGTCGGATACGGTGATGACCCGGGCCGCGGCCTGATAGGCCTGCTGGAACTGGATCATCTTGGCCGCCTCCTCGTCGAGATTGACCCCGGAGACCGCCGACTGCGCCTGCTGCGCCTGCTGGAGCAGCGCGGCCTGCGCCTGCTGCGCGACGTCTGCCTGCTGGGTCTTGCTGCCGACGTCGGCGACGAGCTGACCGTAAGTGTCGGAGTAGGAGGCGGTTCCTCCGACGAGGAGCGGCTTGCTCTGGAGTTGCCCCAGCAGCACCGCGTTGCGGTTGTCACCGATGCCGGCGGTGTTGTTGCTCATGATGAACTGGTCGCCGGTGGCGGGCGTGCCGGTGACGGTGAACTGGATGCCGGCGGCGCTGAAGGTCTTGCCGCTGTCGGTCGACGGATCGTAGGCGAAGCTCCCGCTCGCGCCGCCCGAATAGCTGAACGTCTTGGTCGCCGCGTCATAGGTGAAGGTGATGTCGCCCGACAGCGGCAGCGCGGCGGCCGCGGTGGCGGTCACGGCCCCGAAGGCGCCGGTGCCCGTGTTGGTGGTAGTCCCAGTGCTGTCGACGGCGGGGTCGATCCGCACCGGCGCCGCGGCGGCGATGCGGTCGGGCTCGGTGACCGCGAGCCCGATCTGGGCGGCGCCCGTGCGGGTGGGCTGGATCAGATACTGGTCGCCGGCCGCGGCGCCGGGGCCGACGACGATGCTGAGCCCGTCCGCGGTGAAGGGACTCGCGGCGGTCCCGCTGCCGCTGAGTGCGACGTTCTGCCCGTCGCTCAGACGCGTCAGCGTCCAGGCGCTGCCGTTGTAGCTCAGCCGGTAGTCGGAGGTCGTGAGCTGAGCGGGGTCGGAGACGGTCACGGAGGTGACGGACCCCGCGTTGCCCGGCGCGGGCAGCACCTGCGGCTGGGGCGCGACGAAGAAATCGCCCCCCATCCGTCCCTTCAGGTCCATGCCGAGCCGGTGCTGAGCGTTGAAGGTCTGGGCCAGACCCACCGCGAGGCGCCCCAGGCCGTTGAGCGCCGGATCGAGGACGTCCTTGCGGAACTGGAGCATCCCGCCGACGGTTCCGCCGCTGATCTGGGCCGTGATCGCCACCGGCGCCCCGCCGCCGAACGACAGGGTGAGATCCTTGTGGGAAGGATCGGTGGTGTTGTTGGCCGTCGCCACCGTGGCCGACTTCAGCCCCACGACCAGGGCCTGACCGCTGCCGATGTACACGTCCAGCGCGCCGTTGCCCTCCTGGATGGTGGTGACGCCGACCAGCTTGGCGAGCTTGTTGACCAGGGCCCCGCGCTGGTCCAGGAGATCGTTGGGCGTGATACCGGAGCCCGCGCCCTGGGCGTTGACGATCTCGCGGTTGAGCTTCGCGATCCCCTGGGCGAGGCTGGTGATGTCGGCGGCGTTGTTGGTGAGCGACTGGTTGACGTTGTCGTTCAGACTGTTGAGCTGTCCGCTCAGCGTGTGGAAGGTCTGCACCAACGACTGGGCGCTGCTGAGGAAGGTCTGGCGTACGGCGGTGGAGGTCGGGGTGTTCGCGACATCCTGCAGCGCCGAGAAGAAGCTCTGCAGCGAAGCGTTCAACCCCGCGCCCTGACTGCCGAGCAGGTTGTCCACCTGACTCGCAAGCTGGTGGAACTGCGAGAGTTGGCTCTCCGCCGCGGTGTTGGTCGTGACCTGACGGTTCAGGAAGGAGTCATAGACCCTTTCGATACCGGTGACCTGAACCCCGGTGCCGATGTAACCGGCACCGGTGAACTGCGGCGGCAAGGTCGACAGATCGGTACGCTGGCGCGTGTAGCCCGGGGTGTTGACGTTGGAGATGTTGTGGCTGACGGTCGCCAGCGAGCGCTGAAACGCCAGCAGCGCAGAGACGCCGTTGCCGAGGATATCGCCCATGTCAGGCCTCCTCCGGGGATCCCCACCGGCGGATCCGGGCGTGGCGACAGGTCGTGCGGATGCGCGGCATGGGTCTTCCCCTCGTGCCTCAGATTATCGGCCGCCCGTCGCCGGCCTTGAGGGCGCCGAGGGCCTCGCGCAGGGTCGGCCCCTGCAAAACCGCCTGGATTTTGCGGGCATAATGCGGATCGGTGGCGTATCCGGCGTCCTGGAGTGCGCGCGTGAAGGCGCGGGGATCACCCGCCCCGGCCAGCGCGCCGCGATAGCGCGGATCGGTCCGCAGCAGCCGCACGTAGTCGGCGAAGCTCTCGGCCGCCGAGCCGTAGGCGCGGAAGCGCTCGACGCCGCGCACCGCCACGCCGTCGCGGTACTCGATCGTCGGGACCGCCGCCGCGGGACCGGTCCAGTCGGCGCCCGCCTTGATCCCGAACAGGTTGTGGGTGCTGCGCCCGTCGGGGTGGCGCGCCAGGGCGCGACCCCAGCCCGTCTCGAGCGCGGCCTGGGCCACCAGCACGGCCGGGCCCACGCCGAGCGCCGCCCCGGCGGCGCGCGCCAGTGGCCAGATCCGGCGCACGAAGGCGAGCGGCCCCGCGCCCGCCTCGCCCCCGCCCTCCGTGCGGGCCGGTTGCTCCGGCCGGGCCGCGCCCGCGCCTTCGGTGCGCGCGGCGGTCCCGGACGCGCCCGCCGTATCGTGCGCCGACACCGCGGCTGCGGTGCGGGCCAGTGGGATGCCCGATCGCGCCGCAGAGTGCAGCGGAAGCGATTTCGGGTGGCCGCCGGCGACCGCGCCGGCGTGGCCCCGGTTCCCGCCGAGCTGTTCCACCAACAGCCGGGCCAGCCCGAGGTTGCTGTCGCGCGCCATCGACAACGCCAACTGTTGATCGGCGAGCCCCTGGTAGAAGCGCGTTTGATCGTTATTGAACAGCCCGCTCTCGAAACCGCGACCCGCCTTGCGCATGCTCTTGAGCATCATCTGCAGGAACAGCGCCTCGAACTGGCGGGCCGCGGCGCGCAGCGCCATCGGCGAATCGTTGCGCGCCGCGGCGCGCAGCTTGTTCAGGCCCTCGAAGTCGAGAAAGAAACTCGCCTCCCCCGCCGCCGGACCCATCATGCCGCTCATCGAAGCACCCCCGCCGGGATCACGATCAGATCACGATCAGCCGGGCGCGCAGCGCGCCCGCCTGCTTGAGGGCCTCGAGGATCGCCACCAGGTCGCTGGGCGTGGCGCCGACCTGGTTCAGGGCACGCACGACGTCGTCGAGCGTCACCGAACGCTTGACCACGAACAGACGCCGCTTCTCCTCCTGTACCTGGATCCCCGTCTGCGGTACGACCGCCGTGGTGCCGTTGGAGAACGGCCCCGGCTGGCTGACCTGCGGCTGCTCGCTGATAGTCACCGAGAGGTTGCCGTGCGCCACCGCGGCCGGCAGGACCTGCACCCCGCTGCCGATGACCACCGTACCGGTGCGCGCGTTGATGATCACCCGTGCCGGCGGCCCTTCGGCGGCGACATCGAGGTTCTGGATCATCGAGACGAAGGCCACGCGTTGCGCCGGGTTCGTGGGTGCGTTGACGCGGATGGCGGTCCCGTCGAGCGGCTCCGCGGTGCCCGGCGCGACGGCCTTGTTGATCGCCTCGGCGACCCGGAACGCCGTGGTGAAGCTGGGGTTGTTCAGGTTCAACTGGATCGTGCTGCCGCGATCGAAGGGGGTGGGTACGGAGCGCTCTACGGTCGCGCCGTTGGGGATACGCCCCGCGCTCGGGATGTTCACCGAGATGCTCGACCCGCTCCCGCCCGAAGCCCCCACGCCCACCACGACGAGATTGCCCTGCGCAATGGCGTAGACCTGCCCGTTCGCGCCGCGTAGCGGGGTCATCAGCAGGGTCCCGCCGCGCAGGCTCTTGGCGTTGCCGAGCGAGGAGACCGTCACGTCGATGGTCTGGCCGGGCCGCGCGAACGGCGGCAGCTGGGCGCTGACCGACACCGCCGCGATGTTCTTGAGCTGCGGGTTCACGCTGGACGGCAGCGTGATGCCGTATTTCTGCAGCATGTTCTCCAGGCTCTGCACGGTGAACGGGGCCTGGCTGGTCTGGTCGCCGGTCCCGTCGAGGCCGACCACCAGGCCGTATCCCACGAGCTGGTTGCTGCGCACTCCGGCGATCGTCGCCAGGTCGCGGACCGGTTCGGCGCCCGCCACGAGGCTCGCGAGCATCGACAGCATCCCCGCGGCGATCGCCAATCGTCCCACCCAGCCCGTCATCAACCGCCGCATTTCAATCCCCTCATCCTGCCCTTCTCCCGTGCAGAAAGGGCATCCTTCGTTCAACCACATCCGCCAGCCGGAACACACCACTGCATCCCTTGCTTCCCGTAGCGCGCGCGAAACGACTGCCTTGCATCGCGCCCGCCTAGAACGGCCAGAACACGCTCATGAAGAACCGCGAGAGCCAGCCCATGCGGCTCGCGTCCGCCACCACGCCGGTCCCGCTATAGCTGATCTGCGCGTCGCCCACGCGGGTGGAAACCACGGTGTTGTCCTGTTGGATATCCTCCGGGCGCACGAGTCCGCGGATATGGATGACCTCGTCGCCCTGATTGAGAGTCAGGTGCTTGCTCCCCTGGACGACCAACGTGCCATTCGACAGGACCCGGGTCACGACTACGGTGATGTTTCCCGTCAGACTGTTGCTCTGGCTCGTGTCGCCGGATCCGCCGAAGTCCTGCGAGGAATCGAGCGAGTTTCCGAGGCCGTTGCTGCGATTGCTCGCCAGCGGCAGGATACCCGGCGCGTTGAACTGCACCGGAGAACCGAACAGCACCGGGTTGGTGATGCTCACGCTGTCCTTTTTCTTCGCGGTGGTACTCGCGCTCTTGGAGGCCTGGGTCTTCTCCTCGAGCACGATGGTCAACAGGTCGCCGACCCGGTGCGCCTTGGTGTCGGAGAAGAGATCCGTGCTGTAGTGGGCCTGGTAGATCGCGCCGTTGTCCTGCGGCGGCGGGCGCGTGTCCGGCAGGTCCATCGCCGCCGGGTAGGGGGCCGGGCGCGAACCCGGAAAGCTCGCGCAGGCCGAAGCGAGCGCCGCGGCGGCAATCAGCAGGGCCGTGCGCAGCGCCCGCACTGCCCGCACGCGCGCGGCGGGCGCCGCGCCGGCGCCGCGCCCGCGGAAAAAAGTGGTCATCCATGACCGATGAGCCTGTCCCTGATGTGATCTCGCCCACGCCTTCATCACACCGCTCCGCTACAGGTTGTTGCTCGCATACTGCAGCATCTGATCCGTCGTCGAGATCGCCTTGGAATTCATCTCATAGGCGCGCTGCGTCTCGATCATGTCCACCAGCTCCTGCACCACATTGACGTTGGAACTCTCCAGCGAGCCCTGCTGCAGCGTCCCGAGGCCGGACAGTCCGGGCGTTCCGGTCTGCGCCGTCCCGCTCGCGGAGGACTCCAGGTAGAGGTTGTCGCCCATGGGCTGCAGGCCGGTGGGGTTGACGAAGTCGGCGAGCTGCAGCGTGCCGAGCTGGGACGGTGCGGACTGCCCCGGCAGCGTGACGCTGACGGTCCCGTCGGTACCGATGGTCACGCTCTGCGCGTTGCTCGGGATGGTGATCGAGGGCTGCACCGCGTAACCGCTCGCGGTGACCAGTTGCCCCTGCGAGTCGACCTGGAAGGACCCGTCGCGGGTGTAGGCCGTCGTCCCGTCCGGGAGCAGCACCTGAAAGAATCCGCGCCCCTGGACCGCGACGTCGAGGGGATTGCCGGTCTGCACGAGGTTGCCCTGGGTGAACAGTTTTTCGGTCGCCACGGGGCGCACGCCGGTACCGAGCATCAGTCCCGAGGGGAGCTGGGTGTTCTGCGAGGACTGCCCGCCGACCTGGCGCACGTTCTGGTAGAGCAGATCCTCGAACACCGCGCGCGCCCGCTTGTAGGCGGTGGTGTTGGCGTTGGCCAGGTTGTTGGCGATCACCGTCATGCGCATCTGCTGCGCATCGAGCCCGGTCTTGGCCACCCACAATGCTGGATTCATGATCTTGCTCCTGTCCTCGGTTGCGCCGCGCGGATTGTCACTGGACCTGCATCAACTGCGTCGTCGCCTGGTCGTTCTGCCGCGCGACCTGCATCATCTTCACCTGCATGTCGAACGAGCGCGCCAGCTCGATCATCCGGACCATGGCGCCCACGGCGTTTACGTTGCTGCTCTCCAGGGCTCCCGACACCAGGCGCACGGAGGCGTCGGGTGGGACCGGCTTCGCGTTGCGCGGCAGAAACAGCCCGTCCGGGCCCCGGACCAGATCCGACTCGGGCGGATTCACCAGCTTGATCCGATCCACCACCGCCAGGGTGTTGGGTTGCTGCCCCAGCGGGACGATCGAGACGGTGCCGTCGCTGCCGATATCGAGCTTCTGGTGCGGGGGGATCGCGATCGGCCCGCCGTTGCCGAGCACCGGGCGCCCGTTGGCCGTCTCGAGCACTCCGTTAGTGGAGATGCGCAGGTCCCCGGCGCGCGTGTAGGCCTCGGATCCGTCCGGCGCCTGCACGGCGATCCACCCCGTGCCGCTCACGGCCACGTCGAGCGGACGCCCCGTAGTCTGGATCGTACCGGGGGCGAAGTCCGCGCCGGGGCTCTCCGCCATCCCATAGACCCGGCTCGGATACCCCGGGCCGTAGACCGGCTGCGCGCGAAAGGCCGTCAGCTCGGCCCGGAAGCCCGTCGTATTCGCGTTGGCCAGGTTCTGCGTGGTCGCCGCCTGCGCCAGCATGTCCTGCTGCGCACCGCTCATCGCCACGTAGATCATGCGGTCCATTTTCGCTCTCCCGACGGCACGCGCCGCATCGTCAGCTCATGCCCCGTCAGCGGATGTTGATGATCGTCTGCGTGATGGTGTCCGAGGTCGTGATCACCTTGGCGTTCGCCTGGAAGTTGCGCTGCGCGATGATCATGTTGACCAGTTGCTTGGAGAGGTCGACGTTGGAACCCTCCAGGGCGCCCGACTGGATGTTGCCGAAGTTCGCGGTGCCCGCCTGGCCGAGGACCTGCGCGCCGGAGGCAAAGGTCTGACCCCAGCTCGTGTCACCGAGCTGCTGTAGGCCCTGCGGGTTGGCGAAGTTGGCGAGCGCCACCTGGCCCAGGTCCTGGGACTGCCCGTTGGTGAACTGCGCCTGCACCACCCCGCTCCCGTCGATGTTGATCCCGCTCAGCCGACCCGGCGCGAACCCGTCCTGGCTCAGCGCGTTGACCGCGAACGAGGTCCCGTACTGGGTGGTCGTCGAGTAGTCCAGGGTCGGCGTGATCCCGGTCGTCGGGTCGGTGGCGTAGGCGATCTTGCCCCCCGCCGGCGTGACGAGCTGGCCGCTGCTGTTGAAGGCAAGGGTCGCACCCGCGGGACTTACGGAATTCCCGTCGATGTATAGATACGTCTGCCACTGGTTCGGCGTCGCCGTCTTCACGTAGTACGTCGTCGCGGTGTGCGCCGTCCCGAGCGAGTCGTACATCGTGATCGCCGTGGAGTTCGTGTAGGAGGTCGGATCCGTGGGATTGAACGGGGTCGTGGTCGGTGGGGTCGCCGCCGCGGGCAGATTCAGGCCCAGCGTGACGTTGCTCGTAGCCTTCGGCGCACCCAGTGTGCTCGCGAGCTGGAGATCGGCCAGGGAGCCGGTGTTGAAGGTCCCGGGTTTGGTCCCGGGGGGGAACGCCTGCAGGCGCCGGCCCTTGGGGTCTACCACGTAGCCGTTCTTGTCGACACTGAACTGCCCGGCGCGGGTGTAGGCCAGGCTGCCGTTGTCGCTCAGCGTAAAGAACCCTTGCCCGTTGATGGCGAGATCCAGATTCTTGTTGGTGAACTCCACGTTACCCTGGCTGAACTGCTGCGCGACCTTCTGCAGGCGCACGCCGCTGCCGATGGCGTTGGAGGCGATGCCCTGCGCGCTCACGGCGTAGACATCGCCGAACTCGGCGCGCGAGGACTTGAAGCCGACGGTGCTGGCGTTGGCGATGTTATTGCTGACCGTGTTGAGGTCCGCGGTGGCCGCGTCCAGGCCGCTCAGTGCGATTCTAAATGACATGGTCTTCCCCTCCCCCTCGGATCACATGATCTGCTTGACGTCGGACAGGGCCACCGGCCCCACACCGCTCAGCTCGAGCGTCGTCCCGCCGGTCGAGTTGCCCAGGACGACGCTGGCGATCGGCGCGGCGAGGTAGGTCTGCAGCGCAGAGGGCTTGCCGCCGACATTGGCCTCGATACGCACCTGGTAGTTCCCGGCGGGTGCGCGGGAGCCGTCGTTCGCGGTGCCGTTCCAACTGAAGTGCGCCATTCCGCCGACCGCGCTCCCGAGCGGCAGGGTGCGTACGAGCTGTCCGTTCATCGCGTAGATGTTGACGGTGCCGCCGGTGGCCCCCGTGGGCAGTTGCGCGGCGCCCTGCAGCGTGCCGCCCGAGGCCAGCGTCCCGACGTCCTGGGGGACGAGTGCGGTGCGCCCGACCAGACCGGCGGCCTGCAGCGCCTGATTCGCAGTGAGCGCAGTGGACAACGTACCGAAGGACTTCTGCAACGCGTCGATGCCCGAGACCGTCCCGAACTGGGCCATCTGGCTTAGGAACTGGGTACTGTCCAGCGGCTGCAGGGGGTCCTGGTTCTGCAGTTGGGTGGTCATCAGCTTGAGGAAGTCGCTCTGGCCGAGCTGGGTCGGATTCGAGCTCGCCGGCGCCGCGGGTGTCTGCAGCAGACCCAGCTTCTGCAGCGTGGCGGTATCGAGGGTCGGGGTCATATCGATGCTCCTTGCGCGCCCGAAGCCTTATTGCCCGAGGCGCAGCGTGTTCAACAACAACTGCTTGGAGGTGTTCAGCACCTGTACGTTGTCCTGGTAGGTCCGCGAGGCGGAGATCATGTCCGCCATCTGCTCGATCACGTTCACGTTGGGCAGATGGATATAGCCGTTCTTGTCCGCCAGGGGGTTTCCCGGCGCATAACGACTGCGCAGCGGCGCATCGCTCTGTACGACACCCGCGACGCGCACGCCTACGGCGGTCGGGTCGCCGAAGCGGGTCATCACCGCGGAGAACACCGGGATCCGCGCGCGATAGGTCTGATCGGTGCTGCTGGCGGCGCTGTCGGCGTTGGCGAGATTGCTGGCGACCACGTTCAGGCGCACCGACTGGGCGCTCATCGCGGAGCCGGCAACCCCGAAGATGTTGAAAAGGGACATGGCTCAGTTTCCTTTCAGCGCGGTCATGATCCCGCGGATGCGTCCGTTCAGGAACGTCAGGCTCGCCTCGTACTTCACCGCGTTCTCGGCGAAGGCGGCCTCCTCGACCTGGGCGTTGACGGTGTTGCCGTCGAGCGCTGGCTGCAGCGGCACCCGGTAGAGGAGCTGCAGGGCGCCGAGTCCGGCGGACGGCCCCCGGATGTCGTCGGCATGGGTAACCGCCAGCGGCAGGGCGCCAGTGGCGGATCCGCCGTCGACCGCCTGGCGCAGCAGGGCCTTGAAATCGATGTCGCGCGCCTTGTAGTTCGGCGTGTCCGCGTTGGCAAGGTTGGAGGCGAGGATCTCGGCGCGCTTGGCCCGCAGCAGCAGCGCGTCGGCGTGGATCCCGAAGACCTGATCGATGCTGAATCCCATGGCGGCCGAACTCCACGCAGTGGTTTCCGGCAGAAACAGAAGCAATGCCCGTGCCAACGGTCTAAGGCATTGAAAAAACGCGTGTCGGTCTGGGGGGCACGGCGTGCGCACGGCACAGGCGGCAAACCGCCGCCGCGCCGGCGGCAAGGTCTGGACTCCTCGGACCCGGGGGGTCAGCGCCGCGGGGCGAAGGACTCGCGCAGGCGGTAGAGGATCCCGCCTCCGGCACGGACCATCTGGAACTCGTCGGTATGGCCGGACAGGGACTCGGAGGCCCCGAGTACGAGGTAGCCGCCCGGATTGAGGATGCGCGCCATGCGCCCGAGGATGTCGCGCCGCGACTCGGAGGAAAAATAGATCAGGACGTTACGACAGAAGATCATGTCGAACCGCCCGAGCAACGCGTAGGGTTTGAGCAGATTGAGGTCCAGAAAACGCACCCGGGCGCGGATCTCGGGAGCGACTTCCCAACAGTCGCGCTGGCGCCGGAAATAGCGCTCCCGCGCCGGCGCCGGCAGACCCCGCTGGATCTCGGCCTCGTAGTAGAGGCCCGCCCGCGCCTTCTTCAACATCGTCGGCGAGATATCCGTACCCACGACCTGTACGCCGCCGGGGAAGGCGTGCGGGCGCGCACGCAGGTAGTCCTCGACCACGATGCTGATCGAGTAGGGCTCCTGTCCCGAGGAGCAGGCCGCCGACCAGATGCGCGGCATGGGGCAGCGGCGCCGTTCGAGTTCCGGCAGTACGGCGGTCGCGAGGAGTTCGAAGGGATGCCCGTCGCGAAACCAGTAGGTCTCGTTGGTGGTCATCGCGTCCACGACCCGCTCGCGCAGGCCCAGGCCGACCCCCTTGCGCAGGTGCTCCAGCAGCTCGCGCAACGAGGCGTAGCCGTATTCCTCCAGCACCGGCCGCAGGCGCGTGCTCAGGAGATATTGCTTCTGCTCCCCGAGCACGATGCCACAGGACTCGGCGAGAAACGCCTGGAACCCCCTGTAGTCTTCCTCGCTCATCGCGCCAGCGGACACGCGCCACCCCCGGATCCGGAGCCCGTCATATTAGTACAGACCGCGCGCGAGTTCCCGATGCCCGCACGGCGCGGCGGGTTCGTGGCGGAGGAAGGAATCCCGAGTCGGGTCGAGTCGCTGGGGGGCGCGCCGGCGTGGAGGCACGCACCGGCGGTCCGGTCAGGCCGCCGGATCCGACGCCGTCGCCGCGTCCGGCGTGTTGAGGGCGTCGACCCGGGCGAGCACCGCCTGGGCCAGCTCGTCGGGCCGGAACTTGGCCAGGAACTGGTCGGCACCGACCTTCTCGACCATGGCCCCGTTGAACACGCCGCTCAGTGACGTGTGCAGCAGGATGTAGAGACCGTTCAGGCGCGCGTCGCGACGCAGCTCGGTGGTCAGGGTGTAGCCGTCCATTTCGGGCATCTCGATGTCCGAGATCACCAGCGCCGTACGCGCAAGGCGTGGGTCCTGCACCTCGGCCCACCCCCGCAGCAGCTCCAGGGCCAGCCGGCCGTTCTCCGCCAGGGTGCACTCGACACCGACCTGTTCGAGCGTGCGCCGGATCTGGTTGCGGGCCACAGCGGAGTCGTCGACGACGACGACATGGGCACGATCCTCCGCCGCGACCTCGGTTGCACGCGCCATCCCCGGCGAGAGCGCCGGCTCCTGCCCGACCACTTCGGTCAGAACCCGCTCGACGTCGATGATCTCGACCAGGTCCCGGTCGACTTCGGTCACGGCGGTGAGGTAGCTGCCCTGCCCCGCACCCTTGGGCGGGGGACGGACCGCCTCCCAATGGAGATTGACGATGCGGTCGACCATGCTCACCAGGAAACCCTGTATCGAGCAGTTGTATTCGGTGATGATTACGAATCCCGCACCGGGATCGGGTACCGCCCGGCCGCCGATCGCCAGCGACAGGTCGAGGACCGGAAGGGTGCGCCCGCGCACGTGCGCAAGCCCGCAGACCGCACGGTGCGAGTGCGGAAGGCGGGTGAGCGGCGGACAGGGAAGGACTTCCTGAACCTTGAAGACGTTGATCCCGAACCGTTGCGCACCGCCGAGGCGGAAGAGGAGCAATTCGAGCCGGTTGTGGCCGGCCAATCGGGTCCGTTGGTCGACGCTGTCGAGTAGTCCGGCCATTGCGCGCTCCGGTTCAGGTCCGTCCCCATAGCGGCGCGCGGGCCGATTTCTTGACCGTGCCGGTATCCGGCACGCGACTTGCATTTTTCGCATGCGGCTCAAGGTGCGTCCGCGACCTGCCGATGACCCCGTCGGGCCCTCCTGCACGCGTCCCGGGGGCCGGACGCACCGTCCCGAGGAATGACCGTGACCAAACCCGTGCTCATCACCCGACACGCCCTCGAAGTACTCGAGGCCGCCGTCGCCGCCGACACCGAGCGATTGCTGCGCGAGCAGCGCCGCCACGCCGGCGCCGGCGCCGCCCTGGCCCCGGTGACCGAGACCCTGCACCGGTGGCACGAGCGCCTCTTCCAGGTGGCTCGCGAGGGGGTCGAACTGCTCGAGCAGACGACCGGGCTGATGGAGGGAACCGGCACCTTCAACCGGGGCCTGGGCGAACTGAAGGATCAGGTGACCGGCGTGGCCGCGGCGGTCGAGGAGATGGCCGCCGCCGCCGACGAGATCTCGCGCCACGCCGCCCAGACCGCCGAGCGCGCCGGCGAGGGCTCGAAGAAGGTCGACGAGGGCAACGTCTGCGCCTCGGGTCTGGTCGGGGAACTCGACCTCCTGGAGGGCGCGATCCGGACGATGGCGCAGAGCATGGAGCAGTTCACGCAGTTCACCCGGCAGATCGACAAGCTCACCTCGATCGTCAAGGACATCGCGCACCAGACCAACCTGCTCGCGCTCAACGCCGCCATCGAGGCGGCGCGCGCCGGCGAGGCCGGCCGCGGTTTCGCCGTGGTGGCAGACGAGGTCAAGCAGCTCGCGGACAAGACGGCGCAGGCCACCACCGAGATCGAGTCGGTCACGGCGACCATGAACGAACTCTCCGAGAACGCCACCGGCTCGGTCGAAACCGGCCTCGAGCGCCTGAGCAAGAGCAACGATAGCCTGGAGACGGTCGTCGTGGCACTCTCCGATATCCACAGCGTCGTCAACGACGTCACCGAGCGCTCCCACCAGATCGCGGTCGCGGCGGGCGAACAGCAGAAGGTCTCGCGCGAGATGGCCAGCACCCTCGGCACCATCACCGGGGGCCTCGAGGAGGAGAGCCGGCGCGTCGGGGTGCTCGCCCAGCACGCGCAGGTGGTTGCCGCCGCCAGTGCGCGCCAGCTCAACACCTTCGCCGACTGGGAGGACGACCGCGTGCTCCTGTGCGGCGTCAAGGGCGGTCACCTGATGTGGAAGCTCGCGCTCGACCAGGCGCTGGAGCGCGGCGAGGCCCTAGACGAGGCCGCGGTCAAGGGGCATCGGGAGTGCCGCCTCGGCAAGTGGCTCGCGGGACGCGGACGCCGGCGCTTCGGCTCGCACCCCGCCTTCGACTCCCTGAACAGCGCGCATCGACAACTCCACGATCTCGGCGTGGAGGTCGCCTCCCTCCTCGCCGCCGGGCAGGTCGAGGACGCCCGCGGCCGGGTGGCGGAAATCGATGCCGCGCTCGACGCGGTGTTCGCGGGTATCCACGAGCTGCTGCGCCGCGAAGCCGGAGGGGACGCCTCGTGAAACCGCTCGCGGCCGCCGCCCTCACAGCCATGCTCCTGCTGCCCGCGGTGGGGACCGCGTCGGCCGGACCGATCCAGGACCTCGGCGCCATCCGCGCGGCGGCGGGCGCCTTCCTCCGCGCCCGGCACTCCGACGTGAAGCCGGCCGATCTTCGGGTCCATGTCGACGCACTCGACCCGCGCCTGCGCCTGACACGCTGCAGTGCACCGCTGCATACCTTCCTGTCACCGGGCAGCCGCGCCGTGGGCAACACCACGGTAGGGGTGCGCTGCGCCGCGCCGAAACCATGGACCCTCTACGTACCGGCGCGCGTGGTGCTGTACCGGAAGGTCCTGGTGGCCGCACGGCCGCTCGCCCGCGGCACGCACCTGCGCAAGGCGGACCTGCGCCTCGCCCGACGGGACGTCGAACAACTGCCGTACGGCTATCTCACTTCGATCCGTTCGGCGCGGGGCAAGCTCCTGCTGCGCCTGGTCCCGGCCGGCATGGCCCTGTCCCCGCAGATGCTCGCCTCCCCCGCCCTCGTGCACCGTGGCCAGCAGGTCGTGCTGTTGGCCGAGACCGGGGGCCTCCAGGTGCGGGTGAGCGGCCTCGCCCTGGGCGACGGCGCGGCCGGGGCCGCGGTCAAGGTCCGCAACCTCGCCTCCGGGCGGGTCATCGATGGGATCGTGGTCCGGCCGGGTGTCGTGCGGGTGCCGATGTAAGGCGCTCCAGCGCCCGGGCCCGCGGACACCGCGATCGAAGGGACTGATCGATAAATACAAACTACTGATCGATGCACCGCTAAAGTTCATGCAAGCCCCGCCGCCACAGTCAGCAGCAAAAAGTGCCAAGCCATAGCCGGGGTTATGCGCATGGAAATCAAAGACGCCAACAATTTGACTCATCTCATTTCGGGGCTGGCCGGTGAAGGCCGCACGGTGTCGCGCCCGGGCGCGGACGCCGCGAACCCCTCGAAGGCGGGCGCGCCCGGCGCCGGTGGACCGAACTCGGCCGACCAGCTCCACGTGACCGGGACCGCCGCACGTCTCCAGGCGCTCGAGGCCCAGCTCGCCGGGATTCCAGTGGTCGACACGCAACGGGTCGCGGCGGTCCGACAGACCCTCGATCAGGGCCGGTTCGTGACCGATAGCCACCGGATCGCCCACAAACTCGTGCAGATCGAGCAGCGTCTGCCGCCCGCAGGCCGATGAGCGCCGAGCGCCTTCGGGAGGACCTCCGGGGCCTGCTCGACGAGCAGCTCACCGGCACCCGTCGGCTCAACGACCTGCTCCAGGAGGAGCACGAGGCCCTCACGCGTCTCGACTCCGAATCGGTGGAGGCACTCGCCGCCGGCAAAGCCAGCGAGCTCGAAGCGCTGGAGAGGCGCGAGCGCGCGCGACTGCGGCTGCTCGCCGCGGGCGGGTATGCGCCCGACCAGGCGGGCATGACCGCCTTCCTCCGCGATCACGATCCCGACGGCGCCCTCGCCCGCCGGTGGGAACAGTTGCTCGAGGAGGTCCGTCGCTGCCGCCACGGCAATCGCCGCAACGGCGGGATTCTCGAGGTCAGCCGCGCCCGCATCCAGCAGGCCCTCGAGATCCTGCGCGGCCAACTCCCGGACGCCGGCGGATACGGCCCGAAGGGCAAGACGAGCGGCTTTCCCAACCGGCGCACCATCGCCAAGGCATAGGACCCCGACCGGGATGTACAGCGGGCCAGGGAGAGCCCACCGCGATGGCACAACCGAGGCATCCGCCGCCCGCCCCGACGCGGACGACGCGCCCGCCTGAACCGATGGAAGGGAACGCGACCCCAGAGGCGTTCGGCGCCGAGGAGCGGATCACCGACCCGGCGCGCATCGTCGGGCTTCTGCGAGGCCTGAAGGACGGCCACGCCCTGCTGTCGGTCGCCGTCGACGGAGAATCCGCACTCTATACCAGCGCGGTGCTCGACGTGGACCCAGAGCGGGGTTACCTGCTGCTCGACGAACTCAGCCCCCGGCGCGGACACGAGCGCCTCATCGAGACGCGCCGGCTTCGGGTCCGGGCCCGACTGCACGGCATCGAGGTCCGCTTCCCCGGGGACGTCCGCGAGGTCGGCGGCACCGCCGGCATCGCGTACTACCAGATACCGGTTCCGGACACGCTCTACTACCGCCAGCGCCGTACCCACTTCCGCGTCGAGATCGGCGCCGCACTGGTCATCCCGGTCCACCTCGAGCGCACCCCGGACGAGGCGTTCGACGGCGCCCTGCACGACCTCTCCGTCGGCGGTGTGGGCGCCTACCTGCCGGAGACCGCGCTCAAGCGCGGCGACACCGTACCGACCTGCGTCGTCCAGATCCCCAACGCCCCGCCCCTGCGCAGCGCACTCGAGGTCTGCTTCGTGCGCTTCGACGAGGCCCGCCGCAAGGTCCGCATCGGCGGGCGCTTCCTGGGCCTCACCCCTGCCCAGCACAAGGCCCTGGCGCGCTTCGTCGCGGAGCTGGAGCGCAAGCTGCTGCAGCGCCGCCGCCGCTAGCCCCGCGCGCCCGGGCGATGCTAAACTACGCCGCGCCGCCACGGCGGCGATCCGGAATCCGCATACCGGGGCCGTAGCTCAGCTGGGAGAGCGTCGCGTTCGCAATGCGAAGGTCAGGGGTTCGATCCCCCTCGGCTCCACCATTAAAACAACGCGTTACAATAAGCCATCGACAACCACCCTGCCTTTGCGACGCTCACGCGACAGCCAGAAACTCCTGAGAGTGGTCACGGTGGCACTAGCGTAGCGAGCCACCCCAGGCGGTCACCGAGAGGTGGTCCTGCCAGGCAGTGATCCTGGGCTCCGGCGAAGCATGTTTCGCCTTGTGTTTCAACCGCGCCGCCGCCCGGCGTGCCGGGAAGCAGTAGCTCCGCAAAGGCTCTATACAGCAAACGCGTAGTGCTCGATAGGTCATATACCTAACGGCAGGGCGGTTAAAGTCGCACCGCACGCAGGACGCTATCTCCAGCGGATGCCGGCGGCACAGCGGTATCGACCCGCACACCGCCGGCACGAGCGGCGCGGAGGTGGATTCATGAACATCCGTTACCTTGCCTTGTGTCCCCTCCTCTTTTCGGGCTGCACGACCGTGAACAACTACCCGGGCGCCGCAATATCGGGATCGGCAAATCAAGGGTCTCCATCTCAGCAGACCGCTTGGCAATACCAACGCGCCGTTCTGGCCTATCGGAACAAAGTCACCGTCCTGGTCGCCCGCGCCAACCGGGACATCCGCGTCGCCAAAGAACAGGCAGAAATCAGCCGGTTCGGACACCCCGTACCGCTACCGGTCGGTGTGTGCGACGCCACCATTACCATTAACGGTCAGGGCGCGATCGAACGGATCCGAACGTTCGGCTGCTCTTCCAAGGCAATGGCCGAGGTGGAACGGCAGGCCATCCGCTACGCGGCGCCATTCGGGTCGCCCCCCAGTGGGGTACACACCGTAGAAATCGAGAACTGGGACCCCGACGCAACGCCCGGAGCCTACGACCCGGAGGTGAGCGCCTACCGCCGCCGTGTTGCAGTGCGCGTCGCGCATGCCGTCAGGCGCATAGGGTCCGAAGAGGAAGGGACCGGTATCCACGGCGATGGGCATTTCGTCCCGCTGCCCGTTGGTCCGTGCCATGCCTTCATCACCGTGAGCGCCCACGGCCTGGTGCGGCATATCCGGAGCTTCGCCTGCGCATCGGCGGCCCTGGCCGACGTCGAGCGCCGGGCAATCCGGCTGGCCGCGCCGTTTGGAACCCCGCCGACCGGCGTTCACCGAGTGGGGATAACCACGTTGGTGCGCAAGACAGCGCCACCGATACAGCCGAACCGGCCCCGCGACGGAACCCAAGCCACCTTGGGAGTATAGGACGTTTACGAAGTCGCCCGGCGATAGGTTTTGGGAATCCGGCGGCCTCGCAATGCCTGAGTCGGCCGACGCAGGCCGGGCGTTTGAACTGGGCGGCCGTAGAGGCGCTGCGGGAGTAGACGCTTGCGCAGCCCCTCTACACCCCGACCGAGGCGGTGAAGCCGGGGGCGGGAGGTGGCAGCGAGCCGAGTCGGACCGAACGTGCATCCGAGTCAAGGTCGCGCGGCCCGCCGCCGGGGAACGGCCCACCGCCGGCCGTCCATAGGCAGAGCGCGCCTCGCCGGGTCGGTGCGCAACTTGGGAGCGCGCGGCACGCGCCCTTCACTCGACTGTTGCAGATGAGCGGGCACCCCTCCCCCCTTCGCAAAGGGGAGGGGACCGCCTTCGAAATGCAGAATACGCTACGCCGAAGCGTCGCTCAATCGTCCGGGTTCCAGTCGCTCTCGACGCCCTCACGACCCTCCAGATTCAGGACCTCGAGGTCCTGCGCAGCGCTGACCTTGCCGTCGAAGCCCTGGTCGCGGATCAACCGTTTGACCTCCTTCAGCCGCGGGGCGGTGATCGGCGTCAGGTGCGAGAGCAGCAGATGCCGCACCCCCGCCGCGGCGGCGACCTGGCCCATGCGCGTGGGCGTCGTATGAAGGGTGAAGAAGACCGCGTCGTTGGGGCCGTTCGGCAGCGTGTCGGTGATCGAGGTGTCGTAGATCAACAGATCCGCGCCCTGCGCGATCCGGACCATGTTGTCGGTCTGCGAATCGGTATCCCCCGAATAGACGATGGAATGACCCTTGTATTCGATGCGGAACGCCACCGCGGGTGCGGGGCCGTGCACCACCGCGATCGCCTTGACGACCAGTCCGCCCTGGTCATAGATGGTACTGATCGATTGCTTGCCGACGAGCGGCGGGGGCGGCGCCGGGATGTCACTGACGGTGTACCGGAACACGCCGCCGCTGATCGCGCGCGTAAAGATATTTACGTAACGGTCCAGGCCGGTGTCGATGTTGAACAGACCGTTGATATAGGCGCTGGTGGACGGGTACTGGGCCACCCCTGCGGCGTTGGGGAACACGGACGCCGGAAACGGAATACCGTTCGCGCCGGGACCGAAGAAATGGATCGGCGCCGTACGGAACGCATGGGCCTGACGCGCATGGAAGTAGATCGTCTTCACCAGGGCCGGTACATCGCTCTGATGATCGATATGCATGTGGCTGATCAGCATGAGATCGACGGTATGGATATTGGCGCCGCTCATGGCAAGGCTCTTGAATGTCCCTCCGCCCATGTCCATCAGGATCCTCGGCGTTCCGTCCACGAAGATCAGATAGCCGGCGCTCGCGCGACCCTGCGCGAAGGCCATGGGACCGCCGGATCCGAGGACCATCACCGAAAGCGGCCCGTGGACATGGCCGACCGGAAGCACGTCGTGCGACCCATCCGCCCGCGCGGCGAAGGAAACCGCCGTCAGGAGCGATGCCGCCAACAGCATCCACGGGAAACGAGACTTGGGAATGGCCGTCATTGTTCTGCCTCCACCATTGATTGTTGGAATTTCCGCGCACGCCGAACCGGCAGTGCGCGGCCGCAGCGGGAACCCGGGACCCCCTTCGATGCGAGTGTTCGAAACCGCGATGCACCGGTCCCGGGCTCCCCGGAGCATACCGCACCGGCCCCCGATCCCAAAATGAAGGTTCCGCTACGGAGCACACGCCGCGCGCATCCGCGGCGAGTCCATGATCGCGCCCTGCCCGGGCGAAGGATCCTATCGGCCCGCGCCCGATCCCGCGGTCCCGAACAACCCGTACCCGTCCCCACCGTTGCGCTTGACGCGATACATGGCCGCGTCGGCGAAACGCAACAGTGCGCCCACCTCCCGGGCGTCGTCCGGACAACGACACGCCCCCACGCTCGCGCTCAGGCGGATCCGCCGGCCCTGCACCACGAACGGCGCCGACATCAGATCCAGCACCCGGCGCGCGACGCCGCGGATCTCCTCGGCCGCGCGGATACCCTCGAGGACGACCACGAACTCGTCGCCGCCGAGCCGGAAGACGCGCTCGTCGCCGCGCTCGCGGACGTTGTTGGCGAGGCGCGCGGCCACCTCCTTCAGCACGCGGTCTCCGACGTGGTGACCGAAGCGGTCGTTGACCTCCTTGAAGCCGTCGAGATCGACGAACATCAGTGCGAAGCCGGAGCCGTCCCGCTCGGCGGCGTGCAGTACCCGCTCGAGGTGCATACTGCACATCATCCGGTTCGGCAGACCGGTGAGCGGGTCGTGCTGGGCGAGGTGCTGCAGGCGGCGCTGCGAGCGCCGCAGCTCCGTGATATCGGCGAACGTCAGGACATAACTGGTGGTCAGACCCGCGGCGTCGCGCACTGCGTCGATCGCGAGCCGTGCCGGGAAACGCTCACCCCCTACCCGGCACGCGAGGACCTCGCCGCGCCAGGAACCCTCCGAGTTCACCCGTTCCCAGAGGCCGCCGGCGTCGCTCCCGTCCTCCAGGGCAAACAGCCCCGGTACCGCGCCGACCGCCGTAGCGCCTTCGAAACCCGTCACCCGGTTGAAAGCACCGTTGACGCGCACGATGCGCAAGTGCGCGTCGGCGATCACGATCGCGTCCGAGGAGTTCTCGAACACCGCGGCGGCCTGGGACAGGCCCTCGGCGGCGCGCTTCTGCTCCGTGATGTCGCGGCCGAATCCGGTGATCCCGGTCGCTTCGCCCGCCCGTCCCTTCAGCGCCACCGCCACCCAATGGTACGGCACGGCGGCGCCGCTGCGGTCGGCGAGACTCACCTCGGCCGCGGCCCGACCCGCCTCCAGTGCGCCCCGCAGCAGCGATTCCAGCGCGGCGCGCTCCTGCGGCGCGAAGAGTTCGCGAATCGCCATGGCCTTCAGCGCCGTCGCATCGCGACCGGTGAACCCCTCCAGGCTCCGGTTCCAGTGGACGAGCCGGCCGTCCGGATCCGTACGGAACACGATGTCCGGCGTGGCGTCGATGAGCCGGCGGTGCTCCTCAAGGGCGTCGGTGAGTGCCGCTTCGACCGCCTCGCGGCGGCGCACGTCCTCCTCGAGGCGGTGAAACAGCATCTGATTCGTCAGTGCGTCCGTCAGCCGTTGACCGATGTCCTGCAGCAGATTGCGCTCCGCCACGGTCCAGCGCCGCGGATGCGTGCACTGGTGCATGCCGAGCAGCCACGGATGGCCCAGTCGCGGGTGCAACGCGACCATCATCTGCGAGCGGATCGAGAAGCGGCGCACGAGCGCGGGTTCGAGCTCGCTCTCGGCGCTGTCGCAAACCAGCGGTCCCGCGCTCTCGAGGGCACGGCGCATGATCGACGCCACCGTCGGGTCCATGGGTACACTGCGCCCCTCGGCGAACATGCCCGGATACTCCGCGCGCGCGGCCTCCACGTGGACCGTCCAGGATGGTGCCGTCGGGTCGCAGGGATGGATCAGCCAAGCGCGGTCGGCGCCGTAGATCTCCAGCAGCGCCTCAACGACCGCACGGACCGTCTCGCTGGTGTCGAGCGTGCGCGTGATCACGCCCGAGATGTGCGCGAGACCGCGATGGTAACTCTCCCCGTCCAGGGTCGGGGATCCGCCTGTCTCCGGATCCGCGGGATCGCGCAGAATGACCAGCGCCCCGCGGGAGTGTCTCGCCGGGGCGCCCAGCGGATAGATCTGCAGCGCGACCGCGATGCGCGCACCGTCCGGCCGCGCGAGCGTGATCCGGTCGCGCAGCGCGCGGCGCGCACCGCCCTTACGCGCGACATCGGCCACCAGCGCCGAGAGCGGTACGACGCCGAGCGTCTCGCTGTGGACCATCACACGGTCCGGGAAGTTGCGCGGGACGTCCTCACGCGCCCGGCCCAGACACCGGGCCGCGACGTCGTTCAGAAAGACGATCCGCCCACGACCGTCGCACAACAGCGCCCCGTCCCGACCGCCGTCCGGCAGCCGGTGCGCCGCCACGAAAGCCGGCTCACCTTCGATCATGGCCCCCCCCAGGGGAACTGCAGGCGTTCAGGGTACCCGATGTCCGAGGGCCGAAGAATACGCCCCTGAGGCTGTCACTCCTACAGGAAACCGTATCCGACCCCGGTTTCCGGCGCGGGCAATACCGCTAGGATCGAGCCAGGGAATCGGCGAAACCGCAGCGTAACCGTAGATTTCGAGCGTTCAGAGATCGTCGCCGAGCGAGAAGCGCACCCAGACCGCGAAATGGTACGGACCCGGACCGATGTCGCCGGGTGGCGGCGGAATCCGCGCATCCCGCACCGCCGCCAGAGCGGCGCTGTCCAGCGCCCGGATACCGCTCGAAACCAGAATTCGCGGGTGCGAGGCCACGCCGCTGCTCCACACGAAGGCGACCCTGGCCCGCCCAGTCTCCCGCAGCCAGCGGGCACTGGGCGGATAGACCAGGGCCGCCTGGATCGCGGCGCGGACGCGGGCCTCCCACGCGGCCAGCGCCGACGGATCGCCCGCGGGTTCGCGGCGCGGCGGCGGACTCGGTGAGGGGACCGTCACCGGTTTGGGGATACTGCGAACGGGAATCGGACGCGGAGGCGGCCGCACGACCCGATGTACGGGCCTGGGACGGTGCGCGACCCGCGGACGGTGGCGAACGGGTTTCGGTTCGCGCACCCGTTTCGGCTGCACGTGCACGCGCCGTAGCGGCGCGGGCCTGGGGGTCGGTGCGGGCGGCGGATGCACGACGGGGTGCGGACGCGGCGGGGGTGCCGGGTGCACCACTACGGGCGCGGGCACCGTCAACGACAGTTCGATGCGCGGCAATCCCTTGGGTCGGGCGATCGGCCGCGGGCCCACCACGAGCCACCACCCGGCGACCCACACCAGCGCCGCCTCCAACAGGAATGCGGTGAGCGCCGCGGTTGCGAGACGCCGACCCTCCCCGTGAGGCCCCCAAGGCGGGCCCGCCATCACCGCCGCGCCAGCCACCATACCCCGCCCACCAATACCGCCGTCATGGACCACACCGCTGCACCGGGATCGCCCATGCGCGTCGCCCCTTCGGCGACCGCCACCGCAACGGCGACCACGCCGATCGTCGCCCGATCGCCGAACAACGCCCGCAACAAGGCCTTCATGCCCGCTCTCCTCTCGGAACCTGCAGAACCACGCGGGAGAGCAGCCAGCCGGATCCGGCATAAACGGCCGCAAGGAGAGGGATTGTGAGGTCGCCCCATTCCCAGGCGGCGGAACCCGCAACCGCCTCCCCGGTCCAGTACGTGCCGAAGGCGAGCAACAGGGTGCCCACCGCAAACTTCAGTGTGTTCTCGGGAACGCGCGTGAGGGGACCGCGTACAACGAACGCCGCGACGGCGACCGCGACCAAGGCCGCCGCCGCCGCCGCGGCCAGGGGTGCGAAGGCGCCGGTCTGATAACCCAGGGCGATCACGATACCGCACACCTCGACCCCTTCGAGCACGACCGCCTTGAACACGACGATCCAGGAGGCACGCCGCCGGGCGTTCGCCGCCTCTGCGCGCGTACGGGCGAATGCCGCGGATTCGTCATGCAGGGGCTTGAGCCCGGCACTGCGCGCGACGGACTTGGCGAGCCAGCGCACCCCCATCAGAAGCAGGAATATCCCCACCAGCAGCCGCAGCCATCGGATCGCCGCACCGAGCGCCAGCAGGGGGCCGAGCGCCAGGGTGGCCGCCGCCAGCACGGCGAGCCCCGACCCCGCCGCGCCCAGAGCCAACGGCCAGCCGTCGGTCAGCGCGATCGCGAGTACGATGGTCGCCGCCTCCGTCCACTCCACCGCGGCGCCGGCGAACGCCGCCAGCCACGCCCCCGAGATATGCATTGCCGTCAAGGTTGTTCCTCCTCGTGGTCGTCTTCGTAGATGAACACATGCTCACGCTGCAGCTCCAGCCTCACGCTCGGGGCCGGCAGTTCCGGGTGCAGCCCGAAAAGCGCCCCGCCGACGGAGGGCAGGCGCCAATAGCATCGGTAGCGCCCGTTCTCGAACGTGTGGGTGACGCGCTGCGCCTCGATGCCGCCTCCGTGCGTGGCGATCGAGACCGCCTGCGGGCGGATCAGGGCGCTCGCGGACCGACCACCGCCCACGTTGGGGCCGACGCCGGGTATCGCCACCGGGCCGATACACAGTTCAGCCCCGTGCCCGTTCACGCGGGTCCGCCCCGCGAGCCGACCCTCCGCACCGGCGAGGCGCGCGACCAGCGGCGTAGCGGGCAGGCGATAGAGTTCCTCCGGAGTTCCCGTCTGGGTAATGCGCCCGTCCTCGAGGACAGCGACGCGGTCGGCGAGGCGCCAGACGTCGCGCGGATCGTGACTGACGATGAGCACCGCGGCCCCGCGCTCGCGCGCGAGCACCTTCAACTCGATGCGCAGGCCTTCGGCGGTTTCCGCGTCGAGGCTGGAGAACGGCTCGTCCATGAGCAGCAGGCGCGACCCGCCGATCAAGGCACGCGCGAGCGCGACACGCTGCTGCTGCCCTCCGGAAAGCGCGCCCGGACGCCGGTGCGCCGCGCCCTGAAGGCCGAACTGCGCGAGCAGCTCGCCGGCGCGGCGTCGAGAGCCGGCGAACGAACCCGGAACGACCATCGCGACGTTGTCGAGCGCACTCAGGTGCGGCCACAGCGCGTAGTCCTGGAACACCATGCCCACGGCCCGACGGCGCGGTGCGAGGTGAACGCCGCGCGCGCCGTCGGCCGCGACCGCACCGTGGATGCGGATGGTCCCGCAGTCCGCCGCCACCAGGCCCGCCACCGCACGCAGCAGCGTCGACTTGCCGGACCCGGAGCGCCCTACCACGACCAGCACCTCGCCGGGCCCGGCCCGCAGATCGATCGCGCGCAACACCGCGCGCCCGCCCAGCGCCACTCCCAGTCCGCTCACCTCGAGCACCGCGCTCACGCCCCCACCCCCGGCTGCAGCACCCCCGTGAGGCGGCGCGAAGCCAAACCGACCAAGCCCGCACCGAGCAGACCGACCACTGCCACACCCGCCAGGCCGAGTCGGGCCGCGGCGGTATCGTTCATTCCCTGCATCAGGTTGACGATGCTTACCGCGAGCGGCGTACGACCCGGCGGCGCCAGCAACTCCGAGATCGGAAGTTCGAACACCATTGTCGCGAACGCCATGAATCCCGCCCACAGCAGCGGCCCAGCGCGCAGCGGGAGGGCAATGTCCAGCAGCCGGCGCCCGGGGTCGGCGACGTGTACCACCGCGGCTTCATCGAGCGCCACGTGGATCTGTTCAAGCGGCGCCCGCAGCAACCGCACCAGCATCGGCATGACCGCGCTCGAGTAAGCGATCACCAACAGAAGCGGCGTCCCATACAGGACCACGGGTCCGCGGTTGAACGCAAAGACGTAGGCTGCCCCCAGCACCACACCGGGTACCGCCATGCCCGCGAGACTGAACCCCTCCATCGCGATTGTCACCCAGGGGATCGATCGCGACGCGCCGCCGCCGCGCAGCATCGCCATCACGATCGCGAGCGTGAGTCCCGCGCCGAGCAAGGCATACACCAGGGAACTCGCCACCGAGGACCAGGGCACGGGCACCTGCGGTTCGGAACCGAAGGCTTGGTGCATCAATGAGGCGATCGGGATCACGAAGCCCAACACGAGCGTCGCCGCTGCGCTCAGCCAGCCTGCGGCGGCGACTCCGCGGCGCGGGCACACCGGGTGCCGCGCGCGGTGGCGCGCGCCAATGAGCGTCGCGCCGAAGCGCAGATGCAGGGCGATGTGCACGGTCGCGGCGGCGACCGCGATCGCGGCGAGCTGCACGCTCAATCCAGCGGCGCCCGAAAAATCCGCCGGCGTCGTCGCCAACCGCGTATAGATGTCGTACGGCATGACGTGTAGGTGGATGCGCGCGCCGAGCGTGGCGGGGATGCCGAACTCCTGGATCGACTCGGCAAAGACCACGACCGCGCTTGCGGCCGCGGCGGGGAGCAGCGCGCGCGCCGCGATTGCGGCGGCACGCACCCGACCGACGTCGAACACCGCCGCCACCTCATCCCACTCGGCGCCCATCGCACGCAGGGTCGCACGTCCCGCGAAGCATGCGAACGGAACGCCCTTCAACGCCAGCAGGGAGACAATGCCGCCGATGCCGAAGAAGGCATCGGCCACCGCCGTATGCATCCACTGCGGTCGCTCGATCAGCGTCTGCCAACCGAGCGTGAGCAGATAGCTCGGGAGCAGGAACACCAGCCAGCACGCAAGTTCGGTCAAACCGCGCCCGCGCCACCGGCGGCACTCGCTCAACCAGGCGAGCAGGAAGCCGACCGGCAGGGCGGCCGCGGTGGCGGCCGCGGCGATCCCGAGACTGTTGCCGACCGCCTCCTTGTCCACGTGCTGGAAGATGCGACCGTGAAACAGGAACGCGCCGAGCGGATAGAGCACGGTCAGAATGACCGCAACCAGCCACCATCCGCGCGCCAAGGCCCTCCACAGTGCCGCTGCGCGTGCCGTCATCGGACCTCCCAGAGTTTCGAGAACCAGCGGTCCATGTCGCCTTGGCGCCGACCCCAGACACTGGCATCGAAGAATTTCAGGTCCGCCGGGGGCGGCGGCAGGCCCTGCACGTCCCGGGGGCGTGCGACGTTGCGGGTGAGCGGCCAATACAGGGCATCGGGCTCGTTCATCCGCATGCGCAGGTGCTGTCCGAGGGGGCTCATCACGAACCGGGCGAAGCGCAGTACCTGTGCGCGCTTGCCCGGCGCCAGCCGCGCCGGTATGACGAGGACGCTGGGCAGCGCTACCGCCGGGTCCGGAACGACCACGCGGAAACCGGAATGGACGCGGGCGAACGCAAATCCTGCGGACGACTGGACCAGCGCGAGATCGATCTCCCCGGCACGCAGCGCGGCCAGCGTATTCGCGTTCTTCGCGTAGATCCTCATGCCAGCGCCCACCAGCCCGCGCACGAAGGGCTTCCCGGCCGGCCAGCCGCCGCCCGCCTCCAGAAGCGCCGCAAGGATCGGAAACGCCGGACCCGAGATGGCCGGGTTGCTCATTCCGATCCGCCCCTGCCACGACGCCAGCGCACCCCACGTGCGCGGCGCCGGATAGGGGCTCACCGCGGGCACCACGAACACCCCGGCAAGCGTGGTACCGGTCGGAAGCCAGTCGCCGTCGGCGGGCACCAGGCGTCGTCCCAGCCGGTTCCAGTCGATGACGGCGTGCAGCCGCCCTGTCAGCCCCGCCGCGGCAAGACCGGCTGCACTCTCGGCGCCGTCGAACCATGCCACATCCCAGCGCGGGCGCCGACCCTCGGCGGCGACACGCGCCAGGAGCGCCCCGGTCGAAAGTGACACCGTCGATACCGGAACCCCGGTACGCTCCGTGAACGCGCGCGCAGCCGCCGCCCCGTAGTCTTCGGCGCTGTACAGGACCAACCCGCCGCCGTCATCGGGTTCGAGATACCAGAAGGCACCGGCCACAACCCCGGCGAGCAAGGTTGCCGCCAGAACCAGGCGCCGCATCTCAGTGCGCCCCGCCCGCGGCCAAGGGGCGCGTCGCCACGCTCACCGCCCGCACGCCCGCCTCACGACAGGCGTCCATCACCCGGATCAGTGACTGTAGCGAGGCTTTGGCGGCCCCGGCGATCACCGTCACGGTGGCGGGCTGCAGGCGTGTAGCCGTGTGGCTCCCCGGCAGGTGGTACGCCAGCCCCCGGTCGGGGATCATCTGTGCCGTGAGCATGATGAAGAAAACCAGCAGGAAAAGCATGATGTCGATCATCGGGATGATCTCGATCCGGCCTTTTCGGACTTGGTCGAAGTAGCGCATCTCAGGCCTCCGCACCCGCGAGCCGCGTGCGCTCCCGTGCCCGCGCCTCGCCCTGGGGCAGGCGCCACTGCGCCACCGGAACCCGACCCGCGGCGCGGTTTCCCAGGGCCACCTTCAGGGTCTCAAGCTGATGCACGAGCGCGCGCACCTTGTCCTGAAGCCCGTTGTAGGAAACCAAGCCGAGGATCGCGATCAGCAAACCCGATGCCGTCGCCACCAAGGCCTCGGCCACGCCGCCGCTAACGCCGCTGGGCGCCCCGGCGCTCGCGGCCAGAACATGAAACGTGTTGAACATCCCGATGATCGTGCCGAACAGGCCGAGCAGCGGCGCGAGCGTCACGATGGTGTCGAGGACCCAGAGGTGCCGATCGATCGACCGCGCCTGCCAGAGTATCGTCTCTTCCATCACGTCCATCAGACGTTCGCGCCCCATCTCCTCCGGATGGGCGCCGGCCACCCGTACCAGTTCCACGTGCGGCAGCCCGGCGAATTCGTCCTCGAGCGTCCTGCATACGACCGGATCCACCGTCTCCATGATCCGCACGCGGCCGAGCAGGCGCGCCCCTCCGGCAGCGGTGCGGTGCAGATAAATGATTCGTTCGATGGCGACCGTCAATCCCGCCAGCAGCAGAACGGCCATGACATAAAGAATGCCGCCCGAGGTCGCCACGATCTGGTGCAGTTCCTGTGTGTCCATTGCGTCGTCCTCATTCGTACCCGCATAGAGCCGCGCGGAGGCAGCACCTCCGCGCGGCCGGTAGCTTCCAGTTCCGCCGGCACTTCCGTAGACAGCCCTCTCCTCCCCCCTGCACACGCCGCGGGCCGCACACGGCGCACCTCACTCAACCCATACCGATTCCCGACCGCCGACCCTGGCGCGACCTCGTATCCCGGCGGCCCATTCACGACCCTTCCCTAAAAACGCGCCGACACACGCACGTAGTACGCCCGTTCGGGGATGGTCCAGTAAAGCGGCGTATTGTCGGCGGTGTAACCGGCAAGGGCGAAGATCCCCTTGCGGTCAAACACGTTCTTTAACTGAAAGTTGACCGTCGCATCCTGCAGATACGGGACCATCGCCGACACCAAGTGGTAGGAGAGCGTCGCGTCGGCCACGCTGAACGTCCCCAGCGGCTGCGTGTTTCCGGTGTCGCCGAAGCGCGGACCGATAGTCTTGTCAATGAACGACGCGTACCACGGCCCGTGCCGGTAGATCACCCCTTGCGCGGAGGTAAAGCTGGGCGTATTGGGAACCCATGTCCCGGCCTTGTTTTCCTTCGCGCTGTTGACGCTGCCGTTGACATACAGATCCAGGCCGTCTAGGACCCGATAGGTTAGCGCACCCTCGAAGCCCTGGTATTGCACACCGCCTTCATTGAAAAACACCTGGTTGCCCGCGACGACGCGGCTCGACGCCTTGTTATTGAAATCGATGCGATAGATATCCGCATCCAGGGCGAACCTACGCGTGTGCCACACCATCCCGAGCTGGTAGTTCGTGGTATTCTGCGGATTCACCGAACTGGCGGCCGGATTCGTCGTATAGAAGACGTTTAGGTTTGGGGCCAGGTAGCCTTTGGCGAATTGGAAGTAGGTGCTCAGCCCCCGGCTGAGCCGATAACGCAGTGCCAGCGAGGGGAGCACGCTGCTCCAGCTCTTGCTGAAGTTCAGCGGCAGACCCGTGCCCTGATTGACCTGGGCGTCGATCGACCGTCGGAAGTAGACATAGCGCACACCGGGGATAACCGTCAGCCGCGCCAGCGGGTGCCAATGCAGCTCGGCATACGGCTCGACCGTAGTCAGTGTATCGTCCAGAAGCCGGTCGACGTAGCTGGTCAGGTTCGCGGGATTCTTGGTGTTGAACGCGCCGCCCAGTGTCCAGTCGATTTCGAACTGCGACCGGTGGTTCCACTGATGATCCACCCAGATCCCGGTCTTCACCGCGCCGACCGGCGTAGGTGCGGTCAGGCGCGCGATATCCCCCACGCTCTGGTAATTCATCTCCATGCGCTGACCCGGGACGTCGTTCGGGCCGAACACCGTGCCGTTGGGTGTGGAGCCGTTCGGATCGGCGCCGTTGAAACCGGCGTGCCGATACCCGTAGGTATACAGCTTGTTGTCGACCAGCCAGTTGTTGGCGAACCGGTGTCGAACGCCGAGATAGGTCATGAAGGTCCGGATCTTGTCGAAGTTATACCCGTAGTAGTTCTGCTGCGTCGGATCCGCGCTCAACCCGAAGTTGTTCCCATATTTGGCGATCTCCGCTCGGGTGGCTCCCAGCGGAACGTTCTGGGTGAGACGGTTGTACATCCCTACCACAGTCCATAGCGTTCGCTCGCCGACGGGGCGCTGGATCTTAAGAAACACGTTGTTGCGCCGCAGACCGCTGTTGGTGAGAAACCCGTCTGCGGTGAGATGCTGAACGTCGACGTCGGCGCGCGTACCGTGATAGTTCGGCATCACCCCGGTATCCATCTCGAATCCGTAGAGGCGGGTACCGAAGCTGCCGTAGGTCAGATAGGGATTGAGGCTCGGCTGCTGCGGCGGCGCCTTGGAATGCACGGCCACGGTGCCGCCGAAGGTCGCCCAGCCGATCGTGCTCGCGGTGCCCGGCCCGCGCTCTACGGAGATCGGGCCCAGGTCATTGCCCATAAAATAGCTGGTGGTGTGGTGGGTGAAGTCGTTGGAGTCCCCCCATGGGATCCCGTCGAAGGTGACGTTGAACTCCCCGTCCTGAAACCCGCGGATCGACAGCGCCTGGGACTCCATCAACCCGGCCCCGTTCGGGGCCACGTCGAAGACACTCGGGGCAACCGATATGGCGCTGTCGTAGTTGGCCCCGGGCGCGAGATTGTGCTTGATGAAGTGCCCGCTGATCACCGAGGTGGGTTGTGTGGAGCGAATCGGCGCGGCCGCCGGTGCGCTCGCGGCCGGACCGCCGGCCCCCGCCCCACCGCCGCCGCTGAACAGGCTGCTGATGGTGCCAAGATCAATGCTCGGTGCGCCGGACGCAAGCACCGGGTGCACATTCGCAAGCACTGCAAGACCGAAGGCCGCCCGACCGACGATGCGTAATCTGCTTGTCATAAACGCCTCCTAGAATCCGGGTGATGCGGGACTGGCGCGGATCATGGCGAAGCCCGGAAGGCGTTGCCTGACGCCAACCTGACGGAAATCAAACCGTCCCGCCGAAAAGATTCGGCGTACAGGACGTTGGCGCGACGTTGAAGGTTCGATTACAGAATGAGCTTCCAGCCCCGGGTAGTACTGCACCTGTCCGACGGCGGACCCGAGCGCAGCGAGTTGCAAACGCGGCTTCTACGCGAGGGCTACCGAGTGGCCCGTTGCCGCAGACCCGAACTGCTGGTCCACTGGCTTCGCATCCGCAGGTTTTCCGCGCTGGTCGGAGAAGGTCTCGCGGCTGCATCGCTTGCCCTTTTGAACGCGGAATTCGACGCCCTGCATGGCCTCCCCATCGTGTTGTACGGACCGGTGCATCACCCCCATGCCGCGGGTAAGACGCGCGACCTTGCGATCGTAGCCGTGGAATCCGGCGAATCCGTCGATCTGGTGATCGCCCACCTGCGTGCGCTGCTGCGCCGCGCGAACGGCTATCCGCCGCACCTGCGCCTGGGCCCGCTGGGCGTCGACCTCGCACGCGGGCGCGCCAGCGTGGCCGGCCGCCCCCTGACGCTCCGGCCCAAGGAACTCGAGCTGCTCGCACATCTGGTGCAGGCGGCGGGCGAGCCAATGGCCGCGGAGGTGCTGGTGCGTCGCCTCTGGTCGGAGGGCACACGGCACCCCGGCCGCCTGAAGGTGTTGGTTAGCAACCTCCGCCACCGCCTGCGCCGCCACCCGCTCGGCAGCCGCAATCCGGTCGAGCACGTCCCGGGCTGCGGATACCGCCTTCATCGCTCGCTCTACGAACCGGCGTGCGGTCGGCCGGTTGGCCGTCCCCGCAAAGCGGAAAGGTCCGAATGACTGTCTGCGTGATCAAGCTGGGACCGGAAGCGCAGCCGCCGGCCGCGGAACTGGCCGCGACCCTACGACACGCCGGCGTCGGCGCCCAGGTCCGAACCCCCGAGGGACTCCCGCTCGCCCCGCGGCCGCCGCTGCATTTCGTCGCGCCGGTTTCAGCGGGTGTGGACCCCGCGGAGGTCCACCTGCTTCGGCGTCGCATCGGCGCGGCGGTATTCGTCGTCCTCGGCCCCGACGAGCCGCTGCTTCGAAAGCGGATGCTGGACGCCGGTGCCGACGACTATCTGCGCCTCGATACACCGGTACGCGGGCTGCTGGCACGCCTCGCCGCGCTCGAACGGCTCGGCCCGAACACGCCACCGCGCAATGGTGCGTTCGGGGACCTGCGCGTGGGCCTGTATCGCGGTGACGTCGAGGCGGGGGCACAGCCGCTATCGCTGTCAGAGCTGGAATACCGCGCGCTGAGCAGCCTGGTGGACGCGCGCGGTGAGGTGATCCCGCGCGACGAGCTCCTGATGGCGATATGGGGCGAGCGCGAGATCAGTGACAATGCGCTGGACGCCTGCATGCACCGACTGCGCGCCAAGCTTGCCAACAGTCGCTCGCGCGTGCGGCTGCTCACCGTGCGCGGCCTCGGCTATCGGCTCGACCGCGGGCGTTGACCGATCGCCGTCCGCCCTGAACGGATTCACGGCACGACCGGTCCGACGCCGGGGTCTATACGCCTCCAGCCTCGTCGGCGACCTCCATCGTCAGGACGCCGGCGTCGTAGTCGTAGTCGAGGAGTTCCGCGTAACGCGCCCACTGAATCACGACCGAGAGAACGCGTTCGGACTCCTGCTCGCTGAGGCGGTCCTCGAGTTCGCGCAGGAAGCGCTCCTCCGGAGCGCGCCGTTGCGGGCGCTCGTCGAGCACGCGCAGGATATGGGCGACCAGGGGGACGCGGCGCACCAGATGTTCGGCGAAGATGCGCCGGCGCTGGGCCTGGTCGCCGTCGACGAAGGCCTTGCCGTGGCGGGTCATGCGAATACGCCGCTCGGCCACGTGCGCCAGATCGAGCAGCTCGAGCGCATCGACGATCGCGAACAAGGTGTCGAGATCCAGGTGCATCTCCTCGGCCAGCTCCGAGAGCTCGGCCCCGCCCTGCTGCCCGGCCTGATCGAGCTGCTCCAGGACCCCGGAGATCTGCGCGACGCTCACCTCCGGCAGCCGGTACGCCAGCCCGACCCGCCCCCCGGCCGCGCCCCCTGCAGCTGGCGCCTTGGCGGTCGTCATGATCCCGTAGATGCGCTCCACGAGCGCGCGAAAGGTGGCCGACTCGCGGTCGCGCGGGTGCTTGAGCGTCACCCGCACCTCCTCCTTGACGCGCCCGGGGTTGCTGTCGAACACAAGGATCCGGTCCGCCAGCAGCAGCGCCTCCTCGATGTTGTGCGACACCATCACGATCGCCTGCGTCGGGATCAGCCGCTCGATCCACAGGTCGAGCAGGTCCGCGCGCAGCGACTCGGCCGTAGGCACGTCCAGTGCCGAGAAGGCCTCGTCCATCAGCAGGACGTCGGGGTTGACGACCAGCGCGCGCGCGAAACCCACGCGCTGGCGCATCCCGCCGCTGAGCTCCTTCGGGTAGGCCGACTCGTAGCCGCTGAGGCCAATCATGTCGATCACCTCCTCGGCACGCCGGTTGCGTTCGGCCTCGCCGACACCTTGCGCCTCCAGTCCCAGGGTCACGTTCTCCTCGACGGTGAGCCACGGAAACAGCGCAAAGCTCTGAAACACCATGCTGATCCCGGCCACCGGCCCGGTCACGGGCGCGCCACGGTAGAGCACCGTCCCGGCGCTCGGCTCGGCGAGGCCGCACATGATCCGCAGCAGGGTGGACTTTCCGCAGCCGGAGCGGCCCAGGATAGCGACGATTTCGCCTTCGCGTACCGCGAGATCGATCCCTTCGAGGATCTTGACGCGCGCGTCGGACTCGGCGGCCGGGTACGACTGACCGACCCCCCGGAGTTCCAGCAGCGGAGCGGGAGCTGCAGCGTTCATCTCGTCACGCACCCAAGGTAATGCGTTCCTCCGCGTAGCGATACAGACGCTGCCAGAGGAAGCGGTTGAAGGCAAGGACGTAGAGGCTCATCACGACGATGCCGAGCGCCACCCGCGGGTGGTCCCCGGCCGCCGTCTGCTGCGCGATGTAGGCGCCGAGACCGGTGGCCGTGAGCTGGGTGTTGCCCCAGTTGACGACCTCCGCCACCACGCTCGCATTCCACGCGCCGCCGAAGGCCGTCAGTCCGCCGGTGACATAGGCCGGGAAGATGGCCGGCAGGATCAGCCGCCGCCAGCGCTGCCAGCGGCTGAGTCCGAGGTTGCGTGCGATCTCCCGCAGATCCCCAGGGATGGTCGAGGCGCCGGCGATGACGTTGAAGAGGATATACCACTGCGTGCCGAGGATCATCAGCGGGCTGAGCCAGATGTTCACGTTGAGGTGGTACTGGACGATTCCCATGACCACCAGCGGGAAGAGCAGGTTCGCCGGGAACGCCGCCAGAAACTGCGCCAGCGGCTGCACCGCCTGCGCCATCCGCGGACGCTCGCCGACCCACACCCCGACCGGCACCCAGACCACCGAGGCGAGGGCCACGAGGACCACCACGCGCAGCGCCGTGGCCGCGCCGTAGAGGAACACCTCCCCGATCTCGCGATAGCTCACCGCCGCCGTCACGTAGCGGGCGAAACCGATACTCATCGCACTCACGAGCACGATCAGACCGTAGCGCCACAGGCGCGAGAGCAGCCGCTCCTCGCGGCGGATGAGGTCGCGTAGCAGCACCAGCGGCCGCGTCGGGCCGCGCCGCCGCGGCAGGACGGGTGCAAGGCTCGCACCGATCCGGACCGGCAACCGCGCCAGGCGCCGGAAGACCTCCGCGCGCCGCAGCAAGGTCAGCACCCAGGACTCGGAGACGCTGTCGGTCGCCAGCGCCTCGAAGCGGAAACGCTCCGACCATGCCACCAGCGGGCGGAAGAGCAACTGATCGTAGAGGAAGATCACCACGAACATCGTCGCGATCGCGTAACCGATGGCGTGCAGATCCTTGTGCTCGATCGCGAGCGCGATGTAGGAACCGACGCCCGGCAGCAGGATCTGATGCCCCGACACGCTGATCGCCTCCGAAGCGACCACGAAGAACCAGCCGCCGGAGGCCGACATCATGGCGTTCCAGACCAGCGACGGCAGCGCGAAGGGGACCTCCAGCTTCCAGAAGCGCCGCCACGGCGAGAGCCGGAACAGGTGCGCGGCCTGCGACAGGTCCTTGGGGACCATCTTCAGCGAGTGATAGAAGCTGAAGGCCATATTCCAGGCCTGGGAGGTGAAAATGGCGAAGATCGCCGCGGCCTCGGGACCCAGCAGACTCCCCTGGAACAGGTTGATGAAGCCGACGACCGTAATAGAAAGGAACCCGAGGATCGGCACCGATTGCAGGACGTCGAGCACCGGGATGAGCAGCGCCTCGGCGCGGCGGTTCTTCGCCGCAAGCGTCGCGTAGGTGAAGGTGAACAGCAGCGACAGCGCCATCGCCGCCGCCATCCTGAGGGTCGTGCGCAGCGCGTAGTACGGGAGATGCACCGGGTCGAGCGAGAGCGGCAGAGCCTCGCCGAGGTGATAGGGCGCCGCCATCTGCCGCGTACCCCAGGAGAGTACGAACAGAAGGCCCAGGACCAGTGGAATGGCCACCAGGTCCCAGCGGTTCGGGGCACCGAGCACCGCACGGGCGGCGCGTACCGGTGCGTCGAGGCGCACGTGCGGCATCGGCGGTCCGGAATGATCGGGTGACGAAACCGGGGCCGCCCACGACGCGCCGCCGGTGAAACGAACGGCCCCGCCACCCGGCGGCTCCCCGGGCCGGCGCCATGTTAGCCGAACTCCCGCGCGCCGGCATCCGGCGCCGCCGGCTTGCCAGCCGCCCGGGCGCGCGCTATGCTGACCGGACGGTCAGATCCGGACGCCCGACGGGCCCGAAAAGACCGGTCGAGGAAGGTCCATGGAAAACACCCAGCGCCAGGTCCCGGCGCCCGCGCCGGCCCCGACCCCACGGCGGCGAAAAGGCGCCGAGGCGATCCTCGAGGCCGCCGAGGTCCTGTTCGCCGAGCGCGGCTACAACGCCGTGCCGGTGAGCGCGATCGCGGCGCGCGCCGGTGTCAGCAAGGCCAACGTCTTCCACCACTTCGGCACCAAGGACCGGCTGTACCTCGCGGTCCTGCGCCGCGCCTGCGGCGCGGCCACCCAGGTCTGGCACGAGCGCATGGCTGGCGACGGGGCCTTCGACGCCCGCCTGCGCCACGCCGCGGGCGCGCACCTGCGCCACCTGCTCGAGCAGGAGGAGGTCTCGCGGCTGCTCCTGCGCGAAGTCGTGGAAAACGGTCCGCGGCGCGGTGCGGAACTCGCCGAAAAGGTCTTCGACGAACACTTCGACGGGCTCGTGCGGATGATCCGCGACGGCCAACGAAACGGCGAGCTACGCGAAGATGCCGACGTATCCGTCGTCGCCGCACTCCTGTTGGGTGCCGACGTGTTCTTTTTTCTCGCGCGCAGCGTCCTCATCCACATGAAGGCGGCGACCTTCGCGTCGGATCCGGAGCGCTACAGCGACCTGATCGCCGAGTACCTGTTTTCCGGGCTCGCCCCGACGCACAAGTAGCGGGCACGCCGCACGATCGATGTGCGACATTCGCACCGATCGTCCCGCGACGCCCCGCATAGGACAACGCCCCACGGCTGTTCTGACGTCGTCGCCCGTGCCCGACGCTGTCGCCGATTCCGGTCATCCAACCGTCACCGCACCGGCGCTATACTCCCGCCCGTCCGCATCGGGATACGGGGACAATCCTGGAATCCCACGTCACCGCTAATCGCGCGCAACCGCCGCAAGCAGGCGATCGATGCGTCTCGATTCATGCCCCACCCGATGCGGGCACAGTTCCGTTACGGCAAGGAGAGCGATGACCATGGCATGGTTCAACGACGGAATCTTTCTTCGCAAGGCGGCGCTGGCCGAGCGGCTCGAGCGCCCGATGTCTGAACTGGCCGGGCACTGTGCCCTGGTCTGGAACGAACCCGAGCGCCTCGACCGGCTGCTGGCCGACACCCTGCCGCTGCTGCCGCACTGCCGCATGCTCTACGCGCTCAACAACGCCGGCGTGCAGGTCTCGGCGAACGTCTCACCCGAGGGGACGGACTCCTCCCGCCGCGGCCAGGATCTGTCCGCACGCCCCTATCTCGCCGGCTCCCTGCCCTACCGGGGTTTCGGCCTGTCCCGACCCTATACCGGGCGCAATGGGATCTCCCCGTGCGTCACCGCGCTGCAGGCGATCCACTCCGCCACCGGTCCGCTCGGCTTCGTCGCCGCGGACTTCGACGTCAAGGACCTCCCGCCCGCACCGGTCACCGCGGCCCTGCACAACGACTGGCATCAGTACCGCGGCGATCCCGCGATCCGCGAGACCGTCTTCCAGCAGCGCCGCGTTCCGAGCGCGATGGATGAGCACCTCGACACGGTGGTCACGCTGTTCGACCTGCTGATCCGTGAACACGGCGTCTTCCACTGCAAACTGCACCTCTCAAGCTCGCGCGCGGTGCTGTGGCTGCACGACGACCCCTACCACTACCGCCTGCACACCCTGGCCGAGCTGATCGACCCGATGATGTGCCTCCCCTACCCCAAGCGGCCCTACCCCGAGGAGGCCACCTTGGCCCCGGACCTCGTGCGCCCCGTGCTCGAACAGTTCAAGGCCCTGCGCCGCGCCGACGAGACCATTTACCTGCGCTCGGCGTCGCTCAACATCATGAACGGCCTCGTACGCCTGACCTTCTCCTGCGACGGCTCCCACTACCTGCCGGCCGAGGAGTTCCTGCGCCGCGAGGTCTCCTTCTGGTTCAGTTGACCGAACCGCCGGCCCGGCCCTTTGGTTCCGCCCGTCGAGCCGCTACCATAGGCGGGCCCGCCCCGGTAGCTCAGCTGGATAGAGCATCCCCCTCCTAAGGGGAAGGTCCCAGGTTCAAATCCTGGCCGGGGCGCCACCCCCCCTTTTCGGGGACAGTTTACTAATTTCAGGTCACCATCCAGTCGCGGGACGCGCGGACACCAGTGGTCACCGATAGAGCGGCGGTCCACGGGGTACCGTAACCGCACAACGGGCAAGGGCCAAATTGGTACACTGTCCCCGAATTCAACGGTCATGGAGGACCTCTTGAGCGTCTGTGGTCCTGGACACGTCGCATTCGTCTTCGCCGGCGCCGCAGCCTACCGTTCCCGATAGAGTCTACCGCCACCAAACGCGCCGTCACTTGTGACGCCCGAGAGTCTCATGTGCCGGCAATCGGCGGACAGGCTCCCGCTATCGTCGGTGATACGCCTCTGCGGCGCGTAGTAGCGCAGGATGTGCACCAAGTTCCTATTGGTCTGATAAACGACCACTGCGTATTCCTCCGGCCTGTACTGGTTGCGAACGCCGTAGACCCGCGTCAGCCCTCCGTTCCAGCGATGCTTCAGCGTGAGGTGGAGATGGTCGGTATTCCGGTTGCGGGCCGAGCCGCTGGCCCACACGGTGCCGTCGAGATGGCACGGCCCATGATGCCCCGGCCTTGGTAATCGCGGGCGCGACGGCTGGCGCAGAACGCCGCCCCAGTCGGGCCCGCCAGCGCTGCGCGCACCGGCCAGGCCGGGCAGCAGGAGCGGCAGGGCGAATAGGACCGACAGATAGCATTTATGCATCTCCTTCCCTCCGGTTTTCTTGGCGAATTCCCGGATGCAGTCGCATCCGCCCGCCCCTTTGGATTTCCGTGAAACCCATCCGCATCAGGAGCCATGTGGGAACGGCGTCACCGAGGCCTCCGCATGCCGGGTACCCATGTAGCCCGCGTCGGTGTAACTGCCGAGCACGTCGCACCAGAAGAGCAGGTCGCCAGCCCTGGCATTCATGGTGTGGCCCTCCGGGCGTGCGCGTACCCGCTCATGTCGGAATGCGCACCGCGGCGAGTACCCTTCACCTGTCAGACACGCCGGGACACGCGGCGGCGCAGCCGCCACGGCAGGAGCCCCAGCAGGCCCAAGAGCATCCACGGCCCGAGGCCACCGCCGCCACCGCCGGCCGCAGACGGCGCCGCCTTGACCGACACCGTGAAGGTGCCGCCTGAACTCTGCCCGTAGGCGTCACTCACCGTCACACCCACCGCGGCGGTCCCGGCCTGTTGTGCAACCGGCTGCAGCGTCAGCACGCAGTTCCCGGCCGACGTGCAGCTCGCTGCGCCGCCAATATTGGCATCGGGCAACAGTCCCTGGTTGCCAGAATGCACCGTTACTGTCAGCGTACCGGATCCCGTCACCGCAAACTTTTCGCTGCCGCCGTTCGGTTGCGCGATCGTGATATTGGAAAAGCCGCTCGCGCTCGGTGGCGGCGGTGGCCCGACCGTTACCTGGAAGGTGCCTTTTCCGCTTTGTCCATGGCCATCGGTAACGGTCACGGTCACCGCTGCGGTGCCGGTCCGCCCGGCCGCGGGATGCAATGTAAGCGTGCAGCTTCCGGCCGATCTGCAAGTCGATGCGCCCGCAATGCCGGCGTCCGGCAACAGCGTTTGGTTGCCGGAACTTGCGGCGACCGTCAACGAACTCATGCCCTGAATGTTGAACGTTTCCGAACCCGGACCCGGTTGCGTCACCGTCACGGCCTGCAATCCGGTGGGCGCCGGCTGGACAGAGGCCAGAATCGAGCCGCTGAAACCGCCCATGACAGCGATGGACGCGTTGGCGTTTCCGTTCGTCGCTATCGCCAGCGGCGCGGGGTCCGCGCCCGTATCGTACGAGGTCCAGTTCATTCCGTCCGAACTGACGAATACCGGCGACTGCGGTCCTCCTGCGAAGAAATACTTCCCGTCCCATATCACGGTATCCAGGATGGCGAACGAGGGAAGCGAGTACGGCGTCCACGTCACCCCATCGGCACTGATGAGCGCCTTACCCGTAAGCTGGGTGACCGCGACGTACTTTCCGCCGCCAAAGGTGATCGCACTCAAACGTGACGTGGCGCCGGAGGTTCGTGCGTTCCATACGGTCCCGTCCGCGCTGGTGAGGATGGTTCCGTTCCCACCCACGGCCACGATGCCGCCGCCTCCCGCATGAACGCCGAATAGATTCTGCGTCGTGCCGGAACTCTGCGCTACCCAGGCGGCACCGTCCGCGCTGGTGAGAATCGTCCCGTTGGCCCCCACGGCCACGAACTGAGCGTTTTTCGCGTCCCAGGCGACATCATAAAGCGTGTTGCTCGTACCCGAAGTCTGCGGCGTCCAGGTCGCGGCATCCAGGCTGGTTGCGATGTGACCGCCGGCACCGACGGCCACGCACTCGGTGCTCGTACAGTCAAGGGCACTGAGGTTGTTGCCGATCCCGGTATCCGTGACCGACCAATGCAATCCGTCACGGCTCCTCAACACCAACCCCTGGTTGGTAACGGCGACGAACTCGCCCTTGACCGCGAACCATCCGATGCCACCGACAGAGGGTTCGTACCGCCCCGGCACGTCCAGCACGTTCTGCGTCCGAGACGTCCATACGGAGCCATCGGTGCTGACAGCGATCTTTCCGCCGTCTCCGACGGCGACGAATTCGCTGCCGTTCCACAAGAGCGCGTTCAACCTATAGGTGACGTTGTTGTGTTGCGTCCAGCTCACGCCGTCGGCGCTGGTCAGGGTGACGTTTCCGCCCAGCGCAACCAATTCGCTGCTCTTGCAGCCCACGGCCAACAGAAAATTGGACGTGACTCCGGTCTGGGCTGTCCACGTAATGCCGTCGGCGCTGGTCAGAACCGTGTTTCCGCCTACGGCCACCCATTTCGCGCCGGCCCAGACCACACCGGCGAGATCGGCCGTCGTGCCGGAGGTCCGCGTCGTCCAGTGGATGCCGTCCGGGCTGGTGCGTACGGTACCCGCCTGACCTACCGCGACGAACTGCATGCCGTTCCAGCCAACCGCGCTGAGGTTGTGCGCCGAACCCGCCCCCGGGACTATCGATGTCCATGTGATTCCGTCCGGACTGGTCAGGATGACGCCACCGCCGCCTACCGCGACGAATTCGCTTCCATTCCACACCAAACCGGAGATCCCATAGTAGTTCGAGTTCGACGTACGGGGCGTCCAATTCCCGCCGTCCGGGCTGGTAACTATCCCGCCCATATCATCCGCGGCCACGAATCTCCCGTTCCCCCATGCCGCCGCCGTGAGACGATTCGTGTTTCCGACGTTGGAGGCCATCCAGGAAACCGCATCGGGACTGGTCATCACCGTGCCGCGATCCCCGACGGCCACGTAGAGATTACTGCCGTTCCATGCAACCGCATTCAGCGTGTTGCCCTGCGGGATCGGATTCTCCCACTCCCAGTATTGGCCGACGGCAGCCTGGACCATCGACGGCAGCGCCAGCAAGGCGAACAGTAAAAGCATCGGCATAAGCGGAAGTGCGGATCGGTCTTCAACGTTCACTGGTCATTTCTCCCGAGAAAAGACATACAATGCAAAATCCGTGATGGCGACGTGGTCGATTTTGTGACCCGTTCAGCACCGTGACTCCGGGCCGCGGCCGGCCTCCGGGGCGATACACGCGGACCTCTCCGGTGGACGCCTCCGGCATCCTTCCGGAGACCCGCGCGAGCTGGCCGTGCGGGCGGCAAGTCCAACCTCAAGCTCGATGTTCCGCGTCCTTCTCGGGACACGACGCCCCTCGCCTTGCGCCGGATACGGCAATCTCCATGCCAAACGCGGGCGCTGAGAAAACATAGCGGTATTACAATGGGGTATGCAGGCCCGAGCGGTTCGCATCCGATTCGGCCTGCATGCGGATCCGTAACAATTTCGGTTTTGAAATGCATGCGCGCCGCCGCGGGCGCTACGTGGCCTGCAATCTCTCAGTCGGTGGCGGGACGGCACCGCCAGCCGCGACGACCCGTTGCCGCGCCTCGATCGGCGTACCGCAATGACCGGGCCGCGGCGACGGACGCGACGACGACGTGACATACGGGTGCGGTCGACTACGACATCAATTGCGCCATCGTGCCGCGGACGGTGAATGCACCGGCGGGCTCAAACCGGGCCATCCGTCACAGCATCGCAAGAGCGGGGTTCAATATTGCGTTACGTTCGTTTGAATGGCGTTCTGATGTATTTCGCCCTTCTCAGCCGAGCGCAGCGCCCCATGCCCTTACGCGACGCCCGCTCCGATAAGGTCTCCTTCCCGAAGTCGCCGCGCGTCCGGTACAAACGCGTGGCCCGCCCGCCATCCCAACCGCCCCCGACGGCGGGCCCGCTGAGCGGCGGGCGGATGCATCGGACCAGGCCGCATCGTCAACGTACAACCGACGATTGCGGGTCCGGCGCGGCCGTGTCGACGACGTAGGTATCCGGTCCGACGAGGTGAACCCCGATACCCAGGCGCAAGAGCGCACCCGCAGCCTGCTCACGCACGGGGTAAAACGTGACCGGAGCGGCTGCGTCCGACTGCATCGTCGTAGTCGCGGCATCATGTTGCATCACGTCCTCCAGCGCACGCACCGCGACCGGGGAACCGATGGCACCCAGAGCCTCGGCCGCGGCCCAGCGGGTCGGCCAGTCGGGCGCCTCATGCACCAGCGCGATCAGCTCACCCGTAAGGCGCGCGTCGCCGGCATCGCCCAGCGTGATGGCGAGCCAGCTCTTCGTCGGGCCGCCGGCCTCGAGATGCCTGCGATAGAGCACGCTCAGCGCCTTCTCGGGTAAGCGGGCACTGAGCCGTGCGTATTGCACACGGCGCCAGGCCCCCTGCGGCAGGTAGCCGTTGCGGATGGGCTGAGGCGCGGGCGGACCGTTCACTTCCGAGGCCAGCGCACCCAGGACCTGTTTCGCTGACGTGCCGGGCGCCGGCCCACCGCCGGCGGTCACCAAGTCGCGCAAGGCCCGCAAGCGGGTCATCGGATCGGGGCTCTTCAATCGCGTCGCAATGCCCGCGGCACCGCCCGCGGCCGGGGCGGTGGCGTTCCCGGTGTGATTGGCCTTGGAAGACGCCCCTGGCACGTCCGTGGTACGCGGGCTCGGCGCGGGCACGGCGTCCGCCATCCCCACCCCGCGCACCGAATGCAATTCATCACCCGGTGAGGCTTCCCGCGGGTTCGACCTCCGCGATCCCGTTCGTACACGAGGCGCCGCGCACCCGGGCCAGTGGCCCCCGCCGGGCGAGGGAGGCACCAGGGCGCAGTCCCCGTCGGGTTGGCCGTTCTCGGGGGCGCGTCCCTGACGCCCCGGGCAGGACCAATCCTGTCGATCCGCGGAACCGAGCTTCCAGTGTTTGGTCGAGAGCTTGTAAGCGAGGTATTCGTTGTCGTCCTGGCCGGTGCAGTGTGTATCCTTTATCCAGGGAGAGAGGCCGTATTTGCGTTCTTCGGCGGAGGTGAGGTAGTCGCGATCGGGATCGAGCTTGGCCTTCGCGGCAAGATAATCCTCGCGCTTGAAATATGAGAATCCGTACTTGTGGTACCACGACGCATCGAAGGCCCGCAGGCCCTCGTCGTAGAGCATCTTGTGCACGAACTCGTGGCGAATGGTCAAAGCGAACTGATCGATTCCAAAGGCCACTTCTCCGTAGACGTCCCTCGAGGCTGTCACACCCTTTGCGGCCGAACAGATATGCACGCGCGCGGAGAAGGGATAGTGCATGTAGAAATAGCCGAGTTTTGTCGGGTCGCAACCCGTCTCGAAGACCACATCTTTTTCGGTATGACCGGCCCCCGCCTTGCTCTGCATCCAGTAGTAGAACCAGTTCGGCTCGCGCTTGCCCTCGGGATTGCCGTGCCCGTCACGTGCGAAGAACAGTCGCACGGTCCGGCTCTCCGGTGCAACGCAGTTCGGCAGGTCGGGAATCTCTAATCGCACAACGGCCTTGCCGAAGTCGCTGTTGGTGGCCGGCATGCCGCTATACGAAAGGGTGAGCGAGGCGCCGAAGAGGTCGACGGGCTTTGCGTGGAGCGTGGTACCGGGGATTCGGGGCGGCGTCCATTGCACCATGTCGTCTATGTTCACGACCGCCTTGTCCTGGGCGTATTCAGCGCCCCCGTCGAGTCTGACGGGACCGAGCCCGGCGGGCGCGTCATGGCTGTCGAAGATCCATCGGGTGCCGGCAACGGGGTCTTCTATCCCGAGCGTCAGGTATTTGTACGAGGCGCAGTCGGCCGCCGGCGCGAGGCGCCAGCTCAGTTCGTCGCGCTCGCAGTCGCCCTCCTGCGTCGTGACATGTCCGACCAGTTGCAGGCCGGTGCCTGGCAACTTGTTCAGGCCCCGATCGTCGGTATAGCCGTCGAGCGAGCTGACGTCGTCCATCGATTCGCGGTCGTGTTCGGTCGTGCTGCCCTCGGGCGAGCTCGTGACCCTGGTGACCGGAAAGCCCTTCTCGTCCAGCGGCGGCAGCTCCAGGCTCCAGGTGCCCTGCTCGAGGTCGAAGATCAAGCGCGCCTGGCGTGAGATGGCCGCCGAACCGCTGCCGTTTTCGCTGTGCGCGGTGTCGCCGTCGCTGCCGCGGGTGCCGATGGACGCGTCCAGCGTGCCGGCGGTCAGGAACCAGCTCAGCTCGTTGGGGCCCTCCGTGTAGCCGGTCGTCGGGTCTCGCCGGATGACGACTTTCGCGCCGGGCATGCGCGCCATGGCCTGTTGAAAGACGTTCGCCGCTTTAGGGACCTGGGCCTTGATCGAGCCCGCGACCTCGGCGTTGCTGAGGTAGGGCGTGCGCTTGAGGGCAAAGCGCGCACGCACGGTCTTGGTCCCGCTTTGGTCGGCGCAGATGTAGTGCCGGGTGAGCGTCAGGCGCCCCTGCCAGGTCTCGACCTTGTCGAAGCGCGCCAGCTTGCCGAAACACTCCTCGCGCGCATGCGCCTGGCGCGCGGGACTGCTGATGCCCTGTTGGAGTACCTGGCACCACATCCGGCGCTGGCTCATGCCGGCGAACGGAGAGTTCGGGCCGGGATCGGCCTGCACCGACCCCGCCGGGGCCGGCAGCGTCGACAGCGCCACGAGCAGGGTGCAGTACCGGTGCAGGCGGGGCGAGGGCGGCATCGATTCGCTCCGGTGGGCCTGGTGACACGCTGCCTCGGGTCACTTCGGGCAGGAGGCGCGGACCCAGTGCCCGACGGTGGTGACGTCGATCTTCATCTGCTCGCCGCCGGCGTTCACGGTCATATGGGTCATCCCCTGCATGTGCGTCGGATCGGGGTACTTGCTGGTGCCCGTTCCGATCATGTGCCCGCCCTGCCCGTCGCACTCCATGCGCCAGCTCGCCGAATGCGCGTGGACCTCCACGTGGGTGAACCTACAGTGCTGGTTCTTGTTGGCCTGGAGCGCGGCCCAGGGGTGGGCGATCTGCTTCTCGGTCAGGCAAGTCTTGCCGGTCTGCGGCGGCGGCGAGAAGGGTGTGCCGACCATGACGCTGGTGGCGGTAGTCTCCCACAGGCCGGGCTTGAGCCTGGGTGCTGCGGCATTGGCGGCGGACGGCACGACCACGGCGAACAGCCAGAGGGCGGCGACGGTCATCGGGACGGTTCTCATCCTGGTTCCTCCTATTCATTTCCTCAGAACGTGTCGATAATGATTTTTGTCTTGTAGGCGTGAGCGGCCAGCTTCTTGATCACCGCCACCCATTCCTGCCAGTGATCTCTGGACTGGAGTTGCGTCACGACGTTACCGCTTCGCTCCGCCCCCTGCATGGCGACCGCCATTTGTTCGCCCAGCTTGCGTGCCTCATCCATCCGGCCCTGCCGAATCAATTGCTGCATCCGCGCTTGCGCTTGCGCCGGATCTTCGCCGTGTTGGCCCGCAGCCTCGATGGCTGCTTGTTGTGGCTTATGAATACGGGCTTCGGTCCTGGCGATCAGCCAGTGCGCGTAGTCTTCGACGCCGTTGACGGTCCTTTTCATCGGATAGAAGGCCGCCGTCAGCCACCGATACTTTCGGTAAAGCGCCTCGAGTTCCTGCTGGCGGTGACGACCGGCGAGCACTTCGTCCTTGAGTCCCTTGAACGGCATGTCCGGAATGCCTGCGAATCGGACGGTGTCCGTCAGCCCAAGACTTTTTCCTTCCGCATCCGCTTGTTGCATCGCCTGCTTGGTTGCCGCCTGCAGCTGCGCCGACATGGCGTCGAGCTGCGCCATGGTCTCGGCGGCCCGTCCCGTCAGCCGCTGCGGTTTCTGCGGCGTGGCGTGCGCAGCCGCGGGCTTCTTGGACTTGGGCGGGATGCGCCACCCGACGAGGTGTACGCCGGCATTGAAAGCGTCCACCATGCTGCCGCCGGGTGGGATGTAGTTCCATTTCAGCACGATCCCGTCCGTGCACTGCACCCACCGCCCGGCCATGGCGATCGATTCGCAAGTCTGTTTGAATGCGCCGCAGCCTTCCTTCGGATCTTTGAATGTGCATCCTGCAATGCTCTGCTTCGCCAGTCTGGGCTGATACCAAGCCCGGACCTGCTGTAGCGAATCATGCGAAATATAAACCTTCACAGCGTGTTCGCGGAGGTGGCTCTCCTGCGCACTTGCCACCGGATCGAGCGCGGCACCCGGGTAGATCGGCACCGCACCGGCGAGTGCCTGGCCCGACAATCCCAATGCCGGTCCGGCCAGTACCCAGCGCAGCATGGCCACGCCCAACCGCTTTGTGTTTCCCGACATCGGATTCATACCTGATTCGCCTGGAGTATTGCGGGTTCTCATGGCCATGGCTCACGGCTTGTGCTTCATGGTGCTGCGGGAGGAACGGGCGGCGTGTTGTAGAACCGCACTACGGAACCGCATGGGTACAGTTGATAGGTACCGCCTGAGCAATTCAGGATGGTGACTTTTGTTCCCGCGGACCGGGGCGACGTCAGGGTGGCAGTTTTACCTTTGAAGTGGAACGACACCTTCCAATCCGGGAGCCGTTCGTGATACCAGGCCAGCATGGTCTCCATGTCCTTCGGCGACACCGCATCCAGCCCAAAGGGATGCGCTGGATCTCCGAAAGCACCCGCAAGACGCAGGCTTTTTGCCAATGGAATGCCCAGCGTTTTCAGATCGAACTGCTTGATTCGCCGAAGCTGCTGCAGAACAAATTGAAACGCGTCGGAAGACAGGTTCTTGGGCCGGTGGCCCGGAAGCGGGATGCCGGCGGCCGGGGCTGGGGTCGTGACGACCGTCAGGGCCAGGCCCAGGACGAATGTCTTTCGATTCATTGTGGATGCTCCTTCATGAATATCGACGTTTGTTGGTACTGTGAGGGATCTCCCCGGCAGTCGTTCTATCGCCGCCGGGACACCTGTCCATCCTTACCGCTTGCTCGGCCCCCCGCCGTGCCCCGGAATCTTCGGGCCGGTAAAACCGCCGCCGTTGCCATAATGATTGCGCCCAAAATCGATCGCGCCCCAGTTGGCGTTGTTGGGGCTGCTGACCGCCCGACGCCCGGCGGCTCCGATGGCCGCGGCCTGGCCAGGGCCGCCCGAGCCGTTGCAGGAGCAGCTTGCGCCGGGCGCGCAATCGGTCTGCTGACAGCGCCTGTCATGGACACCGGCACGCACGAGTCTTCCACCCTGCATGGCACAGGAGAGCAGCCCGCTCGGCGCGCCCACCCCGCCAGCGGCCGGCCCGGGCATCGAGAGCGGCCCGCCGCCGCCGGCACCCGGAAAGCGCGGCCCCGATGCGCTCATCCCGCCGCGGGCGCTGCCGGTTCCCGTACAGGCAAACAGGGCCGCCACCCGCGCCGCGGCGTTGGTCCCATTGCCGCCGCAGCCGCTGCCCCCGCCGGCAACCCCGCCATTCACCGCATGGCCGCCCTTGTTCTTGAATTTCTTCAATCCGTGCTTGTTGAGCTTGGCCCGCTGCCTGTCGAAGTATGCATCCCTGGCTGCCTTCATTTGCCCATACCCAACCTGACCCGGCTGCGGTTCCGGCGGCGGCTTGCTCTGGCTACCCGACGAGGACGAGGAACCACCCCCTCCGGAGCCGCCGTTGACGAAATTCAAGTCATGAATGAAATTGAGAACGGCATCGTACCAGTGGCTTTCCTTGGCATCCGCGTGCTCGCTCCCGGCCTTCGTCTTGTCGTAATCGGGCAGTCTCGGCGCCTTACCCGACCCGTCGTTTTGGGCGCATTGTGTGTCGAAAACGCCCTGAATCTGCAGGTGGGAGGTGGCGGTCACGGGTATACGCGTCCCGCCCAGACCACCGGCGCGCACCATGCACGAAAGTGTGCCGAGACTGCCGGTGTTCATCGCGGCCGACACCATGCAGCTCAGGCCAGCGCCCGAGCCGCCGCCCATGCCGCTCCCGCCGCCGCCACCGGCACCGCCGCCACCGCCGCCCATCCAGCGGTTATCACCGCCGCCCCCGCCGCAGACGAATCCCGTGCCCGCCATGCCGAGCAGGCTGCAGTCGCCCTGCCCGAATACGCCCGGATGGGCGAATGCGCGCATCAGGCCCCGGTAGACCGCCGGGTTTGCGCGGCCGAACGTGAGCTGGTGGAGCCGCCCGTCCCGAACGTCGTACAGCCACAGCCCCAGGGCGGTACCCGGGAAGCGGCGGATCAGCGACCGCTCGGTGTTGTAGTCGTGGTACATGACGGGCAGCCACCAACTGCGTCCGCTGTATTGAACCGTATCGAAGGCGAGCAGGCCCGCATTGAACGAACCGATCACCGCCTCATCCCGCTCGCGCCCATGCAGGTCGCGCACGGCCAGGGCGTTGAACGCGGAGAGCGCGAAGTCCACTCCGTGCGCCCCGTCGGGGTCGAGGCAAAGCAGACGCCTCTGAAACTGACCCAGCGCATGGACCGCATCCCCGTAGCGGTGGCTATAGGTCGTGCCGATGATACGCTCGACGATCGGACCGATGCCGAGATCCGCCGGGCAGTTCGGCGAACCGGCCACACTCGGCGCGGGGCGCATATCGTAGTTGCGCCTCGTTGCCGACCAAACGAAACGCCACAGCGGACGCCATTGGCTGAAATGCGGTCCATTCGCCCGTGCGTCCCGGCCGATCCCTCCGCCCCAGTTGATCGGCCGGCCACGGTTCATCGCTGCCTGCGACGGTGGGATGAGCAGTGCGACCCACAACATGGCGAGCGCCGCCGCACGGATCGGGTGTTGTGCATGGACGTTCATGACGCCTCTCCTATGTCTTTCGCCGGCCACGCGTGTCCGCCGTTCCTTTCGATCGTCACCCAGGCTCAGCGCGGGTGGCCCTTCCGGCGCTCCTGGCAGGCATTCAAGCGGTTCTCGGCGCGGGTGAAGATACGGTATTTGGGCGCACATCGCCTGCGCCGCTCGAGGTAGTAGACGGTCGCGTTGCCGCCCATGACGGGCGGCTTGGTCTGCCCACCCATGCAGATGTCCCATTGGAAGAGCGCTTGTTTCGCGGCCGCCTTCTCCACGGCGCAGGCCGGCGTGGCGGGATCGACGTTCCGTCCTCCCGCCCAAAGCTGGCGCCCCGAGGCGAAACTAGGCAGCATGCCCGCCAGGGCGAGTGCAAAAAGGCCCGCGGCCATCTTCCATGCAATCGTGCATCGCTTCATGTCTTTCTCCTCGGTTACCGCCAGGCACCGGACGTCCTCGCAGGGCGACATCCAGCGTCCCTCCCACCCGCGCAAGGGCGCGACGCGCAGCCGCGCGCCCCAGGGCGTTGAGCGACCGCCCGGGTCGCCCGGTTCCGGCGGCGGCGCAGGCAGGCGCGGGAGGCTTGTGCGCAAGCCCTTCATCGTGTCCGGCACCCAGCCCCCGTCCGGCACCCCGCGGTCGCCGCGTCGATCGGCATGGCAGTGAATGCCACGGCCATAACGATTGCGGCAAGTTCCTTCATCGCGCCCCTGTTTCAATCGCCTCCGTCGGACAAACTGGCCGGCGGACGATTGACAGTCGTGGCGCAGCCAACAGATTTCACGGCCTCGCGCCCCGATGCGGTTTGTAGTAGATGTTGATGAGGGTATGCACCCCTTTCAAGTCATAGGCGATCTTGTACATCCAGAGGCTGGTGTCGTCGGCTTTCTCGATCTCGACCTGTGGCATGGACATAATTGTCCGGATACTCCAGCCAGGAGGTGCGTAGTTTCCAAACTCGGAGTTGTACTTCCAGCCCTTGAGGTGTTTTCTATACCAGCCGCGAACTTTTGCCACGGCATCATTGCTGACGAGCACGAGCACTTCCAGCGGATCCTTCCTTCCATTGCTCGAAATCGTGGTGTTTGAAACACACAAAGAACCCGGATAGATCGGCATGGCGACGTAAGCCGCATCGGGACAAACTTTTCTAGCCTTGCCATGCTGCGCCGCCAGCATCTGCTTTCCGAGCTTGCTAAGCGGAGGATGCGGCGCGACCGGCGCAGCCACAACCGGCGCCCCGTTTAGAGCCGCCAAAGCCGTTGCAATTGCATAGACCGCATAGGCTTTCATCGCATGCCTCCATTGACTTCATAGTCAATAGTGATCAGTGTCTTCGGCGTGCCCTGGAACGCGTAAATCATTTTCTTCAGTTTCACGCCGCCGGCCGTCAGCTTATGTATGGTGATATTGGTGTCGCTATAGCCGGGATACACACGGTTCAGGTCAACGCCGGGCGGCACAAAGATGACGTCGCCGCTCATAACCTTCGTATGCCGCCAGCCGGAGAGATGGCCGGAATACCAGGACACGACCGCCGCGGCGCTCGTGCCGGATATCAGCTCGACAAACCCGGAGTGCTTGTTGAACATTGCCGCTTTGGTGCACAGGCTGCCCGGATAGGCCGGCACACCGACCTCGCTTTGCGGTGGGCACGTGCCTTTCCAGTCGTAATTGATCAGCTTGCCCTCTTTGGTTACCGGCACCCGGGGGGCGATGGGCTGCGCCGCGTTTGCGGTCTGCGCGCCCAGCAGGCAGAGCAACACGAACGATGCAAGCGATATACCTGTTTTATTCATGATGTAGTACCCCAAGACTTCTGATACATTGATGTTTTTTGAACCGCTCATTGCGCCACCAGTTCCACGCGCCGGTTCCTGGCGCGCCCCGCCTCGGTGGTGTTGGCCAGCACCGGCGCCAGCGGGCCCACGCCGGCAGCGCGCAGGCGACCGGAGGCAATGCCGTATTGCTTGACCAGCACGGCCACCACTGCTTCGGCACGTCGTTTGGACAGGCCCATGTTGTAGTCGAAGGTGCCGACGTTGTCGGTGTGGCCGACCACGTAGAGCTTGAGTTTCGGGCGCGTCTTGAGCAGCTTGGCGATCGCGACCAGCGCCTGTTTCGACGCGGGCTTGACCGTGGCCTTGTTGGTGTCGAAGTAAATGCCGTAGATGGCGGCGTGGCCGGTGCGGTCGATGTCGTTGAGCAAGGCCTTGGCGTCGACCTTCACCATGCCCGTCTGCATGGGTTTGGCCTCGACGATCGCCACGTCCGTGGCGTGATTGTTCCCATCCACAATCACGGTGGCGTAGACGTCACCCTCGGGACGCGCCAGCTTCGCGGTCAGGTAGCCGGTCTGGTCGCTGCCGACCTGTGGCGGGTCGTCTCCGAACTGGTCCCGGTTGAGGACATAGCCGACATCGCCTCCCTTGCTGCAGGCCGCGGCATAACAGGAAAACAGGATCTTGAAGCCCGCCCGGGCAAGCCCCTGCTTATAGTTCTCCAGCACCTCGAAGCCGCCGCGGTCTTCCGGCGTTTCGTAATCCACGTAGGTCAGCCGCCCTTTGACCTCGATCGTTTTGGCCACAACATCGGTTTGCGTCTTGTTATCGAAATGCACCTTGCCCGCCGGCAGCATCACCCGATCAAACTTGTGCGTCCAGGTGCTGTGTACGGTGGAGCCGGGATACGGCTTGATGAAGGTCTGGACGGCGGCCTGCGCGGCACCGGGACCGAGGGCAAGGGCCCAGAGCAAGCCCAGCAAACCGACGGTTTTTCGCAACGGATGTGGAGTCATTCTGCGATCCTCTTCATCGCCCGGCAGACGGCCGAACCACATGCTCTTGCGGCTGCGCGCCCACCGGACGCCTCGGCCGGGGACGGCGCGAGCCGAATCGTGGCATGGCCCGTTCATCTCCATCCTTTGGGACATGTCTTCGGGGCAGACCACGAGACCCCGGCGTATCGGGACAAGTGCCAAGCAAGAGCCGGGCCACAAAGAAAAACCTCTGAACAACAGTAAGTTGGTGTTTATCAGTGTGGGTGGCCGCGTCTCCGGCACCGAAAGCGTTTCGATATTGAAATTCATTTTTACAAGACCCGTTCGCCGGATTCGCGGCCGGCTGCGGAAACGCCGGCCGCCGCGACGGGTCGCAAACGACGAGCCGGACTCGGGCGGCGCCCGTCCGTCGAACCGCCGGTCGTGCGGTGAACGGCAGCCCACCCGAGAAGCGACGACCTCAGCCTCCCGGGGCCGATCCCTGCGGCTCGCCCTTGAGGCGGTGTTTCCGGATCAGGCGATGGATCTTGGTCGGCGTGATGCCCAGCATCGCCGCGGCGTCTTTTTGATTTCGGTTTCGATCGAGGGCGGCGGTCAGACAGACGCGCTCGCAGGCCGCCATGATGCGCGCCCACGGCGCCTCCCCCAGATTCTCCTCACGGAGCCCGCACGCGCGGGCGAGCGCTTCGATTCCGCCGCCGCCGGCCTCGCGGCCGCCGCCGCTCGGCCCGGAGACGGGCAGGAAATCGAAGTCTTCCGGCCCGAGGACCCGGGTCCCGCTCAGGGCGACCGCACGGGCCACGGCGTGCTCCAACTCGCGGACGTTCCCGGGCCAGTGGTAGCGGCCGAGCCGGCGCAATGCGCTGGGCGAGATCCCGACGACACTGCGCCCGAGCTTTCGGCCGAACTGTTCGATGAAATGCTGCGCGAGGATGGGCAGATCATCGATGCGCTCGCGCAGCGCGGGACAGCGAAGCTCGATGACCTTGAGCCGGTAATAGAGATCCTCCCGGAAGGTGCCCCGCCTCACGTCCTCGGCCAGATCGCGGTTCGTCGCTGCGATCACGCGAACGTCGACCACGATCGGCTTGTTGCCGCCCACCCGCTGAATCTCTCCCTGCTGCAGGGCACGCAGCAGTTTGGACTGCGACTCGGGAGGCAACTCCCCGACCTCGTCGAGCAGCAGCGTCCCGCCGTGGGCGAGTTGGAACTTTCCCACCCGCTGCGAAACCGCACCGGTAAAAGCGCCTTTTTCATGGCCGAACAGTTCGCTCTCGACCAGATTGACCGGCAGCGCGGCGCAGTTGATCTTCACGAACGGTCCCGACTCCCTCCCGCTGCGCCGGTGGATATAGCTCGCGAGGAGTTCCTTGCCCGTGCCGCTTTCCCCCGTGATCAGGACGTTGATCGGGAGCCCCGCGGTCTGTGCCGCCTGTTCCAGAAGCTTTCGCACGGGAGCGGATGCCCCGAGGAATTCGGCGTCCCCGGCCATGCTCCTGAGCTGCTCGCGCAGGTCGGAATTCTCCTCCGCGAGCTGTTCCTTCAGGCGCTCGACGGTGCGAAGCTGGGTCGTGAGTTCGCGATTGAGCCCCCGGATGGTCTCCGTCGCATCGCGGTCCTTTTCTTGGAGGGCCTCAAGGTCTTTCTGCATCTGATTGAAGTCCCGGGAAAGCTGCGCGACCTCGTCGTTCCCCAGGACCGGGACGGGTTCGGGTCGTTCGCCGCGCCCGACCGCGCGGATGCGGGTGCGAAGGGTCTGAAGGCGCCGCGTCATTCCGCGCCCGAGCAGCAGCAGGATGATTCCCGACAACAGCAGAATGGGGAGCGTGGTCTCGAGCACCCAGACGACCTCCGAGCGCAGCCGTTGCTCCAGCTCGGCGGCGTCGAAACGAACCACGAGGGCGCCGAGGGTATGGCCCTGGGTTTGCAGCAGGCTCACGACCTTGAAGGTCGGCCCGGTCGAGGAAACGACCTGCGACAGGCGCGAGGGATGCCGCGCCCGCAACAGCGCAGGGACCGGGTAGTGCTTGCCGTACTCGGAGCCGATCGAGTGGGCGACGACCCGCCCGGTGGGATCGAGGACGTAGGCCTGCTGGATGCGAAGTCTACGGCGGCTCTGAAGCTCGTGGACCAGGGCGTCGAGCAGCACGAAATCCCGGCGCCCGAGCGCCTGGGAAAACGCGAGGCTCGCCGCCTGCACCATCGCCTCCGACTCGGCGACATAGGCACGGTCGACCCGGTCGCGACCGAACTGGTACACGCTGCCGGCGATCATGAACGCCGATAGCAGCGTCGAGACGAGCACGCTGAGGCCGAGCTTGACCTGCAGCCCGTAGCGGGGCGCCCCCGGCGCCTCCGCCCCGCCCGGCGTGGTCCATGTCGTGGCGCTGCTGGCCACCCCCCCTCCCGACGATGGTTCCGATGTCGGGAACGATAATGAAACGGCTGGGCTTACATCCGGCTTACAGATTCGCAAGCGCGGCCATGCGCGCGTTGCGGAACCGCAAGCGGCGCATCATTTCAACTATTTGTAATTCGCAAGATTTCTTCCCGCGCGGCCTCGATTTCCGGCCCCGGCGGGATTCCGACGCTACGCTCCAGGTTTCGCCGGCAGGCCTCGTAGGCACCCAATGCCTCCCCGTGCAGGCCCTGTGCCACGTAGATACGCATCATCCGCAGATGGGGACGCTCGGCCGCCGGCTCGAGGCGAACCCGTGCCTGCAACGCCTCCACCTCCTTGCGCCAGACCTCCTGTTTTTGCCAATACGCGGCCAGGCGGTCGAGGGTGGAGACGAATTCGCTGCGCCGCGCCGCACATGCCCCGGCAAGCGCCGCGGGCACGGATTCCGGGGTGGTGCGGGCGAGCGCGTCGGCCCAGTCGAGCAAGCGCTGCTGCAGGGCCCCCACCCGGGACGCCTCCGGCTGTCCTTGAAGCTCGGCGACCAGCGCCTGTCGCGTCGCCTCGAGCCCGCCGAGATCGCTCCACGCCAGCCCCGGCGCCAGGCCCACCCGCCCTTGCTCGAACGCCAACAGGCGATCGTCACCCAGTGCCTTGCGGAGACGGTGCGCGGTCACGTCGATGTTGCGACGCGCCGCATCCCCGTCCGCATCGGGCCACAGGCAGTCGCTCAGGCGCTCCTGACTGACCGACTCCGGCCCGAGCCACAGAAGGGCCTCGAGAAGTTGTGCCGGGCGTCCCTTGAGGCGCAGCGTCCGATATCGATCCGAGCCCAGCACCTCGACCTTCAGTCCACCGAGTACACGTACCCGTAGCATAAACGGCCATTCCGGACCGGCCTCGGCCTGCGGCGCGCGCAGGCGGTTGCGGGCGATGCGCCGCCGTACGTAGTCGGTCTCGATCTCGTGGCGCAGCGCGAACGCGCAGAGACGCGCCAGCTCCTCGCGGCGCAGCCAGAGGTTTCCATGCAAACCGGCGAGCCGGCCCGCCGAAAAGCCCTTCCGCAACGCGACGACCGCCGCGTCCTCCCGCCCGCGCTCCAGGTAATCCGAGGACTCGAACCATGCCAGTTGGGCGAGGATGAACGGGTTGTCCATACTGCGACCGATCGCGGCGGCCGCCTCCCTGAGCCGCACGGCCTCCTCCCATTCTCCCGACAGACTCCGCACCCTCGAGGCCGTCATCAGACAGGCCGCTTCCGCAAAGGGCATCCCGCTGCGCCGGGCGAATTCGAGACTTTGCTCCGAACCCCCACGCGCCGCCGCCAAGTCGCCCGAGTGACAGGCGAGGAGCGCCGAAGTGTCATGAAACACGCAGCGGTTCAACCAGGCGCGCCGATTCAATTCGGACCCCATCGCGCCGAGGTGGTGACGCGCAGCGTCGTAATCGCCCGCCGCCAGGGCACACCAGGCACCGGTGGACTGGAGTAGGAAGTCGAGCAACCGTATCCCGCTCGCCTCCGCCGCCGCGATTCCCTTGCGCACCGTCTCCAGACTTCGGGCCGGCTCCCCCTGCGCCCACAGTTCGACCACCGCTTGATAGGCCAGGTAGATGATTTGCGCGACGGGGTTGGATTCCTCGCTGCCCGCCCGTGCGGCGAGTTCGTTCACGACCGCCGCGGCCTTCTCGAAACGGCCGCGGTTGAAACCGTAGAACGAAGCCAACTGCGCGGTCCCGAACGCGCGCGCGATCTCCTCGTCCGCTTCCCGCAACCCTGCTTCGACCCGTTGCGCCCACGCGTCCGCCCGGGGCGGATAGGGGGCGCGGACCGCGACCGCCGCGAACATCGCCAGCATCGCCCGCCCGGCGAGGGGGCGCTCGACCCGCCCCAGCATCGGCTCCAGGTCGGCGAAATCCGCGATCAGCGCATCGAGGTCCCGGGGATCGCTCCACCCGAGCACCTGCCCTTCGACCATGAAGCACCAGGCCAGCAACGTCCCCGTCGCGTCCGCCTCCGGGCGCAGGAGGGCGTACGCGCGCTGCAGCGCCTCCTGTCCTGCGCCGACCTCGGCCGCCGCCGCGCAGGCGCCCGCCCACAGGGACAGCCATCCGCTGCGCCGGACGCGCTCCTGGGGAAGGGCGCCGAGCCAGTGTCTCAGGGTCTCGATCTCTCCCGACTGGTAACGTACCCACGCGAGGTCGAGCAATTCGGCCTCCGCCTGCTCCCACGCGCGCCCCGCGAGATACAACCCCACCGCCTCCTCCCGACGGCCGGATTCCGCAAGCGTTGCGGCGGCCAGAACACGGCGCCGGTTCAACTCCGGCTCACTCAGCCGCCGCGCGGCCTCCCAGTGCAGGTAGTCCCGAAACAAGGGATGGAGCCGGAAAGCCGTTTCACCCGACCCGGACTGGTAACGTGTGACGAAGAGGTTCTTCCGACATAGATCGTCGATCCACGCGGCACCGCCGGCCGGCCCCGCGATCTTGCGCGCGATCCCGTAGGTCAGGTATGAAAACAACGATGCAGTGATCAGCAGATCGAGATCGTCGTCCCTTTCACGGCTCGCGAACTCGCCCGCGAAGTAACCCAGGATCGTATCCGGTGCGGGTCCCGCCGCGTCCGCCGCCGCGCCGCCCGACAGGGCCTGTTGCACCAACAGGACCAGGCCCAAAGCCCACCCGCGTGCACGGCGATTCACGCCTTTGACGTCGATGGCCCCACGCAAGGGCGCGGGCACCCGTTTCTCAACGATGCCCCGCGCCTCCTCGTCGCTGAAACGCAAATCCTCGCCGTCGACGCACTCCAACGCGCCGCGGGCCATCGCTCGCACCAGCGTTTCCGGTGGCCGGCTCCGACTGATCACGACGCAGGACCGATGTCCGGCGAAAGCCTCCAGGAGGGCGCGAACGAGCGTGTCCATCGCCCCGCGCCCCTCGACCTCGTGGTGATCGTCGAGAACGAGGACGGCCTTCGCGGGGAGGGACTCGCAGAAGACGGCGAAGAAGTTACGCGCGAACGCCAGCGGGTCGTAGCCGAGGTTCGGGGCCCATTGCGGCAGCCCCGCGGACCCCGCTCGATCCCCGAGGAGCGAACCCAGGTGGCGGAAGAAGGTCGGCGGATCCGCGTCCTCCGACGTCAGCGTGTACCAGAACGCCGGGTTCGGTTCTGCCTCGAGATAGCTCGCAACCAGGGTCGTCTTGCCGGCCCCCGGCTGCCCATAAACCCACACCGACGCGCCCGCTTCGAGGGCCTCCCCGATGCGCCGATGTAGGCGCCCGCGCCGGTACACCGGGCACGGCTGCCGCGGTAACGACAGACGACCGGAGAAGACGTCCCCCTGCGGATCACCCCCCTGTTCCATGCGAGCCCCCCGACTCGGCCGAAAACCATCTGCGGGCGGGTACCGACCGGCACATCGGGCGCCGACCACGCGCCGCGCGCGTCCCTGCCGAACGTCCCCGTCGCATCCCGCCGCCAGGTCGCGCCGCGAGCGCGGCACGGCCGGCGCCGACGGGATCCCTCGCCCTTGACCGAATTATAGCGCCGGTGCCGGACGGGCCGCAGCCGGGAACGCCCATATGCCCGCTGGGGGATGCCGAGAGATGAAGGACGTGTCCCCGCGCGGTCGGCGCCGGGCGCGCGGCATACGGCCGTGTCGAACACGAAACGGAAAGCTGCGGCTCGGCCGCGTGGAGGGTCAGCGCCCCGCGCTGCCTCCCTGCCCGGACGCCTTCTGCATCTGCTGGAGCAGCTTGCCAAGATCCTGTGCGGCCTTGGCCGGATCCCGGGTCTGATCGAGTTGCAGTTGCTGCTGCGTCCTGGTCAGCGAATTCACCATCCGCTGAGCCGTGAACTGCATACCGATACCCGCCAGGGCCAGCACCGCGGCGATCCCGCCGAAGACTGTGATCGCGACACTCCGCCCCACATCGTGAACCTGGGTGCTGGCGGCCACGAGGATGAACGCCCACCATCCGAGGGCCAAGACGATGCCCAGATAGGGTATCAGCATAAGGAATTGCGTCAAAGGCGAAATCGCGCTGCCGTATGCAACGCACCGGTATGCGGTCTCGAAGTCCCGCTGCGAACCCATCATCTTCCAGATGATGAACAGGATCGCTGCACCGATGAAGCCGAAGATCAGGATCAGGACCGGCGCGAGGATGATTCCGGTCAGCGCCGTGGCCGTGGATCCCGCGGTGAGGAGACCGAGCATGCCGAGCACGGCACGTATGAGCCCGCCCGCGACGCCCATGACGACCATGAAGATCAGCGGTTGACCGTAGCCGCCCGTCCGGGGCATTGCGGAAAAGAACTCCGCCGGCCGGGTTACGACGGCGACGAAGGTCGCAACGATCCCGGTCGGCGCGGAAGCGTGCGGCCGGTTGCCCTTTGAAGTTGCGGTGACGCCGTGCTGCTTGTTTTCCATGACGATCCCCTCTTTGCAGTTGTCTACGACCCCGTGGATACCCACGCCGCCCGGCTACGGAACGCCTTCGGGCGGGGCCGACAGGCGGCGGGGTTCTTTCCGTCTCGGCAAGGCCGGCCGTGGAACCGGCGCAGCACCCGTGCCGGACCCGTCCGGCGGGATCGGCACAACGGGCTTCGGAATATGCGGCGATACCGGAACCGGCGCGGGCGTCACGACCGGCGCCGGGGGCTGCGGTCGCGGAGGCGGCAACCGGCGCTCCGGCGGCGGCCGCAGGGAAGGCTTCGGGCGTGCGCCGGTTCCGCCCACCGGCGCCTTCGGCTCGGGGATCGGCGCGTGCAACGCGGGCGCGGGCGTCGACGGCACCGCGACCGGCTTGGGCACCGGAAGCGGACCGGCCGGGAGGGGTTGCGACGGCGGGGATGAGGGTACCGGCAACGGTGCGGGGGCCTTCAGCGGGAGGTTGCCGGTGGCGGGTCCAGGGGCCGGTGCCCCGCCCGCGTCTGCGGGGGCGGGACCTTCACCGGCCCCGGCCGCCGGCGCGCTCGGACCGCTCCATCCACCCGGCAACGGCGGTCCCGCGTCTCCACCACCAACCGCTCCCGCATCGCCGGCGCCACCGCTATCGACGCCGCCGGACCCGGACCCGTACGGCGGCGCCCCGCCGGTGTCGTAACCGCCGTAGTCGGAGCCATCGTAGCCGGGCCCGCCGTTGTCGGGATAAGACGGCGGCTGAGCGGGGGGGCCGCCCGCACCAACGCCGCCCTCACTGCCGCCGGGGTCATACACTGTGATGCTCACCGAGGACCCCAACATCGCCATACCGCCCGGAAGCGGTAACTGGCGCACCACCGTACCCTCGCGGCCGGCATAGCGTTTCGTGACCTTGCGCAGCTCGTGGATCCGCGGGTTCAGGCCGGCCTGCTCGAGCGTCGCGAGCGCACCCTGCCGGTCCATACCGACCACGCCGGGCACACGCAGCATGTCATTGGTCGCCGGATTGACGCGCGGCGCCATCGGGCCGCGATCGAGCGGGCCCGCACACAACGGGTCCGCGGCCACCGCCAACACCAGCACGAGAACCGCAGTGCTCCAGGTTTCAATCACCCGCATCACTCGTCCCCCCTCGTATGAGATGCACCTCGCGCACCCACGCCGTCCCGGCCGTACCCGCCGACAGATCGATCGAGTCGATGTGCGCGGGATGCGACGGACCGCCGGCGAGATCGATCTGGAACCGGTACCAGGTTCCCGCCGGGATCAGGCGCCGGATACGGCCCGCGGCGACGGCCGTCGCCGCGTTTCCCTTGCCCTGCCTGAAGAACTCGATCCGATCCGAATGTCGACCGCAGTGGCGTCTTCCCGCCTCGTCGCGCAAGCACAGCGCGATCGTCAGTCCGGGGTCACCGGTCGTCCGCCCGCCATCGCCGCTCGTCGCCCGCCCGAGACGCACGTCGGCCCAAAGAACCAGCGTCCGTGCACGGGCGACGTCCGCATCGAGTTGCGAGCGCACTCCGGTGCCCGGCGCAAGACGCAGTCCCTGCGATCCAATGGTCGGCTCCAGGCCGCGACCGTCGGCGCCGGTCCGCGGCACCCAGCCTCGCAGACCCGCGCTGAAACGCCCATTGATGACCAGATCGCGCGGGGCCGTCCACACCCGGGCGGACCGGACCGGCACGGCCGGCGCGGCCGGCAGCAGCGTATAGGAGACCGCACCGGACTCGCCGGAGAGCAGCAGATCGCGCGGGCCGTCCAGATAGGTTATGCCGCGTCCGATGCGGTGGGTCGGAACGATGGGCGGCGAACGCACGAGCAGGACCGGGGCCGTCACCGGACCCGACGGCCAGGGGCGCGGAAACCACACCATGAGGTACAACAGTGTCCCGGTGCTCCGCGGGGAGATCCCGATCCGCCAGCGGTACGAGATCCGTCGTGCACGCGGCGGCCAGGTGACCGGTCCGCTCGGCAACGCGAACCGGCGTGCTCCGGCCGACAGCGGCCAGCGATCGTAGGCGTACACCCGGACCCGCTCCGCTGCGCGCGGCACACGCAGCTGCAGGGTATATTGGAGACCCGGCAACACCTCGATCGTATACAACGCCATATAACCCGCCCGGATCCCGAGACCCCGCGCCAGGGGGGAATCCGACGCGTACCACTGGCCCTCCATCGTCGGCGTATTGAGACGCAGCTCCGTCACCCGCCAACCGCCGGCCCGGACCGTATTCGCCGCGAGCGGGGCGCAGACCAGCAGGCCGACCCAAAGACCCCATCGGACGTTCATGGCGATCAATTGGAGAACCGCCTCGCGAGCTGATAGACGGCCTCTTCGATGCACTCGCGCAGCGCGCGGTCCACACCCTCCTTGTGCGCCTTGTGGAGCGAGACGTCGGCCCCCTGGAGATCGGTGTGCGTGAAGCTCTGGACGAACGCCCCGACCCCGGATACGCCGACACCACCCTGCGTCACCGGGCGGCGCACGTCGACCGCGTCGAGAACGGCGCCGGTATGCGCATCGACGACCCGCACATCGACCGCGATCACCGCCTTCTGCCCGCTGCCCTCCACACCGAGCCCGCGGAGAGTCGCGCCCACGCCCGTATCCGACGCATCCGCGTTGGCTTCGCTGACCGTCCCGTAAAAGATGTAGTCGGCGCCGGCCAGGGTGGCGCGACCGACGTTTCCGGTGGTCATGCCCTGGGAGTTCATCTGTTTCTCGCGCAACACACCCTCACTGAGCCGCTGTCGCTCGAGTACGGCGAACCGGTGAGACTTGATCAGCGCCGTCGTGAACATGTCGGTGGCCGCCCGCGCCGACACCTCGTCGACACTGGTGGTGAACCGATAGATGGTCACCGTCTTCGGCCGCGCCCGCAGCGGCGGCAGGCTTGCCAGTTCGTGACTGGTGTACGAGTTGTCGACCGTCGGTCGGCTCGCGGTCGCGCAACCGGCCATGCCGAACACCATGACGGCCGCAACCGCCCCCCGCCAGACGATACAGACCCTGTGAAAAGACATATCCGCCTCCACTGTCAGACTCATGACAGAACCGCGTTGACCGTCTCCCGAAGCGCCTCTCCCGCGCACCTCACTCCATTCCGACTCCCACGAAGCGCCGATCGGTGACCACCACTCCCGTCATCACCGCGACGTCGACCACCGGAGCCGATCCGGGGGCCGGGCCCAACGCGGCCAGCGGAACGCGCAGTATTGCCGTGTAGCCCAGGCTCAGATCCGATCTGTAGCGCCCCAACAGGCGCATTCCCGCCGGCAGCGTGCCCCGTGCCTGCCCGGTTTCCTCCGCGTGGCGTTCCTCTTCCGTCGGCCCCGGACCGGGAAGCCAACGGCGCCCGCCGCCGGACGCCGGCGGACGCGGGCGCCAGGCCGTTGCACCGGGCGTCCCCCGCCACGCCTGTGCCGCACCATTGCGTGCGGTCCTTCGCTGGGGATGCGGGTTCACGCGCCTCCAGCGGCCGAATATCCGGACCGGAGCGCGCCGCAACGCACCGGTATTGCGCAGACTCAACTCGAGATAGAGCCCGGCGCGCCCCACCGTCTCCCGGGGAGAACCCACGATCTGCGCCCTGCCGATGGTCCACCGCGGCCCCCCTGCGCCCATCGCCCACGACGCCGGACCCATGGCGAAAAGGGCCCACGCGAGCACCGCCGTCCGGAGCGGGCGCGCCGGCGGCGCCCCCCCCGCTCCGTGCCGGGACCACCGGTCTCCGCGACCCTGGCGCGCCGCCACCACCACCCCGGCGACTCATTGCACCGTCGGCTTCGAGAAGATCGGTGGCGGGGGCGCGGGCGGTGGCGCCGCGGCCGCATGGTCCTCCACCGTGTTGACGTAACCGGCGCCGATCTGCACCGTCCTGCCGAGAAAATCCCAGCCGACGGTCACGGACGACTTCGTCAGGTTGTAGCCGCCGCCGACATCGAGGCCGAAACGCCCCGTCCGCGAGAACGGAAAGTACGAAACGCCGATCTCGCCCACGGCCCGGTGCCGATGATTGGACGAAAGCAACTTGATCGTCACGCCCACACTGCGCCCGAAGTCGTAGACCAGGCCGACCATCCCGCCCGGGGCCGCGGAAGCGGCACCGGCGCTGCCGAGAAGCACCCCAAAAAGCGCGGCGCGCAGCGAATTGGCGACCGCTCCCGAACCCCGTATCCGATGTCCGATGCTCATGTAATTCCCCCCTTGTACCGACCCGTCCGCCCATTGGCCGTCGGCCCGCCGGCGCCCGTGCGGGCGCCGGCGGCGGCCTCGTCACATGCGCTGCACCTTCACGTACAGCGTGTAGTCCCCGCGCAGGCGCGAGGAATCCTGATACTGGACCTCCAGCACACCGGGCCCCTTGCCGAAGTTGCTGCGCAGCAGGCGCTCGGCGATGTCGTAGTTGAGCCGGATGATCGTCGGCCGGAACACCTGACGACCCTTGCCCGCCTCGCGCAGGCCGATGGGACGGGTGGCGGCGTGCCCGAGCACCCTGGCCAACTCGTTGCTGCGCAGCACGCCCCATGTGGCGCCGGCCGCGTCGACGAACGGCTTCGCCTCCCCGCCGCTGGCGGCGTTGATCAGAGGCCCCGCGGCCTTGTCCAGCTTCTGCACCAGCGCCGCCCAGTCGCGGACGATCGCATCTCCGCCGGCCTCGTCCCATTCCCAGATGGTCGGTACGATCAGCACGCCGCCGTCCCCCCTCCGGAGTGTTCCCTGCCACACGAGTTCCGGCGCACGGTCTTCGAAGACCCGTCCCCGCACCTGCCAGGGGCGCGTGCTGGGATACTGATCCCCCGTCGCCAGCCCGCCGCGCGGACCGCCGAAGATACCCGTCCATGCCGTCCCCGCGTGCACCCTTCCCTTCCAGCCGTTGGTATCGCCCATCACGCGTGAGCGGACATCCGAGGCGAGCACCTCCTTCCCGGATGAGCTCAGCTCGGCCACGTGCGTGAGCAGGAACACCTCGTCTCCTTTTCCGTCATGGTTAAGGGCGTCGTCCCAGGTCTGCTGGTTCACGGTGAAACCGGTGACGATGACCCGGAAGCGCGCCTGCGCGCCGGCGGGACGCCCGCCGGCCGGTGGCCTCGTACCCGCGGACCCCGATGGAGCGGCGCCGCCCATGCCGACGCTCGGCCGGGTGGCCGAACGGGTCAGTTGCGCGGTCATCAGATAATTGCGGCGCCCGGAGGCGTGCGCCGGATCGAACGCCCGAAACACCTCCGCGCTCAGCCGGCTCCCGCGGTTATGGAGCACCAGGGTCATCGTTCCGCTCGGCTCGCGGAACTGCGCCGTGAGCGCCACGTCGCGCCGTGCCGACGGCGACGGGGCGTAGATCTGCGCCGGTGCGCTCCCCCAGTCGCAGTCACGGGGGTGACAGCGGCCCCAGGCCCGGACTCGGTAACCCGCACCGGCGCGCACGATATCCACGCGCGTGAGACCGCGCGTATTGCGATCCACGTTCTGCCAGCTTCCGGCGAACCCACTCGCGGGCGCCCGCCCGGGCACCCCCATCGCGCGCGAATGCGCGGGTGTCGGGAGGTGCCACGCCGGCCCGTTCAACTCCCAGGAGCGGGCCGCGGCGTTTCCTACCCCGCCCAGAAGCAGCAGGCCGCCGGCGAGCGCTACGCCGACGCCTTTCGCCCGCGGCACGACCCGGCCGAGTCGGGCAACGCCCCTTCGGTGTCCTCGGGAACAAGTCTCCATCATCGTCTCCTCGCGAAATCGCTGTCGAAGCCCTAGTCCGCGTCTAAGCTCTGTCCGCTCTGTCCGGCCGGACCCGCGCGGCCACGCCGGCCGCCGGCACGCGTTTCGTTCGCAACGAACGTGCCAACTCCGGGATAAAGAACTTTTCTGTTTGAATTTACGAGAGTTTGAACGGAAGCCGCAGCCGGGAACACAGACCCGCGCGGGTACGGATCCGAAATAATTTCAGTATTGAAATGCGGGGACAGTTTACTTATTTGAGAGGCTCGTCCGCTCGCAGGATCGCGCCGGCGTCAACGTCCGTTCAACGGGGCCCCGGCCCACGAACTGCTGCAACCGCGCAACAGACGATCGCCAACAATTAAGTACACTGTCCCCGAAATTGGTCGCTGTCCCCGAAATTGGTCGCGAAATTCTCACTGTCCCCGAAATTGGTCGGCGAAGGTTGTGATGGGGAGGGTGTCGAGGGCCGGGTCGTCGAGGAGCGCGAGGAGGCGGGTGCAGCGCTCGCGGCCGAGGGCGGGCTCGGCGGCGGAGCGGAATTTCTCCCGCAGCAGCGGGCGCGCCTCGGCGCGGCGGCGGCGGTGGCCGAGCGGGTAGTCGATCGCGACGCGCTCGGTGGCGGTGCCGTCGGCGAAGCGGATCCTCATGGCGTTGGGGATCGCGCGCCGCGCGGGGTCGTAGTAGGCACGGGTGAACTCCGGGTTCTCGACCACCTCCATGCGCGCGCGCAGGGCGTCGATGCGCGGATCGGCGGCGCCCGCGTCGCCGTAGTCGGCGCTCTCCAGTGCGCCGCGCAGCAACGCCACCGCCACCATGTAGTCGATGGAATGGTCTCGATCGGCCGGATTGCGCAGCGGGCCGGGCTTGTGGATGATGCGCAGCGCCGGGCGCTGGGTCTCGATGCGGATGCTCTCGATCGCCTCCCAGCGTCCCTGCACCCGCGGGTGCAGGCGCAGCGCCGCCTCGACGGCGGTCTGGCCGTGGAACTCGGCGGGGAAGGCTACTTTGAACAGGACGTTGGGCATGACGTACTCGCCGAGCGGGCGCGCGAGGACCGGCTCGCGCCCGCGCAGCAGCGCGTCGCGGAATCCCCACACCGGCGTGCTCAGTGCGTGCGGACAGCCCGGCTCCCCGCGCAGGGCGAGCAGCGCCAGCCACAAGCCGCGCGCGGTCGCGTCGCCCGCCGCCCAGCCCTTGCGCGGGCCGGCGTCCGGCGCGTGGCGGTAGACGCGCAAGGGGCCGCCGTCGACCCAGGCGTGCGCGGCGGCGGCGAGCAATTGCGCGCGCTCGGCGCCGAGCAGCGCGCCCGCCGCGAGTGCGGTGGCGACGCGCACGAACACGACGTGATCGAGACCGGCCTCGTTGAGGGCGTTGCCGAGGGCGAGGCCGCCCTGGATCTCGTAGGCCTTGATCATCGCGCCGAGCAGGTCGCGCACGCTCGGGGCGGGGCCGCGACGCGCCGCGAGCAGCGCCGCGGCGAGGAGCCCGCCGAGGTTGTCGGAGGGATGGCCCCATTCGGCCGCGAGCCACGTATCATTGAAGTCGAGCCAGCGGATGCGGGTGCCGAGGTCGAAGGCCGCAGCGACCGGATCGAGCGCGCGCGTAGCCCCCGGGGGCCGGAGACCATCGCGCACCTCGAACCCCTCGGCCGGCGCGGCGAGCACGCGCCGGCAGTCGGGATCGGCGCCGGCGAGCAGCGCGCAGGCGAGGCTGTCGAACAGGCACTCGCGCGCGGTGGCGAACGCCTCCGCATCGCGCGGCTCGTAGTCGCAGGCGTAGGCGGCGAGTTCGCTCAGGAGCGCATCGGCTTCGTCCGGGACACGGCTCACCCGCGCGCCTCCAGCGGGACATAGGGTCGCGGCGCCGGGCCCGTGTAGCGGGCGAGCGGGCGGATCAGGCGGCCGACGCGCCGCTGCTCGATCACGTGCGCGGCCCAACCCGCCATGCGCGCGCACGCGAACAGCGGGGTGTAGAGCGCCGTCGGGATCCCCAGGAACCGGTAGAGCGAGGCGCTGTAGAAGTCGAGATTCGGAAACAACCCCTTCTCGCGCCGCATCACCGCCTCCACGCGTTCGGAGACGGCGAACAGCCGCTCGTCGCGCGCCTCTGCCGCCAGGCGGCGGCTCCACGGTTTGATCAGCGCGCTGCGCGGGTCCTCCCCGCGGTAGACACGGTGGCCGAAGCCCATGACCCGCCGGTGCGCGCGCAATGCGTCGAGCACCGCGGCCTCGGCGGCGTCGGGATCCGCGAGCGGGTCCAGAAACGCCATCGCGGCCTCGTTCGCGCCTCCGTGCAGCGGTCCGCGGAGCGTGCCGATCGCCGTGGTGATGCAGGAGTGCAAGTCGGCGCGTGTCGAGGCCGTCACGCGCGCGGCGAAGGTCGAGGCGTTGAACTCGTGCTCGGCGTAGAGGATCAGCGAGACTTCGAGCGCACGCCGGTGCGTCGGCGGCGGCGTTCGCCCGTGCAGCATCCGCAGGAAGGCCTCGGCCAGCCCGGCGCCGTCCGCCGCGGACCGGGGCGCGATGCCGGTATCGATACGCGTATACCAGTGCAGCAGCAACGCCGGGAGCACGGCGAGCAGGCGCTCGGCCACCGCCTCCTGGCCCTCGAAGCCGCGCTCCGGCTCCACGGCCCCGAGGACGGAGACGGCGCTGCGCAACGCGTCCATCGGGTGGACGCCCCCGGGCAGCGCGTCGAGGATCGCCGTGACCGCGGCCGGTGGCGCACGCAGGCGCGCCGTCCGCGCCTCGAAGTCCGCCAGTGCCCGCCGGTCGGGCAGCTCACCGTAGAGCAGCAGGAAGGCAACCTCCTCGAAGCGCGCGTGCGCCGCCAGGTCCTCAATGGCGTAGCCGCGATAGCGCAGGCCGCGGCCGTCGGCCTCCACCGTGCTGATCGCGGTCTCGCCCGCGACCACGCCCGCGAGACCGGCGCCGGCGCTCACACCTCCGGCTCCCCGTCGGGCCCGGCGCGTTGGGCGCGCTCGGCGGCGTCGTAATCGAGGACCTCGTAGAGCGCCGCGCGCGTCTGCATCCGTGCCAGCCAGCTCCGCTGGCTCCCCTCGCGGCGGATCGCCGTGTACACACCCTCGGCGGCCGCGCTCATCGCCCGGAACGCGCTCAACGGGTAGAGCAGCATGCGCACGCCGGTGGGCGCGATCTCGTCGCGATCGAACAGCGGCGTGCGCCCGAACTCGGTCAGGTTGGCGAGCACCGGCACCGCCACGGCCGCGACGAAGCGGCGGTACTCCTCCAGCGAGGACAAGGCCTCGGCGAAGACCATGTCCGCCCCGGCGGCGACGTAGGCGCGCGCGCGCGCGATCGCCGCATCCAGTCCCTCCACCCCGGCGGCATCGGTGCGTGCCATGATCACGAAGGCCGGATCGCGCCGTGCCGCCAACGCCGCTTCCAGGCGCACGAACATCTCCTCGGGACCGACCAGTTGTTTTCCGGGGCGGTGCCCGCAGCGTTTGGCCTCGACCTGATCTTCGACGTGCAACCCGGCGGCGCCGGCGTCCTCGAGCTCGCGCACGCACGCCCCGATCTCGTCCCCCCAGCCGGTGTCGACGTCGACCAACAGTGGCAACGACGAGACCGCGGCGATGCGCCGCGCCTCCTCCACCACCTCGGCGCGCGTCGTCAGCCCAAGATCGGGCCGGCCGAAGGCGGCGTTGGCGACGCCGGCCCCGGAGAGATAGACGGCGCGGAAACCGGCACGCGCGGCGAGCCGGGCGCAGTAGGCGTTGGGCACGCCGACGATCTGCAGCGGGCGCTCGATCTCGAGGGCCTGGCGCAGGCGCGCACCGGGGGTATTCATGCCGGCCCCGCCGCGGCTCCGGGACCGGCCGCGCGCAGTGCATCCGCCGTGAAACGCGCCAGCTCGGCGAACACGGCCTCCGCCTCCGCCTCGCGCCGCGCCTCGGGCAGCGCGAGGTGCGCGTCGAGCCGCGCGCGCAGATCCCCGGCGGCGACCGCGTCGCCCCACGGTGCGAGCCACTCCAGAAGCGCGCGGTGCGCCTGCCGGCGTTGCATCACCTCGAGGCCGTCGAGGATCTGGCGGTGCGCCGTACCCTCCCAGATCGACAGGATCATCGCCTCCCGAAACCCGCGCTCCACCGGGTACTCGGCGAGCACGCCGAGGCCGCCGTGGACCTCCATGGCCCACTTCGCGGTCTGTGCGGCAAACTCGGCGGTCCAGTACTTGGCGAGATGGGCGAGCAGGCGGAAGCGGTGGTAGCGCGCATCGTAGGGTGGGCGCAGGCGCCACACGGCGTCGAGTTCGCGCGCCGCGGCGCAGGCGAGGGCGACGGCGCCGGCGAGGCCGTCGCGGCGGGCGGCGAACTGCGCGCGCAGCAGGGGTTGTTCGAGGACCGGGAGGCCGAAGGCCACGCGCTGCGCGGCGAACGCTCGCGCCTCATCGAGCGCGCGCTGCGCCAAGGCCGCGCTCGCGACGGCGTTGGCCACGCGCGAGAGGTTGAGCACCTCGAGGATCAGGTACACACCCTGCTCCGCCGCCCCGAGCAGCCAGCCCTCGCTGTCGCACAGCTCGACCTCGCCGGTGGGCACCGAACGCGTGGCGATCTTGTCCTTGAGCCTGCGAATCCGGTAGTTGCGCGTGCCGTCCGCGCGCTCGCGCGGGACCAGGTACAGGGCAAGTCCGCGCACGCCGTCGGGCGCGCCTTCGGGGCGCGCGGCGACGACGGCGAGCTCCGCGCCGACGTTGCTCGCGAAGTATTTCTCTCCGCGCAGCCGCCAGCGTGCGCCGTCGGCGAACGCCGTGGTATCGACGTTGGAGCCGAGGTCCGAGCCGCCGCGGATCTCCGTCATCCAGGTCGCGCCCTGCCACACCTCTTCGTCGGTACGCAGCATCGGCGGCAGAAAGCGCTCGCGTACCTCGTCGGACGCGTACTTGTGGAGCGCCACGGCGGTGGCGAGCGATACCGTGTATGGGCAGTACAAGCCCGGATCGTGGTAGGCGACGAGATAGCCGAGGCGGTAGAAGGGCAGCAGGGAGTCGTGCTCGAAGACCCGGGAGATGATGCCGGCCGCGTATCCGCGCTGCAACAGTTCCCGATAGCCGCCGGGCATGCACACCGTGTCGACGCGCGCACCCGTGCGATCGTACATCCGCAGCCACGGCGTACCCGCCCGGTCCACCGCCGCCGACAGCTCCGCGCCGCGCGCCTCCCACCACCGGCGCCACGTATCCATCTCCGATGCCGCGGGGATCCCGCCCAGGAACTCGTCCGGGATCCCCTCGGGCATCCCCGTCCCGTCCGCGACCGGCATGGCTCGGCCCTCACACCGCGAGGCGGGGTGTAAACCGCCACCCGTTCAGTCTAGCAGACCCGCACCCGGCCGCGGCGCCGAATGCACCGCCACCGGGTTGCGGCGGCCCGGTGGGGCCTCTATAGTGGGCGACCTCCATCGTTTGTCCCCGACCGCCTCCCTGAATGCCGCATCGTGCATGAAACCCCGGAAATCCAGGTCTCGTCCGTATCCAAGGTCTTCGGCCCGCGGCCGGAGCGGGCGCTCGAACGCCTGCGCGCCGGCGCCGATCGGGACGCCCTGCGCCGGGAACACGGGTGGGTGCTCGCCCTCGACGATCTAAGCCTGGAGATCCGCCGCGGGGAGGTCTTCGTGGTCATGGGCCTGTCGGGCAGCGGGAAGTCCACCCTGTTGCGCCTCCTCAACGGCCTGCATCGACCCACCGCGGGGCGCGTACTGATCGCCGGCCGGGACCTCGCCTCCCTCCCCCGGCGCGAACTGCTCGCGCTGCGCCGCAGCCGTTTCGGGATGGTCTTCCAGCACTTCGCACTGTTGCCGCACCGTACCGTACGCGGGAACGTCGAGTTCGGGCTCGAAATACAGGGAACACCACGCGCCGAACGGCGTGCGCGTGCCGCAGAGGCACTGGAACTGGTCGGACTGCGGGGCTGGGAGACGCGGCGGCCCGACGAGCTCTCCGGCGGGATGCGCCAGCGCGTGGGCCTGGCGCGGGCGTTGGCCGTCTCACCCGACATTCTGCTGATGGACGAGGCCTTCAGCGCGCTCGACCCGCTCATCCGCGCCGACCTGCAACGGGAACTTCTCGCGCTACAGGCACGCCTGCGCAAAACGATCGTATTCGTCACGCACGACCTCGATGAGGCACTCAGACTCGGCGACCGGATTGCGATCCTGCGCGACGGCCGCCTGGTGCAGGTCGGAACCCCTGCGCAGATCGTAGCGTCGCCTGCGGACGACTACGTCGCCCGATTCGTCAGCGGCGTGGACCCGGCCCGTGCGCTCACCGCCGGGGTCGTCGCGGTCTCCCACGGGGTCGCGGGCGCGGCCGCCCGGCCCGCATCCGTGCTCGACCGGCTGCGGGAGGCGGGGCTGACGTGCGCCTGCGTCGTGGACCCCGGGGGTGCGCCCCACGGCCTGGTGACCGCCGATGAACTGGCGCGGCTGGCGGGCGCCGACGCCCCGATCGGCGACGCGGTTCTGCAACCGGTGCGCACCGTCCCTGCGGACACCCCGCTCGCCGAGGTCATCGTGCTCGCCGCCGCGGACGCCGCGCCGATCGCGGTACGCGAATCCGGCGGCGGCCCGGTCCGCGGGATCATCTCGCGACAGGCGCTGCTTGCGGGACTGGCGCACCGCGGTGCGACCCTGGTCGGCGACGGCAAAGGCGCGGACGCAACCGCCGACGGACCGGAGACGACCGCATGACGGGCCTCTCCGCCTTCAGGATCCCGGTCGGCAGGTGGTCGGAGGAGGCCGTCAACTTCCTCCTCGACCGCTACGACGGCGCCTTCCACCATGTCAGCTCGGGCCTGTATATCGTCATCTCCGCCCTCCAGCACGGCCTCGCGGCCGTGCCCGTACCCGTGGCGATCCTGGTGCTCGCGCTGCTCACCTGGTGGAGCGCCGGGACACGGGCCGGCATCTTCGCGCTCGCCGGCCTCGCGCTGATCGCGAACATGGGCCTCTGGGGTCCGACCATGGTCACGCTCGCCCTGGTGTTGTGCGCGGAGCTGATCGTGTTCGCGATCGGCTTTCCACTGGGGATCCTGTCGGCCGTCAGCCGTCGCGCGGAGCGCACGTTGCGCCCGTTGCTCGATCTCATGCAGACGATGCCGGCTTTCGTCTACCTGATCCCGGCGGTCATGTTGTTCGGGTTGGGCCTGGTCCCCGGCGTCATCGCCACGTTCATTTTCGCCATCCCTCCGCTGATCCGCCTCACCAGCCTCGGGATCCGGCAGGTTCCGCACGATCTGATCGAGGCGGCCGAGGCCTTCGGCGCGACCCCTGCGCAGACCTTGTGGAAGGTGCGCATCCCCATGGCCATGCCGACGATCCTTGCGGGACTGAACCAGTCCATCATGCTGGCGCTTTCCATGGTTGTGATCGCCGCCATGATCGGCGCCGGCGGGCTCGGAAAGAACGTGCTCGAAGGGATCACCCGTCTGGAGATCGGGGCCGGGTTCGAGGCCGGGCTGGCGGTCGTGATCGTGGCGATCGTACTCGACCGCATCACGCAGGGTCTGGGACACGGCAAACGACGGAGGTAATCGATGTATCAACGCGTTCGAACGGTCCTCATCGCTCTGTTGACGTTGATCGCGGCGCTGCCCGCAGCGGCGATCGCAGCGGCCGCCGCGTCCAAGCCGGTCATCCGCATCGGCTATGTACAGAGCTGGTCGTCCAACGTTGCGTCGGCCAACGTCGTCGCCGCAGTGATCCACGACGGTCTGGGCTATCCCGTGAAGCTCCTGTCCCTGGATGCGGGTCCGATGTGGGAAGGCGTCGCGCGCGGGCGTCTCGACGCAATCGTCTCGGCGTGGCTGCCCAATACGCACCGTGCCTATTACGAGAAGCTGTGGCCCGACGTCATCGACCTCGGCCCCAATCTGATCGGCACCCGTATCGGCCTCGTCGTACCCGATTACGTGCCGATCGACTCGATCGGGCAGCTTGCAGCGTACCGCAACCGCTTTCGCGGCAGGATCATCGGCATCGATCCCGGAGCCGGCATCATGATGAAGACCCAGGAGGCCATCCGGCGCTACGGGCTGCACTTCCGACTGATACAGAGTTCCGGCGCGGCGATGACGGCCATGCTGGCGCGCGCCGAACGCCACCATCGCTGGATCGTCGTCACCGGCTGGACCCCGCACTGGATGTGGGCGAAGTGGAAACTGAAGTACCTGAAGGACCCCAAGGACGTCTACGGAAAAGGGGGCTATATCGGCACGGTCGTATCGCGCCGCCTCCCGCACAAGGCGATGCCGGTATTGCTGTTTCTCAAGCGCTTCTACTGGACGAGCGCGGACATGAACGCCGTCATGCTCGATATCCGCGCCGGCACGCGCCCCGCGGTCGCCGCCCGGCGCTGGCTCGCCGACCATCCGGCACTCGTCGACCGCTGGCTGGGGGAATCTGCGCCCGGCGCGCAGACGCCCCGGCCCGCGCCCCGCCCCTGACTTCCGACACGCGCGTCAGTCGGGGCCGGCCGCCTTGCGGAACCGGAATATCCCCCAACATAGGTGCCCGGCGGCACCGCCCTCCACCCAGTGCCCGAGGCCGCGCAACATCCGCTCCATGTACTCGCCGGACACCTCGCCGGCCAGGTCCGCCCCCCGTCGGCCCAGTTCCTCCCCCACCCGGCGGTAATGCGTCGGCAGGTGGGGACTATAATCGGCGAAGGCGACCTCATCCAGACGCACGCCAGACGCCAGTTCCCGATAGAGCCCCGGGGAGCCGAGCGCGCGCAGATGGATCCGTTCGAGGATCGGGGTCAGAACTCCATCGGGACACTCGTCGCTCTGCATCGGATCCGTAAATAGCAGCGTGCCGCCGGGGCGCAACACGCGCGCGATCTCCGCGAACACCTTGTCCTTGTTCCCGCTGTGCAGGATGGCATCCTGCGACCAGACAAGATCGAACTGCGCGTCGGGAAACGGCACGTTCTCGAAGTCACCGTCCGTGACGCGGACCCGCCCGTCCAGGCCGCGCTCCGCATTCAGACGCCGGTTGCGCCGGTTCTGACGCTCGCTGATGTTCAGGCACTCGACCTGGAAACCACGGTTCTCGGCCAGAAAACGCGCAGCCCCGCCGTAGCCCGATCCCAGATCGAGTACGCGCGTGCCCGGCGGGAGATCGGCCACCAACTCCGCCATCCGTTCGACGGTTCTCCGGCTCGCAGCGCGGATCGGCTCCTCCTCCGACTCGTAGATCCCGATGTGGATATCCTCCCCGCCCCAGATCCTCTCATAGAACGTGTCGGCATCCGCACTGTCGTAGTAGTCCTGCGTCACGCGCGCCGCATCCGCTTCCCCCGTCATTCCGAGTCCTCCGATGCAGGGTGCTCATAGCGCTTCGACGCGACGTGTATGAAGAAATCCGGAACGTCGCTGCGATGCGTCTCCTGGAAGTCCCCGTAGGTTTCGATGTTCTGGAACCCGACGTCCTGCATGAGCCCGCGGACGTAGTCCTTCCGCAGCGGAAACATGTTCAGGTGGAACACGGATCCGTCCGGAAACTCGTACCGAAACCGGGCCAGACCGGGATCGACGTGCTCCGGCTCCGCACGCACGTTTTCTCCGCAGTAATAATACGTATGCCGATTTTGGTAGTCCTCGGACAGGATCGCATCATAGTTCCGTTGGTCGAGGATCAGGATTCCGTCGTGGCGCAGCGCCGCATAGAACTCCGCAAGCGCCTTTCGACGATCGCGTTCGGAGAAGAGATGGGTGAAGGAGTTTCCGAGACAGATCACGGCGTCGAACTTGCCGTGCACGTCGCGGTTCAACCAGCGCCAGTCCGCATGTACGATTTTCAGAATCTGGCCGTTGCGCCTGCCGTTCTCGAACGCCTTGGCGAGCATCTCCGCGCTGCCGTCGACGCTGGTCACCTCGAAACCCGCGCGCAACAACCGCACGGAATGGAAGCCGGTTCCCGTCGCGACGTCGAGCACCTTCGTTGCTCCGTGTCGTCTGAGGGCCTCGATGAAAAAGCCGCCCTCGCTGTTGGCGCGGGCATCCCAGTCGATCAACTGGTCCCACTTTTGAACGAACGAGTGGACATACTCCTCATGGTAGTGGTCCGTCGCGCGAACCTTCAGCGGATTTTCTCCAAATGCCTGTGCGCTCATTGCATACCCTCCAAGGCGGACGTGCCGGCGCGCCCGGCGATCGGGATCCCGGCGGCATCGAATTTTTCCCGGCGCGCGCGACCGCACGGTCCCAGAGGGATAAAAGGTCGGCGTCCGGCCTGCGTTGCGATATCGGCGGGAGACGGGCTCCCGGGCGCCGCCCCCCCACGAACCGGTGTCGCCACCGCTCGAAGCCCGACTTGGCGATTCGTGCCCCGCGACCCCGGCCTCGGGGACGCACGGCCGTCCGGGAAGAACGGCCATCGCGCGCGACGCCGGGTATCGGCGCCCTCGTCGGATTGCCGACCGCCGCAAGCGCGACACGATAACCCGGCCAGGCTACCCACTACGGGCGGCCCGTGCGGGCCGCATTTGATGAGGGGGCACCGTTGGTGTCCACCCCCGTTGCGACGGAGCCGTCCAACCGCTCGTTGAAAGGTCCGGGACGGACTTTCCAACTCGACGAATCAAACACTCCCGCGTCTGATTCGCCTGCGGGGCTTGACCGCCCGGCGGCCCACGCGACACGCTCGCCGCCGCGGCCGTAAACGGCTCCGGCAGCTACCCTACCTTATATGACACGACCTCGCAAGCCGACAGCCCGAAGCCGCCCCCCATAAGTCCAGATGCCGAAAGGCCCGGACCCCGTCACAAGGTTGTTAGCGGGGGGCAGGCGAGGCGCGGGGCCTGCGAGACGCGCGGTTCACGTTCGACCATCGAGCCTCGCGACAGGATCCGCAACACCGTACGGGGCGGCGCAGACGGATTTTGAATTGGATTCCAGGCGCAAGACGCCGCGCGGCCCGAGGACGCGGGGCGCGCCGCGGTGCGAGCGCTCACGACGAGGCGAGCCTGAGCAGCTCCGGTACGATTCGTGCGACGTCTTCGGCGCTGTCCGCGCGGACCGTGGCGTGGCCGAGCTTGCGCCCGGGCCGCGGGGCCTTTCCATAGTCGTGGAAGTGCACGTGCGGGAGCGCCAGCACCTCGGCGGCTGCGGGAAGCGTGCCGATGAAGTTCACCATCGCCGCCCATCCGATCGGATCGGTGGCACCGAGGGGCCAGCCCATGATCGCGCGCAGGTGATTCTCGAACTGGCTGCACTCGGCGCCCTCGATGGTCCAGTGACCGGAGTTGTGCACCCGCGGGGCGAACTCGTTCGCCAGAAGGCGGCCGCCGACCTGGAAGAATTCCAGGGCCAGCACGCCGACGTAATCGAGGGCCTCGAGCAGGCGGCGGGCGCCGGCCTGCGCCGCGGCCTCCATCGGGTCGTCCGGTCGAGCGACCGAAAGGCGCAGGATTCCGTCCCGGTGAGTGTTCTCGCAGAGCGGGTAGAAGGCCGTCCGCCCGTCACGGGCACGCACCGCGACGATCGAGACCTCGCGCTCGTAGGGAACGAACGCCTCCAGTATCGAGGGCGCTCCGCCCAGGCGCGTCCAGGCGGGCTCGAGATCCGCCTCGTCGCGAACGATCGCCTGCCCCTTGCCGTCGTAGCCCATACGCCGCGTCTTGAGGACCGCCGGATAGCCCGTGCGCCCGGCCGCATCGGCCAACCGGGCGGGATCGTCGACGGGGACGAAGGTCGGGGTTTCGACCCCCAGCGCCCGGAACAGTCGCTTCTCCTCCAGCCGGTCCTGCGCCGCCGCCAGGGCCGGTGCGGGGGGAAGAAGCGTTACGCGCTCGCCGAGGCGGCGCGCGCCCGCGAGCGGCGCATTCTCGAACTCATAGGTCACCACCGCGGCGTCCGCGGCGAGGCGCGCGAGGGCCGCTTCGTCGTCGAAATCCGCGCAGATATGTCGCCCCAGGGCGGCCGCGCAACTGTCGGGATCCGGAGAGAGGAATGCGAAGTCGAGACCTAGCGGGCGCCCGGCCAGCGCCAGCATCCGTGCGAGCTGGCCCGCCCCGAGTACACCTACGATCACGCCGCGGGATCCCGGGGTCTGGGCTTCTCCAGTACCGCCTGCGTCTGCCGCTCCCGAAACTCGATCAGCGCCCGGCGGTATTCCGGATATTTGTTCCCGAGGATCGCCGCGGCGAGCAGCGCCGCGTTGGTCGCCCCCGCGGCCCCGATCGCGAGCGTCCCGACGGGCACGCCCGCGGGCATCTGGACGATGGACAGCAGGGAATCCAGTCCGTTCAGCGCGCGCGACTGTACCGGGACGCCCAGCACCGGCAGCGGCGTCTTCGCCGCCGTCATCCCGGGCAGGTGCGCCGCGCCCCCGGCACCGGCGATGATGACCTCGAGCCCGCGCCCCTGGGCGGACTCGGCGTATTCGAACAGACGGTCGGGGGTGCGGTGGGCCGATACGATCTCGACCTCGTGCGGGATCTCCAGCCGCTGCAGGGTCCGGGCCGCGTGACCCATCGTCTCCCAGTCCGAGTCGGATCCCATGATGATGCCGACCAGCGCGGTCATGGTCAGTCTCCCCCGAAAACGCCCGCGGGCGCCGCCGGCCTCGCAGCGCTGCGCGACGGGCCGGCAGGCGTTACCGATCGATGAGCTTGGGGCGCAATTCTAGCACCGGATTGCGCGGATGGGCGCGCAATGCCCTCCCCGCCCGCGCGGACACCCGGGCCTGAAGCGGGCGCCGGAGGCATCGCAGACGCCGGCCCGTGCCGGGCCGGCCCTGTCGAGCGGCCCTCCCGGCGCCGCGGCACCGGCGGGCGAAAATCAGCGCCCGCGCGACCAGGCGACGGACGCCGCCTCCTGCGCCCGCGCGGCCGGCCGCGGGCGGTGGGGAGCGGCATCGTCCGCCACCGACGGAAGACTGGAGAGGCGCTCCGCGCGCGTGCGCGCGAACGCGACATAAGACGGATGTTCACGATAGGCGCCGATGACCGCCGGGTGGCAGACGCTCAACAGCCAACCGAAGCGCCGGTCGGTCTGCACCACCTCTCCGGTACGCACCGCGCGCACGCCCGGGATGGCGCTGAACGCACGCCGGCCCTCCTCGATCACCACCGCGACCTCCTCTTCGCCGAGCCCATCGCGACCGTGGAAGACCGCGTGTTCGACGGGCTCCCAACCGCGGCATTGCTCCAGAACTTCGGCGGCGCGTCCCGCGCCCCCCCACAACCGCATGTAACACTCGGCCTCCTGCTCCACGCCCTTGCGGACCTCGCGCATCACCGCACGGTAGTCCGCCCCGGCACCCTTCCTCGCGCCCGCGCGCAGCCGCTCTCCGGCGGCGTCGACGAGTACGGTCGGGTGGTGGATCTTGGCCACGCCGTTGGCGATCAGCCGGCGAAACTGGTCGTCGGAGATTCCGTCCCCACCGTGGATGACCAGGGGGATGCGGAGAGTCTCGTTGATCTGCTTGAGCCGCTGCCAGTTGAGGCGGGGCCTGCTGCGGGAGCGCCCGGTATCGGCACCGATCGACACCGCCAGAAAATCCACTCCGGTACGCTCGACATAGGCGCGCGCCTCGGCGACGCCGGTATAGACGACTTCGCCGGCGCCGTCGACACCATCGACACCGCCGAGTTTGCCCTCGACCGCAACGCCGCATCCCTGCGCCATGGACACGACTTCCCGGGTGATCCGGATGTTATCTCCCAGCTCGCGATCCGAAGCGTCGACCATCACGCCGTTGCAGCCGCGGTTGACGGCATGCACGGCAGCCTCGATGTCCGCCCCGCGATCCAGATGGATCGCGACCGGAACGACGGCCTGCCGGGCCGCCGCCTCCGCGGCGGGCAGCAAGCGATCGAAATCGGAAGCGCCACACCGCGGCTGGTCGAGATTGAGGATCACCGGCGCACGACAACGCTCGGCCGCGGCGATCACGCCGTCGAGGAACTCCAGGCCGCATAGATCGAAGGCCCCCACGGCGTAGTTGTGCCGGTAGGCGTGTTCCAGCAGATCCCGCATCGCAACCAACGACATCACACCGCTCCTGGCCGTCTGCCTCGCACGGCTCGCACCCCGACCCTCGGGTCGCCCCCAAAGACCGCCAAGCCACGTCCCAGCGACGCGGCTGTCGTCGCGCACCACGAGTGGACCCGAGGCACGGAAGCGGGCGGCGTCCCGCGGGCGGACTGGGGAGGATGACCCGGGACAAGTTGCAGTTTATGGGTGGTCAGTGATAAAATACAGTTTAATTTTATTAATTCTTGTTTAAATAATTCTTAAAGAGTTCCAAGGGACCTATGTCCATCCGACGCGCGACCCTGCATCAGTTGCGAATCTTCGACGCCCTTGCGCGGCATATGAGCATCACGCGCACGGCCGAAGCGCTTCACCTGACGCCGCCCGCCGTCTCGATCCAGGTCAAGCAACTCGCCGAAGCCGCCGGCCAGCCACTGGTCGAGCAGGTCGGAAAGCGCCTCTACCTCACCCAGGCCGGCAAGGTCATGGCCTCCGCCTGCCGCGACGTGGCCGCGCGGATGGAGCGTCTCGCCCAGGAGCTCGCGGCCATACAGGGCCTGGAGAGCGGCACACTCAGCGTCTCCATCCTGACCACCGCCAAATACTTCATCCCGCAACTCCTCGGGCAATTGAGCGCGCAACACCCCGGCATCGAGGTATCCCTGTTCGTCGGCAACCGCAAGGCGATGCTCGAACGCCTGGTGCAAAACCAGGACGACCTCTACGTCCTCGGTCAGCCCCCTGACAACCTGAACGTCGTCGCCATCCCGTTCGCGCCCAACCCCATGGTCGCCATCGCCCACCCGGATCACCCGCTGACGCGCGAAAAATCGATCACACCGCAGCGGCTGGCCGAAGAGCCGTTCATCGCGCGCGAGCGCGGCTCCGGGACCCGCCTCGGCTGCGAGGCCTTCTTCCAGCGTCACGGAACGGCGCCGCGCACACGCATGGAACTCGGAAGCAACGAGGCGATCAAGCAGACCGTGTCGAGCAAGCTCGGGATCTCCATCCTCGCGAAGATCACCGCCGAAGCCGAGCTGGCGCGCGGCGACCTCGCATTACTCGACGTTCAGGGCCTCCCGCTGGAACGCCAGTGGTACCTCGTCTATCCGGATCACAAGGTGCTCTCGCCCGCCGCCCAGGCGTTCAAGGAGTTCCTGATGTCCCGCCATGCGAGCGGAAACGCGGCCGCGACGGCCTGAATCGCCGACCTCCGCGCGACCGAGCCCGCCCGGGCACCGCCGCCCCTGGATCAGGCGAACTCCGATCCGCCGCGAACACCGTTCAGCAACCCGCCGCTGGCCGCCGCCGCGCGCCGTCGTCGCGTCTTCTCCACCATGCGGAACGTCGAGCGATTGTTGTTGTAGCGACTGACCTCGTGCAGCGGGACCCAGCGTACCTCGTAGGATTCCTCGCTGCCCCGCAGCGGGACGCCGTCGTCGATCTCGACCAGAAAACGCACATCGATGTGCTCGTGCGCCGGACCGCGCACGCTCGCCGGGATCCGGTGGATGTCCAGATCGAAGATGCGCTCGTCCAGCAGCCGGATCGCGCCGGGTGCGACACCGCTTTCCTCCGCGGTCTCCCGCAGCGCGACGGCGAGGATATCCGGATTCCCGTCCGCGTGCCCACCCGGCTGAAACCAGCGCCCGTGCTTTCGGTGATGCACCAGCAGCACGTGCGAGCGCCGCGGATTGAGCACCCACGAGGAGCCGGTGACGTGCGCCGGCCAATAGTCACAGCCGAAGCAACCCGGGTGGGCGGAAATGAACTCCCGGGCGCGTCGGACGTAGGCCGCCTCCTCCAGAAACGGCGTGCGATGCGCGGACAGCAGATCGAGCAGGCGGCGACGGTGCACGGCTCAGGTCCCCGAGGGACGTTGCACCGCCGCGATCGCCGCGGCCGCGGCCTCGTCCACATCCGCCTCGTGCCCCGACAGCGTCAGGCGCCCGTAGGCGCCGACCGCGCGTACGTCGATCAGGGTGATGTTGGCCGCCTTCTCCGCCTGATTCGCCGCATAGACGACGTACCCGGCGGGCTCCGTCTCCAGGATGAACATACTCTGCTCCGGAAGCATCATCGAACCGCGGCGGTTCTGCCGGTTGATGAGCACGGTGTGATCGGGGGTCATCCCCCGGATCACTTCCTGCCAGGCGATATCGCAGTGCTGGCGGTCCTCCACCGACGCGCCGAGGTGATGCAGGATGACCCTACCGGCTTCCTGGACGTCGCTCTGGTCGCGATGATGGATCACCATCGATCCGTACGCCCGCTCCACCACCTGCTGCGCCAGATTGACCCGCGTCGCCTTCAAGGCGATGTCCGTCAACCGGTGAATCGCCATGCCCGGAGAGACCTCCACCCACAGGCACGCGTCGCCCGGAACGGGCAGAAACCCCTGCGATACGGTCGCCATATACTCAGCGAGCTGCGGCTGCAGAGAGTCGATGTAGACGTATGTACGTAGCTGAATCATGGTCGCGCAGGGTTGGTGCCTCCGCACCTCGGGCCGCAGTCGTCCGGCCGCCGCCCCGCTCGCAGGGCCGGCGCCCGAAGGGTCGTGTCACTGTACTACCGCCGCTCGGGGCTGCTCGCGGGGCACGATGCACGCCCGGCGCTCAACCGCTGAATTTCACCAACCGGGTCACCTGAATGTCCGAAATGAACACCACTCCGGAATGCTCGTTGTAAAAGGGCGCGAGCCCCTCGAGGATCGCAGTGACCAGATCCGCCGGGACGGCCGCAATGATCATGATCAGGACATCGTCCTCATTGAACATGAGGTGTCCCTCGTGAAAGCCATGACTGCCTTTTCCCGAAAGGTTGTTGACGATCGTATAGCCTTTGACGCCGGCGCGATCCAGAACGTCGGTGGCGAACGCCTGGTGTTCGCCGCCGAGGATGATTTCCAGCTTCTTGAGGGGGCTCAGGTTCAGGTTCTTCATGATGGCACGGACTCCTCGGCCGGCTGCGACTGAACGGTCCCCGGGAACGGCCGCCGGCTCCAGGCCGCGTCCTCGTACACGTCGACGCAATGGCGCTCCGGATCCACGATCAACAGGCGAATCCAGCCGTTTCGCACGAGATACTTGACCACGGATACCTCCTCCACGGCGCGCCAAGCGTGATCGAACGGGGCCTCGATCACCGTAATCAGTCGCAGCGGCTCGTGATACGGGAACCCGCGATCGAGCACCGTCTGAGCCGGGAGCCCGGTGCGCAGATCGCTCAGATTCCCGGTCATCACCCCGAAGCGGCCGGCCACGTTGTGGTAGGCCTTGCTGCCGCTGCCGAAGCGTTCATTGTCCACGGTGGAAAAATAATGCTCCATGTTGATCCACTGGCCGACCACCAGGGGCCCGGTCAGGATGGTCTCCAGCAGCCGCCGCTTCGGATCGATACGGTAGTCGTAGGAATGCAGAAACGCGCGCCCCTCGAGCGCGAACGATTGCGTCAACGCACGACGGCCGATGATGAAGTATGCGTTGCCCGCAAGCCCCCATTCCGGGCGCACCTGGGACCAATCGAGCGCGTTGCGTGCCGCATATCGCGACGCGGCCGCCGGAGAGAGGGAGGCGGGCGACGGCAGCAGCGTCGGCATCCGCTCCTGCGTGCACAGTCTGGATGCGGCGAGCAACCCTTTGCGCAGCCGATCCATGTACACGACATGGGAGGCGGGCACCCGGTCGAGGTCGAACAGCCGCAACTCGTCGGTCGTGGTATCGTGCAGCGCCGGGAAGAACCAAGTGTCCTCCGGAATATCGATCCCCTGCTCGCGCAGCCTACGCCGCACGGCCGGCTTGTTCGCCATCTGGGCGAGGACCCTGGCGTTCACCAGTCCCTGATTCCCGCCGCAGGCGCCGCAGTCGAGCGCGGACTCGTAGGGATTGTTCTCCGACGTACTGCCGTGCCCTACCAGCAACACGAATCGCGAGAAGTTCTCCGTCAGACCGATGGCCTTGAGGGCCTGGGCGACGAAGACCACCTGCTCGTCGAGGCTGAAGCCGAGCCGACCCAGTCGCTCCATCTGGAGCCGCACCACGGATGGATTGATGCGGTATACGGTCCGCAGCCGGCCGATGAACGCCTGTTCGGACGTAGCGTCCAGCCCCAGCATCGCCGCCAGCTTCGGGGCCCCCTGGGCATGCCCCATCGCGACCTCGCGCAGCTCGCGAACCACGGCATCGTGGATCTGCTCGGCCTCCAGGCCGAACTCCTGCGCAATCGCCTTCGCAATCACGGCGCGCTGCACCGCGCGGATAACGGAATCGGCCTGCTCGCGGCTGAGCTTGTCCAGCAGCAGATGGGTGCGCGGCTTGCGCTGGTGCAACCGCTTGCGCCAGCGGTTGTAGCGCTCGGGCAGCAGGGTCTTGCCTACCATATCGAAACCGAAGAGCAGGCCGATCGCCTCGACGGTCACGAACGGACTCAGGACCGATTCCTTCAGTTCGTGGAAAGCCTTCTCCAACACGGTGAGCGCCGTAACGTCGTCGTTGCCTTGGGCGACCGCGATTTCCATTACCAGGTTCTTCGGCGTGAGCAGAACCGGGCAGAGATGCACTTCGCTGCCTTTGCCCAGCTCCATGAAACTGACGGGAACGCCGAAAAATCCCGCGATGCCGTAGGTCTCGTAGTCCCCGACGCCCTCAAGGTGACGCCGGATGCGCTCCGACCGCGTGTCGATACAAAACAGCGCCTGGGCGAACGGCCGCTTCCCGTCGGCCGGTGGGGCGCCGGGCCGGATGCCCCCGAGCAGGCGCTCGACGGCGCGATTCTCCATGGCGTTCAACCAGATCATCCCTTCGCCGCGCTCGAAGTCTCTCAGGATCCCGACTAGGCGCCCCAGGTCTTCGGCGGACAAGCGCGAGAGCGCCTCCTGCCCATCACTCATTGCGGCAAGAACCTGAAGACGCTCGGCCTGATCGCGTGCCTCCTCGGCCCGCTTCGCGGCAACATACTCCTCGTAGAGCCGCTCGATCCGTGCGGGCCGTCCGGCCGCGAGGGTACGTTCCACCCGGGCCGCCATCGCCGGCAGCACCGCCCCGGAAAACAGCTCGTGACGCAGATACGCCTCGCGCCACCGGTCCTCGATGAACCGCTCCAGTTCCGGCTCCGTCGTGGGCCCGGTCCGGGCCCGCTCGCCGAGCAGCGCGAGCCCGAGCGCCAGTCGCACAGCGAGGAAATCCACGAGATCGGCCGGATAGCGCTGCGCCCAGTAATAGTGCCTTGCGCCCGACCGCCACCGGATGAAGCCGGCCCAGCCGTGAAGACGCGCCAGCTCGCGGGTGAAGTAGGTCGTCCACCGCCCCTCGCCCACGCCGAGCGTCTCCATGACGCGTACGATCACCGCCTCCGGGCCCTCCTCGTCGCGCAGGATGCGCCCGATGTGGAGTCCGCGCAGGTACAGACGCCCGCTGCGCCGCGCAATCTCCCGCCAGGCGGCGAAAAATCCCCGCTCGCGCCCCGGCATCGACCACACCGACTGACCCTCGTCGAAGAAATCGAGGCAGCTTTTGATCACCAGTTCGTCCAGTTCCGCGCCGACCCCGGTACCGAACAGGAGGTCGACCGCCTCGTAGACCGGGCGCGAATCCAGCAGCTCCTCGCGCAGACGCGCGCGCACATGATCCGCTCCCGGAACCGTCCCGCGGATGGGACCGCCCCGCAGGGCGACCACGACGTCGGCCTCACGGGCGAGTCCGCTCCCCGCGACGACCGGCCGATCCATGCGCGTCATCAGCGCAAGAATCCACTTGGGAAGATCGATCCCCGCCACCGCCTCCCGTTGCGCCAGGAAGGCCTCCACCCCGGCGCCGAGCGCCGCCCGGTCGACCTTGCCGAGGCGCAGATACCGTTGATATCCGCTCCGCGGAAGGAAGCCGCGGGCCTGAAAGAGCCGCTCACCGCGCGCCACCGCCTCCGGAAACGGATGGTGTTCGAGGCCATGGAGCGGATTGTGATGAATGAAGGAACGCATCGGCCAGAAGAACGGGATCGGCTCGCCCGCGACGTAGGCCATGGCGCGGATCTTCAGCGTCTGCCCGAGCCTCAGACTCATGCCGTCACCCCCGGCAGCCGCAACGCACCGGCAATCAGCAGGGCGAGCGTCAGGACGTAGAATCCGAACTCGACGCGACTCAGATCCGCGACCGGCGCAACCGCCTCACCCGGACCCACGATCAATCCCTGCAGCAGCCGGATTCCGCCCCAGGTCCAAAGCAGCCACGTGAGCCCGACGCACACCGCGAGCCACGGCTGCTCCGGAATCGTCGTAACCATGACCGCCACCAGCGCGAAGAAGCCCGGAAACAACGGCACCGCGACCGCCGCCAGCACCACCAGCGCCGTCGCGCCGGCCAGCCTCGGAAGCATCCGCACGGTTCCGCCATAGAGTCCGGCGTACGCGGCCCCGAAGCGCCGCTTCAGTGCGTCGGCCACCAGTACCAACAGCGCCAGTGGAACGCTGAAACCCAACGCGTAGAGCCGCAGGGTGTCGATCGCTGCGTGATGTGCGAGAGCCGGCCACAACAGCGCCCATGCGGAAGTCGCGATGTAGCCGGTCCAGCGGTCCACATCCCGCAGCGCGATCGCGCGGAACGCGTAGAGGAGCGACCCCAGCACCGCCAACGCGACCACCCCCCCGGCTACCCGCCCGGGCGGCAAAATTCCGAACAGGACGAGTCCGACCTGCGGCCATGCGAGCAGGATAATCGCCCGCATCGGCGCATTGCCGACCCGGGCGAACAGCGCATTGAAGATCACGCTCAGCGGAAAGAGCGGCAGAAAGATCGCGACGCTCCAAAGACCCGGCGTACCCATATCAGACCCACCTCAACCATACGTTGAGCCGTGTAGCCGCAGCCTCGAGCGCCCGCGCCAGGCGCGTATACAAGTCGGTCAAAAAAAATTCCCGGGAGCCGAGGGCGTACAGGGTCGACCACCAACGCCCCGCCCGGACCTCCCGGCGCCGCCCCCTCCCCTGCTCGGAGTAGTAGGTGAACACCCAGCCGGCGACGATGGAAACGGTCACGAGGCCGACCAGGGCGTCGAATCTCACGGCACCGATATCGGCCGCGGCGAACAGTCCGCGCCGGAACGACGCGTCCGGATACAGGAAGAGATCGAAGGCGTGGCTGATCAGCGTATAGCCGACGATCACGATCGCAAACGAGAAGACGCTCAGCACCACCAGCCGCCAGAAGTTCTGCGCGCGCATGCGGTAGGTCGCGAATATCAACTGCGCTCCCGTGATCCAGCCGAAAAACAGGAGCACGATCGCGCCCTGCTCCTGGAAATAATCCTGGGACACGAGGAAGTGCGCCGCCATCAGGATCACCACCGGAACGGCGAGAGTGATCGCCGCCATCAGGATCCAGGGTCGGCGTTGATTGGCCGGGCGCTTCTCGACGACGAAGGTGTAGAGATCGTCTTTGGGCACCCCGTCGTCTTCGCGGGCCGAATGGATGACCCCTCCCGCACCCAGAAACAAGGTCCCCTTGAACAGACCGTGTGATATCAGATGAAAGATGGCCAGCGCGAAGGCGCCCACGCCGCACTCCATGATCATGAAGCCCATCTGCCCCATGGTGGAGTAGCCCAGCGACTTTTTGATGTCGTTCTGGGTCAGCATGAGGCTCGACCCGATCAGCGCGGTGATCAACCCGACGATGAAGACGCCGGGCAGTACGTCGGCCGTGTGAACGAACACGGGTGCGAACCGGTTGATCAGGAACCCCCCCGCATTCACGATCCCCGCATGCATCAGGGCCGAAACCGGGGTCGGGCCCGACATCGTGTAGGGGAGCCAGGTATGGAGGAGGAACTGGGCGGAACGCGCGAACGCGGCGAGCGCGACGAGGGCCGCCACGACCTCCGGCAACGGTACGCCCAGAACGGCGTGGGCGCGCGGATCGGTGCCGATCGCGGCGAAGATCTTCGGCAACGACCACGTTCCGTACGCGTGATAGAGCAGGCCGGCCGCGAGCACCAGCGGCAAATCGCCAAGCCGGTAGGTGATCAGGGTCCACGACGCGTAGCGGTGGGCCGCGCGGCTGCGGGCATCGTGTCCGAGCAGGAAATAGAGGAGCACACCGATCAGGTGCCAAGCGGCCAGCAGCGTGATCAGATCGCCGGCCGCCACCATCACCAGCAGCGTGCCCGTCATGAGGTCCAACAGGACGAAGAAGCGCGCATAGCCGGGCTCTTCGGCCATATAGCGGACCGAGTAGACATGGACGACGAGGCTGATTCCCGATATCACCACGGCCATCAAGGTGCTCAGGGGGTCGAAGAGAAGTATCCCCCACTGACGTGCCAGCGCGAATTGCGCGGGCGCGTGACCGTCCAACGCCAGGGCGAGCGTTGCCGCGGCGAGGACGAAGGTAAGCGCAACGGCGCCCACACTGACGCGGGCCGCCCCCCGCCTCAGGCGCGCGCCGAACAACTGAACCAGCAGCGCGGATGCGAACGGCACCGCCGCCACGGCGACGACCAGCGCCTTCATGGCTCCGCCATCAGCAGGTCAGACTCGCGGGTCGGCATCGGCTCAATCCGGCCATACCCGCCCGCCGCTTTGATAGGGATCGCCCGCTGCGCCCGCGCTCCGGGCGGCGGCACGCCGTGCCGGATTCGACCCCTTCGCCCCCGTCGCCCCCTCCGGTGACCCGGATGAGGCCTCTCCCTCCGCGGGCGATGCCGTATCTTTGCCGGCGGCCGCGGCCTTCGTCTTACGCAGCGAATCGACCAGTTTCCGGCCGGTCTTGTCGGAAGTACTCATGGTGTCGTCACCTCGCTGAGCAGCGATCGAATCTCCGCGGCTGCGGCCGCGCCGCGCCGCCCCATGTCCAGGACGCTCTTCCCCTCGAGGACGCTCGCCCGGTAGACGGCACGTCTGCGGATGGCGGTGCGCGCCGCCGGCAGCTCGAGCTCCGCCAGGGCGTCGCGCATCAGCCGCGACAGCGTGGTCCGCGACTCGAGTTGATTGATCACCAGCAATGCCCTCAATCCCGGATTGACACGCCGCGCCGCCTCGATGGCATGCTCGATATGGACCGTGGCCCATAGATCCAGCGGGGACGGCTGCACCGGCACCAGGGCGACCTCGCTCACCGCCAGGGCGACATGAGTTTGGGTCGCGTGGACCGAGGGCGGGCAATCGATGATCACGTGCCCATAGCGGTGGGCGCTGCGCGCGAACACATCCTCCAGACCGTCGGCGGTATCGACGACGATCGGCGCCCGATCCGGCCCCGCGATCGCCTGCCACTGCAGCACCGAACCCTGCGGATCGGAGTCGAATACGGCAGTGGACCCGTTCCGGGCCAGCGCGCTGGCGAGGTTGACGGCGATCGTGGTCTTCCCTGCGCCGCCCTTGTTGCCTACCAGCGCGATGACCGTCATGTCCCGGTCAATCCACCGGCGCCGGCGCCTGCAGCTTGTCGAGCGCCTCGGCGAAGCGCCGCCGGTCGGAACTCAGCTCCCCGGCCCCTTCCTCCGCGTGGATCGTCACGTTCACGTAGTCGCGCCCGAAGCCCATGTCCGGATAGAAACCCTCGCGCTCCGACAAGGCCGCCGCCCGATCGAGAAAGTCACGCAGTGCGGAGTAGTCCGCAAACCCGTAACGCCGCTCGAGCCGGGGTGGCCGGTCACGTTCCTGCCAGTGCTCGCTCATGAGGAGTCCCCTCCAATCGTTTGCTCCACCCGAAGCCGCTCGGCCTTCCCGGGGCTAAAACGTCGCCCGCTCCGGTTGGGCCGCAACCGCTTCCGGGCGTTGCAGCGAATCCAGCCAGCGATCGAGTTCGCGTCCGTGCTCCCGCTCCTCTTCGAGGAGCGTTTCGAAAAACAGGCGACCGTCGTGATCGCCCCCACTCACGCAGTAGCGGGTGGCGTCGGTGTACAAGCGCACCAACTCGCCCTCCAGCGCCCGATCCTGCTGTAGCAGCTCACGCAGGTCCCGGCCCAGACCGACCGGCCTGAGCACCGATGCGTTCGGTGCAGCGCCGAGGGCCAACATCCGTGCGATCACCCGCTCGACGTGCCCCATCTCCTCCATCGCCTCGGTACGCAGGCGTTCCGCCGGCCGGGCCAGCCCCCAGGCCGCCGCGAGGCGGGCCTGGGTGGTGTACTGCTGGACCGCGCTGAGCTCCAGACTCAGCGCCCGGCCGAGATACCCGAGTATCCGCGGATCCGATTGCGGCGAGTTCATGACGGCGGGCTCGTCAGTCGATCCATTCCCGGGCACTCAGTCAGCTGCGCGCCGGCCGATTGCCCGCCATGGCACCCTCGCCTCCCAGAACCGGCTCGACCTCCCGGTGCGGGCGGGCGATGATGTGCGCGGCGACCAGGCCGTCTCCGACACGCTCGCACGCATCGGCGCCGGCACGCACCGCCGCGTTGACCGCGCCGGTCTCCCCGCGCACCATCACGGTGACGTATCCGCCGCCGACGAACTCGCGCGCGATCAGGCGCACCTCGGCGGCCTTGGTCATCGCGTCCGCCGCCTCGATGGCGGGCACCAGCCCGCGGGTTTCGATCATGCCGAGCGCAATACCATAGGTACCGTTGGCCATGGCTGGAATCTCCTGTCGAATCAATCTTGAGTGACGCGCCGTTTAAGCCGCGGCAGCCGATTTGGTTCCGCCCGGGGGCAGAATCGGCTCGACCTCGCGGTGCGGACGCGCGATGATGTGCGCGGCGACCAGGCCGTCTCCGACACGCTCGCACGCATCGGCGCCGGCACGCACCGCCGCGTTGACCGCGCCGGTCTCCCCGCGCACCAGCACGGTGACATATCCGCCGCCGACGAACTCGCGCCCGATCAGGCGCACCTCGGCGGCCTTGGTCATCGCGTCCGCCGCCTCGATGGCGGGAACCAACCCGCGGGTTTCGATCATGCCCAGTGCAATACCGTAGTTCTCGCTTGCCATCTTCGTCTCTCCGTCGTCAGGATTGAAAAAGGATTAACGCCCTACCCCTCACCCGTTGCGGGCATCGCCGCCCGCAGTCGCTGCCGGATCGCCGCGATCGCCCGCCGCAGCCCCAACCGGTTTCCAGAAGTCGATGATTCCCCCGATGGTCAGATCGGTCAGGACATCGAAATCGCCGGTCGCGTACCGCGCCGCCGAACCGCTCACCGTGAACACCCAATTGCCCTCGCGGGCGCCTACCGGATCGACCGCCACGTGGCGCCGACCGGCGGCGTCGCGCAATACCCGTAAGCTGGTCTGTTTCAGTCCTGCGATCCGGCGCGTGCATACGAGCGGCGCTTCCACTTCCAGGATGTCCATGTCGCCCACCTCACTCCTGAGCCGTTTGCGGCTGAGCCGATTCCGGCGGCCAGTGGTCGATGATTCCGACGATCGTGAGATCGCTCGGGTACTCCTTGCTGCCCGCCGCCTCGCGCGCGGCAGAACTGCCCACGCAAATCACCCAGTCACCCGGAATGCAGCCCACCGCATCGACCGCCACCGCCAGGGCGGCGCCGTCCCGCACCACCTGCAGGTGCCGATGCTCGAGGCCGGGGATCCGGTTGGTGGCCACCAGCGGCCGCTCCACCTGACAGATCTTCATCGCCGCGTGCCTCCGCCGGCGGGGTCCGTCACCGAGCACCCCAGTACCTCGATGGCGCCCCCGGCCGCGCAATCACGGACCGACAACAGCGTGTGCAGCAGGCCGCGCCCGGCCAGATCCGCATAGCGATCGCCGATCGCCGCGGCCACCCGCCCGCACTGCGCCACCGCGCGCTCGCGCGCACCAGGCACATGCCCCTGGTAGTCGAAACGCACCACGACGGGGATCGGCAGGCCGTGAGCGACGTTCAGGCGCGAGAAGATCTTCACTCCGACGTCCAGATCCGGCACCGCCTCCTCGACGGTATCGAGATAGGCGAAATAAGTGAGGTTGCGGAGCTGTACCTCCTCGAAACCCTTTCCAACGCCGATGAACCGCTCGGCATGACCGATGTCGGAATAGCGGCCGTTGCGGTATCTGCGCACGTAATCGATCTGCGACAGATTGTGTTCGAGGAGCTGCGAGATCATGCGCCGCATGCCCGCCGGCGCATCCGGCGCGGCCTCCTGCACGCTCGCCGCGATGCGCTCGCGCCCCTGCTGCGCGGTGAGCGGACGGGTGAGATCATAGAGCCGCGCGGCGTCGATATAATTCTCGAGGGCGATTCCCCCGTCCCCGCCCGGGGCGTGAACGCGGATGGCGTCCGTGTCGGTATCCAGGCCGATCAGCAGGAGGTCGATCGAGGCCCCGCAGCAGTAGGTGTTCTGCACGGCCTGCCGGAAGCTCTCGAGCCGCTCCAGACCCGCGCGCGCGGCAACGCGTGCGTCGGAGCCGTGCGCGGCGCACCCCTCGCGCCCGGGGTCGCTCGAGCTGTAGTGGTAGACGACCGCCTTGAGGTAACGCGTCGGCGCGTCGGCGGCGTTGGGCCGACCCTCCCGATAGCGCAACAGCTCGGTCTCCGTCCACTTGTCCAGGCTGTCCTGGATGTCGAACAGGGCGCCGGCGTAGGACTTGCGCCGCACCACCCGGAAGGGAAGGCGAAACACATAGCGGATGACGTGCGCCAGGCGACCGTCCGCACAGGGCGATACGTCGAGGAGGTGGAACCCGCATTCCTGCAGAAGTCCCTGGAACCCGTCGTCGTCCCGCGCGCCGAGAGGGTCGGCCGTGAAAAATTCATCGCAGAAGCGCCGGTAGGTCTGGAAGAGGCACCAGGCGAACAGACGCCGCATATCGAGTTGCTCGACCCACGCGTCCGCGAGGATCTCCTGTGGGAGCTCGAATCCAAGCTCATCGCGCGCAAGCCCTTGCGCGCGGGCCTCGAAGTCGCATTCGTGTTGCAGCGCCGAGATGCGCTTGAGCGTGGGTACGATCCCGTCGAAGGAGTCTTTCACGCGGCACTCGTAGTCGAACAGCCGCGCATTCTCCTCCGACCGCGCGAGCGGATGCGACGCGGCGATCCGCGCCGGCGCCGGGCGCGCGGCGCCCGCCGCTCCGGGGCGGCGGCGCGGCGCGCCCGCCTGGTGCACCGCACCCCTGATCGTCGAATAACGGTGGCTCAACATCGCTTCGCCTCTACCCGTCGCTCAGCCGCCTCAACCCCGGGCGCCGCCCGAGTAGGTCACCAGTGCGCCGCGGTCCGTATTCCCGCTCCCGCCGGTCACCTTGTTGCGGGGCTCCGGCAGTTCGTCATTTCGCTTCGCCGGCTGGGAGACCGCCGGCGTGGCGCTCATCGGGCCGCCCCGCCGCGTGGGATTGCGCCGCATCGCCGACGAACCCTCGGTGCCGGTAACGCGATCGCCGCGATCCCAGTCGTCCCCGGTGATCTTCGGTCCCGCGTCCATGCCTTCCCCGGAGATCCGCGACTTCACGCGTCCCTCCACGAGCGGCGCGGTCTCCGGCGGCTCCTGCGGAGCGGACCCGGCGCGCCCGAATCGCGCCTCCTCGGTCCCCGTGACCTTGCCCGGCGCCATGCTGAACGGGCCCGTGATGTGTCCCTGCCCGTACGCGGTACCGGTCACCCCGCTCGCGGCCTCCTCCCGTTGCGCGGCATGCGCAGGCGGCGCGACGCTGAACCGCCCCCACGGGGTCCCGCCCAGGGATTGCGGGAAATCCGGGCTGCCCGGCTGCGCGGGGACCGCCGGACACGCCGCCGCGAACTGATCCGCGCCGACGTACGGCGTACCGCTCACATCCTCGCAGGCGCCTTTGTGGGCGCCGGTCAGTTTGCCGCCGATACCGGGTTGTTGGCCGGTCATCACCGGGCCCGGGGTCGATCGCAACTGACGGGTGCGGGCGGCCGCCATCTTCGCCTCCTCCGGCGCGCAGTATCCGCGGTACTGTTCCGCACCGGCATACGGGGTACCGGTGATGGCCTTGCAGGTACCCGGCTCGTCCCCGGTGACCCTGGACGAGCGACCCGTCAACGTACCGGTCACCACCTCGCCCTTCAGCGTCTGCGAAAGCCCGACCTTCCGATCCTCGGGTCGCGGGGTCGCGGGGCAGAAGTCGCGATACTGCTCTTCGCCGATATAGTCGTCCCCGGTGACGTTGCGGCAGCTCCCCGGTTCGTCACCGGTCACCCGCGCGCTGCGCCCGACGAGGCTTCCCGTCACCGCACCGCCGCGCAGTGTCCGGCTGGCGCCGACCTTGGCCGGCGCCGTGTCGTCGCCCCGCGGCATGTACTGGGTCCCCGTCGGATCGCGGTCGGCCCCGGGTTCGTCCCCGGTCACGCGCCGGGAACGGCCCACGTTGTTCCCGGTCACGACCTTACCCTTGCGGGTCTTGGAGGAAGTGATCTTCATCGGGTCCGACGGTATCGCGCCGGGGCCTCCGGCCTTCGAACCGCAGAAGGCCTCGGCCTGGTTCGCACCGACATATTGCGTGCCGGTCACGCGTTTGCACGTTCCGGGTTCGTCACCGGTCACGCTGCGACTGCGCCCCACCTCGACGCCGGTGACCCGGTTCCCGTAGCCCGTCGGGCTGACTCTGACCTTGCGCGGCGGTCGCGGGGGATCGGTCTGACAGAACTGGCGAAAGATGTCGGCACCCATGTATTCGGTGCCGGTCACGTTGCGGCAGGTACTGTATTCGTCCCCGGTCGTCCGCACGCTGCGTCCCACCATCGTGCCGGTCACGATCTGCCCGCGCGCGGTCTCGCCGGCGCCGACCTTCCACGGCGCATCCTGCGCCGGACCCACGGCGGCCCCGCTCGTTCGGCTCCCGCGCCTGCGCCCGCAGGGCTCGGATTTCTTCTGCCCGGCCGAGCCGTTCTGACTGCGCTGTGCGCGCACGACCCGGGCAAGGTCCCGGCTCGACAGGTTCGGATTCGCCGCCCGTGCCCGTTGCGCCTGCGATGCGCCGTTCCCGCGCAGGCCCGCCTTGCCGCGCGTGGACGTCGCCCGGCGCCGGGCCAGGGCCGCGGCCCGTGTGGGATTCATCGTCACCGCCGCGGCCGCGGTGCGCGGAATGCTCCGCGCCGCCGGCGCCAGGGAGGGAGCCGGCGCAGCCGCCCCGGGCGTGGGCGCGGCCACCGGTGCCTCCGGCCCGCCACGGTCGCCCGCCCGGCCGGCCTTGCATCCGCACCCGCAGCCGCCCGCCTTGGGCGGAGTCGCGCCCGCCTCACGTGGTGCGGGAGCGGCCCCGCCGGCAGGCGTTCGGTCACTGCGGACGAGCCCGGCCTTACCGCGGGCGGCCATGGCCCTGCGTCGGGCGCGGGACGCGGTGCGCGCCGCCGGGCCCACGGCGACGGGGCCCGACGCCGCACCCGCACCGCCCGCCGACGTCGACGCCGACGCCGGGCCGACCGCCCGCTCGGGTCGGCCGCCCGCGGCCCCCGCGCCCGTACGGATCCCGGCCTTGCCCTGGGCGGCCAGAGCCCGCCGCCTGGCGCGCGCGGCCGCGCGTGTATTGTTCGCAATCTGTGCCATGGCTCACCCCACCGTGTCGATGATGCGCGTTCCCCGCCGTTTCAGTTGCGACCTTCGAAGACGACGAACGACAGGCCCTGCGACTGGGTGTAGTTGTCGTAGCCGATCAGCCGGATGTGGTGATCCGGATACGCCCGGTGACAGGCCTCGAGCTCGCTTACGACGTTGCCCAGATTGGTCTCACCGAAGAACGGCAGCTTCCACATCGTCCAGTAGTCGCTGTCTGCCTGGGAGGGGTGCTCGTGCTCGATGGCCGGCGTCCACCCCTGGGCGATGATGTACGCGATCTGCTGATGAATCTCGTCCTGCGACATCGACGGCAGAAACCCGAAGGTCTCCAGCGTATGCGCAGTCTGGTAGTCACCCATCTCGAATGTGCTTGGCATGATGATCGTCTCCTAAAGGGGAATCGGTTCGGAACCGGTCAGGGCCGTCCTGCAGCACTCAGGCCAGGTCCAGCTTGTCCACCGTCTCGAACTCGAACTTGATCTCTTTCCACGTTTCCATTGCCATCGCCAGCTCCGGGCTCTTGGCGGCCGCCTCGGTGAGGATCTCGCGTGCCTCCTTCTCGAGTTCACGCCCTTCGTTACGCGCCTTGACGCAGGCCTCAAGCGCCACGCGGTTGGCCGCCGCACCCGCGGCGTTGCCCCAGGGATGGCCCTGCGTGCCGCCGCCGAACTGCAGGCAGGAGTCGTCGCCGAAGATCGTGACCAGCGCCGGCATGTGCCAGACATGGATGCCGCCCGATGCCACCGGGAAGACGCCCGGCATCGAGCCCCAGTCCTGATCGAAAAATATCCCGCGCGAACGGTCCTCCGGGACGAACGATTCGCGAAGCTGGTCCACGAAGCCCAAGGTCGATGCGCGATCGCCTTCGAGCTTGCCGACCACGGTGCCGGCGTGGAGATGATCGCCGCCGGACAGTCGCAGGCACTTGGCGAGCACCCGGAAGTGGATGCCATGCTTTGGATGGCGGTCGATCACGGCGTGCATCGCGCGGTGAATATGCAGGAGCATACCGTTCTTGCGGCACCACTTCGCGAGCCCGGTATTGGCGGTGAATCCACCGGTCAGGAAGTCGTGCATGATGATCGGCATGCCCAATTCCTTGGCGAACTCCGCGCGCTCGTACATCTGCTCCGGGTCCGGGGCGGTGACGTTCAGGTAGTGGCCCTTGCGCTCCCCGGTCTCGGCCTGCGCCTTCAATACCGCCTCGGCGACGAACTCATAGCGGTTCTGCCAGCGCATGAAGGGCTGCGAGTTGACGTTCTCGTCGTCCTTGGTCAGATCGAGACCGCCGCGCAGGCACTCGTAGACCGCGCGCCCGTAGTTCTTGGCCGACAGCCCGAGCTTGGGTTTGATGGTGCAGCCGAGCAGCGGGCGCCCGTACTTGTTGAGCTTGTCGCGCTCGACCTGGATGCCGTTGGGGGGACCGAGACAGGTCTTGATGTAGGCGATCGGAAAGCGGATGTCCTCCAGGCGAAGGTGCTTGAGGGCCTTGAACCCGAACACGTTGCCGACCAGCGAGGTCAGCACGTTCACGATCGAACCCTCCTCGAACAGATCGATCGGATAGGCCACGAAGGCGTAGAACGACTCCGAATCTCCGGGGACGTCTTCGATCCGATACGCACGGCCCTTGTAGTACTCGAGGTCCGTCAGCAGCTCCGACCACACCGTGCTCCAGGTGCCGGTGGAGGACTCGGCGGCCACGGCCGCGGCGACCTCTTCGCGCGGCACACCCGGCTGGCCCGTGCACTTGAAACACGCCAAGAGATCCGTATCCAGCGGCACATAGTCGGGGGTCCAGTACATCTGGCGGTACTCTTTCACACCCGCTTGGTAGCTCGCGCTCATCTGAGGAGTCCTCCTAGAGTTGCCAAAATTTGCGTGTTCACCCGGCGGCCTCGTGCCCGTATCCGGACTGCCCAGGGCCTTCGAACTGGGGATGCAGTCTGGGTGAGGTTGAAAATAAATAACAGTTTAAGTTTACAAATATAAACTTAAATGATTATTTAATTTCATGCCGGTAGTCGCCGAATGTACTGTCGAGGATCGAACAAGAAGACCAGCACTCGGTGTCGAGATGGAGTGTGGAAGAGGATTGCGATAAATTACAGTTTAAGTTTTTTAACTACTTCTTTTACTTTCAATAAATCTTTAGCCACGCCGCCTGATATTCCGCCCCGCGCGCGCCACAGAGACCCGATTGACCGCACCGTCAGTCTACCTGCAGACCGCTCCACGAACCGTTTGGATTTCTAAACCGTTCGTTAAATCGTTCTGACCTGCACAAACGGTTCACGCCCCACCGCAACCTGGAGGAAGGCCCGGCGCAGGTCCGGAGGATAGACCCTCCGCGTGATCGATTCGCGCGCCGGGGCTTTCCAACAACTCGGCGCGCGATACCCGAAACGCGCACGACCGACGGGCGCGCTCAAAACGGCGCGACCGGTCACCCGGAACCGTCGCCGCATGCACTGTCGGAGACCCCCAGGGGCGCTGCTTGACAAACCCGCGCACTTACTCCAGCGTAAGCGGCACGTCCGCACCGGAGGTATGCACGCGATGAGCGACGAAGACGAGAGTTCCCTGGCGCACAAGCCGCAGTTCGCCTCGGCGCCGCAACAGGCGCGCAAGGCCGCGACCGTCGAAGACTCCCTTGCCGCCGCCGCGGAACTCAAGCCGATGGTCGGTGCGGTGCGGCGGTTCGCGCGCGAGCGACGCGCGGCCATCGCGCAGCAAGGAAAGATGGCGCTGCCGCCCGACCAACGCTGACCGCTCTTCCGGCGCGGGCGCGCGGCGCACCCGGGCAGCCGTCGACTCTCCCGCTCCTACGCCCCTTGACCGCTTGTTGAAACCGTTCGGGACGGGCGTTCGCGACGCGCGGCGCCCGAGGCAGCTCCGCGCGCGGGCTCGCCGCGTGGAACATGACCGTGTCCGATCCGCGTGCGCGACGCCACTCCCCCGCCTCGGCGGGCCGTTTCTTCAAGCGTCCGTTAGGATTCCTGCGCGCACCCCCGCCGCCGCGCCATCGCCTGACCGAGAACGCGACGCTCGGAGTCTCCGAGAACGGCCCGCGCATAGGCGAACACGCCTTCCTCCTCACGAACCATGTGACCCTCGTACAGGCGTACGAGCGGATCCACCGCCGAGGCGTCCGACAGCAGCGCCGGATCACCGTCCCGCAACGCCTCCAGCCGAGGCCTGAGGGCGCACCACGCCCGATCGAGCTCCGCGTGTTCGGCGGCAAGTCCGTCGATCAGGCGTACGATCTCATCCCTGCCCCCGTCGCGCGCACGCCCCCGCAACAGCGGAAAAAGGTCCTGCTCCTCGTCGGCGTGGTGATGCGGCGCGGCGGTTTCGAAGTAGGTCAGGATCCGGCCCGCGGCGGTCCGCGCCGCGGCGTCGGCGCCATGCGCGGTCAGGTGCGCGGGGAGCCGCACGAGCGTCGCACAACGCTCGCGGATGCGGCCGTGGCAGGCCGCCAACAGCCCCAACGGGTCATCGAAATCCGGCGCCGGCATCGAAAACGACATCTCGTCACCCCCGCGAAGCCTGCAGCCCTACCGACCGGGCCCGTCCGTAGCGTCGTAGCACGCAGACCGACGCCTACGAACGGACCGGGCCAGTGACCCCGCCGACCGGACCGGGGCCCGCTCCATCCTACCACTGATCCGGCGCCTCGCGGCCCCCGCACCCGATCCGGCCGGGTAAAGACCCGCGCCCGCGTCGTCAGTCCCGACGACGGGCGGCCGGCCCGCGCAACGGTACACCGCCGGAGTCCTGCGCGACCGGCGCGAAGCCGCGGGCGAACGGGCGCAGTTTGGCGAAGATGTCCCAGGCCATCAACAACGCACCGGCCGCGAATACGACATCGCCCGGGAAGCGCAACCATTGCCACAACAGCGTCGTATCGTAGAACTTCACGCTGCGCGCGTACGCAAGCCCGTGTTCATACACCGCGGCGAGCTGCGCCCAGCCGATCGGGAAGAAGTTCAGCACGATCCACAGCACCAGTCCGAGGTTGTAGAGCCAGAAGGCCCAGATCCCGATCCGGTCGCTCCACGGGGCGCGCTCGCCGGCGGCGTAGCGCAGGCAGAAGTAGATCATCCCGATCCCGAGCAGCCCGAAGGCCCCGAACAGCGCGGTGTGCGCGTGGTTCAGGGTGAGGAACGTCGCATGTTCGTAGTAGTTGACGAGCGGGGCGTTCAGGGTCCCGCCGCCGAACACGCCGGCGCCCACGAAATTCCAGAAGGCCGCGCCGATGATGTAGGTGTACGCCAGCGAGTACGGGAAACGTCCGTGCTGGCGCCGGATGACCCGACGCTGTTCGACGGCCTCGATGACCATCAGGAGCAGCGGCAGCACCTCGATGAACGAGAACATGCTCCCCAGGGGCACCCAGATTTTCGGCTCGCCGACCCAGTACCAGTGGTGTCCGGTACCGAGTACGCCGCCCAGGAACACCAGGATCAACTCGAACAGGACGGTGCGCTCGGCGACGATGCGCGAGACCAGTCCGGTGGCCATCAGCAGGTAGGCGCTGACGCAGGCGGCGAAGAACTCGAAGGACTGCTCCACCCAGAGGTGCACCACCCACCAGCGCCAGAAATCCGTGATCGTGAACGACTTGTCGATTCCCGTCAGCGGGATCATGCCGAAGGCGTAGAGCAGAGCGACGTTGGCGGTGCTCGCCCAGAGCAGATGTTCGATGCGGATGCGTCCGCTGCCGAACGCCGCCAATGCCCGCCCGGCCTCCCCGCGGCCCGGCCACATGGCGCGGAAGACGAGTACGCTCCAGATTGCGAGGCCGGCGAAGAAGCCGAGCTGCCACAACCGCCCGAGCTGCAGATACGAGAGTCCCTGATTCCCGACCCAGAACCAGCCGCGCCCGATCCAGCCCATGATGCCGGCGTAGTCCCCAATCAGGGCTCCGCCCACGACCGCGACCGTGGCCCAGAACAGCAGATCCACGAGACGCCCCTGGCCCGCGGGCTCGCGACCGCTGATCAGCGGCGCCAAGAACAACGCCGCGCCGATCCACGCCACGCCGATCCACACGATCGGCGTCTGGATGTGCACATCGCGCAGGAACGCGAACGGCAGGAGATAGTTGATGTTGATCCCGTAGAAGCTCGCACGGTCCGCATAGTCGTGGGCCATGAGAGACCCGGCCCCGATCTGCACGAGGAATACCAGCGCCACGATCAGGAAATACTTGGCGGTCTTGCGCTGACTCTCGGTGAGGGCGTGGAAGCCGCGGAACACCGCCGTCTCGGGCTCCGCCGGATGCTCCCCTCCCTCGCTCAGATATTTGTGATAGACGAACACCACGGCGCCGAAGCCCAGAAAGGTGAACAGAAACGAGCCCCAGGTCCATATGAATGTCGCGGTCGTGGGCCTGTTGCCGACCAGCGGTTCGTAGGGCCAGTTGTTGGTATACGACGATTCACCGCTGGGCCGCAGCGCCACGGTCGTCAGCGAGGAGTAGATGAGAAAGTCCGCCGTCTGTGCTGCGGTCTTCGGGTCGAGGCTGTACGCCTTGGTCCACCCCTTGGCGAAGTCGTTGTGAAGCAGGGCGTGTGCAATCTCTCCGCGCAGGGCGGTGATGGCATCCGCCACGGCATCGGGGATCACCGTGGTTTTCGTGTCCAGCCGGATGTGGCGCAACTGTGCCTGCATCTCCCGGCGCACCTCGAAGCGCTGGCCCGCCGAGAGATCCGCGAGCGGTTTTCCGTAGCGGGCCGTGGCGATCGCCTCCTCGGTACGCCGACCGAGGCGCACCAGGTACTCGGCGGTGTAGTCCTCCCCGTAATACGAGCCCATGCCGTAGAGGCTGCCGTAGTCCATGAGGTCGGCGCGTTGGAATCCGCCCTTGCCGGCGACGATGTCCGCGCCCGTCATCACCACGCGGCCATCGCGCGTGACGAACCGCTCCGGGATCGGCGGCGACCCCTGGTAGGTGCGATACGTCCCCCATGCCAGCGCGGCGAACGTCGCCACGCCGACGAGGAAGAGCAGCCATTTGAGGACCCGGGAAACGGGGTCCGTCATGTTTCCAGATAACGCCGTGCCGCCGGTCGCTGACATATCCTTCTCCTCAAGTTCTCATCGGACCCGGCCCGGGCCCGCGGCGGGGAAGCTTAGAAAGCCGCCCCCGCCGCGGGCCTTGATACAAATCAAGCGTCGAATCGCCGGCCTGCATTCATTCCTGTTGAACCTCGCGGTTTTACGGCCCGCCACCGACTATGCGATCTGTGCCGAGGGGAGCAGCGGCGCGACACGCGTGAACGTGCGATCCACCATCTCGATGGTTCCGGGTCCCGGGGGCTCGATCCAGCGGAAGAAGGTGCCGACCGGCGGCCGCACCAGCCACGCGCGCGAAGCCGCAACACCGGCGCGGCCCCGGGACCATCCTCAAAGCCGCCGTCGCCGCACCGTTTCTCCGGCGGGCGATGACGCATCGCCGCCGTCCCGACGCAGTGGGAATGCGGCGGAGGACGCATTCAAATCCTTCGTATTGCGCCAGCGTGCCGTCGCTGGCGGCGCTACGGGCCGGGATCGACGTTTCACGACGGCACCCCGGACGACCTGATGGCGGGCCTTGACCTCGGTCAAGGCGGGAGAAGGCTCAATATTCCTAAGGTGTAAGTCGAGATGAAGTGCGCCTGCCGACATTTCGAGTGTGTGCTGTGTGAAGGGGCGGCGGAATCGCGCGGGACCCCGGCGCAGGTCTGCGAGGTCCCTCGACTCGTCAGCCGCGAGACCCTGCACCCCGGCGCGAACCTGTTCCGACAGGGGGAGCCTGCCGAGGCCGTCCACGTCCTGCGTGACGGCTACGTAAAACTCTCCAGCACGCTGGTCGACGGGCGTCAGCAGATCCTGTGCGTCAGCCGCGGCGGACACGTACTCGGCTTCGACGGTCTGCCCGACGGGAGGTACGGCTGCACCGCGCAGGCCCTTACTTACGTCACGGTCTGCACCGTGCGGGCCGCGGACCTCTGGCGCATCCTGGAGCAGAACCCCGAGGTATCGCGCCGCGCGATCCTCTCCCTGAGCGGCGACCTGCAACGCTCCCGCGCGCAGCAGTGTGATCTGGGCGCGAAATCCGCGCTCGAACGCGTCGCCTCCTTCCTGCTACGGCTCGGCTGCACACCGCAGGGCGTACCCGCGCCGGTGGCGCAGCCGCTCTCCCGTGCGGAAATCGCCGAGATGCTCGGTCTGACCATCGGCACCGTCAGCCGCAGCATCGCGCGGCTGCAACGCGAGCGCATCGTCCTCGCACCCCGCGGCCGGCTGCGGGTACTGGACGTCGCGCGCTTGCGCGCGGCCGCGGGCGAGCCGGCCGTTCCAGCGGCGGTGCCGCTCACCGTACCCCTGCCGCGCCGCCCGCGCGCCGCGCCCGCAGCGGCCGTCCGACTCGCCAACGCCTAAGCATCCGCCGCGCCGGTTTCGCGGCGTCACCTCGGCGACTCGCCAGATGGCAATGCACCTCGCCGTGCCCGGGCGATCAGCCCCGCGTCCGCACGATCTGATAACGGCGCCCCAGATACCAGATCGGTGCGCTCCAGATGTGCACCAGGCGCGTGAATGGGAACACCAGGAACACCGTCAGCCCGAGGAACAGGTGCACCTTGTAGACCCACGGCACGTGCGCCACGAAGGCGGCGGCGCCCGGCCGGAAGGTGACGATGCGCTGCGCCCAGTCCGACAAGGCGATCATCTCCGCACCGTTCAGATGCGCCGCCGAGACGGGAATCGTGAGCAGGCCGAGGATCAACTGCACGTACAGCAGAACGAGAATGAACACGTCCATGCGCGTGGACTGCGCGCGCACGCGCGGATCGGTGAGCCGGCGGTGCAGCAACACGCCGCCGCCGCCCAGGATCGCCAGCCCGAACACTCCGCCGGCCGTCATTGCCAGGATCTGCTTGCTCTCCACGGTCAGCCCGAAATACGGGTACCAGGAATGCGGCATCAGGAGGCCGATCAGGTGGCCGAAGAAGAGCAGGATAAAGCCGACGTGGAACCAGTTGCTGGCGCGCCGGAACCGCGGTCCGCTGTCGAGGAGCTGGCTCGACCCGGTCTTCCACGTGTACTGACTCATGTCGAAACGCACGAGACTGCCGACGAGGAACACCGTCCCCGCGATGTAGGGGTAATATCCGAACAGCAGATTGTTCCAGAAGTCCATCACTCGCCCCTCCGTCTCAGCCGCCGCAGCCCGGCGATACCGGTCCTGCAGGATCGCAGCCGGCGCACGCGGCGCCCGGCGCTCCGAAATCGACCGCGGGTTCGGCCCAGGCCTCGTCGAGCGCCGCGGGGGAATCGTCGCGCTCGACAAGGGGGGCGGCGGGAAGCCCCGCCTCCCCCCCCGCCAGCTCCGCCAGCGCCTCGAAGAGCAGCGTGTACCGGCTCGCATCCGCGGCGAGACGGGCGCGGATCGCGTCGAGGACGTCCGCCGCCCCTTCCAGCCAGCGCGCCGCCTCCTCCCAATCCAGCAGCGACAGGAACTCCAGAAAGGCCGGCAGGTAATCGGGCAGCTCGCGCGTGTCCATCCGGTAGCCGTGCGCGGCATACAGCCGTCCGAGCTCCACCATCGCCGCGCCCCGCGCCCGCGACTCGCCGTGCACATGCTCGAACAGGTAGAGCGAGCGGGCGCGCCCGCGGTCGAAAGTGGCCACGTACTCGGCCTGCCAGCGCAGCAGCTCCATCGGCTCGACCTCAGAGAGGAAGCGCTCCACCGGTGCCGCGCCCCTGAGGGCGCCGCAGCGCGCGGCGACGGCGGTCCGCAGCTCCGGCAGGGCCGCCCGCAACTCGGGCCCCGGGTAATGGAGCGCGGCCGCGACCACCTTCAGCAGCAGCGATCTCGTGTCCATTTCAGCGCCCCTTGCCGGGCCCGCGCACGGGAATCGCCGCGCCAACGACCTTGCGCCGCTTCGGATTCTTCGATCCGAACAGATTGACGGGGCTGAGGCCGTCGGTATGGCAGCCGTCGCCGAAGCTGAAGCCGCAGCCCGCCCGCTGCCCGTAGGGATCTTCGGTCGAGAGTTCGCGGTGCCCGGAGGGCACGACGAACCGGTCCTCGTAGTCCGCAATGGCCATGATGCGGTACATCTCCTCGCATTGCGCAGGCGTGAGACCGACCTCCTCGAGCAGCGCGGCATCCGGCTCCTCACCCAGCGCCAGGCGCCGTCGTGTGACCCGCATCGCAAGCATCCGCCGCAACGCCGTGCGCACCGGACGCTCGTCGCCGGCCGTCAGCAGATTCGCGAGATAGCGCACCGGGATTCGCAGGGCGTCCACGTCGGGAATCAGACCGTCCATGCCGAGCGCACCCGACTCTGCGGCGGCCGTGACCGGCGAGAGTGGCGGGACGTACCACACCATCGGCAGCGTCCGGTACTCCGGGTGCAGCGGGAAGGCGACCTTCCAGTCCATCGCCATCCGGTAGACCGGGGAGCGCCGCGCCGCCTCGAGCCACGAGTCGGGGACGCCGTCGCGCCGGGCCTGCGCGATCACCTGCGGATCGCGCGGATCGAGGAAGGTCTCGAGTTGGGTGCGATAGAGGTCGCGCTCGTCCGCCGTGCCCGCGGCCGCGGCGATACGGTCGGCGTCGTAGAGCAGCACCCCCAGGTAGCGGATGCGACCGACGCAGGTCTCCGAGCAGACCGTCGGCTGCCCCGACTCGATTCGCGGGTAACAGAAGATGCACTTCTCGGATTTTCCGGACTGCCAGTTGTAGTAGATCTTTTTGTAGGGGCAGGCGGAGATGCACATGCGCCAGCCCCGGCACTTGTCCTGGTCGATCAGGACGATGCCGTCTTCCTCGCGCTTGTAGATGGCACCGCTCGGGCACGCCGCCACGCAGGCCGGGTTCAGACAGTGCTCGCACAGGCGCGGCAGGTACATCATGAAGGTATGTTCGAAGCGGCCGTAGATCTCCTTGTCCACGTCGCGGAAATTGTATTCCTTCGAGCGCTTCTCGAATTCCGTGCCGAGGATCTCCTCCCAGTTCGGACCCCACTCGATCTTGTCCATCGGCAGCCCGGTGAGAGCCGAATAGGGTTTGGCCGTCGGCTGGGCCTTCGACTCCGGCGCGTTGTGCAGGCGCTGGTAGTCGAAGTTGAACGGCTCGTAGTAATCGTCGATCTGCGGCAGATCGGGATTGGCGAAGATATTGGCCAGCTCGCGCAGCTTGCCGCCGATGCGCGGGACCAGCCGGCCGCGGCCGTCCCCGCTGCGCCGCCACCCGCCGCGCCAGCGCTCCTGGTTCTCCCAGTCCTTTGGGTAACCGATCCCGGGCTTGGTCTCGACGTTGTTGAACCACGCGTACTCGACGCCTTCACGCGAGGTCCAGACGTTCTTGCAGGTGATCGAGCAGGTATGGCAGCCGATGCACTTGTCGAGGTTCAGCACCATGCCGATCTGTGCACGGATCTTCATCGCGTATACCCCTGGGACAGGATGCTCGTGTCGTCGCCCTCGAGCCAGTCCACGCGCGCCATCTTGCGCACGACGACGAACTCGTCGCGGTTGGAACCGACCGTACCGTAGTAGTTGAAGCCGTAGCTCTGCTGCGCGTAGCCGCCGATCATGTGCGTGGGCTTGACCACCGCGCGGGTGACGGAATTGTGGATCCCGCCGCGCGCGCCGGTGATCTCCGAGCCCGGCGTGTTCACGATGCGTTCCTGCGCGTGATACATCATCGCCATGCCCTCGCGCACCCGCTGGGACACCACCGCCCTGGCGACCACCGCGCCGTTGACGTTGAACACCTCGATCCAGTCGTTGTCCACGATACCGGCCTTGCGCGCGTCGACCTCGGAGATCCAGACGATCGGACCGCCGCGCGAGAGCGTGAGCATCAGGAGGTTATCGCTGTAGGTGCTATGGATGCCCCACTTCTGGTGCGGCGTGATCCAGTTCAGCACGATCTCGCGGTTGCCGTTCGGACGGCGTTCGGCGATGTTCTGCCAGGTCCGCGTATTCACCGGCGGGCGGTACTGCGCGAAGCCTTCGCCGAAGGCCCGCATCCACTCGTGGTCCTGGTAGAACTGCTGGCGCCCCGTGAGGGTGCGCCACGGAATCCGCTCGTGCACGTTGGTCCAACCGGCGTTGTAGCAGACCTCCTCGCTCTCGATTCCGGACCAGGTCGGGGCGGTGATGATCTTCCGCGGCTGCGCCTGGATGTCGCGGAAACGGATGCGGGTGTCACGTTTGGGGGCCGCGAGATGCGCGTGCTCCCGCCCGGTAACCCGTTCGAGGGCCGCCCAGGCCTTCACGGCGACCTCGCCGTTGGTCTCCGGCGCGAGGCTCAGGATCGTCTCGGCGGCCTGGATCGCGGTTTCCATCCGCGGCCGCCCCTCGACGCCCTCGCCCGCCGCGTGCCTGCCGTTGAGTTCCCCGAGCCCCTGGATCTCGCCCGCCGTCTCCCAGGAGACGCCCTTGACCGCGTTCCCCAGCTTATCGAGCAGCGGTCCTACCGAAACGAAGCGCCGGTAGGTCGCGGGGTAGTCGCGTTCCACGACGGCGAACCCCGGCATGGTGCGCCCCGGGATCGGGTCGCATTCGCCCTTCTTCCAATCGCGCACGTCCTTGGGCTGGGCGAGTTCCGCCGGCGTATCGTGGAGCAGCGGGACCGCCACGATATCCTCCTCCAGGCCGAGGTGCCCTTCGGCGGCGCGCGAGAACGCCGCCGCGATCCCCTTGAAGATCTCCCAGTCCGAGCGGCTCTCCCAGGCCGGATCCACCGCCTCCGACAACGGATGGATGAAGGGGTGCATGTCGGAAGTGTTCAGATCGTCCTTCTCGTACCAGGTCGCCGTCGGCAGCACGATGTCGGAGTACAGGCAGGTGGTCGACATCCGGAAGTCGATGGTCACCAATAGATCCAGCTTGCCCTCGGGGGCCGGCTCGCGCCAGACGACCTCGGTGGGGCGCTGCGCACCGTCCTCACCCAGGTCGCGGCCCTGCACACCGTCGCTGGTGCCCAGAAAATGCTTGAGGAAGTACTCGTGACCCTTGCCGCTGGAGCCGAGCAGGTTGGAGCGCCACACGAACAGATTGCGGGGGAAATTATCGGGATGATCCGGATCCTCGCAGGCCATGCGCAGGGTGCCCGCGCGCAACTGCTCGACCACGTACTCCTTGGGGTCCCGGCCGGCGGCACGCGCCGCGCGCACGACCTCCAGCGGATTTCGATCGAGCTGCGGCGCCGAGGGTAGCCAGCCCATGCGCTCGGCGCGCACGTTGAAGTCGATAAGGCTGCCCTGCCAGCGCTGCGGGTCCGCGAGCGGCGAAAGGATCTCATCGACCTTGAGTTTCTCGTAGCGCCACTGATCGGTGTGGGCGTAGAAGAACGAGGTCCCGTTCATCTGCCGCGGTGGGCGCACCCAGTCGAGCGCAAAAGCGACCGGGAGCCAGCCCGCCTGCGGGCGCAGCTTCTCCTGGCCGACGTAGTGCGCCCAGCCCCCGCCGCTCTGTCCGATGCACCCGCACATCATCAGAAGGTTGATGATGCCGCGGTAGTTCATGTCCATGTGATACCAATGGTTGAGGCCCGCCCCCAGGATCACCATGGAGCGGCCCTCGGTACGCGCAGCGTTGTCCGCGAACTCGCGCGCGACCCGGATGACGTCGGCAGCCTTCACCCCCGTGATCGGCTCCTGCCACGCCGGCGTATATGGCATGTCGTCCTCGTAGGTCTTCGCCGTCCCGGGATCGTCCAGGCCGCGGTCGACGCCGTAATGCGCGACGAGCAGATCGAAGACGGTCGCCGCGAGCACCTCGCGCCCGTCCGCCAGGCGCACGCGCCGCGCCGGCACCTTGCGCAGGAGGATCTCCGGGGATGCGCCATTGGCGGAGAAGAACTCATGCGCCACCCCGCCGAAGTAGGGGAAGGCCACCTCCGCCACCTTGTCGTGCGCACCGATCAGGCTCAGGCGCAGACGGACCTCCTCGCCGGAGGTGCCGTCGCGCTCCTCGAGGTTCCAGCGCCCGCTCTTATCCCAGCGGAAACCGATCGAACCCTGCGGGGCGACGATGCGGTCGTCCGCCTCCGCGCAGGCGAGCGTCTTCCAATCCGCATGCCCGTTTTGCCCGCATGCGCCGTCGAGGTCCGACGCCCGCAGGTAGCGGCCGGGCGTGAGCCCCCCCGGCCCGCCCGGCTCCAGCTCGACCAGCATGGGCATGTCCGTGTACCGGCGGCAGTAGTCCACGAAGTACGGCGTCGGGCGCTCGACATGGAACTCCTTGAGCACGACGTGACCGAGGGCCATGGCGAGCGCCGCGTCCGTCCCCTGCTTGGGCGAGAGCCACAGGTCGGCGAACTTCGTCGCCTCGGCGTAGTCCGGTGAGCAGACGACGATCTTGGTGCCGTTGTAGCGCGCCTCGGTCATGAAGTGCGCATCGGGGGTGCGCGTCTGCGGGACGTTGGATCCCCACATCATGATGAACTTGGCGTTGTACCAGTCCGCCGACTCCGGCACGTCCGTCTGTTCGCCCCAGGTCATCGGCGAACTGGGCGGCAGGTCGCAGTACCAGTCGTAAAACGACAGACACACGCCGCCGATCAGCGACAGGTAGCGGCTGCCGGCGGCGTAGGAGACCATCGACATGGCCGGGATCGGCGAGAAGCCGATGATGCGGTCCGGCCCATAGCGTTTCGCGGTGTACACGTTGGCCGCAGCGATGATCTCGTTGACCTCCTCCCAGCCCGCACGCACGAGCCCGCCGAGCCCGCGCCGCGCCTTGTATTCACGCGCTTTCGCCGGGTCCTCCACGATGGACGCCCAGGCCGCCACGGGATCCGCGTTCGCCGCGCGCGCCTCGCGCCACAGGCGCAGCAGCCTTGCGCGCACCATCGGGTGTTTCAGCCGGTTGGCGCTGTAGAGATACCACGAGTAGCTCGCGCCGCGCGGGCAACCGCGCGGCTCGTGATTGGGCAGGTCCGGACGCGTACGCGGGTAGTCGGTCTGTTGCGTCTCCCAGGTCACCAGCCCGTCCTTGACATAGATCTTCCAACTGCACGACCCGGTGCAGTTCACCCCGTGCGTGGAGCGCACGACCTTGTCGTGCTGCCAGCGCTGGCGGTAGGCCTCCTCCCACGCCCGGTCCTCGCGCGTGGTCTGCCCGTGCCCGCCCGCGAACTCCCCCTTCACCTTGCGGAAAAACAGCAACCGATCCAGAAAGTGGCTCATGCGAATTCACCCCACCCGTTCAACGAACGCCACGCGCCACACTAGGTACGGGCGGGCGCGACCCCATCGTGTTCACGGACGCCCGACCGCGTGAAGTAAAGCAGCGCGACGAAGGCGAGACTGATCAGCGCCAGGGCGACATACACGACGTAGCCGCGGGCATACCCCACCGGCCCCATCGACTGCGCGATCCGACCCAGCAACGGGGGAACCGCAAACCCGCCGAGCGCCCCGAGACCGCCCACCCATCCGGCCGTCCCGCCGACCGCATCCGGCACGTATCTCGGCACCAGCTTGAAGACGGCGGCGTTGTTCACGCCCATACCCGCTCCGACCAGAACCTCACCCACGACCGTGAGCCAGAAGGATCCGGAAACGGTCATGATCGACGCGCCGACGAGAAGGACCGCAATCGCAGCGCCCGCGACGATCTCGCCGCCGAACCGGTCGGCCCAACTCCCGCCGGGAACGCGGATCACCGAGGCGAACAGCGAGAATCCGGCGGTGAGCGCGACCGCCGTAATATGCGAGCTGCCATAGAAGGACTGCCAGAAGTTGGGCAACCAAGCCGTCAGGGCGAGGAAACCGCCGAAGGTGGTGAAGTAGAGGATCACCAGCGGCCAGGTGCGCCAGCTCGCCGCCGAGTCGATCAGGGTCCGCGTCACGCTCGCCGCCGGAAACAACTCCTGATCATGCGCGCGCGCGGCCTCGACCGCCTCGCCGGCGGGCACTCCGTGATGCAGCAGTTGAAAATACGGGGCGTTGTATCCGATCGCCCAGTAGACGCCGATGCCGGTCACGACGATGATCAGGGAAACGAAATATCCCATCCACAGGCCACCGGCCGCAATGATCAGCGGCAGGACGATCGCCACCAGTCCCGGCGAGGTATTGCCCAGCCCGGCGTAGACGGCCAGAGCCCACCCCTGGCGGCGCCGCGGGAACCAGTAGGAGACCTGACCGATCCCGACCGAGAAGGTCGCGATGCCGCAGCCGCCGAGCGCCCCGAACAGGAGCAGCCAGGGGTAGTGCGCCTGCGTCAACCGATCCGGATAGAGGGTCAGCAGCATCCAGTACAGGCCCGCGATGCCTACGACCGATGCGATCAGGAGCACCAGGAACGGCAGCTTTCCGCCGTTCCTGTCGACCCAGGCGCCGAATGGGATACGCAGCAGCGATCCAGTGAGCATCGGGATCGCCACCAGAAATCCCACTTGCGTCGGGGTGAGCTGCATGACCTTGATGAAGCCGTGCGCCGTCGGGCCGAACAACGACACAGCCCCGAAACCGATGAAGAAACCGACGGTCGACCCGATGAGGGCCTTGGTCGGGCTGCCCTTCAATTCAAAACTCGTCCCGGATTCCGACATCAGCGCTTCCCCCGCGAGCGGATCACCGACACCCGGGGACCCGGCTCGCATTCAGTGTAGGTGTGTAGTGCGTCCATTGACATTGACCGGCGTCATGAACAGGGAGACCTTGCCGAACCCCAGAATCTCCGCCCGGGCCGCGCACTGCCGCGGACCCTCACGGGCATCCTCGTACACGGGAGCCGGGCCGCGTGTTGCGCCATCGCAAGGTACGCGCGGCGGAGGGGACGACGCGCTGCGGCCTGTGACACCACCCGCCGCGGACACGTGGGACAAGCCGCCTGCGGCCCGGTCCGGTTCCGGCCGCGGCCTCCCTGCGTCCCCGGAGAAGCGGTGCGTTTAGCCAATCCCGCCTGCCGCGGCCACGAAATGCCTCCCAATGGGCGGTGTCACAAAGCCGCCGAAGGCACCGCGGCCACCACCCAGCCGGCCGCGCCGCCGACCGCATCCGCGATCTCCTTGGGGATACGCTTGAACACGGCCGGGTTGTGCCACGCCCTGGCCGGTCGCGATGAACATCTCCCGGGGCAGGGAGAGGCCGAACGTATGCGACCTGGTCATGACGACGGCGGCGACGAGCGGGCCCCACGTCGACAGCGCCAGCACGCGCCCGCCGCCGAACCGGTCCGCCCGGTACCACCCGCGAAGCGGATGCGGGATGCGGGCAGCGGCAAACCCACGGTCCAAACGCCGGCGAGCTTCATCGAGGCGCCGAAATCGCTCAGCCGCAGCGTGCCTAGGAGCCTGTCGGACTTAGTTGTTCGAAGCGAGGCGGCGGGAGATCGAGGACAGTTTTCCGATCGTTTGAGGCGAATGGTGATCGCCATTCAACGAAAACGATCGGAAAAAATGGAAAACGGGCCGATCTCCAGCCGCCGCAGTAGAACATACCTAAGCCCGGCAGGCTCCTAGCATCGGGATCGCGACCCATGCGAGGCAGGCCCAACCGATTTCCCAGGCCCCGATCACCAGCGGCAGCGCGAATGCGATCGGCCCCGGCGCGGCGTTACCCAGGCCGGCGCCTGGCCCTGGCGCTCCTGCGGAAACCAGTAAGAGATCTGACCGCAGAGAACCCATGTGTCACAACCCTCAGCGCCTCGTCGGGCATGCCCTCGAACCTCACACCATGTCCGCCGGCACTCACATCTCTCATCCCCTGTCCGTTCCGGGGTCAGGAAGACTCAGTACCGAGAGCGCCGATCGGCGCCGCATCATCCGGCGCTTGTTCGTTGATGCGCAACATCAATACATACCACCGCGGCAATCGAATTTTTTTGCGCTCGCGCAAACTCCAGATCACACCGATGCCTCGCGTTCGACGCTTGACACAAGTCAAGGCACTCGTCGATACGTACATCTAAAAACTGCGGCATTGACCGTTGCGAGCAACGGCCCGCACTCGCGATCGGAGCGGGCACAGATGCGGGCATCCTCCTGGGGGTCTTCGAAATGAAGCGAATCACCGGTAGCGTCAAGGCCGCCGCGGGCGGTTGCGCTGCCCTTTTACTCGGTCTTACACCGATTCCGGGATTCTCCGGAACCTTGTGGAACGCGGTCACGAGCGGAAAGTTCTCCGCCGATATGCGCTACCGTTTCGAGAACGTGGATCAGGCGGGTAAGTCGAACGATGCCAATGCCTCCACGCTGCGTACCCGCTTCGGCTACCGCACCGGCGGCTACCACGGCCTGAGCCTGCTTCTCGAAGGCGTGAACGTCACCGTGCTCGGCCTCCACGACTACAACGATACCGTCAACAACCGGACCGCCTTCCCCGTCGTCGCCGACCCCCCGCTCACCCAGGTCAACCAGGCCTACCTCCAGTACCGCGGCCCGCTCAACACGCGCCTTCGCACCGGGCGCCAGCGCATCAAACTCGACAACGACCGCTGGATCGGAAACGTCGGATTCCGCCAAAACGAGCAGACCTTCGACGCGTTGTCCGTCGTCAGCGGCGCCCTGCCCGCGACGACGCTCACCTATGCCTATCTATGGCGCGTGAACCGCATCTTCGGCGTCGACTCCCCCAAGGGCGTGTTGCACACCGATGCGCAGGTGATCCACGGCGCCTGGCGCGGCCTGCCCGACGCCACCCTCGTCGGCTACGCCTACCTGCTGGAGTTCGACAACGCGCCGGCCCTGTCCAGCGCCACCTACGGCGCGCGCCTGACCGGCCGCCTCCCCGTCGCCGGCGTGCGCCTGCTCTACACTGCGGAGTACGCCCGCCAGTCCGACTACGGCAACAGCCCCACCTCCTTCGGCCTGGATTACTTTCTCGGCACGGGCGGCGTCGCCTACGGCCCCTTCTTCCTGAAGGCCGGCTACGAGATCCTCGGCGGCAACGGCACCCACAGCGTCCAGACCCCGCTCGCCACTCTGCACGCCTTCGACGGCTGGGCCGACGTCTTCCTCACGACGCCCGCCGCCGGCCTGCGCGACCTCCGCCTGCACGCCGGCGCCGCGTACCTCGGCGCGCATCTGGATGCCGTCTTCCACCGGTTCACCCCCGACGACGGCGCCCCCGCCTTCGGCAACGAGTGGGACCTGCAACTCAAGCGCACCTTCACCCGCCATTACACCCTCGGCCTCACCTATGCCGATTACCACGCCAACGAACCCGGCACGGGGACCTTCAACCACGACACCCGCAAACTCTGGATCTGGGCACAGATGCACTTCACCTCGCTGTGACGCCCGCGTGCCTTGTGGGCCCGCAGTAGTTGCCGGACACGACCTGACGAAACCGAGGAGAGATGCCATGAAAGCCATCCACCTGCTACCGCTGGCCGCCCTGCTACCGTTGTGCACCGCGGCGGCCGCCCCGACCCCGTCCGGGAGCGCAATCTATCAGGACCCCGCGCATCCGAACGCACCGAAGATCACGGTCTCCGAGTTCAAGCGCGCCGAGAAGATCTATTTCGACAACTGTTCTGGCTGTCACGGTGCGCTGCGCAAGGGTGCGACCGGCAAGCCGCTGACACCGAATCTCACCCTGAAGAAGGGCACCGCCTACCTGGAGACCTTCATCAAGTACGGCTCACCGCGGGGCATGCCGAACTGGGGGACTTCCGGGGTGCTCTCCGACGCGCAGGTCAACCTGATGGCACGCTACGTCCAGCACACCCCGCCGCAGCCGCCGGAATTCGGCATGAAAAAGATGCGGGAGACCTGGAAGGTGCTCGTGCCACCGTCGAAGCGCCCCCGCCGTCAGGAGAACCGCCTCGACCTCGCCAACCTGTTCTCGGTGACCCTGCGTGACGCCGGAAAGATCGCGCTGGTGGACGGCGATCATAAACGCATCGTCGACGTCATCAAGACCGGATACGCCGTGCACATCTCGAGGATGTCCGCCAGCGGACGCTACCTCTATGTCATTTCGCGCAACGGCTGGGTCAACCTGATCGACCTCTGGATGAAGAAGCCGCAGACGGTGGCGCGAATCCGTGTCGGACTCGACGCCCGCTCCGTGGAGTCCTCCAAGTTCCGGGGTTACGATGACAAATACGCCATCGCCGGGGACTACTGGCCGCCGCAGTTCGTCGTCATGAAGGGGGACACCCTCGAACCGCTGCGCATCGTTTCCACACGCGGCATGACCTCGGGGATGAACTCCAACAACGACGAGGAGTACCATCCCGAGCCGCGCGTCGCCGCGATCGTTGCCTCGCATTTCCGTCCCGAGTTCCTAGTGAACGTCAAGGAGACCGGGAAGGTCTACATGGTCGACTACGCCGACTTGCGCAACCTGCGGGTTACGGAGATCGAGACCCCGCGCTTCCTGCATGACGGCGGTTTCGAATCGACGCACCGCTACTTCATGGACGCGGCCAACGCCTCCAACAAGATCGCCGTCATCGACACCAAGACCGATCGCCTGGCGGGCGTGGTGAGGGTCGGCAAGACCCCGCATCCGGGACGCGGCGCCAACTTCGTCGATCCGAAGTACGGTCCGGTATGGGCCACCAGCGATCTCGGTGACGACGGGGTGTGGGTAATCGGCACCGACCCGGTCCATCATCCTCGCTACGCGTGGAAAGTCGTCCGCCACCTGCACGGTCTGGGTGGCGGCGCGCTGTTCATCAAGACGAACCCGCATTCCCATCACCTCTACGTGGACGATCCTCTGAACCCCGATCCGGCCAAGCACCATAGCGTGGCGGTCTTCGACATCAACCACCTGGATCGGGGCTACCAGGTCCTGCCGATCGCCAAGTGGGCGGACGTCGGCCCCGGGCCGGCACGCGTGGTGCAGCCCGAGTTCGACCGCCATGGGAAGGAAGTATGGTTCTCGGTATGGAACGGTGCCAAGCAGCAGTCGGCGTTGGTCGTGATCAACGACCGGACACTGAAGCCCATCAAGGTCATCAAGGATCCGCGGCTGGTGACGCCGACCGGGAAGTTCAACGTGTACAATACGCAGCATGACATTTATTGAGGGCACGCCCCTCCCGCGCCTGCGCCACGGCCTGTGCGGACTGCTCGCGCTCGCCGCGGCGGGCGGGTGCGCGCCGACGCCCGGGGGCCCTTCCCGGGCGGTCGGCGCATCCTTGCCGTCCAGCGCACAGCCTTCCGCGGCGCGACGCGCCCGGCTCACGGAACTGGTGCGCGAAGACTGCGGGTCCTGCCACGGCTCAGAGCTGCGCGGCGGTCTTGGCCCTCCCCTTCTCCCCGGCTCTTTGCGGGGCAAGGATCCGCGGATGCTCGAACAGGTGATCCTCGACGGGCGTCCCGGCACGCCGATGCCGCCCTGGCGGCGCTTTCTCAGCCCGGCGGACGCCCGCTGGATCGTCGAGAAACTTCAGGAGGGGTTCCCGAATGCCGCCAACTGAATCTCCGCTCACGACGCGGCGGCACACGCTCCGCACCCCGCGGGCGTTTCCCGCATTCGTCACTCTCCTCGCCCTGCTCCTTGCGGCGTGCAGCACCGTGCCGTTGCGCGGCACGGGCGATCTCGGAGTCGTGATCGAGCGCACCACCGGCCAGGCGCAGATCGTGGACACCACCCGCGACCGCGTACTCGCGCAGATCTCCGGGCTGGGCGACTTGTCGCACGCGACCGTGGTGTTCTCGCGCGACCAGCGCTACGCCTACGTCTTCGCTCGTGATGGGGCGCTCACCAAGATCGACCTGCTCCGCGCCCGTATCGTGGCACGGGTCATGCAAGCGAAGAACAGCATCGGCGGTGCGATCTCCCAGGACGGGCGGTTCATCGCCGCGGCGAACTACTATCCCGGCGGGGTCAACATCTTCCGCGCCGACACGCTGGCCCCGGTCGCCCATATGGCCACCCGCGGCCCGAACGGAAAGCCTTCCCGGGTGGTGGGCCTGGTGAGCGCACCCGGGGACCGCTTCGTCTTCAGCCTGTTCGACGCCGGGGAGATCTGGCTGGTGGATCTCGCGCATGCGGGCGGCACCGCCGAACCCCGCATCATGAAGTTCCGCGACGTCGGCCGCGAACCCTACGACGGCGTCCTCACGCCCGACGGCCGCTACTACCTCGCGGGGCTTTTCGGCGAGGATGGGATGGCGTTGCTCGACCTGTGGCACCCAAAGGCCGGCGTACGGCGCATCCTGGAGGGCTACGGTAAGGGGCGACGCCGCCTGCCCGTCTACAAGATGCCACACCTGGAGGGCTGGGCGTTCATCGGTCGCTACGCCTTCGTTCCCGCAGTCGGCCACCACGAGGTCCTGGTCGTCGATACCGGACGCTGGCGGCTCGCCGGGCGCATCCCAGTCGCCGGCCAGCCGGTCTTCGTCGTCGGCCAGCCGTATAGCGGACGGGTATGGGTCAATTTCGCGTTTCCGCACAACGACCGCGTGCAGGTGATCGACGGAGTCCGACGCCGGGTGATCGCCACGCTACACCCCGGAAAGGGGATCATGTACATGGAATTCACGCCGCGCGGGACGCAGGTATGGATGTCCGCGCGCGACAGCGACCGCGTGGTCATCTACGACACGGCCTCGCTGCGACGCATAGCCTCGTTCCGCTCCACGCGCCCAAGCGGGATCTTTTTCACCTCGCGGGCCTACAAGCTCGGATGGTGAGCCTGCGAACCACCGCCGCCTTGCTCGCCACCGCGGCGATCGCCGTCGGCGCGACCCCGGCCCGCGCCGCTACGCCGGCCGCCGCGGCGGGGACGCTCTATCGCGAACACTGCGCGGCCTGCCACGGCGCCCGGCGCCTGGGCGACGTCGGCCCGCCGCTGCTCCCGGGAAGCCTGACGCGACTCTCGCGTGCGCGGGCGGCGCAGACCATCGCGCGGGGTCGCGTCGGCACCGGGATGCCGGCATTCGGGCACACGCTCTCGGCAGACCAGATCCGCTCCCTCACGGCACTGATCTACACTCCGCCGGCGCGCGCGCCCCGCTGGGGGATGCGCAGGATCCGCGCCTCGCACCGCTTATACTTCGCCCCTGGTAGCCTGCCCGCGCGACCCGTCTACCGCGCGGATCCGCTGAATCTGTTCGTCGTGGTGGAGAGCGGCTGTCATCGCGTCGCGATCGTCGACGGTGATCCGCCGTACACCATCCTCACGCGCTTCCCGAGCCACTTCTCCCTGCACGGCGGGCCGAAATTCTCGCGTCACGGCCGCTACGTCTACTTCGCATCGCGCGACGGCTGGGTCACGAAGTACGACCTCCACCGGCTGAAGGTCGTCGCGGATGTGCGCGCCGGCATCAATACGCGCAATATCGCCCTCTCCAGCGACGATCGTTACGTGTTGGTCGGCAACTACCTACCGCATGATCTGGTGGTCCTGGACGCGCGCACGCTGGAGCCTCTGCGAATCGTCCCCGCCGTGTCCGAGTCGGGCCGCAGCTCGCGCATCTCGGCCGTATACGATGCCCGCCCGCGCGGCGCCTTCATAGCGGCCCTGAAAGACGCACGCGAGGTCTGGGAGATCCCCTACCGTGACCGCGACCTTGCCCGACACCTGTCGATACGGCGCATCCGGCTCAGTGCCTATCCCGACGATTTCTTTCTCGACCCCTCCTATCGCTATCTGATCTACAGCGCGCGGAGCTCCGATCATGTGGAGGTCGTCGACCTCGACAGCGGGCGGGCCGTCGCGCGCATCCCGATGCCGGGCATGCCGCATCTGGGCTCGGCGATCACGTGGGACTACCGCGGAGACCCGGTATTCGCCTCGCCCAACATCAAGACGGGACTGGTCACGGTGGTCGACATGCGGACGTGGAAGGTCGTCCGCCACATCCGCACTCTCGGTCCGGGCTACTTCATCCGCAGCCACCAGGCCACGCCCTATGCGTGGGTCGACATCGTCTTCGGCCCGAACCGCGACGCCGTGCAGGTCATCGATAAGCGCACCCTGAAAATCGTACGCACGCTGCGTCCGGAACCCGGACACACATCCATGCACATCGAGTTCGACCGTTATGGACGCCACGCCTGGGTCAGCATCTGGGAACGCAAGGGCGCGGTCGTGATCTACGACGCACGCACGTTCCGTGTCGTGAAGCGTATCCCGATGTGCAAACCGGTAGGCAAGTACAACGTCTACAACAAGATCACCCTTTCGCCCGGCACCAGCCATTGACTCTTGGATGCATCCCTCGCCGTGTTCGTGGGCGCCCGCGCCGGATTCGCATCGGCGGACTCCGCCCTCGCGATCCCGAACCCCGCGCAGGGCTTCGACCGTCGGCGCTGACGCCCGAGCTGCTGAAGCGCCCGACGGCGACCACGGCCCTTGACCCTGGTCAAGGCCGGGCATCGAGCAGAAGATCAGAGTAGAGAAAAGAGATGGGCATTCCAAATCAGGAAGATCGGCGAGGACCTTAAGCCCATCGCGCCGGCGGGTCGATTTGATGTGTATAGCACACGCCACGACGTGTACCGAGACGCCCCGCCCCACCTCCGCGACGGGGGTGGGGGCGAAGGTGGGCAGCATCCCGAAGAACCGCACGGTCAGACGCTTCCATCCATGCAGACCTCCGAAGCCGGGCAGGGGCCGGAGTGCTTGCGCAGCGCGCCTCCGAAGCTCCGGGTGACGATATGACCGCCGCCGCTGCAGGCGCGCAGATGCCGCGAGACCCCCACCGGGGCGGGCGTGCCCCCTCCCTGACAGCGCTGGAGAAGCGGCTGCTGAACGAGTTTCAGCGCGACCTGCCGCTGGTGTCGCGTCCTTTCGCCTCCATCGGGCAGCGTCTCGGCGCCGGCGAGGCGACCGTGCTGCGCCATCTCGACGACCTGCAGCGGCGCGGATTCGTCAGTCGCGTCGGGCCCGTCCTGCGCCCGCAGCGGGTGGGGGCGAGCACGCTGGCGGCCATGGCGGTTCCGGCGCCGCGCCTCGACGAGGTCGCCGCCCGCGTCAGTGCGCTACCCGAGGTCAACCACAACTACGAGCGCGAACACCGTTTGAACCTTTGGTTCGTGCTCGTCGCCGACGACGAAGCGGGCGTACGGGAGCGACTCGCACGGATCGAAACCGACACCGGCCTCGCGGTGCTCTCGTTGCCCATGATCGAGGACTACCACATCGATCTCGCCTTCCCGCTCGATGCCGATGCCGGCACGCCGCCGCGCCGGGTATGCGGCCGGCGAGGACCGGCGGGGGAAGCCGCCCTGGGCACGCTGAGTGAGGAAGACCGCCGCTTGCTGCGCACGACTCAGGGCGGCCTGCCGCTGCTCCCGCGGCCGTACGCCGCCGTCGCCCGCGCCATCGGGATGCGTGAGAACGACGTCGTCACGCGCCTGGCACGCCTGCTGGAGACAGGGATGCTCAAGCGCATCGGGGTCGTGGTCCGGCATCACGAACTCGGTTACCGCGCCAACGCCATGGTCGTCTGGAACGTCCCGGACGGGGAGGTGGACGAGCGCGGGCGCTGCATCGCACGCGACGGCGTCGCGACGCTGTGCTACCGTCGCCCACGCCGCCCGCCGCTCTGGAACTACAATCTGTTCTGTATGCTGCACGGACGCGACCGGGAATCCGTGCACCGGGACATCGAGGCCCTGGCGCAACGCTGCGGGCTGCAGGACTTCGCGTATGCGATCCTGTTCAGCCGCCGGCGCTTCAAACAGTGCGGTGCCCGTTACCCACTGGCACCGGCCGAGGTACCCGGCCGTGCCTGATGTGACGCGCGAATACCCGGGCACGGAACTCGACGCCGTCGACCGCGCGTTGATCAACACCCTGCAAGGGGGGCTCGCGGTGCGCGCCCGCCCTTATGCCGCGCTGGCGCGGGATCTGGCGATTTCGGAGGACGAGGTCCTGAGGCGTCTGCGCAATCTCCTCGACCGCGGCGTCCTGACACGGGTGGGACCGATGTTCGACGCCGGGCGCATGGGCGGTGCAGCCGAGCTGGCCGCGATGCGTGTGCCCCCCGCGGAACTCGACGCCGTGGCGGGGCTGATCAACTCGTTTCCGGAGGTCGCGCACAACTACGCGCGTGACCACGAGTTCAACCTGTGGTTCGTGCTCGCGGCCGAGCGCCCCGAGCGCATCGCTGAGGTGGTGGTCGCGATCGAGGCCGGCAGCGGCTATCCGGTGATGCGACTGCCGAAGCGGCGCGAGTTTCACGTCGGCCTGTACCTTCCGGTCTGAGGTTTCAGATGAAGATCCATTCCTCCGCCACCCTGCCCCGCTCCACGGACCCGGCACCGGACAAGCACAGCAACCGCGCCGGCAACGGCCCTTTTCCCCCTTCCTCCCCGGGTTCCCCTCTCGACGCATTGGACCGCCGGATCGTCGTGGCCGTGCAGGAGGGGTTGCCGCTGTGCGCGCACCCCTATCACGAACTCGCCCGCCGGCTCTCCGTGACTCCGGAGGAGGTCATGGACCGGATGCAGCGCATGCTCGAACTCGGCATCATCCGCCGGATCGCCGCGGTACCCAACCACTACGCCCTGGGCTATCGCGCCAACGGCATGAGCGTCTGGGACGTGCCCGACGAGCGCGTCGAGGCCGCCGGGCGGCGCGTCGCCGATCTTACTTTCGTGAGCCATTGCTACGAGCGCCCGCGCCGGTTCCCCGACTGGCCATACAATCTGTTCGCCATGGTGCACGGACATACCCGCGCCGAAGTGGAGGACCAGGTGGGACGAATCGCCGCCCTGCTCGGTGCGGATGCGCGCGCACATGCCGTGCTCTACAGCACGCGGATCCTCAAAAAGTCGGGGCTGCGGATCGACGCGGTGACCCCGCGCCGGAAAGAGGACTGAATCGTGCTGCGTCTCTCCCATTACCTCCGTACTCTGATCGCGCCGACCTCGCAGCCCCCGCCCAAGCGGGCGCCGGTCGGGCCGGTGGTGATCTGGAACCTGATCCGCCGCTGCAACCTCGCGTGCAGGCACTGTTACTCCACTTCCGCCGACATCGATTTCAGCGGCGAACTGTCCACGGCGGAGGTCACGGCGGTGATGGAGGACCTCTATGCTTATGGGGTGCGCGTGCTCATCCTCTCGGGCGGGGAACCGCTCCTGCGCCCCGATCTCTTCGAGGTGTCGCGCCGCGCGAAGTCGATGGGCTTCTACGTCGGCCTCTCGACCAACGGCACGCGCATCGACGGCGACAACGCCACCGCGCTCGCGGCCGTCGGCTACGACTATGTCGGTATCAGCCTCGACGGGATCGGCGCCACGCACGACCGCTTCCGTCGCCAAGCCGGGGCCTTCGATGCCGCACTGCGCGCCGTCCGGCTGTGCCGGGACCGGGGCATTCACGTCGGCCTGCGTTTTACCCTGACGCAGGACAACGCCGCGGAACTCCCCGCCCTCCTGGCACTGATGGAGCGCGAGGAGATCGGCAAATTCTATCTGTCACACCTGAACTACTCCGGACGCGGCAACCGCAATCGCACGGACGACGTGATGCACCGCACGACGCGGTGGGCGTTGGATCGCTTGTTCGAAGCCTGCCTGCGCGATCTGCGCGCCGGAGGATCCCGCGAGTTCGTCACCGGGAACAACGACGCGGACGCCGTCTATCTGCTGCTGTGGGCCAGGGAACGTTTCCCCGAGCACTACGCGGCGTTGCGCGCGCGCCTCGTGCATTGGGGCGGCAACGCCTCCGGGGTGAACATCGCCAACATCGACAACCTCGGCAACGTGCATCCCGACACATTCTGGTGGCACCACACCCTCGGCAATGTACGCCGGCGTCCGTTCTCCGAGATATGGGAGGACCTCTCGGACCCGGTCCTGGCCGGACTCAAGCGACGCCCGCGCCCCGTAACGGGGCGGTGCGGCTCGTGCCGGTTTCTGGATGTGTGCGGCGGCAACACTCGCGTGCGCGCCTGGCAACTCACCGGCGACCTGTGGGCCGAGGACCCCGCCTGTTATCTCACGGACGAGGAAATCGGCGTCTCCAACGGCGCACCGCGCCTCGCCCTGACACCCTACCGGCGCCGCGCCGACCACGCCGCGGCTGTACTCCGACCGAACCGGGAGCCGTAAGCACCAGCCGTTCTTGAAGAACATCCCGTAACGACGGCGATTTCACCCGATCGGACCGGTACAGGCCCGCATCTAACTTTTTCCAGCTCAACTCGATTACCCAGTTGAGCCGAAAATTGAACCAGATCTTTCACTGCCGTTCGTTACAAGGGCGCCCGCGGACCGGGCGGCGCACGGACCGGCGGGCGCTGCCGGCCGTCGATCTGCAGACCACGCATCAAGAAAATCCGCTTCATGCCGACAACTCGAGACGACGCGCATCGCTCTTGGAATGGACCCGACACGCCCCCGCGCCGGGCGAGGAGGCAGCCCGGCCCGCCATGAAGACGTCGCCTGCCCGTTTTCTCGGCCTGTACGAGGCCGACTTCCGGCTGCTCGAGCGGCACCGCGAGCGGCTTGCGGGCGAGACCTCGGCGCTCGCCGCCGATCTGCTCGAATATCTGCGATCCCAACCGGAGACCGCCGCGCTGCTGCAGCGCCTGTCCCACGCCCGCGTCGAAGCCCTCATCCTAAAAACGTGTATTACCCTGCCCCTGCCAGGCGATTTGGCGGAGGCCGAAGCCAGTTCACCCCCGTCAGCATGGTCATCAGGTGTTCACACACCCGCCGCCAGACGGCAGTGGGGTCTAATGG